>RRZT010814030.1_pt1 | contig 20264 bp, 16 predicted proteins | sample 2165551 | NCBI WGS metagenome assembly RRZT01 (sample SAMN10456910, study PRJNA506462) | wastewater metagenome | biome: wastewater; feature: sludge; material: wastewater sludge; isolation source: wastewater sludge with Escherichia coli K12::gfp cells carrying plasmid... | place: USA: Moscow, Idaho... | reverse complement strand
GCACATGGTCAAGCTCGAAGGCGGCGCCTGGCTGTGCGAGACCGTGCAGCGCCTGGCCGAAAACGGCATTCCGGCCTGCGTGCACCTGGGTCTGACGCCGCAGTCGGTCAACGTCTTCGGCGGCTACAAGGTGCAGGGCCGCGACGAGGCGCGCGCGCAGGCAATGCGCGAGGCCGCGCTGGCCCTGGAGCAGGCCGGCGCCGCCATGCTGCTGCTCGAATGCGTACCCAGCAGCCTGGCCGCCGAGATCACCCGCGCGGCCGGCATCCCGGTGATCGGCATCGGCGCAGGCGTCGACACCGACGGCCAGGTGCTGGTGCTCCACGACATGCTCGGCCTCAACCCGCGCCCGGCGAAATTCGTCAGGAACTTCATGCGCGACCAGAGCGACATCCCGTCCGCCCTCGCCGCCTACACCCAGGCCGTCAAGCACGCTCAATTCCCGGCCCCCGAACACGGTTTCTCCGCATGATCACCGTCAAGACCGTCCGCGAGCTGCGCGCCGCGGTGGCCCGCGCCCGCAGCGAAGGCAAACGCATCGGCTTCGTGCCGACCATGGGCAACCTGCATGCCGGCCACGCCGCCCTGGTGACCAAGGCCGCCCAGCGCGCCGAATTCGTGGTCGCCAGCATCTTCGTCAACCCGCTGCAGTTCGGCGCCGGCGAGGATCTCGACACCTACCCGCGCACCCTGACCGCCGATCAGGAACGCCTGCTGGCCGCCGGCTGCAACCTGCTGTTCGCCCCCGGCGTCGAGGAGATGTATCCCGACGGCATGGCCGGACAGACCCTGGTCTGCGTGCCGGGCGTCTCCGAAGGACTGTGCGGCGCCAGCCGCCCCGGCCATTTCGACGGCGTGGCCACCGTGGTGACCAAGCTGTTCCACATGGTCCAGCCGGACCTCGCGGTCTTCGGCGAGAAGGACTTCCAGCAGCTGGCGGTGATCCGCAAGCTGGTGCGCGACCTCGACCTGCCGGTGCAGATCATCGGCGAGCCGACCGTGCGCGACAGCGACGGCCTGGCCCTGTCCTCGCGCAACGGCTACCTGAACGACGCGCAGCGCCGCTGCGCCCCGGCGCTGTACCAGACCCTCGGCGCCCTGGCGGCCGAGCTGCGCAGCGGCCGCGACGACCACGGTGTCTTGATCGAGGACGGTCTGGCGCGACTGAGCGCCGCCGGCTTCGAGCCCGACTACCTGGAAATCCGCCATCCCCTCACCCTGCGTCCGGCCACCCGCGCCGACCGCCAGCTGGTGATCCTGGCCGCAGCCCGTCTCGGCACGACTCGGCTGATCGACAACCTGCTCGTGGATCTCGACGCCACGGCCTGACGAGGAACCCGCCATGCATTGCATCATGCTCAAAGCCAAGCTGCACCGCGCCCAAGTGACCCACGCCGTTCTGGACTACGAGGGCTCCTGCGCCATCGACGGCGAATGGCTGGACCTGGCCGGCATCCGCGAATACGAGCAGATCCAGATCTACAACGTCGACAACGGCGAGCGTTTCACCACCTACGCGATCCGCGCCGAAGACGGCTCCAAGACCATCTCGGTGAACGGCGCCGCCGCCCACAAGGCCGACGTCGGTCATCGCCTGATCATCTGCACCTACGCCCAGTACAGCGAGGCCGAGCTGACCCAGCACAAGCCACAGATGCTCTACTTCAACCCGGGCAACCAGCTCAGCCACACCAGCCAGGCGATCCCGGTGCAGGTCGCCTGACCGGCCCGCACCCGCGCCCCGACAAGCCCGGACCCGTTCCGGGCTTGTCGCATTTCCCCTGCCGCCACCGTCACCGAGCCCCTCGATGGAACACTACCTACAGCCGCTGGACGCCACCCAACTGCCCGCCTGGCAGGCCCTGCGCGAGCAGCGCGCCCGGATGCAGGACTTCAGCCTGCGCGAGGCCTTCGCCAGCGATCCGCAGCGCTTCGCCCGCTATTCGCTGAGCCGCGGCGGGCTGTTCCTCGACTACTCGAAGAACCTGATCGACGCGCCCAGCCTGGCCTGCCTGCTCGAACTGGCCGAACAGGTACGCCTGCGCCCGGCCATCGAGGCGCTGTTCGAGGGCCGCCCGGTGAACGCCTCCGAACGCCGCCCGGCGCTGCACACCGCGCTGCGCCGGCCGATCGGCGAGCGGGTGCTGGTCGACGGCGTCGACGTGATGCCCGAAGTGCATCGCGTGCTGGGGCAGATGACCGAACTGGTGCAGCGCATCCACAACGGCTTGTGGCGCGGCTACACGGAAAAGCCGATCACCGACGTGGTCAACATCGGCATCGGCGGCTCGTTCCTCGGCCCGCAGCTGGTTTCCGAAGCCCTGCTGCCGTTCGCCCAGCGCGGCGTGCGCTGCCACTACCTGGCCAACATCGACGGCAGCGAGTTCCACGAGCTGTGCTCCCGCCTGTCGGCGCAGACCACCCTGTTCATCGTCTCCTCCAAGTCGTTCGGCACCCTGGAGACGCTGAAGAACACCCAGGCGGCACGGCGCTGGTTCCTCGCCCAGGGCGGCAACGAGGCCGACCTGCACCGCCATTTCATCGCGGTGACCAGCAACCGCGCGGCGGCCATCGAGTTCGGCATCGCCGCGGAGAACATCTTCCCGATGTGGGACTGGGTCGGCGGGCGCTACTCGCTGTGGTCGGCGATCGGCCTGCCGATCGCCCTGGCCATCGGCATGGGCAACTTCAAGGAACTGCTCTCCGGCGCCTACACCATGGACCAGCACTTCCGCGAGGCGCCCTTCGCCGAGAACCTGCCGGTGCTGCTGGCCCTGCTCGGCGTCTGGCACGGCGACTTCTGGGGCGCGCAGAGCCACGCGATCCTGCCTTACGACCACCACCTGCGCAATTTCAACCAGCACCTGCAGCAGCTGGACATGGAGTCCAACGGCAAGCGCGTGCGCCAGGACGGCAGCCCGGTCAGCTGCGGTACCGGCCCGGTGATCTGGGGCGGCGTCGGCTGCAACGGCCAGCACGCCTACCACCAGCTGCTGCACCAGGGCACCCAGATGATCCCGGCCGACTTCATCGTCCCGGTGACCAGCTACAATCCGCTGGCCGACCATCACCAGTGGCTGTACGCCAACTGCCTGTCGCAGAGCCAGGCGCTGATGCGCGGCAAGACCCTGGCCGAGGCCGAGGCCGAACTGCGCGCCGCCGGCCTGGCGGAAAGCGAGGTGCAGCGCCTGGCGCCGCACAAGACCATCCCCGGCAACCGGCCGAGCAACACCCTGGTGCTGGAGCGGGTCAGCCCGCAGCGCCTCGGCGCGCTGATCGCCCTCTACGAACACAAGGTGTTCGTGCAGAGCGTGATCTGGGGGATCAACGCCTTCGACCAGTGGGGCGTCGAGCTGGGCAAGGAGCTGGGCAAGAACGTCTACGCCCGCCTCACCGGCAGCGAGACCGGCGCCGCCGAGGACGCCTCGACCCAGGGCCTGATCGACTTCTTCCGCGGCCGCCACCGCGGCTGAACGCCGCGGCGGGAAAAACCTGTCGGCGACAAAATCGCCACTGCTAAAATGCGCGTCCCATTCCCGAGGAGACGCGCATGTCCGCCTTGAACCAGGCGCTGCGCGCCGCCCTTGCCGCTCGCCAGCCGCTGCTGGCGGAACTGCACGCCCAGGCCACCGACTGCTACCGGCTGTTCCACGGCAGCCAGGAAGGCGCTGCCGGCCTCACCGTCGACCGCTACGGCCGGCAACTGCTGGTGCAGAGCTTCCATCGCCCGCTGGAGCGCGAGGCGCTGCAGGCGTTGATCGACATCTACCAGGAGTCCTTCGCCGGCAGCCTGCTGCCGGTGTACAACGACCGCTCGCAGGGCAACTCGCGGATCGATCGCAGCGACCCGGTGTACGCCGCCGAGCCGGCCGCGCTGGGGGAACTGGTCGGCCACGAGTGGGGGCTGAACTACCGGGTGCGCGCCCGGCATGCCGGCCAGGACCCGCTGCTGTTTCTCGACCTGCGCAACGCCCGCGGCTGGATCCGGCGCCACAGCGCCGGCCGGTCGGTGCTCAACCTGTTCGCCTACACCTGCGGCGTCGGCCTGTGCGCCGCCGCCGGCGGCGCGCGCCGGGTGGTCAACCTCGACTTCGCCGAGGGCAACCTGGCGGTCGGCCGCGAGAACGCCGCGCTGAACCCGCAACTGCCGGAGATGCAGTTCGTCCAGTCCGACTACTTCCCGGCGATCCGCCAGCTGGCCGGTCTGCCGATCGCCCAGCGCCGCGGCCAGCGCCTGCCGCACTACCCGCGCCTGGCCGCCGAACGCTTCGACCTAGTGTTCCTCGATCCGCCGGCCTGGGCGCGTAGCGCCTTCGGCACCGTCGACCTGCTGCGCGACTACCAGAGCCTGCTCAAGCCGGCGTTGCTGGCCACCGCCGAGGGCGGCACCCTGGTGTGCTGCAACAACCTCGCCAAGGTCGACGCCGAGGACTGGCGCGAGCAGGTCCTGCGCTGCGCCAGCAAGAGCGGCCGCCCGGTGCGCGAGGCCGAGTGGCTGGCGCCGGCCGGCGACTTCCCCTCCCGCGACGCCCGCCCGCCGCTGAAGACCCTGATCCTGCACCTCTGACGACAGGCCCGCGCAGCGACGGAGCAGCACCCTCCTGCGCCGGCACCTAGGGAACCGGGCGGGCATGTCATACTCCAAGCGCCGTCCCCTTCAGCGAAGCGACCCGCCATGACCAAAGGATTGCGCCGCGGCCTGACCGCGCTGGTACTCGCCCCCCTGCTGTATGCCGTGCTGGGTTTCATCGGCGTGCCGCTGCTGGTGCTGCAGCTCGCCGAACAGCAGTTCGCCGAGCGCCTGAACGTGCCGGCCGGCCTCAAGCAGGTCGGCTTCAACCCCTTCAACCTGCAGCTGACCCTGCGCGGGCTGCAGCTGGGAGCGCCCGGCAGCGAGGTCCTGCAGGTCGGGCACCTGCTCGCCGACCTGCAGCTCGACAGCCTGTGGCGCGGCGAGCTGCACCTACGCGAACTGCGCGTGCTGCAGCTGCGCCTGGCGGTGGAGCTGGCCGAGGACGGCCGCCTCAACCTCGCCCAGTTGCTCGTCCCCTCGACTGCCGCCGCCGAGCCGCCCGCCGACGCCCGGCCCTTCCCGCTGCGCATCGACCGCCTGCGCCTCGACGGCCAGCTGAGTTTCGCCGACCGCCGCCCCGCCATCGGCGTCGAGCAGCACTACCGCCAGCTGACCCTGAGCCTGGACGACTTCACCACCCACGACAGCCAGACCGCCAGCCTGAGCCTCACCGCCAGCGGCCCCCATGGCGCTGCACTCGACGTCCAGGGCCGGCTGAGCCTGCAGCCGCTGCAGGCCAGCGGCCGCTTCAGCCTCGGCGACACCGCCCTGAGCCGCTGGTGGCCCTACGCGCGCAGCGCCCTGCCCTGGCAACTGCAGGACGGCCGCCTGAGCCTGGGCAGCGACTACCGCCTGGAGTGGCGCGATGCCGCTCCCTACCTGCGCCTCGACAACCCCCGGATCGACCTCGCCGACCTGCAGCTGCAGCAAGCCGACGGCGCGCCGCTGCTGGCTCTCGGCCGGTTGCAGCTGGGCAGCGGACACCTGGAGTGGAGTCCGGCCAGCGCCCTCAGCCTGCACGACGGCCATCTGCAGCTGGACGCCCTGCGTCTGCAGGGTCCGCCCGGCCGGACACCGCTCGACCTCGAAAGCCTGAACGTCGCCGGTCTCGCCCTCGACAGCGCCAGCCGCCGCCTGGCAGTCGGCCAGTTGCACAGCCGGGGGCTGGGCCTGCAGGCGGGCCGCGAGCGCGACGGGCGTCTCGACTGGCAGGCGTACCTGGAGCAGCAGCTGCAGGCGCTCGCCCGCCACCGCGCGGCCCACGCGGCCGGCCAGACCACCGAGGTCGCCGCACCGGCCGCCAGCCGCGCCGCCGCGCCGCCGCCCTGGCAGCTGCGCATCGCCCAGCTGCAGCTGCGCGACTGGCGCGCCCGTCTCGAAGACCGCCTGCCGGCCAGCCCCGTCGCCCTCGATCTCGGCCCGCTCGACCTCGACCTCGGCGATCTCGCCCTGCCGGGCAGCCAGCCCCTCGCCCTGCGCCTGGACAGCGCCCTCGGCCAGCGCGGCCGCCTGCAAGCCGAGGGCCGGCTGCAACTGCAGCCGCTGGCCGGACACCTCAAGCTCAGCGCCAGCGATCTCGACCTGCGCCCGCTGCAGGCCTACCTGGAGCCCTTCGTCCGCGTGGAGCTGCGCAGCGGCCTGTTCGGCGGCGAGTTCGACCTCGACCTGCAGGGCGCCGCGCCGCTGCGCCTGGCGCTCGACGGCGGCGCGCGGATCGACCAACTGCACACCCTGGACACCCTGAAGAACCGCGACCTGGTGCGCTGGCAGCAGATGCGCCTCGACGGCCTGAGCTACCGCCACGGCCAGTCGCTGCAGGTGCGCCAGATCGCGCTGCAGCGCCCCTATGCGCGCTTCATCATCAACGAGGACCTGAGCACCAACCTCCAGGAGCTGATGATTCCCCAGCCGCCGCGCAGCACGCCCGCCACGCCGGGCGCGCCGCTGCAGGTACGGATCGGCGGCATCGAGATCCGCGACGGCTCGGCACACTTCGCCGACCTCTCGCTGACCCCCAACTTCGCCACCGCCATCCAGCAGCTGGACGGGCGCATCGGCCGTATCGACAACAGTTCCGCGCAGCCGGCCACGGTGGACATCCGCGGCAAGGTCGACCGCTACGCCCCGGTGAGCATCCGCGGCCAGCTGACGCCCTTCGCTCCGCTGCACAGCCTCGACATCGCCACCCGCTTCCAGCGCGTCGAGCTGACCACCCTGACCCCCTACGCCGGCAAGTTCGCCGGCTACAAGATCCGCAAGGGCCGCCTCAACCTCGACCTGCACTACCGCATCGAACAGGGTCGGCTGAACGCCGACAACCGGGTGCTGCTGGAGGATCTGCAGCTCGGCGAACGGGTCGACAGCCCCAGTGCCACCGACCTGCCGGTGCGCCTGGCGGTGGCTCTGCTCAAGGATCGCGACGGCAACATCGACATCGCCCTGCCGGTGCAGGGCGACCTCAACAATCCCGAATTCAGCGTGGTGCCGATCGTCTGGCAGACCCTGCGCAACCTGGTGCTGCGCGCCGCGCAGGCGCCCTTCGCGCTGCTCGCAGGGCTCGCCGAGGGCGGCAGCGAGCGTCTCGACAGCGTGCCCTTCGCCGCCGGCAGCGGCGTTCTGGACGACGGTGCCCGCGCGATCCTCGCCCCGCTGGCCCGGGGCCTGCAGCAGCGCCCGCAGCTGCGTCTGGAAGTGGAAGGCAGCAGCCGCCCGAGCCTCGACGGCCCGCTGCTCGCCGCGCGGCGCCTGGAGCGCGAATACCAGGAAACCTGGTACCGCATGCTGCAGCGCCGCGGCGACAAGGTGCCGGCCGAGGCCGGTCAGCTGCAGGTGCCCGACGAACTCAAGCCCAGCCTGCTGGAAGGCATCTACCGTGCGCGCCTAAAGCAGCAGCCTCCCGCTGCCTGGGGCGAACTGGACGCCGACCAGCGCAGCGCCCGGCTGCGCCAGGCGGTGCTCGACGGCTGGGCGCAGAGCCCGCTGCTGCTGCGCCAGCTGGCCCAGGAACGGGCGCAGGCGATCAAGCAGCATCTGGTCGAGCAGGGCGGCATCGACGATGCGCGCATCTACCTGCTCGAAGTCGGCGTCGCCGAGGCGGCCGGCGACGATCCCGTGCGGATCGCCGTCCCCCTGCATCTGGACAGCGAGTGAGCGCCATGCATCCCGGCCCAGCCCGCCAGCGCGCGCTGCGCGCTGACCACCCCCGCCGCCGGCATCTGCCGCCGCTGCTGGCCGCCCTGCTGCTGGCACTGCCCGGCCTGCCGGCGCAGGCCGCGACCCTGCGCTGCGGTAGCGCGCTGGTCAGCAGCGGCGACCACGCCCTGGTGGTGCTGGAGCGCTGCGGCGAGCCGGCCAGCCGCAGCGACCTCGGCCAGCGCCAGTACGGCGATGCCTGGGGCAATTTCGAGCGCCTGCGCATCGAGGAGTGGGTCTACGGCCCGCGCCACGACATGTACTACTTCCTGCGCTTCGAGGGCGAACGTCTCACCGGAATCACCAGCCGGCGTCGCCGCTGAGGAGCCGGGCGCAGAAAGCAGAAAAGGCCCCGCAGGGCCTTTTCCGTCACGCGATCACGTCGCTCAGACGCCGGAGGCTTCCGCCGCCGCGACGTCCTTGATCGACAGCTTGATGCGGCCGCGGTTGTCCACGTCCAGCACCAGCACCTTGACCTCCTCGCCTTCCTTGAGCACGTCGGTGACCTTCTCGATGCGCTTGTCGCTGATCTGCGAGATGTGCACCAGACCGTCCTTGCCCGGCAGGATGTTGACGAAGGCACCGAAGTCGACGATGCGCTCGACGCGGCCGGTGTAGATCTTGCCGATCTCGGCCTCGGCAGTGATGCCCAGCACGCGCTGGCGGGCCGCCTCGGCGGCTTCCTTGGTCTCGCCGTAGATCTTCACGCTGCCGTCGTCCTCGATGTCGATCGAGGCCTTGGTCTCTTCGCAGATGCCGCGGATGGTGGCGCCACCCTTGCCGATCACGTCGCGGATCTTGTCCGAGTCGATCTTCATCTGGATCATGGTCGGCGCGTTTTCCGACAGCTCGGCACGCGGCTTGGCGATGACCTGGTTCATCTGACCGAGGATGTTCAGACGCGCTTCCAGAGCCTGGTTCAGCGCGATCTCCATGATCTCTTCGGTGATGCCCTGGATCTTGATGTCCATCTGCAGGGCGGTGACGCCCTTGTCGGTACCGGCCACCTTGAAGTCCATGTCGCCGAGGTGGTCTTCGTCACCGAGGATGTCGGTCAGTACGGCGAACTTGTCGCCTTCCTTGACCAGACCCATGGCGATGCCGGCCACCGGCGCCTTGACCGGCACACCGGCGTCCATCAGGGCCAGGGAAGCGCCGCACACGGAAGCCATCGAGCTGGAGCCGTTGGATTCGGTGATTTCCGACACCACGCGGATGGTGTAGGGGAACTCGGCCTGGGTCGGCAGCATGGCGGCGACGCCACGACGGGCCAGACGGCCGTGGCCGATTTCGCGACGACCCGGGCTGCCCATGCGGCCGCACTCGCCCACCGAGAACGGCGGGAAGTTGTAGTGCAGCATGAAGGCGTCCTTCTTCTCGCCTTCCAGGGTGTCCAGCAGCTGGGCGTCGCGCGCGGTGCCGAGGGTGGCGACCACCAGGGCCTGGGTCTCGCCGCGGGTGAACAGCGCCGAACCGTGGGTCTTGCCGAGCACGCCGACTTCGATGGCCAGCGGGCGCACGGTGCGGGTGTCGCGGCCGTCGATGCGCGGCTTGCCGTTGACGATGTTCTCGCGCACGGTGCGGTATTCGAGCAGGCCGAAGACTTCCTTGACCTCGGCGGCCGGGAACTGGCCTTCGCCTTCGCCGGCGAACTTGGCCAGCACCTGCTCGCGCAGGGCGCCGAGGGCGGCGTAGCGGTCCTGCTTGATGATGATGGTGTAGGCGTTGGAAATCGCCTCGCCGAACTCGGCCTTGACCGCGTCGATCAGCGCGGTGTTGGGCTGCGGAGCCTGCCAGTCCCAGCGCGGCTTGCCGGCTTCGGCGGCGAATTCCTGGATGGCGCGGATGACGCTCTGGAACTCCTCGTGGGCGAACAGCACGGCGCCGAGCATCTGGTCTTCGGTCAGCTCTTCGGCCTCGGACTCGACCATCAGCACGGCGTCCTGGGTACCGGCGACCACCATGTCCAGACGCGAGCTCTGCAGCTGCTCGTAGTTCGGGTTGAGGATGTAGCCCAGCTCGTCGTGGTAGCCGACGCGGGCGGCGCCGATCGGGCCCTCGAAGGGAATGCCGGAGATCGCCAGGGCGGCGGAGGTGCCGATCATCGCGGCGATGTCCGGATCGGACTTCTTGTTGGTCGACACCACGGTGCAGACCACCTGCACCTCGTTCATGAAGCCTTCCGGGAACAGCGGGCGGATCGGACGGTCGATCAGGCGCGAGGTCAGGGTTTCCTTCTCGCTCGGACGGCCTTCACGCTTGAAGAAGCCACCCGGGATGCGGCCGGCGGCGTAGGTCTTTTCCTGGTAGTGCACGGACAGCGGGAAGAAGCCCTTGCCCGGGTCGGCCTGCTTGGCGCCGACCACGGTGACCAGCACGCTGACGTCGTCGGTGCTGACCAGCACGGCGCCGCTGGCCTGGCGGGCGATGCGCCCGGTTTCGAGGGTTACGGTCGACTGACCGAACTGGAATTTCTTGATGACCGGATTCACGGTGTTTTCCTTCTCTGTGTTGCCTTGGGGAAAGCGGGGGACGCTGACCGGCGGCGCCACGGCGCCACCGACAGGTCATCGACGAAAACTCGCCCGCGGCGGGCAGCTTTCGTCGATGGCCTGAAAAGGCCGAAAGCTGGGGGCCCGAAACCGGCAGCGGACACGAGGTCCAGACCACCCATTGCGAACACCCAGCTTCCGGAGGGGAACCGCGTCTTAGCGACGCAGACCCAGACGCGCGATCAGTGCGCTGTAACGGTTGGCATCCTTACCCTTCAGGTAGTCCAGCAGCTTGCGGCGCTGGTTGACCATGCGGATCAGACCACGACGGCTGTGGTGGTCCTTGGCGTTGGCCTTGAAGTGACCCTGCAGCTTGTTGATGTTGGCGGTCAGCAGGGCAACCTGCACTTCCGGAGAACCGGTATCGCCAGCAGCCTGCTGGTACTCGTTAACGATCTGGGCTTTTTCTTGAACGCTCAGTGCCATGACGGACTTTCCTCTGAGGTAACAGGCCGGGGAGGTTCCCCGTTTTCATGAATGGAGGCGTGACCGTGCCTGCTGACAGCCACCCTCGTCCGGTCCTCAGGACCGAATCAGTCGACGCGGCGCCACGCGCCCGTCGTCGGTCGCCTCACCGATACCGATGAAGCGACCCTCGTGATCTTGCACCCGCAGCATGCCGAACTTCGGCGCCTCGGGAGCGCGTACCGGCTGCCCGTGCAGCCAGTAATAGGCGCTGTGCTCCGACAGCTGCACCACCGGCCAGTGCTCCAGACCGCTGTCCACCGGCAGCAGGAAGCGATCCAGCGCCTCGGCGCCGCCCTCTTCGTGGGCGGCCAACAGCGTCTCCAGGCTCACCGCCTGGCTCAGCTCGAAGGGCCCGGCCTGGGTGCGGCGCAACTCGGCGACATGGGCTCCACAACCCAGCGCCTGACCGAGATCCTCGACCAGGCTGCGAATGTAGGTGCCCTTGCTGCAGCGCACCGACAGGTCGGCGAACGGCGGCTCGAAGCGGGTCAGCTCAAGGCGCTCAATAGTAACAGAACGCGCCTCGCGCTCCACCACTTCGCCGGCGCGCGCCAGCTTGTACAACGGCTGGCCGTCGCGCTTGAGCGCCGAGTACATCGGCGGCACCTGCTGGATCGCGCCACGGAAGCGCGGCAGCAGCGCTTCCAGCTGCTCGCGCTCGACCGCCACCTCGCGGCGCTCGAGCACTTCGCCCTCGGCATCGCCGGTGCTGGTGGTGACGCCCAGGTGCATGACGGTGTCGTAGCCCTTCTCGGCATCCAGCAGGTACTGGGAGAACTTGGTCGCCTCGCCGAAGCACAGCGGCAGCACGCCGGTGGCCAGCGGATCGAGGCTGCCGGTGTGCCCGGCCTTCTCGGCGTTGAGCAGCCAGCGCACCTTCTGCAGCGCGGCGTTGGAGCTGAAGCCATGCGGCTTGTCGAGGATCAGGATGCCGCTGACCGCACGGCGGATACGTTTCACCTGGGCCACGCCTTACTCCTTGCCCGCTTCCGGCTTGTCCTGCTGGTGGCGATCCTCGGCCACCGCACGCTCGATCAGCGCCGACAGGTGGGCACCGCGGCGCACGCTCTCGTCGTAGAGAAAATGCAGCTGCGGCACGGTGCGCAGCTTGAGCGACTTGCCCAGCAGCATGCGCAGGTAGCCAGCGGCATCCTTGAGGATGCTCTGGTTGAGGGCGACTTTCTGCTCGTCGTCGTCCTGGCCCATCACGGTGAAGAACACCTTGGCATGAGACAGGTCACGGCTGACTTCGGTGCCGGTCAGGGTCACCAGACCCAGACGCGGGTCCTTGATCTCGCGCTGGATCAGCTGCGCCAGTTCGCGCTGCATCTGATCGCCGATGCGCTGGGTGCGACTGTATTCTTTGGCCATAAATTCATTGAACCCCAAAAACGCCTGAAGCCGGAAGCCGCAGGCAGACGACCCATGGTCGACCGCCCCCGACTTCCAGCTTCATGGCTGCTGTCGCCTTACAGCGAACGTGCCACCTGGACCTTCTCGAACACTTCGATCTTGTCGCCGACGCGCACGTCGTTGTAGCTCTTCACGCCGATACCGCACTCCATGCCGGCACGCAGCTCGGAGACGTCGTCCTTGAAGCGACGCAGCGACTCCAGCTCGCCCTCGTAGATCACCACGTCGTCGCGCAGCACGCGGATCGGACGGTTGCGGTAGACGGTGCCCTCGACCACCATGCAGCCGGCGATGGCGCCGAACTTCGGCGAACGGAACACGTCGCGCACTTCGGCGATGCCGAGGATGTTCTCCCGCACGTCGCTGCCGAGCATACCGGTGAGCGCCTTCTTGACGTCCTCGATGATGTCGTAGATGACGTTGTAGTAGCGCAGGTCCAGACCTTCCTGCTCGACGATCTTGCGCGCACCGGCGTCGGCGCGCACGTTGAAGCCGAACAGCACGGCGTTGGAGGCCAGCGCCAGGTTGGCGTCGCTCTCGGTGATGCCACCGACGCCGCCAGCCACCACGCGCACCTGCACTTCGTCGTTGCCCAGGTCGGACAGCGAGCCCTGCAGCGCTTCGAGAGTTCCGCGCACATCGGTCTTGAGCACGATGTTGAGGGTCTTCTTCTCGTCCTGCCCCATGGTCTCGAAGATGTTTTCCAGCTTCGACGACTGCTGGCGCGCCAGCTTGACCTCGCGGAACTTGCCTTGACGGAACAGGGCGATTTCGCGCGCCTTCTTCTCGTCGGCGACCACGGTCAGCTCGTCACCGGCTTCCGGGGTGCCGTCCAAACCGAGGATCTCCACCGGAATCGACGGACCGGCATCCTTGATCGGCTGGCCGTTCTCGTCGAGCATGGCACGCACGCGACCATAGTTGACGCCGGCCAGGACGATGTCGCCCTGACGCAGGGTGCCGTTCTGCACCAGCACGGTAGCCACCGGGCCGCGACCCTTATCGAGGCGCGACTCGACCACCACGCCACGCCCGGGAGCGCTCGGCGTTGCGGTCAGTTCCAGCACCTCGGCCTGCAGCAGCACGGCTTCGAGCAGTTCGTCGATACCGGTACCGAACTTGGCCGACACATGCACGAAGGGCGCATCGCCGCCCCACTCTTCCGGAATCACATCGAGCGCGGCCAGGCCGTTCTTGATGTTGTCCGGGTTGGCGTCCGGCTTGTCAATCTTGTTGACCGCGACCACGATCGGCACGCCGGCCGCTTTCGCGTGCAGCACGGCTTCCTGGGTCTGCGGCATCACGCCGTCGTCGGCCGCCACCACCAGGATAACGATGTCGGTGGCCTTGGCGCCACGGGCACGCATCGCGGTAAACGCGGCGTGGCCGGGGGTGTCGAGGAAGGTGACCATGCCGCGGTCGGTTTCCACGTGGTAGGCGCCGATGTGCTGGGTGATGCCACCCGCTTCGCCGGTCGCTACCTTGGTGCGGCGGATGTAGTCGAGCAGCGAGGTCTTGCCATGGTCGACGTGACCCATGACGGTGACCACCGGAGCGCGCGACTTGGCTTCGCCTTCGAACTTCAGGGACTCGGCCAGTTGCTCTTCCAGGGCGTTCTCGTTGACCAGACTCACCTTGTGGCCCATTTCCTCGGCCACCAGTTGAGCGGTCTCCTGATCGAGCACCTGATTGATGGTCACCGGAGTGCCCATCTTGAACATGAATTTGACCACCTCGGCGCCCTTGACCGACATCTGCGCGGCCAGCTCGGCCACGGTGATGGTCTCGCCGATGCTGACATCACGCACGATCGGGCCGCTCGGGCTCTGGAAGCCATGCTGATTGCGCTTCTTGTGCTTGCCCTTGCCACGCCCACCACGACGGAAGCCATCGCTTTCCTCGTCGGTGCTGCGCGGTGCGACGCGCGGAGCCGGCGCCTTTTCCTTCAGCGACGGGCGCGGCTGCGCCTGCTTGCGCTCGCGGCGCTCGTCGTCCTCGCGCTTGGGCGCGGCACGGCGAGCATCGTTGCCGCGCTCGGCGGCGGCCGGCTTGGGCGCCTCTAGCGGCTGGGCTGCCGCTGCCTGGGCGGCTGCCTGACGGGCGGCGACGGCGCGGATGCGGGCATCCTCGGCGTCGTCGCGGCGCGGCTCGGCCTGCGGCCGGCTACGCGGAGCTTCGACGGCCGGACGCTCTTCGCTGCGCTTCTCGACCGCCTCGCGCTTGGGCTCGACGGCTACCGCTTCGCTGGCATCGGGCTGGACGAAGGTCTTCTTCTTGCGGACCTCGACACTGATGGTCTTGCTGCCAGCCACCCGCAGGGTGCTGGTCGTCTTGCGCTTGAGAGTAATTTTCTTGGGCTCTTCCAACTTCTCACCGTGGCTGCTTTTCAGATGCGCCAGCAGTTTCTGCTTCTCTTCGTCGGTCACCACTTGCTCGGCGCGCTTGTGCGGCAGACCTGCCTCACGCATTTGCTGCAGCAGGCGCTCTACCGGTGTATCGACCACCAGGGCCAGCTCTTTCACCGTGACTTGCGTCATGCACTTCTCTCCTCAGGCCGCGACCACTTACTCGAACCAATGGGCTCGGGCGGCCATGATCAGCTTACCGGCACGCTCTTCGTTCATGCCGTCGATCTCGAGCAGGTCGTCAATCGACTGCTCGGCCAGGTCTTCGCGGGTGGCGACACCACGCAGGGCCAGCTCGATGGCCAGCTCCCTGCTCATGCCGTCCAGTTCCAGCAGGTCTTCCGCCGGATGAATGTCCGCGAGCTTCTCTTCCGTGGCGATCGCCTTGGTCAGCAGGCGATCCTTGGCACGGGAGCGCAGCTCATTGACGATCTCTTCATCAAAGCCCTCGATGCTGAGCATCTCTTCCATGGGCACATAGGCGATTTCTTCCAGGGTGGTGAAACCTTCGTCCACCAGCACCGCCGCCAATTCCTCATCCACACCCAGATCGGCGACAAAACGCTGCAGGATGTCGCCCACCTCGGCTTGCTGCTTGGCCTGGATGTCGGCCTCGCTCATCACGTTCAGGGTCCAGCCGCTCAGCTGGCTGGCCAGGCGGACGTTCTGCCCGCTGCGGCCGATGGCCTGGGCCAGGTTGTCCTCGGCGACGGCGATATCCATGGTGTGGGTATCTTCGTCGACGATGATCGCCGCCACTTCGGCCGGAGCCATGGCGTTGATCACGAACTGCGCCGGGTTATCGTCCCACAGCACGATATCCACACGCTCACCGTTCAGTTCGCCGGACACCGCCTGCACGCGCGAGCCGCGCATGCCGATGCAGGCACCCTGCGGGTCGATGCGCTTGTCCTTGGAGCGTACGGCGATCTTGGCCCGCGAACCCGGGTCACGGGCAGCAGCCATGATTTCGATCAGGCCCTCGGCGATCTCCGGCACCTCGATGCGGAACAGCTCGATGATCATTTCCGGCGCGGTGCGCGAGAGGATCAGCTGCGGGCCGCGGTTCTCGCTGCGGATTTCCTTGAGCAGGGCGCGGATCCGCGTCCCGACCCGGAAGGTTTCCCGGGCGATGATGTGTTCGCGCGCCAGCAGGGCCTCGGCATTGTTGCCCAGATCGACGATGACGCTGTCGCGGGTCACCTTCTTCACCGTGCCGGCAATGATCTCGCCCAGACGCTCGCGGTAGGCGTCGACCACCTGGGCACGCTCGGCCTCGCGAACCTTCTGCACGATCACCTGCTTGGCGGTCTGTGCGGCGATGCGGCCGAACTCGATGGACTCGATCTTCTCTTCAATCAGCTCGCCCAGCTGGGCGTCTTCCTTCTTCTCGCGCGCTTCGTCCAGGGTCAGCTCGGCTGCCGGATTCTCCACGGCATCGTCGGCGACCACGGTCCAGCGCCGGAAGGTTTCATAGTTGCCGCTCTGACGATTGATCGACACGCGCACGTCGACCTCGTCTTCGTAACGCTTTTTGGTGGCAGTGGCCAGCGCCAGCTCCAGCGCCTCGAAAATCACGCCGGCCGGTACGCCCTTCTCGTTCGATACCGACTCCACTACCAGCAGTACTTCTTTGCTCATCGTAGGCCTCGCCTTTCGCAATCCATGGGGACCCGCTGGATCCGCGCTTCAGTCAAACCGGGGAATGATGTTGGCCTTGTCGATCGACTCGATCGGCAGCAGGTACTCGTGATCCTCGACCTGGACGATCACGTCCTGCTCTTCCACGCCGCGCAGCACCCCCTGGAAATTGCGTCGCCCTTCGTAAGGCGAGCGCAGCCGGATCTTCACCTGCTCGCCCGCGTGGGCAGCAAACTGTTCGAGGGTGAACAGGGGGCGGTCCATTCCCGGAGAGGAGACTTCCAGGGTGTACTCGCCGCTGACCGGATCTTCCACATCCAGCACGGCACTGATCTGTCGACTGACCTTTTCACAGTCGTCGATGAGAATGCCGTCGGCATGATCGATGTAGACCCGCAGCAGCGAATGCCGCCCCTGGGAAATGAATTCGACGCCCCAGCACTGATAGCCAAGCGCCTCGACCACCGGGGCCAGCAAGGCCTGCAACTGTTCTAGCTTGCTCGACACCTGTCGCCTCCGCATGTTGTGCAAACAAAAAATGGGCGCAACGCCCATCCCGTAGGTAGTCGCCTCCAAGAGCGACGATAACTGTCCACCTAGCAAAAGGCCCCTTGAAAAGGGGCCTTTTGAATAAATGGTTGCGGGGGCAGGATTTGAACCTACGACCTTCGGGTTATGAGCCCGACGAGCTACCAGACTGCTCCACCCCGCGTCTGAGTTGGCAAACTATACAGAGCCACCAACGAACGGTCAACCACTATGCTCTAGAAACAACAAAGCCCGCATTACGCGGGCTTTTTGTATGGTACCGAGGAGGGGACTCGAACCCCTACAGCCTATGGCCACTACCACCTCAAGGTAGCGTGTCTACCAATTCCACCACCTCGGCAAAATCTTTACGCCTTGAGCAACGCTTACTGCTTTTGCCCTTCGGCTACCGGCACATCGGATGCTGCCGGTTTTTGCGCACCTACTGCAGGAACATCTTCTGCGGCAGGCTTGCCTTGAATCTCGAGGACTGCCGGGTCAGGCAATCCAGCGGCGCCTATCATATCCGCTTTTTGCTTGGCGTAAAACCCCAAACCCAAGCTCGTAACGAAAAAAATCGTTGCCAGTACTGCAGTTAGGCGACTCAGGAAGGTCGCCGAACCCTGGCTGCCAAACACGGTAGCCGAGGCACCCGAACCGAACGAGGCACCGGCATCGGCACCCTTGCCCTGCTGCACCAGCACCAAGCCAACCACACCCAGCGCCACCAGCAGATGCACTACGACAATCACATTCTCAAGCATGTCTCTCACGCCTCGCGGCACGACAGATCGCACCGAATTCGTCCGCATTGAGAGAGGCTCCACCCACCAGCCCCCCGTCGATATCCGGCATGCCGAACAACTCGGCTGCACCGGCAGCCTTGACGCTGCCACCGTAGAGAATCCGCACACCTTGCGCCACCTGCGCACTGCATTGCGCGATGTAGCGGCGAATGGCGGCGTGCACTTCTTGCGCCTGCTCAGGCGCTGCCGTCAGGCCCGTACCAATGGCCCAAACCGGCTCATAGGCGATGACCGCACGCTCCAATACAGCGATACCCAGCGCATCGACAATCGCACGCAATTGCCGCATCACCACATCGAGGGTCTGACCCGCCTCGCGCTCGGCCAAGGTTTCGCCGACGCACAGCAGCGGAATCAATCCCACGCCATGCGCCGCGGCAAACTTGCGCACGATCAGCGCATCAGTCTCACCCAGCAACTGACGTCGCTCGGAGTGACCGACCAGCACATAGCGACAGCCGACGTCTAGCAATTGACTGGCAGCCACTTCGCCGGTCAACGCGCAAGGCATCGGCTCGAAGGCACAATCCTGCGCACCGACGACGATGGCGCCGTCGGCAACAGCGTCGATGACCGAAGTCAGATGCACGAAGGTCGGCATGACTGCCACTTCGACATCTTCCGGCAAGTCCTGCAGGCGCAGACCGTCGATCAGCTCGGAAACGCTGGCACGTGTGCCATGCATCTTCCAGTTACCTGCGACCAGGGGGCGGCGCATGCAAAACCTCGTCGTCCAAAGTGGGCGCAGATGTTACTCAAGCCCCGAAAAACTGGCAAGCGCAATCAAGCGCACAGCTCCGCCACCAGCGCCGCCAGCGCCTCGGCATGCCGCCGCACCAGCGCCTCGTCCTCGCCCTCGACCATGACCCGCACCAGTGGCTCGGTACCCGACTTGCGCAGCAGCACACGACCGCGCCCCGCCAGCTCGGCGGTGACCCGCGCACAGGCGTCCTGCACCTCGGCACGCTCCAGCGGGTCCGCACCGTTGCCCAGACGCACGTTGATCAGCACCTGCGGGCACTTGTGCCAGGCCAGCCGCTCCTCGGCCAGGCTCAAGCCGCGACGACGCAGAGCCAGCACCACCTGCAACGCGGCGATGATCGCATCACCGGTGGTCGCATGCTGGCGACAGAGGATATGCCCGGAATTCTCGCCGCCGAGCACCCAGTCGCGTTCGAGCATCTCGGCCATCACATAGCGGTCGCCCACCTTGGCGCGCACGAAGGGAATCTCGCGCCGGGCCAGCGCCAGCTCCAGCCCCAGATTGCTCATCAGGGTACCGACCACACCGGAACCGGCAGGCAGGCGTTCGCGCTCCTGCAGGTCGGTGGCGATGATGTAAAGCAGTTCGTCGCCATCCACCACCGCGCCGGTATGGTCGACCATCATCACCCGGTCGCCGTCGCCATCGAAGGCGATACCCATATCGGCGCCCTGCTCGACTACCGCCTTCTGCAGCGCCCCCATGTGGGTCGAGCCCACACCGGCATTGATGTTCAGCCCATCGGGCTGCGCGGCGATCACCGTCACCTCGGCGCCCAGTTCGCGGAACACGCTGGGCGCAACCTTGTAGGTGGCGCCATGGGCGCAGTCGAGCACCAGCTTGAGCCCGGAAAAGTCGGTGCTGGTCGGTACGCTGCTCTTGCAGAATTCGATGTAGCGCCCGGCCGCGTCGTTGACCCGCGAAGCCTTGCCGAGCTGCGCCGACTCGACCACCCCCATCGGCGCATCGAGCAGCTCCTCGATCATCAGCTCCACCTCGTCCGGCAACTTGGTGCCCTTGCCGGAGAAGAACTTGATGCCGTTGTCGTCGTGCGGGTTGTGCGAGGCGCTGATGACGATGCCGGCGTCGGCATGGAAGGTACGGGTCAGGTAGGCTACCGCCGGGGTGGGCATCGGTCCGAGCAGCATCACGTCGGCGCCGGCGGCGATCAGTCCGGCCTGCAGGGCGGACTCGAACATGTAGCCGGAGATCCGTGTGTCCTTGCCGATCAGCACCCGGCAGTGGCCGCGGCGCCGGAACGCCATGCCCGCCGCCCAGCCCAGACGCAGCACGAACTCGGGCGTGATGGGAAACTCGCCGACCCGGCCACGAATGCCGTCGGTACCGAAATACTTTCTGCTCATGATGAAGTCCTGTGCGTCAATCCGCCCATTCCACGGCGGCAATCATGCGCACCACATCGACCGTCTCGGCGACGTCGTGTACACGGATAATCTGCGCGCCCTTGGCCACCGCCAACGCCGCCAAGGCCAGACTGCCGGACAGACGCCCGTCCACCGGCTTGTCCAGCACCTTGCCGATCATGCTCTTGCGCGACACGCCGACCAGCAGCGGACGCCCCAGCGAGTGCAGGCGTTCCAGGTGCTGGAACAGGCGCAGGTTGTGTTCGAGGGTCTTGGCGAAACCGAAGCCCGGATCGAACAGGATGCGCTCGCGAGCAATGCCTGCGTGCTCGCAGACGGCCATGCGCTCGACCAGGAAGTCGCGCACCTCGGCATGGATGTCCGGGTACTGCGGGTCGTCTTGCATGCTGCCCGGCTCGCCGCGCATGTGCATCAGGCAGACCGGCAGACCGCTCGCGGCGGCCGCCTGCAGGGCGCCGGGACGCTGCAGCGAACGCACGTCGTTGATCAGCCCGGCGCCGAGACGCGCCGATTCGCGCATCACCGCCGCTGTCGAGGT
>RRZT010227944.1_pt1 | contig 20264 bp, 22 predicted proteins | sample 2165551 | NCBI WGS metagenome assembly RRZT01 (sample SAMN10456910, study PRJNA506462) | wastewater metagenome | biome: wastewater; feature: sludge; material: wastewater sludge; isolation source: wastewater sludge with Escherichia coli K12::gfp cells carrying plasmid... | place: USA: Moscow, Idaho... | reverse complement strand
TTTCTGCCGGAGGACATGCCAACCTGGCGCAGCTACTGGATTACATTCAAGACCAGGAGCGGCCACCGGGCTAACACGCCGCTAACTCACGACTAAGCGCTACGCGCTGTAGTCGGAGGATGCGCGGCGACCTTGCTCAAACCGGTCATAATCGGGCCAGCGCTCGGCCAGAAACGGGGCCGCGTTCTTGAACAGGGCAGCAGCGTGGGTGCTGTAGTGCAGCGGCTGAAGGCTCATACGGCTCCTTGACGAGGGGGGATAAAGGACAACAGGCGAGCGGTCGTGGACTCCTGATGGTGGCCCAGCCATTCCTGAACTTCAGGCAGCGGTTTGCCATTGGCCAGGTTGCGCACACCGTAGGTATTGCGTAAACGGGTCATACCCGCCAGGCGGCTGGGCCCCAGCACCTGACTGACCAAGGCCTCACAATCCCGCCAAAGCGTTGAGGCCGCGACCGGCAGGCCCCGCTCGTTGGCAAACACATAGGCTTCGCGCGCTGATTCGACCGGCAAGGCCGCTTGGATGTACGGGACCGCCCAAGGGGCGATAGGGGTGCTTCGAATGGGTTCGCCGCTGCGCCGGCGGGCGACTAGCCACGGGAGGGCCGGGTCGTCTAAGCGCAAGTCGCTCCAGCGAACCTGGGCAACCTCACCCGCGCGCAACCCGGCGCCCAAAACAAGGGCCACCAGCAGTTGCTGGCGCTGCGTGCAGTTGGGTAAGTGGTCGGTGAGCTCACGTTCCCGGGTTTGCGTCAGGATGACGGGTAGCCGCCGGGGCGGGGGTGGGTCTTGAACCAGGAGATGGCTAGCGGCCGAAGACTCGCCCAGCACCCGGCTCAACAGCTGAAGGTAGCGCCGCCGCGGCTGGACATCCAGCTTGAGCTGGTCTAGCGCCAGGCCGACCTGACTTTCAGTGAGCAGCTCAGGGGGAATCGAAGTCAAGGGCAGCGTGCGTCCCAAGGCACGCCACATTGAGCGATACACCGCGACCGAGGCGGCAGACAGGGGTTTGTCGTCGGCCGGGAAGGCCGCAACCCACTGCTCCAGCCGCTGCATCCAGGCTTCAAATTCTGGCGACATAGCGCGCACGCTCCACCTAAAAGACGCCGTCATCATAAGCGCAATATCGCAATTAACGCAATACCCGTTTTGAGCAGTGGTACCCAGTAAAGGGTTTGACGGCCTAAATGCAATTAACGCTATGCGCGTTAATTGGCCGCCCTAAAGAAAACCTGGCCGGGGAGGCCAGGTTTGAAACAACGTAAAAGGGCTTAACGCGTTATCGACCGGCTGCCGAATCCAGCAGCGCGCGAGTTGCAGCACTCGGGTCTTTTTCCCATTCAGGCATCGGCCAGAAGCCTAGCTCCAGGCCATCGAGGGTGACTCGCACATACGAGCACTCCGCCGGCGCCTTGGGGGTGTGCAACTGGCGCGACGACCCCAGAACCTCGAGGACATCTTCCGGGCCATACTGGGTATCCAGATTGGCCAGCACACGATTCACTTCCGCTTCCGACAGGCCATACTGCTTGGCAAGTGCCACGTGAAGCGCGTCAGAGTCTTCCTCCAGGAGGAGGTAGCCTTCGTCAGCGTAGTCGTCTTCGTCGTCCGGCAGCTCCGCCGCCGTCCCGCCAAAGGTCACCAGGTCATTGCCGCGGAACTGATAAGAAAAGTCCACCAGCCCGCTGCTACTGCCGGTGGCCGCCTCGGCGATGGCATCCAGCCGAGCTTCGAGGTCGCTCTTCTCTTCATACGCCGGCACGCGAACCGTGCCTTCGATGAACTTGTTGTGAAAGACACGCCAAACCAAACCATTCGGGAATTGAACGAACTTCATAAAACGCTCCTAGCAAAGGGCAACCGGAAAACCGGTGCACGGGATAAAAGGGATGTCCTGTTTCCTATAGCAACCCGCTGATTACGCCACCCCTGCAATTAACCCCAGACGCGTTAACTTCCACCCCTAATGACGCTTCTTCCACAGCCCCCCGGTAGCCCCGGCTCACCCCGGGCTTCAGGCGACCTCGACTTAGCTCCCCTCTAATCCAGGCAGACCTTTAGCCTAAGGCGTCCTTTAAACCCAAAGTTCTCTGGTGTCCCGGGGCACGGCTGAGTCCGGGTGGCTGAGGTAAGGCGAGCCCAAGTCAGGTGAGCTTTTCCTGGGTCGAGCCCGGCTAGGGGAGCGCCTGAGACAGGCGGCCTTGAGTTACAGGTGAGCTGAAAAGGAAACCCGGGTTAAGGACAACTTATCCCCAGGTCGCCTTGTTGGATTCAGGGTTTCCTTTTCTTAGGGTGAGCTGGGTGAGTTCGGTTGGAGGTTGGTTCGGAGGAGGCTATTCGGCGGAACGCCGACAGGCGCAAGGGGTTTAACGCCTGTTGGGTTAATTGCATTTAGAGTCAAGGGGTGTGCCGAATGAGAGAGTAGGGGCGCTTTTGAGAAGATGGCCCAGCCTTTGATAAGGTAGGCCTGACGACTGAGAGAGTCGCGCCGTACTTGGGCGGCCTTGCGGCCAGGGGTGGCAACGTGCGGAGCTTAAGTAGGACTACCCTGAATTCAGCGAGCCCTTAAAAAAGATGCGCCAGGGGGATAGGGCTGACCCTCGAGGTGGGCGAGGCACTCGGCAGAATGCCGTTGGGGCGATGGTTTAACGCATATGGGGTTAATTGCATTGCTTCGGTGAGGGCTTGCGCAGGCTGGCGGTGGGGCTGGTCACCTTTTTTATTTTATTTTTCGGGTCGCTGGGGGTGCAGGTCCCTAGCCAGGGAAGCCCAGGCACCTGAACCGACCCCTGAAGGGGTGGATTAACCCGCACTTGCGTTAATTGCTTCAACCACAGCGATTGGATATCAAAGCAGGACACCGCCCCCCCAGGGGAAGGCTCCTACCCCGCTCGGGATAAAACACAAAATCTGATATCCAGACCTAGGGGGTAAGACCACACCGGGCGGTACAGCACTCATCTACCAGGGGCGTGGACACTACCCGTTTCAACCCCACCGCGGACGGAGCCGGTGCTGCGTTAGCAGCAGGAGCGGTAGCGACAGGCGACTATTAAGAATATTACGGTGCCGTTTTCCTGTTATGGTTCAATTACTTGCAGCGCTTTTTGTGGGTCATGGGCTGGTCAAACGTGTGCCATGGGCTGGTCGACCGTGTGCCATGGGCTGCACTGAGCGTGTGCCATGGGCTGGTCCGCCTCCTTCAAAAGTTGACTCGCAGTGCCTATACAAGGGCCTATTTCGGAGCCGCCTATGGCACGCACCAAATCAGCTCACATTACAGCCCAGATTCGTGAGGGCCATCACCTGGAAGCTCTTGGTCAAGTTCTTCATGAAGCCGAACTTGAGGCTACCGGCCGCCGCAAGGTTAAAGCGGCAGAGTCCGCTCGAGCTCACCGCCAGGCTGCGCTAGATGACCAAGGCAGCGTCGGCTACTTTGTGGCAGGGGCTTCCGCTGATGTCGTATTGGAACGCCGGCGCCGTTCATCTGTGGTGGTTGGTGAACGGACCCAGTTACCCGTTGTTGCTGCCAACCAGGTGGCCTGCCCCAACGTGGTCTTGCGCTCCGCTTTGTTTGGCATCCGTCAGCGGGGGCGGACCGCGGGGGCCGTGCTGCGGGAGTCGATTGCCACGGCTGGCGACACCGAGATTCTGTTTTCTGGATTTCGTCTGGGCCAGAAAGACCTGACGGTGTGGCTGCATTGCCTGGACCTGGCGCGTGATGGGCTGGAACAGACGTTTTCGACGTCCGTGTATGCCTTGAATCAACGCATGGGCCTGGCCGACTCCTCTTCGAACAAAGACGCCTTACTTGACTGTCTGGGCCGCCTCGGGCTGGCTACTGTTGCGGTCCGCAGTACGACCGACGAGCTCATGATTGAGAACCGGCTGCTCACCTACCACTGCTACCAGGAGGGCGGGGTTCAGCGCTTACGTATCAAGGTTGACCCTGTTTGGGCTCAACTCTTTGGGGTGGCTCGGTGGACCAAGCTGGCCGTCGATGTGCGGGTCAAACTGCAAGGCAAAGAGCTCGCCCAGTGGCTGTCGAGCGTCCTGATGAGCCACAACGGCAAGGTGCCCTTAAAGCTCGAGTCCCTGCATCGGTTGAGCGGGTCTTCGGCGAGCTTGCGTGAGTTCCGTCGCATGCTTAATCAAGCCCTAGCCGACTGCCAGGCTGCAGGTGTGAAGGTGAGCTGTCGCATTGAGTGAGCTCTTTTGGTGCGGTGCCTATACCAAGCTCAACCCTAACTGGAGAATCACATGGCAGCAGTCAAACTGGTCGTCGGTCACATCGTCAAACTCAAGAGTGGTGGTCCGTGGATGACCGTCACCAAAGACCGTCTGGAAATCGGCTCGAAGTTTGTGCAGGCGTCCTGGTTCAGCGGCGCTGACCTGCGCACGGAAGTCTTCCCGAAAGACGCCCTGGAGCTGGACCCGGCGAGCGTGACGCCGGCAGAGTAATCAGCTGACGAAACGTAGCACTAGGTCAGGAAGTCCCCAAGTTCTACTTGGGGATTTTCTTTTTGGGGGTGGGCAGGCCTGGCTTGGCAGATTTCGCGGGGCACGGCCTGTCGGTTGACTTTGGTATTGGGGACGAAATTACTTTGGTATTGCCCGTGCCTGATGCCCGCCGCATAGCGCTTTAGCGGTCCTTTCGATAGAGTGGCCACATGTCAAGCTTGCCCGCATCGTCGATGCACGTTGCTGCAAACCGAGTCCCTTACCTGGCTGACATTGGTACCGCATGAGGCCCGTTGAACCGGGCTAACCTTGACTGAGCGCGCCGGCATCGAAACAGGTTTTCCCGGGCGCTCCCCGCTCACTCGCTATACGTTGGTGAGGACATTTTTTCAACGTATGAACGCAGGAGGCCTGTTATGGCTAAGATTGAGCAACTCATTCAGCGCAAGGATGGCACGGAAGTGAAAATTGTGGCGGAGTCGTTCTACGGACTTGGGCTGCACCGCTCGGTAGGCGTTTTCGTGCTACACCGGGATACTTCGGACCAACCCTGGCAACTGGCCAGCGACCGTCCGCATCCGGATTGGCGCACGATGTCAGTCAGCGACTATGTCAAGCATGGGCGTCCCCCGAAGTTTCAGTTCGCGTCTCATGGCGAAATTCTGAAAGTGTCACAAGCCCTTCTTGAACTCGAGCAAGGGGTCGCGGCTTAGTTCGTATCACCGTCAGTTCTGTTTCTTCAAGCCGCTTTCCTTTGGGATAGCGGCTTTTTTAGTCAACAAAAAAGCTCCAGGAGACCCGGAGCTTAAAGGTAATTCTATTGTTTCATGGAAATTCTCCTTAAGTTGACCTGAAACTCGGTATAGCGACTGCTGCTCAACGGGGGGTTAGCTTATCCCCAGATTCTGGGGATAACTCTGGGGATAACTCTTTTTTGTACCGAGTGCTCTAGTGCAGCATTCTGATATGACAGGCTGCCCGTAAATTAGGCAGCCTGCCCTCTCAGAGCCGGGGGTCCAGCGTGGCTTCGCGGGCCACTTCCCCTTGCATACGCAGCAGTGCCAGGCGCAGGCTGGCTTCATCCGGAGCCCTCAGCATGTCACGGCCAAGGAAGTATTCCTTGCGCGAAACCGACAGCTTGCGCTGAATGCGCTTGTTGGCACACATCCCGGCATACCGCAGCTGGTAGTCGTAGCCATAAATGATGTGCAGGTAGCGTTCGTTGCGCACCTTCATGAACGGCACCATGTCCTTTTCAAAGACACAGGGCTTGATAACCACACCTTCCATCTGGTCGCTCTGCGTCAGCCGCTCAAAGAAACCTGCCAGCTGAGCGTTCGCGTCGGGTGCTGTCAAGTCCAGCACCAGGCAGGGCTCGGTTGGCGCCACCAACGAGAAAATCTCGGCCTGGTCACGCTCCGTCCAATCCTTGCCATCCGCCGCCAGGACCGTGAAAGGCTTATAGTGCGGGTCACCCGCCTGACCATAAAGAGCCACCTGCTCCTTAAAGATGGCCAAGCCCTCCATCCGGCGCTCCGTTTGATGCCCTGCGCCGATGGCAAACCCCTGGAACACCGGGTCATTCGCCAGTTCCGAAACTTCAGCCGTGGCGGCGGCACCGTAGCGCTCGAACTCGCTGTCAATCAGTGAGCCGCCAATCGCGCGCCACGGCATCAGCTCTCCGTCGAGGATAAGGCTGTCCTGCCAGAAATCTTGCGCTTCAAATTGTGCGTAGACCGCTTGCAGCACCGGCTGAACCTCAGGGGCCTTAATGACAAAGCCCTTGCGCGAAATAGCGAACGATTGCTCAGGTTTGCCCCGGAACAGATAGACCTGCGCTCGGCTGCCCATATACTTCGGTTGAACGATAGCCCGGGTTACCCCGTACTGGCGCATGGTATCCAACGCCGCCGCCGGCGATTCAAGCTCGGTCTCGGTGGCCGGCGCAGGGGCAATGGTGCCTGACAAATAACGCGCACCCGATGCCACGAACCGGTCCATGAACACTTGCTCTGCCGGCGAAACCTTAAGCTCTTCCGCGGCCGGTGCTTTGCGCACCTCGAGGTCATACACCGCACCTTCTGCGCGCCGTTCGCCCGCCACCTGCACAAGCTCCGGCGCTTTGCCCGGCACGAGCACCAACGCCGACAACTGATGGCCATACACGCTACCCGTATCGAGGAACACGCGACCACGCTGGAATACCCGGGACTTGTGGGCCAAGTGGCCAAATACATGAAGCGGCTCGTTACGGCCAATGGTGCCGAGGGCCGCAAGCTTCTCCTGGAGCTCCTCCGAAGATTCGCTGGTCATGCGGTAGTTGCGCTGGGCTGCGAGGCTGTCCGCGTCGAGCTTGCCGAGGTGCTTGGTCGGCGCGGGGGCATGGCTGATATATACCGTGCGACCGGCCGAACCCCGAAGCACCACGAAGGGCAAAGCCTGAGCCACGAGCGCAAGGAAGCGCTCCGCGAGGTTCGCATCCTGGAGCAACACCTTGAGCGACGTGAAGTAGGCCGCTTCGAGGTCCGGATTGGCGTCGAGCTGACCCTGCACACGCTTGGCCACGTAGTTTTCGTGGTTGCCCATCAGCATTCGGCCGCCGGCCGCCACAAAGCGCTCCATGGCTTCGATGGCTTCGGCAACTTGCTCACCCTTGTCAATCCAGTCGCCGAGCTGAAGGCGAACGCCGCTTTCCGGGAGCTTGGCAAGCAAGGCCTCGAACGGCTTGACCGCTTCATGCACATCACCAATCAAGCTGACCGTCTGGTTGTTATCCCAGTAGGTTTGACGAAACAGGTCATAATCGAGCACGCTGACCGTCATGGCGGCCCAGTGGTCGGTGTTGCGCTTACGGATATTGACAGTCCGATGGTATTGCTTGCGCTTGAGGTTCGGAAGGACGTCTTCCTTCATCCGCTTGGCGTGCTCAAGAATCACCTTGCGCGCCGCATGGGTGTCATCTGCGCCCTTGAGGTAATCGCCGTGCGAGTAGTCAAAGACCACGAGGTCCACCCGGTATTGGTGTTTCTTGGCGAGTTCGCGCACCTGGTCACGGAAGGCCTCGTTCATCGCCGTGGTGTCGAGCACAATCACCTCAGTGTTCATCGGCCAGGTCATCCGGGCCTCGAGCTCCGCGTTGAGCATAGCAAACGCACCGGCTGAGACCTCGGCAAGCCGGGTGTCGTCGTCCTCGAGGTCACCCGCCAACTGACGGCGGTAGGCATCCGAGGACAAATGGGCAACGCGCACCCCTGCGTAAGCCGAAAGTGCCGCGGACAACGCCTGGGCGAACGTGCTCTTACCCGAGCGCGACGGGCCAACAAGCATAACGAGGGTGAAGAGATTGATATCGAAGTGCATGTAAGTTCTCCTTGGATGTTTTAATTATACATCACTTGGAATTGTTGTCAATATCTACAGTCTCGTATTCGGGGACGGGCAACCACTTCCAGACTAGCTTGGGCCGGGTCTGGGCTTGTCCAGCCATCGCTAGGAATAGCCGGTATAGCGGGCCGGCTTCATCCTGGCGCAGGACCAGTTCCTCTGCCACTAATCGAGGGACCAGGCCGTGTGGGCGCGTCCCGTTAAACCGGACGGGCAGTGGGGTGCGCTCGACCATCCGAAATTGCTGGTCCTCATCCGTTACTACCAGCACTGCCTCTTCATCCCAGTAGAGGGGCTCGATAATGAAGTCAGGCTGGTCAGCCGTGACCCCGTAGCCAATATCATCGTGCAGGTCCATCCAGCCGCAACAGACATGAGGAGCACAGGTCTGGTTGTCGGCGTAGTTGCCCGTCCAGGTTGAGCAGGCGGCCTGTGGAGCGGATAGGCTGCTCCAGTGATTAGCCAACATTAGCGGGTGATGACCGCCATCCAAGAGGCAGGCACACCCCCCACATGGTCACCAATCCCCACAACCGAAACCTGCCATCGGGCCATGAACGGCGTCAGCAAGGCCTTGAACTCGGCCTCATCCGGCTCAAAATGGTGGTCGGGATGACGCATTTCACCGTTCAACCCGTAATGCGGATTGAACTCGCGGTTCGGGACGGTCACGATGATGCGGCGGGCGGTGGATTGCGCCAGGTGAGCCAGCAACGCTGCACTGTCGGCAATGGGCTGGTGCTCCACCACTTCGGTCAGCAGCACATCGGCGCCGGCCGGCACGTCTTGGGCCGCAAACTCACCCGCCCATTCGACGTCCTTGATGTTTTTTCGAGCGAGCATGGTCTTGGTCTGCTCGACCAGCGCCTCGTCGCGTTCATAGGCCACGACCTGGCCATAACGGTCAGCCAGTCGTTGGAGGTAGAAACCTTCACCCGCGCCGATATCCAGAAGGCAGTCACCACCCCTCAGGTGGACCCGGATAGCGTCCCAGCGATGCTGCTGAGTCGAGCCGTAGTTCAGTCGCATATCGGCCCCCGCCAGCGTCGGTGCCAGCTCGCGGAACTGCTCGTAGGACTGAACGGCGTCCCGCGAAAAGAGGTAGCGCATGAAATAGGGGGCCTCAATCACGTTGAGTGCCCGAATGTATTTCTGGAGCGCCGGGGTATTGGCTTCCACGTAGAGGGACTTGTCGGCCAGTGCTTGCAGCAAGGCAAACACAATCAGCGCGTTCAGCACCGAGCGCACACCCTGCACAGAGGTCAGCACGACCTGGTGTAGCTTTCCGGCCAGCGGGGTTGCAACCAGGCTAATGCCCTTCGCTTCGAGATACCGGTGGAAGAGGGGTGCCAGGCCCGGGCGGGGCAGCAGCATGGCGTGCACCGTCAGGGTCGCGGGGTAGCCCGCATCATCCGCATGCTCTGCTTTCAGCGCCGACCCCAGGAGTTCGCTCACCATGCAGGCGGCGGCGTAGGGGCTCGAGTAGCGCGTCTGGTCCAGGTACTCGAAGTCGGTGCCGGCGCTGACAAAGCTGATTTCCTGGTCAGCGTCCTTGAACCACAGGCGGAAGGTGCGCGAGTCTGCAAGATACCAGCCGAACACCTGGCCTTTGCGAAGCGGCCGTTCAAACGGCACACCGTTGGTCGCTTGGGTATTCGGGTTCTTGGCCAGAATGAAGGAAAGATTGGGGTTGTCCGAGGTCAGGTCCAGCAGAGCCATGGTCAGTCTCTATTAAGTCGATGGGTTTATTATACCCCACGACTCAACTGAACGCAATGGTCACGTGCCTTGGCAGGGGAGCCAGCGTTCCGGGTCCAGCCAAGGGCGGTCCCAGCCCACGATAGTGCCTTCTGCATTCACCTGGAAGATGATGTAGTCGCCATAGCCGCGGTCACCAACACACAGCACGTCATCAGGCACGTAGTAGCCCGCCCACTTGGCTATCCGCTGGCGATTCGCGTTGAGCAGCCAATACTCCCCGGCGTCGCACACCTTGTAGTGGATACGCGCCGCCAGCCTCATAGGCCAGTCGAGGATGCGACCGGTGGCACACTCAATAACGGGCACCCAAAGCGCGCCCCGGCGCAGCGGCACCTGGCCGTCGGTGTCTTCTTCGCCGTTAAGGGTTGCATCTTCCCAGTAGCGAACTTCAGCGGCTACCTCGATGTATCGTGCGTTTTGCATGCGGGGAGTGTCAAGTTTGTGGACAAAAAAACGGGAAGGAGGACCTTCCCGTGTAAAGGCGATTAAGCCGGCACGTTCTTGAACTTGAGCTGTTCAAGCGTGCATTCATCACGATTGATGTCGGTGCGCGGCCCAATCAGGACAGGCTGATACAGCGAGCCACCCTTGTAGGCGTAGAGATACTGCACTTCAATCAGGCTATCCACATCCGGCTTGGCACGTCCGGTCGGAACCGTAACGTTACCCACCGGAATGACATCGCTAGCCGCATCGAGCAAGCCCAATTGCACGCTGGACACGTCATTGTGGCCGACGACCAGGCAGGTAGCCCGTTCAACGAACTTCACCTTGACCCAGTTGGCGCTGCGGGCCTCTTCATACTCCGAATCTGCGAGCTTAAAGACGACACCTTCGCCAATGGCTGCCTTGATGCGCTGGTACATCCGGGTCTTTGCCTCAACACCCTCGTAGGTGCGGACAACTTGAACCGGAGAGCCCATGGCACGGACGCCCAGCAGGTCGGTCAGACGCTCACGCCGTTGGCGGAAGTCTTCGACGACCTTGTGGTTGTCCTTGTCGAGCAGCACACAGTCGAAGGCATGGAAGACGTTATTCACGAATTCCCCGTCCAGCAGCACGCCGTTCGGCACGGCCAGCAGCTGAAGCTCTTCTTGCACAGCAGGCGTGAGCGGGAGCTCGACACCCTTGCGGTTGAAGCCCAAGTAGTGGACAGCGCCCGGTGCGCGCAGCACGCGCAGACGTTCACCATCAAACTTCTCCTGAAGCACCCAGGCATCGTCGGCCAGATACGGCGCCGCAGCAACATCCGGTTCTTCCGAAGTCGGGGAAGCCAGGCAGGGGCCGAGCGGACAGGAGACGATTTTCGGCGTCTTCAGCGGCGTTGAAGCCGGCCCGGAACCCGAAGCACCCAGCGGAGGATAGCCCGCAACACCATTGGTGCCCGTTTGCTTGTAACCCTTGCCAGTCTTTTCGTCGCGCACCTTCACAAACGCCGCAACGGCTTTGTGCTTGAGCGGACCCTTGTACTTCGTTCCCGTGCTCAGCGAACTCCCGCGGCGGCCGTAAGCAAAGGCCACCACGAACTCACCATCTTCTTCAGCTAGCGTCAGGTGATACACCTTGTCACTACCACCACCCACGAAATGCAGGTCAATTGCGTCATGTGTCAGCATGGTTTAGACGCCTCCTAAGCGTCAATTTGGTTGTCCCAGGTAGGTATAGCAACAAGCTTCGGATATGCGCTCAGCTACGAACAGTAAGGCTGTCCGGGAGGGCCGCATCCAGATAACGCCAAGCTACTTGGTCTGCGTTGAACCGATGGGCAGCCTCCGCGCGTAGCGCTTTCTTCAGGTCCGCCCGCTCGCGCGGAGACATTGCCTCGAGTCGGTCCAATTGCAGCTTCAGCACGCGAGCCAGGTCTTCAGGGTTATTGGGCTTAGCCAGCCGGTCGGCTTCCCGAATGATTTCCCGCGGCCCCGTCGGGCAGTCTGTCGAGACACAGCCCGTGCCCACAGCCATGGCCTCCACCAGGACATTGCCAAAACCTTCGTAGTGGGAGGAGCAGGCCAACAAATCGGCCGAAATCACGGTTGCCTGCGGGTCGCTGACCATACCAGGCAAGCTCACCAGGTTTCCCAGGTTCAGCTGACCCACCAACGCCTCCAGGTTGGCTCGCTCAGGTCCTTCGCCCAGGATGACGAGTTCTACAGGACACCCTTGGTCACGGAGGAGGGCGACTGCCTTGATGAGGACATCAAGCCCCTTGAGTGGAACCAGCCGCCCGACAGCAGCCACGCCTGGCAGTTCCGGCCGCTGGCGCAAGCTGGTGCCCGCTTTAGCTGAACGGTAAAGCGCTTGCACCGGAATCGGATTGCCGAGGGCGTGCACTTTTTTCGCGGGCACGCCCCATGCCACGAGGTTGTCAGCGGCGCCCTGGGACACGGCCACAACGCCATCGGCACGACGATAGCCACGGCTCATCAGCAGCCGGACCAGCACTTTTTTCAGTCCGCTGTAGTGCTGCTCCGGGATGCTGTGCTCAACGCCGAGCAGGAACGCTTTGGGGTGCGCCAATTGCGCCACCATGGCCAACAGGACGCCTTTGGGCATGTGCCCTACAACCACATTGGGCTGCACTTCTCGGGCTACTTGTGACGCAGCACTGATGGAGCGCAAGAAGGAACCGCGTTCGCCGTCCAGGCCGTAGAGGCGAACACCCGGCCGCTCCGGCCGAAAGTCGAGAATCGGCCGAACCAGTGCCAGATGAACTTCATGGCCCGCAGCAACCCATTCATCGACCAGACGCACTGTAGTTTTTTCAGCGCCGCCAACAGCCAGGCTCTCGATAAAGCAAAGGATTTTCATGGAATTTAAAGGCAAGCCGAGGCCGCCGTAAATAGGCTTAAGTCCTGCCATTTTATATGATTGGCAGGAAAACGCAATGTGCGTTGCTATACAAACTCTACGAAATATTTGGCAGGTTGAGATGAAAATAGTCCATGTGGTTGAGGCGTTTGGCGGAGGCACGCTGAACGCCGTAGTTTTGCTGGCCAACCAGCAAGCGCGTGAGCTGCACGCGGTCACCGTCATACACAGCACGCGCCCTGACACGCCGGACGCCTACGAGATACTCTTTGATAAGCGAGTCAGCCTAGTGTCGCTGGCTATTCCCCAAGGGCTGAACCCGCTCAGGGACTGGCAGGCGTCTCGCACGCTGCGTAAGACACTCAAGTTACAGGCGCCGGACCTTATTCACCTGCACTCCTCCAAGGCTGGCGCGGTTGGCCGGCTGGCCGCTGTCGGTCTTGCGGTGCCCGTAGTGTATTCCCCCCACGGCTTTTCGTTCAATCGCCAAGATGTGCCGGAATGGAAGCGCCGAGTGTTCTGGGGCCTCGAGTGGGCGCTGGGTCGCTTGCCGGCTCATTTGATGGCCTGCTCGTCGGATGAAGCCACCGCCGCCGCCGCGTTTTCACCGACAACGCGCATTTTCAACGCGGTAGATGTACCTGCCCTCGTTGCCGAGGCCTGCCACGGCCGCTCCGCCATCCAGCGCCGCCCGGCGCAGCCCCCGTTAGTCATTGCCATGGCCGGCCGAATTACGGCGGCCCGCAACCCGGAAGGTTTCTCGGAAGTCGCTCGGCAGGTGCTTGCTACTCGCAAGGATGTGGCCTTTTACTGGCTGGGCGACGGCGACAGGGAGCTACTGGACCCGGCCATCCGTGTTACAGGTTGGCTGAATAAAGCAGACCTCTTGGCTAGCCTTCGCAACATCGATATTTATTTTCATCCCTCGAGATGGGATGGCTTGCCGTTTGCTGTGCTGGAAGCCATGAGCCAAGGCCTGCCGGTGGTGGCCTCGAGCGTGGGTGGCAACAAGGACGCTATTACGTCAGGCCGCACCGGCTTCCTGGCAGATACGCCTGACCAGCAAGTGCGAGCACTTCTAGCGCTCTTAGGGGATGCCCAACTGCGAGCCACCTATGGCGCGGCGGGCCAGGCCCGGGTTGAGACTTATTTTTGTCTGGCTGAGTATTTTCAGCAGGTGCAGAGCCTATACACCTCTCTCTGCTCTAAGAAAGCGTAAGGCATGTACCCCTACTTCAAGCCTCTAATGGACCGTGTTCTGGCGGCTATCGGCTTAGTGCTGCTATCCCCTGTGATGGCACTTGTTGCTTGGCGCATCTATAAGGAAGACCGCGGCCCTGTGTTGTTCAAGCATGAACGGGTGGGACTCAACGGCCGGCTGTTCGGCTGCTACAAGTTTCGCTCCATGCGCCAGGACGCCCCCACCACGCTTGCGCGCTGGAAAGCCGAAAACAGCCCAGAGTGGCAGGAATTTCAGCTGACGAGTAAGCTGGTGAACGACCCTCGTGTGATGAAGGTGGGCCATTTCCTGCGTAAGACCAGTCTTGATGAGCTACCCCAGCTCTTGAACGTACTCAAAGGAGAGATGAGCCTGGTGGGTCCGCGACCGGTAACGGAAGATGAACTGTGCCACTACGAAGAACATGAAGGGCTGACCGCCTACTTGCGGACCGTCCCAGGCGTTACAGGCCTGTGGCAGGTCTCGGGTCGGTCAGACACTACTTACCGCGAGCGTGTTCTCCTGGACCGCCGGTATGCGGCTCGAATCACATTTTGGCAGGACGCCCAGATTCTGGTGCGCACCCTGGCCGTGCCATTTTCACAACGAGGTGCCTATTGAACGCCATTCTTGCTCGCTGGAACCGCATTACTGACTGGACCTCCCGCAACGGAGGCCTGGTTCTGCTGGGGCTGGCTTTAACCACTTTATCCGCACACCAAGGCACAGGCATACCCTCAGCCTTTTTTGCTGTGCTCTTTATGTTAGCCGCCGGGGCGCTATTGCCTCTGGAAAATCGGACTAACATTTTTCTTTTAGGGGTCTCTGGCTTGCTGGTGGCTAGTGTGGCTATCAGCGTAGCTGTTCACCCCACTCCCGGGCTTATCGCAGTCATGGGTTTGCCGTTCCTCGCCCTCGGCTACAGTATGAGCCTGGGCTACCGGCTTGGCGCACACCAGCGCAACGCCGCCATTGGGCTTGTCTTGGGCTTAAGTCTCCTTTGTGCCGCCTGGGGACTTCCTGACCGGTGGAATCATGTTCGACCTTACGAAGCCTGGTTCAACGACTACAACTCGGCTGCTACCTTGTTTAACCTGGGGGTATTTGCTGCGCTCGCGCTGGCGGCGGACTCGCGCGGCATGGCTCGCCGCGTTTTTGCGGGCTTGGCGCTCCTGCTGATGGCTGCCGTGGTCTATTCTGCCTCCCGAGGTGGACTCCTGACGCTGATGTTCGGCTTGGCCCTAGTCGCGCTGCATTCTCGGGCTGCGTTGGGCGCTCAGGTGCGTAGTCAGAAGCGCTGGCTTATTCCAGGCGCCATTCTCGGGCTCGCGGCGGTCAGCTATATGGCGTACACGACAGGCATGGTCGACCGCATGGCGCGTCTCGGCAGTGATGAGTCCACATTCGCCCGGTGGTCCATGTGGGTTGCCGGCTGGCACATGGTTCAGGATGGCAACTGGCTGACTGGACACGGCCTTGGTATGTGGATGCACCTTTATCCCGCGTACCGCAGTGCCGCAGATTTCGAGTCCGCGGGCTTTATGGCGCACAACGACTACGTGCAAACCCTAGTCGAAGGGGGACCTCTCCTTGTCAGCGCCTTGGTTAGCGTGGCTGCCCTGTCTTTGTGGGCCGCCCTCAGCAAGCACAGCCCGCGACGAAGTGCCGCACTGGCTGCGGGTGTGGCCCTCGTCAGCCTGCACGCCACATTCAACTTCCCATTTTACAACGTCCAACTAACCCTCGCCCTTGGCTTGGTGCTGGGACTGGCCTTAGCGGACAACACCGCGCTCAAGTCCATCCCCGGAAAGCTGGCCATGAAGTGGACTACCGCGCAATGGCTTTGCTTGGCTGTGGCAGTCCCCGTGTTGTTCTGGATTGCACTGGAGTCGGTGACGGGTAAAGCGGCTTTTTCGTCCGGAAGCTGGCCTAGCCGGCTGATTCCCAATGCAGGAAAGGTTGAAGTCGTTAGCGCTTTGTTTGGCGAAAATGGTGACCGGGCTTTCTCAGCAGAGCCGCGTAAAACGCTGGCTACCCACTATCTTGGGATGGGCGTTGGGAAAACTGAGGACTCGCTGGAAATCCGGCGCGCCGCCTTGAACAAGGCTATTGCGCTATACGCCAGCGCGCCCGCCCCCGTGCCTGGCGCCTATGTGCCCGCACAGACGCATTTGATGTTCCGGGGTGTCGAGGCCGGCCTGTTCGACAAGGCGACCACCGTGCCCCGCATCAAGGCCTTGCTGGCGCCGTTGATTAGCCGCTATCCGAACAAAACCGACTTGCGCATGAGCTGGGCCGATACCATCTTGCTGGACGAAGGCTACCCCGCGGCACTGGCATACGTGGAAGCTGAACAAAAAGCGCTGACCACGATGGAATTCGAGCGCAAAGCCAAATACTGGAAGCGTACCCGCAATCCTGCCGCGAACAAAGTGACCGCTTCGGAAGTGCTGGAGTCCGGAACGGGGAACAACTAAACGCCCGCCGCCTGACTGACTTGACAGTTATACTAAGTTGAGGTATAGTTTATTCACTAATGTAACGGATGGTAAGCATTATGGGTAAGGCGCTGACGGAAGCCCAGGCCAAAGCGGTCTGGCAGGTGCTAGTCGAAGAGTGCGAAGCATCAAAAGACGCGATGGACGAACTCTCCTTTGTGAGCACGTTTAGCACGGACACGAGTTATTCCCCTGGCTCGGAGTGGCGGTTTCAGGGTTGCCTTGGCTTTGGCGGGAAGTTCCGGTACCCCTCGTTGTCTGTGGACTGCTATCCCGAGGATGTAACCCCCGAGCGGCTCGAGGTCATCAGGGCAACGAACGGTCGGCTTGCTGCGCTGAAGGCTACCTTTAGCAGCAATCCGCAGTAAACCGGCCGCCGGTTCGCCTGGCCATTATTCAAAAAGGAGCAAGTCGGATGGAACTCGCTAAAATTCAACACGCGGTTGAGCTGACCGCGCAGTGCCATTCGGTGGACTATTACGGCAACGCGCCCAAGGATTCCCGCTGGGTTGCTACGCTCTGGTGTAACGCACTTGGAGAGCGTGTAATAGGCGAGGGTCCGGACGCCTGGACCGCGGTTCAAGCGGCGCACGCGGAAAGCGCGCGCCACACCAGTCGTCGAGCTTATGGCTGAGCTCACCCCTTTCCAGCTCAAGTTGATAGCGGCTCTCCGCCGGTGCGCTAACTCGACTGAAAGCACAACGCATCTCGCTGCACGGCTGAAAACTAGCCGGCCCGCAGTGGCCTCGGCAGGCCGGGCTTTAGAGCGTAAAGGCCTGCTGTGCTCGTTTCGCAGCGACAATTCACAATGGGCGGTGCTCAAGTGGGCCTTGACGCGAAAAGCTCACGACATGGAGAACGAAAAATGCTGATTGGCCTTTTGATTTACCTGGTAGGCGCCGTGCTCACGGCCGGCCTCATTGGCGGCGTACGTGACGAGATGGAAGGCATCGGCGATATGGCCGTCATTCTGTTCTGGCCGTTGGCGTTAGTTTTCCTGCCGCTCAAGTGGCTCCTCAAAGGGTGCTACGCGCTCGGTCGCTGGCTTGGCCGTAAGTCAGGGAGAGCCAATCATGGCTGATGAGCTGTTTCGTTTGTTGAACGCGGGAGAAGTGGTCGTAGCGTCTGACGAGTTCATCGATGATGACGCAGCGACCTGGCTGCCAGCAGAATGCTGGACTATTGGGCGGCCCTGGCACAACGGGCTTAAGCCCATGCGACGCGAAGTTTCAGCGCTGCTCGCGCTCCCTGTCGGGGCGTACGCCTTGCCCGACGGCAGTGCCCTCGAGCGCTGCGCCCAACGTGATGGCTCCTTCAAGTGGGCAATCCGAAAGAACGGGGCCTGCCTGAACAACGAGGGGGAATTTGAGGTTGAGCCCTTGCCAAGCAACCGAGACGCAGAATTCTACGCGCGCTGCCGATACGAGTCGGCCGAAGCCGCCTATGCAGCCTGGCTGCCATACCACTGAACAACTCAGTGTGGTGGCCCCTGACCGGGAACCAGTTGAGATGACGAAAATACGCCTCAAAGGCTGTTCGGGCATCCAGAATCCTGTTGATATGCACGGACAGGCCATCAATGTAGGCGACCGGTTGTCCTGGGACTACGGCGACTACCACCAAGGAGCCGACGTCGAGTCCTGGATGAAAGAGCCGATGTTCGTCGTCGAGCCTCATCCCAGCGGCCGGGGATTGTGCGCCGTCGGTATCGAGAAGCCCCTGTACCTGCACGACTTTCGCTTCAAGCACTGCGAACTAGTAGCCTAAGCTATAGCGCAGCCGTTTGCGCAAGTGGCTTGTTCGCCTAGCGCACCCGGCTCAACACGCGCGGGGCTTCTTACCTTAGCGGCTAACCCAGCGCCAGGCGTCCTGACTGATAGCGGTCACCGTGCGCTGTGCCTTCCAACCCAACATCAGGTTAGCTTTAGTGGGGTTGGCTAGACAAACGGGCACGTCTCCAGGGCGTCGCGCCTCAACTAGCATAGGAATGGGCTTACCGGCTGCGGCTTCAAAGGCCTTAAGCATACCTAGGACACTGACACCTTCCCCGGTTCCCAGATTGAAGGCTTCCCACGAGCCGGGCGCCTGTTTCTCCAGCCATTGAAGCGCGGCAATGTGTCCTTGGGCCAAATCCACCACATGGATGTAATCACGGACACCTGTGCCATCCGGCGTGGGGTAGTCATCACCGAAGACAGCCAGGTGGGAGCGCTCACCGGTTGCGACCTGGCAAATGTAGGGAACCAGGTTGTTGGGAATCCCCTGGGGGTTTTCACCAATAAGTCCGCTCTCATGTGCGCCCGCCGGATTGAAGTAACGCAGGCAGGCCACTTTCCACGTAGGGTCGAGCGTAACGCGGTTGCGCAGCAAGACTTCGACGGCTGCCTTGGTCTCGCCATAGGGGTTAGTCGGCTGCAGCGGCGCGCTTTCATCGATGGGCATGACTTCAGCTTCGCCATAGACCGTGGCGGACGAACTAAAGACCAGCTCCTTGACACCGTGGTTGGCCATTGCGCGCAGGAGTGTCAGGGTGCCCATCACGTTGCAGTCATAATAGCGCTCAGGGAACGCCACTGATTCGCCGACGGCTTTAAGCCCCGCGAAATGGATGACTTGCGTGACGGGGAACGCCCGGAATAGCGAGTCAAGGAGCTGCGCGTCACGAATGTCGCCGCGGACCCAGAACACCGGAGCTTTGCCCGTGATATCTTTGATGCGACCAAATACGCGCGGGTCGCTGTTGCTGAAGTTGTCGATGACAACCACTTGTTTGCCGGCCTGAAGCAATTCGACGAGGGTATGGGAGCCGATGTAGCCAGCACCGCCTGTAACTAGAATCATGAAGTTTCCGTAAGCAAAGAGGACAGCCCGCGGCTGTCGAGGTCATGCAATGCAAGGACGAGCCATTGCGCCAGGCTATATAGCGACTTGAGGTGCTTTTTGGCCGTAGCACTGAACGGTCGCTATACCCTCCAGGACAACCTTAGGAGCCGACATGCGTATTACCCCTCTGGATTCGTTGAATCCCCCCCCGGACGAGCTTTTCGAGCCCATCCCGCGACCGAAGTTTCCGATTGGCACGCGTCTTGACCCGCGAAAGCTCTCTGACCTGAACCGAGCGTATTACCTGAAGCAAATCCGGAATGGCTTGATTCGACAGCTTCGCCAAACAGTCACCTCGCTGCGTAAGAAAGGCTACTTGGCTGAGATGACCTCGAAAAAGCTGCTGCCCCTGCACAAACAACGTTTGCGCGACATGTTCAACTTCATGGCGACTGCCGACTTTGTGGAAGTAGCAGGCCACCGTCCTCACGGGATGCACATCTCCAACCAGATTGCGCATCAGTGCTACGTCACTGGCGGCACCGGCTGGAGCGGTCTTTCTTTTGACTACTACGTGCTCTTTCGCAAGGTTGGCCCGACCAACAAGCAGCTGGCATTTCTTTGCGCGGACGTTACGTTTTCTGAGTCCGAAGTGAAGAATTGCCGTATCGGTTAATCCAACAACCTTTCACCGACCCGTTCCTGGGTCGGTTTCTTTTGTTAAAGCCCACTAAAACAGCAAGCAGCGCACTGGTCAGCTATTTTGAATTTGCGCCAATTTTTGAAACAACACCGCAATCCCCAGTGCCGCTACACCATTTCGGGCTGCGCATAAGCGGTTGCCAGCCGAGCCAGGTTCGCTTGCGCCTGGTCCGTCAGGTGTGCAAAGGCTTTGCTGTAGAAAAGCGGCTTATGTGCGGCCAAGCCCCGGAGTGCGTCTCGCCGGCCATCACGAAACACCGAAGGGTCCAGCTGGCCGGTGCTCAGCCATTCAAAAGCGATACCCGCATCGTATTCGGCTAACCGGTCAGCGTCCGCGCCCAGGATAGCCCGGTCCGCATCGAGGAACAGCTCAGCCGCTTCGAGTGCGTCCTGGTAGTTCTCCAGGTAGGGAGTCACCTTATGGTCTTTGCTGGCGAGAATGAGCTGGACCGCGAGGATGCGCGCCGTTTCAAAGGACGCCTGCCATTCAGCAGAGCCGTGGGCTCGCGTCATGCGAACCAAGGCCTGTGCACTGAGGGCTTCGTTGTCAGCATAGCGCTCCAGATGCGTGCTGTAGATGACATCATGAAACCAGACGGCCATCTCTAC
>RRZT010306375.1_pt1 | contig 20276 bp, 15 predicted proteins | sample 2165551 | NCBI WGS metagenome assembly RRZT01 (sample SAMN10456910, study PRJNA506462) | wastewater metagenome | biome: wastewater; feature: sludge; material: wastewater sludge; isolation source: wastewater sludge with Escherichia coli K12::gfp cells carrying plasmid... | place: USA: Moscow, Idaho... | reverse complement strand
AGGTTGGTCACGGGCCTGCTCGGAACACTTACGTGACTAAGTTCGTCAGCGACTTGTTCGTGAGAGCGCTGGAGCCGAAAACAACGATTGAACGGACTGCACCCGGAGAATACTTGGGCATGCTTCGTCGGACGCGAGTTCAATTCTCGCCATCTCCACCCATGACAATAGCCTGGGGAGCAGAAGATTATTTCTGCTCCCCAGGCTATTGTCATTATGACGTTGCATTGCGAATAAGGTACGAGGACGACTACGTAATGGTTATGTACTTTTCGTTCCTTCATCGTTCCTAGTTTTCGTTGATACATCAGGGATATGAGAGATCCTTTCCACGTATGCTTGAACTGGTTCGGGGTTCTAGGCGGAGCCTTTCAACAACCTCAACGGAGAGCGAGTGTTTGAAGATGTGGCGAATGATGGAAGGTAGAAGCAGGGTACTGTGGGCCCTCATTGCTGCCTCTACGCTGGTTCTGTCCTCCGGTGCCTCAGTGGCAGCCGTGGAGAATGATGCTCCGCCGACGGATACCGGTGAGCTGGTCACGCCACCGGTGGGTTCTCCCAATACTTCGAACGACTTGGTGCCATCTGAAAGCCCCATACCGGTGGACGATGCAACGGCTATCGAAACTATCGACCCGTCTGCGGAACCACCGACGCCCGAGGGAGTCATCGACGAACCCGGACCCGTGACGTCGTCGTCCGAAATTCCCGAAGAGGTGGCGCGTGGTTCCCAAGAGAATACGCAGGCAGCACCACTCAAAGTCGTTCTAAGCCTGGATGCGTCGCGAGTGGGTGTGGGTGAGCCTCTCACCGCGAACTGGCAGATCACTGGCGGTAACAATCCGAAAGTGACGGATCTGAAATTTGTCACTGAGATCACGGATGGTCCGATGCTCTTCACGTCTGGGTCACGCGCGCCCTCAACATCGTCCTTTGGACTCGTTGGAAGTGCAACGACTACCGTGGCAAATTCTGGAAACAGAATCCTCTTCGACATGTGGGTAACAGACAGCGGGAAGACAGTGCGATATAGGTCCGATCGCGTTACTGTTGCCGGGTTTTCTGGGAAAACTACCGGTGGATGGGGAACAGTGACGGACTCGCGTACCGGTGAGGAAGGCACTGGATACTACTCGGGCGGTGCGTTGCTGAAGGGGTGGTTCGTCGTCGCCCAGGAATGGTTCTATACCAACACCAAGGGTTTCGTTCAGTACAACTGGGTTCGGGTCAACGGGACATGGTATTACTTCATGGATCGCGGCCAGATGGCAACGGGCTGGCTCCGCCAGGCGGGAAGCTGGTATTACCTTGACCCCGGTAGTGGAGCCATGAAAACAGGTTGGGTCACACGTGGTGGCGAGTGGTACTACTTGAATCCCAGTGCTGGGGGAGTGATGGCCACCGGCTGGGCAAAGATTCGTGGCACCTGGTACTACCTAGATCCAAGCAGTGGTGCCATGGCCACCGGGTGGCGCAAAGTTGGCAGTCGATGGTACTACCTCACCTCGAGTGGCGCGATGGCTACGGGGTGGATGAGGATCGGGAACGCGTGGTACTACCTGGAACTAAACAGTGGTGCGATGGCCACAGGATGGTTGCGACTAGCAGACACGTGGTACTACTTGAATCCCAGCGGCGCGATGGCGACGGGCTGGGTGAAGAGTGACGGCACCTGGTATTACCTAGAACCTACGAGTGGGGCCCTGCAAGCTGGTGCCTCGAGCCTGGTCGTGCTCGTGAATAAAAGGAATCCGCTAGATCCCATCACGTACGTACCAGCACTGGTTCCGCTCGCACGCGTGGGTGTGGGTGGCGGCGAACTCATGCGGCCTGAGGCAGCCAACGCAATGGGACGAATGGTGTCGGCCGCACGAAGCAGTGGTATCCAGATGCAGGTGGGAAGTGGTTATCGCAGCTATTGGACCCAGGCGTCTCTCTTTGCGTCCTATGTGGCGAGGGATGGGCTGGTCGAGGCGGAAACTTACTCGGCTCGGGCTGGTTACTCGGAGCATCAGACGGGGCTCGCTGCGGACATGTCATCTCCGAACGAAGGATGCTATCTCCACACGTGTTTTGGTAACACCAAGGCGGGACAGTGGATCGCCGCAAATTCTTGGCGTTATGGTTTTATCGTCCGTTACCCGCGCGGTTACACCCACATAACCGGCTTCATTTGGGAGCCGTGGCATGTGCGATACGTGGGAGTCGAGGTTGCCACGGCCATGCACAATCGTGTCATTCCCACCTATGAGCAGTATATGGACTCTCCGGCGGCACCTACGTACTGACAGAGGTGGCGGTGGCGTTCCCGAGGTTGCCGGGAACGGGGCGAGAATTATGCGCTGACAAGAGAGTCCCTCCACATAATCCATGCTGGAGTGAAGGTTGAGTTTCTGTGCGCTGAAACCTTCATCTAGCTGCTGTTTCTCAGGCGTGAAAAATACGCCATAGACGAATCCCTAGGTAGCTCAACATGTGGACAGCGAGTTTTTTGGCGCATGATGACGCTATTTTTCCGGAGATTTGGAGCCAATCGTGAGGTAAAGAACTGCCTTTTGGCCATCCACCCCTAGACGTTTATCAGTAATAAATACTAGCCTTATTGCTATTATTGGTCTTGATGGCATGTTCATCTGGCCTAAAGGTTAGGACAATTTTCCAAGATGAGCATGTGTGGAGGGTGTGTTGTGAAGGCTTCTCGTGGCGTCATTGCGATACCGTCGCCTTCTTTTCTTGCTCTCTTACTAACCGGTTTTATTACATCAAGCACAACATTACGAAAAGTATCTACAACCTCAACGCACTTACCTTGGGAGACGTGGTCAGTGCGGCCGGTGGAGATCCTTCCGATGCTGGTCCCTCAGATATATACATCTTCCATATCACGCTTGGAATCTGTAGCTCGTGTAACAGAGCAGTCTGGGGAGCTCACGGAAGGTGATGCCACCGCTGTTCGGGAAGGCACGACCGGCGAGTTCGGTCGGCCTGTCATGTGTGAAGGGTCTTCGTTGAAGATACCTTCGGAGGTTCTTATCTTTTCCTGCTGGGTCACGCTAGCGACCGCGAGATTACAAGCACAGTTTGTTACGCGGCGGGTGACCCCATCGCGATTTTTCATAGGGAGGACGGCCTGATTATGCAGACCGCATCTCGCGCCTCTGGAAGGCGCTTCAGTTCGACAAGGGGTTTGGGCGCTCCAAGGTACTTCAGTCGATTTGTGTCTGTCGTTACCACTTTGCTCGTCGCCACGGCGGGGCTCTTGACCGCGATCCCGATGGCCCAGGCTGCCGATGTGCCTACCACGAAGGCTCCGTTGCTGCAGCGTACGGATGATCATGTGACAGCCGACGATCTGCCAACGGTGCAGATTAATGATGGCTACGTCTGGGCTCAGACCATGATTGGGACAACCGTTTATGCGGTGGGACAGTTCAGCAACGTCCGCCCAGCGGGTGCCGCGGTGAATACGAACCTGACTGCGCGCAGCAATATCTTGGCCTACAACATCACCACCGGCAACCTCATCACAGCATTTGCTCCAACCGTGAATGGCGTGATTAAGGCGGTTGCCGCCTCGCCGGATGGGAAGCGTATCTACATTGGCGGCTCGTTTAGTTCGGTGAATGGGGAGCGCCGATACAACTTTGCTGCACTGGACGCCACCACGGGCAAACTTGTTTCCGGTTTTGCGCCGTCCGTTGGAGGTGCCGGTGTTTATGCCCTCGCTGTAACTGCTGACACCGTGTATGTGGGAGGACTGTTTACTCAGGGGAACGGCATTTCGCGAATTAACCTTGCCGCTTTTAATACCTCTGATGGTGCATTGCTCCCTTGGGCTCCCACCACTGATCTTCAGGTTGACGCCATGGTTATGGAGCCTCAGACGGGTCAGGTGATTATTGGTGGACGCTTCTACGCGGTCAATAGTCAGGTACAGCGTGGCCTAGCTAATCTCAACCCTGTCTCCGGCGCCGTGAACACTTCCTGGGAAGTTCCCAACACCGTGAAGAACGGGTGGAACTCTGGAACTACCGGTGGCCAGGCAGGAATTTTCGGTCTAGCTACCGACGCCAACAGCGTGTACGGCACCGGTTGGACATACAACGCTGCAAAAGAAAACAACGGTAATCTCGAAGGCGTTTTTGCTGCCGAAGCCGGTAGCGGCGCAATCCGTTGGGTCTCCGACTGCCATGGTGATCACTATGGCGTTTACTCTACCGGCTCGATCGTTTACACGACTGACCACACCCATGGGTGCGAGACTGTCAACCTGTGGCCCGACACGAGCCCCAAACGGTATCGCTACATCGAGTCCTACACCACCTACGCAAACGGTACGCTGACGAAATCCGTTACCGCAGGTAGCCAGTACAAAGACTGGAGCGGCACCCCTTCTCCGTCGGCCTTTAACTGGTTCCCCGACTTCACCGTTGGTACCACCTCCGGTCTTGGCCAGGCTGGGCTGAGCATCACCGGTAACGGAGATTATATTTCAGTCGGCGGAGAGTACGGCACGGTGAACAACATGGGTCAGCAGGGACTCACACGGTTTGCGACGAAGGCGAAGACAAGCCCCAAGCAAGGTCCTCGCGTGACAACGGCTAGTTGGGTTCCCTCGGCGAATTCGGTAGTTTCCGGAACGGCGCGTATCTCTATCCCGACAAACTGGGATCGCGACGATCTGAGCCTGACGTACACTCTGCGCCGCTCGGGCACTTCCCAGGCTATTGCATCTCAAACTGTTGTTTCCACCTGGTGGGATCCATCAACCGTCGCTTTCTACGACAGGGGCCTGACGCCAGGTCAGACGTACACGTACACAGTGGTCGCTTCTGACGCTGATGGAAACTCTCGCACGAGTTCGCCCGTCAGTGTCACTATTGTTGGAGGAACGGCCTATCCATATGCGGAGGCGGTTCTTAACGATAACCCATCGCTGTATTACCAGCTGGGTGGTTCGACTCTTGATTTGGCTGGGAACAATCCTCCCTTCTACGGTGCCGATGTCAGTACAGTGACTCCGGGAGGAGTGACTGGTTCGATCGCGAGCGCTTCGAATTTCACCGGAGCGAACACCAGTATCGTGTCTAGCTCGTCGACGTCTCCGCTTACCAGTGGCATGTCTCAGGAGCTGTGGTTCAAGACCACCGGGAATACGGGTGGCAAGCTCATTGGTTACGGAAATAAGAAGGACACGAATTCGACAACAACCGACCGCAACGTCTATCTAACGAATGCGGGGAAGGTCGTATTTGGCGTCTACTCTGGAAAAGCACGGACTGTTATCAGTCCTAAGGCTTACAAGGACGGTGCCTGGCACCATCTGGTCGCCACTTTGGGCGATGACGGCATGAAGCTATACGTTGACGGAGAGTTGGTGGGTTCCAACGCCGACATAACGGCGGGTCGTTTATTCTCCGGTTACTGGAGAATTGGCGGCGACATCATCAACGGCTGGCCTAGCAATCCTAGTGCTAGCTACTTCACTGGCCAGCTCAACGACGTCGCAGTGTATTCCTCGGTGTTGAGTGCCGACCAGGTGGCCGCGCACTATGCCAAGGGAAAGAACCAGACTCCGCCGACAGCTTCGTTTGCCACGACTTCAACAGAACGCAAGGCAGCTTTTGATGCGTCCGCTTCCACCGCCGCAGCTGGTTCACTTGCGTCGTACGCGTGGGACTTTGGTGACGGACAGACTAGTTCTGAAGGTCCGACGACGACGCACACATACGCTGCAGCCGGTACCTACCAGGTGAAGCTGACAGTGACTGATAGTAATGGGTTGACCGGGACGAGCACCAAGTCGGTGACGGTTCAGGCTTCTGCTTACGCTAACGCTGTACTTGAGGACGATCCGTTACTTTATTATCGCTTGGGCGGCTCATCTGTTGACTTAGCAGGGAGCAACAATCCGAGTTACACGGCGGGTGTCACGACGGTCACTCCAGGAGGTGTCGTTGGGACGAACTCTGCTGCATCGAATTTTGCCGGGGCGAAGACCAGCATCGTGTCCAGCTCGTCAACTTCGGCGCTCCCTGACGGTCTTTCCCAGGAGGTCTGGTTCAAGACCACCAGCACGAGTGGCGGAAAGATTATTGGATATGGATCAAGTAAGGCTGCAAACTCCGGAACTACTTGCCGCAATGTCTACATGACAAACGCTGGCAAGGTGATCTTCGGTGTCTATTCCGGGTCGAGGAAGACGATTGCCAGCCCCAAGTCCTACAACGACGGCGTCTGGCACCACATGGTGACGACCTTCGGTAGCGACGGTATGAAGCTGTATATCGATGGCCAGCTTGTGGCGTCACAGGCATCGGTTACCACGGGGCGGTCCTTTGCCGGTTACTGGAGGATTGGCGGCGACAATCTCAATGGTTGGCCCAGTCGACCAAGCTCGGATTACTTCGCAGGTCAGATGAATGATTTTGCAATTTATCCGTCTGTGCTTTCACCGGAGACGATTGCCGCACACTACGCTAAGGGTAAGGATCTGACTGCCCCGACGGCGGCGTTCGCTGCGAACCCGACAGACGTGCAGGTAGCGTTTGATGCCTCAGCATCCTCCGCTGCGGGGAGTGCTTCAATTAGCTCGTACGCGTGGGACTTTGGTGACGGACAGACTAGTTCTGAAGGTCCGACGACGACGCACACGTACGCCGCCGCCGGTACCTACCAGGTGAAGCTGACAGTGACTGACAGCAATGGGATGACTGGAACGAGCACTAAATCGGTAACGGTTACCGCTCCACCTGAGGAGCCCACTGTACCCGGTGTGATTGCTTCCGATAACTTCAATCGCCAGATAGCGTCAGGGTGGGGAACTGCTGACACTGGAGGAGCGTGGACTACGTGGACAGCGGTTGCGTCACGAGCTTCGGTCAATAATGGTTCAGGAAAGATTTCGTTGCCGCCCGGCTATGCTCGTAACCTCGTGTTAAGGAATGCGTCCCCTACAGATTCCGAATCCTCAGTTCAGTTTTCGGTCAATGGAACGCCCGCCATGGGTGATGCTTTTGCAGGTATATCTGCCCGCATGACAGATTCCACAAGCTATACCGTGAGAGCCAGAATGAAGAGTGATGGCACCGTGTGGCTTGTTCCGCGTCGTGGCTCGACGAATCTCCCTGAGGTTCAGGTTCCCGGCGTCACATGGTCTGGTAACGAGGTCTTCAATCTTAAGATGAGGGTGACAGGTACAAAGCCGACCAAGATTGAGGCACGGATATGGAAGGATGGCTCGTCCGAGCCTTCTGTATGGCAGCTTTCAAGGACGGATGCTACGGCGGCGCTTCAGAGTGCTGGGTATGTTGGTCTTCACGCCGCGCATGCCAGCGGTACCCCCGGAACAATTGAAGTTCTCTTCGATTCTTTCCGTGTTGTCGACCTGGGCCAGGCAAACAACTGATCAGGGGGATGATTGCCGGAGTGTCTATAGAGAAGTACATGGTGAGACCCTCCGGCATGACTCCCTAATTGTCCTGAGAAACGCAAGGAGTTCTTCTCCATATAAGGTACAATCGGGAACGGTCTGAACGAGAGGAGAAAGCGTGTCAGATCTTTCCGTCGCTATTGGAGTACTGACCTTCAAGCGCACCGAGTCTCTCGAGCAGTTGCTCCCGAGACTCCTCGCCCAACTGGATACCCTTCCTTCGGACATCCGAGGAGAGATCCTGGTCATTGATAATGACCCCGAGCGGTCTGCAGAATCCACGGTGAGTGGTTTTCACTCATCAATTCGTTACATCAATGAACCAATTCCCGGTATTGCTGCGGCGCGACAGCGGTGCCTTGAGGAAGCGGTTGAGTTTGACCTGCTGCAGTTCATCGACGACGACGAGGAGCCCATTGGTGACTGGCTGCTGACGATGATTAACACGTGGCTGACTTTTGATCGACCGGCCGGTGTGGCTGGTCGGGTCATCCCGCACTATGAGGTGCCTCCGAGTGAGTGGATCCTTGCCGGAGGATTCTTTGAGCGACGTCATTACCCTTCGGGTACAGAAGTGGGTGCGGCGTCCTCGGGCAATCTCCTTCTCGATCTCCATCAGGTTCGTACCTATGGGGTGGACTTTGATCGCTCGCTAGGGTTGGCGGGAGGCGAGGACACGCTTTTTACCTCCACTCTCGTTGCTTCAGGCGGGCGCATCGTGTTTTGTGATGAGGCTGGTGTTACGGATCTTGTTCCTGCACAGCGCAGTACCCGTAAGTGGGTGCTCCAGCGTAAGTGGTTCCATGGAAACACAGCGTCTTCGATCAAACTCCGCGGTAGTTTTGGCTGGCGTAGGTGGATCATGAGAGTGGGCCTCGTTGCCGGTGGTGGTGCGCGCGCCGTCGTCGGTTTGGTGAAAGTGTTTTTGGGTAAAATCACCCGAAATCTATCCACGAATGCTCAAGGGTGGAAGCTGACGTACAGGGGTCTCGGTATGGCTTCTGGGGGGCTGGGCCGTGTGCGAGCTGAGTATGCTCGAAAGGAGAAAAAGGCTGCATGAACCCGTCAGTAAAGCAAGCGCGTAGGTTAGTGCGCCGAGGACTCGACGTCGTCACTAGCCCGGTTGGTTCAGTTCTTCGGTTCCGGGGCATCGGGTCAGCGATTGCTCTGACATTCGATGATGGTCCTGACCCTGACGTCACACCCGCGCTACTTGATGTGTTGGCAGATGCTGGAGCGTCAGCTACCTTCTTTATGCTCGAGACGCGCGTACGCCGCTATCCGGAGATTGCCCGGAGTGTAAGGGATGCCGGTCATGAAATCGCTTTGCACGGACTTGATCACCGCAGATTGACTGATCTCAGTCCCGCCGACGCAGCTGCTTCCATTGCGCGTGGCAAGGTGGAGCTGGAATCCGCCCTTGACGTGCCGATCCGCTGGTTCCGACCGCCTTATGGTGCGCATGATTTGCGCATCTGGCGGACAGCACGAGCTTTAGGTATGGATGTGATGTTGTGGGGTCCGTCGCTCCATGATTGGGCGGAGGAGACTCGGGAACAGCGATGGTCAAAGATTAATGCACGTCCAGGTGACATCGTGCTCGGACATGATGGCATTGCTGGCGCTATAGACGGTGCCGGTGACGATGCGCTTCCTCCTAACCTTGATCGGGCCCAGTGGGCAGGTGAGGTACTGGAGCACTACCGTTCACAGGGATTGACGTCGATTACCGTCAGCGAAGCGGCTAGGCGGGGTAAGGCAGTGCGAGGGGCGCGCTGGACTCGCTGAGGTCTGGAGATCCCGCCAATAAGTCATGGCCTACTGCGGATGTCACGGAATCTTGTCTGGCAGCGTGAGGACTTCGTCCTCTTAACAACGTCCTCATCCTCACCATCGAGTGCTTGCACTCGTGGTTTCGGATGTCGTCGTTGTGTCCACTCACCGGCACCACCAGTGCCGGATTCGTCGTGGGGACAAGCCCGCAGTCAGCTTCCTGGTTCGAGGTGTGAGTACACGTACTCACACCTCGAACTGCGTCGCTGTCCGCCGTGCCAGTCAAGCCCCGCACCATCCTCGTGACGGCCGAACCTAGTGGCGCAACCTCCTAGATAGAGAAATGTGTTCGTGGCCAAGAGGAGTGTCTCCATAAGAAGGTGACGAGACGCCCGCCCGGCAGATTTATGTCCCATGGGGAGGGGGAGACCGATACTTCGGCCTCCCCCTCCCCATGTGTGGCTACGACCACATCAACAGGCTCCGGTGCCCGGTTAGCTGGTAGCTGCCTGAGCCAAAACGCGTGCGATTTCCTGCTGGTAGCGCAGGACAGTGAAGCGCGATGTGGCATTGTCAAATCCCGCGCGCGCGAGTTCTGCGGCGCGCTCTGGATCATCAAGGAGTTCTTTCAGTGCCCGCGCGAGATCGCTGGCCGAATCCGGCTGGGCATGAAGACCGTTCGTCCCATCGGTGATGATTTCAGTGAGACCCTGGACTGCTGAAACAACTAGGGGGCGGTAAGCAAGTTGTGCTTCGACCGCAACGTTTCCAAACGGTTCCACACGCGATGGCACAATAACGATGTCCGCTGCGGCGAGAGAATTCCACACGGGGCGGACATAGCCGTGGAACGTTACCGCATCCGCGAGGTCGTCCTTGCTCGCACGTTCACGGAGCTCATCCTCAAACCATTCGTATCCGGGGAAGATCGCTCCGTAGAGATCAAGATGAACGTTGTATCCCTGCGAGCGCAGCTGTGCGACGGCTTCTAGCGCGATATCTGTACCCTTGCGGGGACTCAGCCTCCCTACAAGAGCGACGTGGGTAGGACCGGAATGGGCGGGGTGCGGCTGAGATTCGGTTTCTGGACCGGGCACACCATTGTAGACAAGCTCGAGCTTGTTCTTGAGGAGAGGAAGAACGCTGGTAATTGCGCGGGCGGCGGCATTGCTGTTGACGACACCGATTTTTGCAAGGGCGAGGGGGGATACAAGGGCCGTCCGAACGATTCGAGAACCATCCTCCTCCGCTTCATGCACATGGACAACAGAGGGGATGTGGGACACAAGGGCGGCTACCTGCCATACTGGAATCGTCAGAGTATTGACCCATACGACGCTCGGACGCAGCGAGCGTAGAAGCCGACGGGCACCGAGCGTAGCGTTGATTGTGTCCCGAAGAAAGCCAAGGATTCGCCGGGGATGTAGGAGTGCCTTCCGAAGAACGGGGAAGGGAATGACGAGGATATCGGCGCCACGTTCAGCGAGCAGTGGTAACAGGGGACCCTCGTGAGGAATTGTGACGACAACCCGCCACCCCGCATCGACAAATCCAGTGACGGTCTCTAAGAGCTGTAGATCTGATCCGTAGAGATCGGGGGAGGGGTGCGCCACGAGGACTGTTCGTTGCTCTTCTGACACTAGGTACTCCTTTTGAAAAGACAATTTCAATGTAACGGACGTCAATCGTGCCGTATCTGACACCATTATTCCACTGATTGTCATCAAGTTACGCATTATTATGTACAAAGGCTTTGCTTTTGAGACTCGTATCGCTGTGTCGCCACGGTTCATAGACCGAGCCCGGCCTGGGCTGAGTGGTGGTCTAGTATGGCGACGGGCACGCAGCACATCGGACAGATCAGGGAGAAACATGATCATGAATGGTCGCAGAGTCGTCGAAGCACCCCTCTACGCACCCCTCTACTTTGGTATGACATTAGGAGTCTTGTTGTGAAGCGTTCATTATCAATAGCAATGGTGGGAACCCGTGGGGCTCCCGCACACTACGGGGGGTTCGAGACCGCGGTTGAAGAGATCGGTGTTCGTCTTGCAGATCGCGGCCACCAGGTTCGCGTGTATTGCCGCACAGGTAACTCTGACGTCACCGGCACATATCGTGGAATGGAACTGGTCACTCTGCCCGCATTGCGGCAGCGAAGCCTGGAAACGTTGAGCCACACCGGTCTCTCAGCTTTCCACCTGGCGGCCCACCGAACGGATGTGGCTTTCCTTTTCAATGCGGCGAATTCACCCTTCCTTCCCGTTTTCCGGGCTGCTCGCATCCCGGTTGCCACTCATGTGGACGGGCTTGAGTGGAAGCGCGGCAAATGGGGCAAGGGCGGTCAGCGTTATTACCGCGGCGCCGAGACTGCGTCGGTGTGGATGTCCGATGCTCTCATTGCCGACGCGCAGGGAATTGCCGACTACTACCTCGACGAGTACAACATTCCTACGGAGCTCATCGCCTACGGTGCTCCGATCATCGAGGATGCGGGAAGCGGTAAGCTGGCGGAGCTTGACCTCGCCCCAGACGCCTTCCATCTGGCAGTCGCCCGATTCGAACCGGAGAACCATATCCACCTCATTGTGGAGGGCTACGTTCGTTCCACTGCCAAGCTACCGCTCGTGGTGGTCGGCTCGGCTCCGTACGCAAACGAATACACGGCGAAGATCAAGGCGATTGCTGGAAACGACCCTCGGGTTCGGCTTCTCGGCGGTGTCTGGGATCAGGAGCTGCTCGATCAGCTCTACGCTAACGCATTGACCTACCTGCATGGCCATTCCGTCGGCGGTACTAATCCGTCGTTGTTGCGTGCCATCGGAGCAGGAGCAGCCACCTCGGCGTTTGACGTCTCCTTTAATCGTGAAGTTGTGGGCGAGGCGGGTACCTTCTTCGCCAACGCGGAAGATGTGGCCCGTCTGGTTGAGGCCGCTGAGGCCGATGTTCCAGGGCAACGTGCGCGGGGAGTACAACTGCGTGAGCGCGCTCGCGCCTACGATTGGGATCTGGTGGCTGATGGATATGAGGACCTTGCTTTCCGGTTGGCTGCCAGGACCACGCCCGGAACTCATTTCGGCCGTCGTCGTCGCAAGGTGAAGGGATCAGGAAAGTGAACGAAGCTGTCAACGAAAGCTATCTAGACATTGTTCGGCGCCTCTCGGCCGCCCAGAAGGGTGCGGCCCGCAGTGCGCCCGCGTACTCTCGTTTTGTCAATCGCAAAATCGGTCGTTTGCTCGCCGCCGCCGCCTACAAGGCTGGGCTTACCCCCAATCAGGTAACCGGTATCAGTGCTCTTCACACCTTTACCGGCATCGCGCTGCTAGCCCTTGTTCCGCCGAGCTGGTGGCTTGGCATCCTCGTGTTGATTCTCCTTGTGCTGGGCTACGCCTGGGATTCCGCCGACGGCCAAGTTGCTCGCCTGACCGGAACTGGAAGTTCTGCCGGCGAGTGGCTCGATCACATCTGCGATGCTTTTAAGGTGGTGTCGCTGCCGCTTGGCATGCTCATCGGTCTTTATCGCTTTGATGCGGTGGATTCGGTGTGGTTGCTCGTGCCGATCGTCAACGCTATTACGTCCTCCGTCCAATTCTTTGCGATGATCCTCACTGAACAGTTGCGGCGGGCTCATGGAGTGACGTCAAAGGCTGAGACGGGAGGTCGCGCTCCATGGCTACGCTCCGTGCTGGTGCTGCCCACCGATTACGGTGTGCTGTGCCTGGCATTCGCGCTCTACGGTTCCACGCAGTTATTTGTTGGTATCTACGGGCTTATTACGCTCGCGACGGTTGGTTTCCTTTGCCTGGCATTGCCAAAGTGGTTCCGGGACGTTCGCGCTCTCGGTTCTACTCAGTAGGGGGAGACCATGACGATGTCTACAGATGCCCGGCTCGTCGTCGTAAACTACGGTTCATCGCGACTGCTCGAAAAGAATCTGGCACAGCTTCCGAATACGGCCCACGTGGTTGTTGTTGATAACTTCTCTGGGGACGCGGAACGTTCACGGATGAAGGATCTTGGTTCCTCGCGTGGCTGGACAGTCCTCACTCCCGAAGCGAACCTGGGGTTCGGAGATGGTGTTAATCTGGGCGTTGAGCGAGCGTTCGTTGATGGTGCCGATGTAGTTGTTGTGCTCAATCCAGATGCGGTGATGACGGCGGAGAATCTTGACGGATTGGTTGCCTCGGTTCTTGCTCATCCAGGGGCGCTTGTTTCTCCGCTCATGTCGGACAGCAGTGGAAAGATCACATATTCCGGGCAGGAAGTCGATGTAGAAGTTGGCCGCAACCGGCGTGCAAATTTTGCTACAGCTCAGCATCCTTGGCTGACTGGTGCCTGTCTCGCTTTTACATTGGAGGCGTGGCGCACGTCGGGAGGCTTCGGTGGAGACTACTTCCTGTATTGGGAGGATGTGGACATATCGTGGGCGATGGTTGCCCACGGAGGTTCTCTTCACCTCGAGGATTCGGTGGTAGTCGTCCATGACGAAGGTGGAACACAGTCGAAGTCGCGCGTCAGCTCGAAGTCGCCCACCTACATCTATTACAACTGCCGTAATCGCCTAGTATTTGCGGCTCGTCATCTTACTCCAGAGCAGCAGCGGCGTTGGGCACGACTGAGTCCGCGCTATGCCCGTGAGGTCTTGCTGAGTGGTGGATCACGCTTAGCGATGGTCTCGCCAAAGCACGTATGGGCGGCCGTTCGGGGTACTGTGTCGGGATTGATTCATTTACGTTCAATGCGTTCAAACGGATAGCACCTATTTCTCTCAACAATGAGGGGGACCAGCTTAAAAGCTAGTCCCCCTCATTGCGTTACGATCAGCCGCGTGAATAGTCCTCAACTTCCTGAGCCCCTACAAGAGCGGACAGAGCACCCGCGAGGGAGTAGATATCCTTCGTCTGGCGAGCAACTTTACGATTGTCACGGCGGATAAGCCCGTACGCGATGAGCGCAACGCTCATGAGGATCCGCAAGACTGAGCGTGCAGCGATGGCTACGCGGGCAACAAATCGCCCGCGACGCCCCGGTGTTGTTGCGATGACAGAGCGCGCCCATGAAGCCCCAGAGCGAAATGCTCGGCGGCGCATCCATGAATGCGTCATTCGTTCTGGAGCCACAGGCTCCGTTGCGACTGCCTCGTCGCACCATTCAATGATTCCACCTGCGGCAACAATCTCATGGGTTAGCAGTGTGTCCTCGCCGCCACGTAGGCCAAGGCGAGGATCAAACTGGAGCTTGTGATCTCGAAGGAAGTTCATATCAAGAAGCAGGCTTCCTGCGCCAGCCCCCGATTTCTTGGTGCCCGTTGGGAAGCGTGCGGTTTCGAAGATTCCGGAGGCGACGACAAAGGGGTTGGGAATCTTGTCAGGGAGAACAGAAAGAACAGGCCCAGCAACCGCCGCGCATTGTACGCGCTCCCAGTGCTCAAGAAGGTATCTGAGCCAGTTGGGCTCAGGAGATTGGTCGTCGTCGAAGAAAACAAGAAGACGGTAATCCGCGGCTGCCTTGAGTGCGGCGTTACGCGCTGCGGCGATGCCTGGCGTGGGCTCGGAGAGGTAATGAACGGGAACGGGAGTGACCACTGCTGCCACCGCATCTTCAGCACTACGTTCCGGATCGTTGTCCACGATAAGGATGTCAATAGGGACATCCAGTTCCGCAGCCTGTTCCGCGACGGCTTGGACGGCGGGCTCAAGAGTCAGGGGTCGTTTGTAGGTGAGAATAGCAACGACAACGGGTCCCTGAGGGAGCGAGGATGGGCTCATCTTATATTTCTCCTGGGGTGACTGAGGACACGGTGGCTCTGTTGAACCACATGTCACGCAACATCAGGCAGAAAAGGAAATGCTGCCTGTGACCACAAGAAGGAATGGAGATACCTTCTCGGGATTCTCTCGTAAATGCAATGACAATTTTACCATTTTCGTAGACGCTCTCTCTGTATTCGAGAAGCAAAACCGTTATGATTGCGGCTATTTGGGCTTATTATGTCGAATGTTTTTGTGATGACAGGAACCACACTTCCGTTCCCTCTGAAAGAAGGGCTCGCGCCACTTTGAACGGTAATATTCATAGTGACTATCTGACGCGGCGTGGAATTCCAGGCCGTTATTCGGATCAATGAATGTCTGCCGGCCCGCGAGATCCTCTTAAGTGCTCGTGTCATCGGTTGGACAAATGGATCACTAACGACGTTCGTGAATTGGTTTCTCACGTGAGGTGAGCGACGCGTCCTTTTCGAACAAAAGCCAGGAGAAAGAAAACGTGACTCGAGTACTTTTGCTCTGGACTACTCCAAATTCCACAAACCTAGGCGTGCGAGCATTGGGGGAGGGATCTGCTGCTTTGGTACGTAGGGTCGCACCAGATGCAGAAATCCTTACCCAGAGTTATGGTCAAGGTGAGGCTCCCGTGAACATTGGCGTGGGCCGCAGTCTGCTGCGCGAGTTTGTGCTTAATTCTCGTGGCCTGAAGACATGGGTGAAAGGGTTTGACCTCGTTGTCGATACCCGGGCTGGCGATTCCTTCGCGGATATCTACGGTCTTCCGAGACTGCGCAAGATCTGTAATATGGCGAACTTCGTCAAGGCTTGCGGTGTGCCCCTTGTGATCGGTCCCCAGACTATCGGTCCTTTCACAACTCGCCAGGGTAAACGTCTAGGAGCCGCTTCACTGCGACGGGCGAGCCTGGTGATGGCGCGTGATTCAGCCTCGATGGAGGCCGCCACCCGTTTGGGACGCACTCCGGATGTCCTCACATCGGATGTTGTTTTTGCCATGGAACAGCCGGAAGCTGAGGGAAAGCGTGATGTGCTCCTCAACGTTTCGGGTCTCTTGTGGAACTCCGATGATCACGGCTCCGCGCGGGAGTATCAGAACACTGTCCGGGAAGTTATCCGAGGGCTCCATGAGCGCGGGAGAACCGTGAGTCTGCTGTCGCATGTCCTGGACTCAGATCTATTGGATAACGATGAACCAACGGCGCGGATGCTCAGCGAAGAATTCGGGATAGAGCATGTTGTGCCACGAGACCTGACGCATTTGCGTTCCCTCGTCAAGGGTGCGGACCTTGTCATTGGTTCCAGGATGCACGCCTGTCTGAACTCCTTGTCTGTGGGAACCCCGGCAATCCCGTTGGCCTATTCGCGAAAGTTTAAGCCGCTGCTGGGCGATCTTGGATGGAATCATGTTGTGGATCTTCATGACTCAACAACGCCTGCTGCCGATGCGCTAGCTATTCTTGATGGCAACCCCGACCTGGCGGTTCAGGTTCTTGAGGTGAGAAAGCGTGCTGATGAGCTGCTCGACGTTGCTGTCAAGGCGTTGCAAAAGTACATTTGAGTTGGCGGATCCAAGATGCACGACAGCTGTCAGAAATGGCTGTTAACTCCTCAAATTGACGCGTGAAGAACGGCTCTTGTGGCCAGCCCATTTGGCTGGCCACAAGAGCCGTTCGTTGGTCTAGGTGCGCCCAACGCTAGTTGTTGAAACGCCCGACGAGTTGTTGAGGTACTAGTCCTTCTTTTCCTCCGTGCCAGGCTTACCGGGACGGTTCCGAACCATTGCGGCCATCGCAAAAACGTCTTTGAGGTCGTTGCGGAATGCTGGAACAACACCGATGAGAACAAGGTACGCAGCCACTCCGGCGAGAGCGCCAAGGATCATACTGATAAGTGAGCCGAGTCCAGCCGATGCGGTAGTCGCCGCGTAGGACGCGCATCCAACCACCGCTGCCTGCGCAACAACACTAAAGGCGTTCTTGTAGAGCGCGCGCTGTGGGATGGGGGTGTTGCGACCGAGCCACCATAGGGAGATCGGCCATGACAGGGCAGGTGCGATCATGTACCCGACGGCGAGCCCAATCGTTCCCCAGTAGCTTCCGATGATAATGCAGGAAAACTTAATGAGGGCCTGGACGATGGAATACCGGAACAGGACAGAGGTGAGTCCTCGTGCGAGGTAGATCCAGTATCCAACCATGGCGAGAGTCTGGAACAATGCGGCAATTGCAAAGAGGCGCAGGTAAGGGGTGGAGGCTGCCCATTCGTTTCCGAGGATCACCGGAACGATAGCGGATGCTCCTCCGGCCACCAGAGCCATGGCGAGGCCGAGTGGAAGTGCAAGGGCCAATTGTCCTTGGCGAACGAAGCGGTCAAAGCGCGGCTGGTCATTAGTAAGTTGGCTGAGAACCGGCAGGGCAACGGTGGTACTCGGTGTGCGGATCTGATTGATCGGTGTCATAAGAAGCTGGAAGGCGCGATTGTAAAAACCGAGAATGCCTGTACCGAAACGGATGCCGATGATCCATGTGTCCACGTTGTTTGCCGCATATCCAATGATCTGTGATCCAAGAAGGCTGATACCAAATCTCATGAACCGACGCACGGATACGCTGCGGGTGTAGAGCCTGGGCAGCCAACGCCCGGCTATCACCATACCGATGAGGAGGGTGGCAGCAGTTGTCATTTGCTGGATGACCAGTGCCCAGTATCCTAATCCCGCCACCGCGCTGATGATGCCGACGGTGAGTCCGAGAACTGCCGAGGCTATCTCGGTTGCAGCGATGGCCTTGAAACGAAGTCCGCGCACCAAATTGGCTCTGTACTGTGTGGTCAGTCCGTTGAGAAGGAAGATAACGGAAAGTACCTGGGTGACCTGTTTGAGGTCGGGATGCCCGGAAAAGCTGGCGATAAGCGGTGCCCCCGCAAAGACGATAATGGAGAGGACAGCTCCAATAGCGGTGTTGAGCCAGAAAAGGTTGTCTCGCTCAGCTCGGCTGAGCGTGGGGGATTGAATAGCAGCAGAAGATAGACCGAAATCCCGGAACAGCTCTCCAAAGGTGACGATGGACACTGCCAAGGCGAAAAGCCCATAATCATCGGAATTGAGGAGCCTAGCAAGGATGACAACGCCTAAAAATTGAGTAATCATCTTGGCAGCTTGTGCCACGAGGGTTACCGCTGCTCCACGTGCCGCGCGTCCACCGAGCCCTGTACTGCTCACTCTGCACACTCCCAGCATTGAATCATCTGAGCTCGCTCGGATCCTCGGCTATGGTTTTCCATCGGTTTAATCTCCCTAGTACATTTCCGGGGGCGGTTGGCCCATCCGGACATATTACGCCACCGAGAACGAGCTGCCCGATCCGGAAATTGGCGTCACGTGATGAATAATAGCCGCGTCACCTGGATCTTTGAATAGTTTTGTTAAAACATGAAGCTCTCCGTGATTGGTGTCACTTGGGTGTGGGATTCCATGAATGTGCGGGATAAATGGCAGTTTTGAGAATATTCTCTTTTTGGTACGGAGTGAACTGGTGGATCATATGTCAGGTGGAATGCTGCGAGTGAGTTTCCTTGGAGTTGACTGTCACTCTTGACGATCAGTCAGTGGTGTCTCGCGCGAGTTTGGCGCCCCAAAGCTGCGCCAACTCTGATTCTCCGGGTGCTAGCGGCCCCTTTGAGGCACCCACCACGAACATCTGCGTGCTCACCTCGATATCGGGGTGCCGTTGCCTGATGATCTTCGCGGCTGTCTTGGCCGACGATCCGTTCATCCATGCGCGCCCGCTTGCGGTCCCAAAGGCGGCAACGCGTAGTCCCTCGGGCAACTGCGCGCCATCTAGCCAGTCGCGAATTCCCACCGGGCTTGGTTGGCCGCCGTCGGCCGCCGCGAGTCCGCGGGTGACAGATGTTGAGAGGGTTCGGTTGTGGGTGGGGCCGCCGACGAGAAGAAGATCCGTGCCCGTTGGCACCTGCTGGGGAGCGTCTGCAACAGCGACGACGGCGACTTCGCCCCCTTCGCTCCGCAGTCCATCAGCGATTGCTTTGCCGGTGGCTGCGACGTTTCCGAACGACGATTCGATGATCATTAGGGCTCTCATGGTTCGGTTGTCCTTTCGCTCGGCGTTCCGTAGGCCGTTACGACACTATCACCCTGGCGAGTGTGACTGGAGGCTCTGAACGCGGGCAACCTCGCCCCTACATTGTTTGTGACCGCTGCAATGTGATCCCGGGGGAGCCGCGCCGCCAGTGCCAGGTTCCAGCCCGCTGTGAGGTCTAGGATCTTGGCGGACTCGGAGATCCGAGGCAAACAGAGCGTCAGTCCTGTCTGCACGATGGGGGAGTCGGCCCCAATGGCAGTAAAAACCTGGGCGAGCGCAAGATCGTGCATGACCTGATCGGCCAGTGGTGCGGGAGCGGGAATGGCGGCAACGTCCCTCTACAAGATGCTCTCGAAGGGCGCTCCATCGGTTGGAACAACCTCTTCCTGGGGCACGGGGATAAATGACGATGGCACCTGTAACTCCTCTCGTTACAGGTGCCATCAGCTGTTTGCGGTTTGGAGGTCACGTCCCGGCGGACTCCATCGCCTTGGTGTGATTCTGCACGCGTTATGCCTGTGCGGATGCTGCGATGGTGACTTTACGCGTGAGCTTTTCGGTCATGACAAGCAGGAGGATGGCAAAGATTGCCAGGTAGAACGGGAACAGGCTGAGGCTGGTATGTGTGGCAATGAAACCGAAAAGCGGCGGCATGAGGGTCGAACCGGTATAGGCTGCGGCCATTTGGATACCGATGATGGCCTGTGAGTTTGCGCGGCCGAAGTTGGTGGGGGTTGCGTGGATAATCGAGGGGTAGATTGGAGCGCAGCCGAATCCGGCAATGACGAGTCCGGCGAGAGCTAGCACATCGTTCTCCAGCGGTAGCGCGATCAGCACAATGCCGGTGAGGGTGATGAGGGTGCCGTAGCGAATCATCTGATCGTCGCCAAACCTGTCTGCAACAAAACCACCAAGGAACCGTCCCAGCGTGATTCCCAACAGGAAGAGCGAGGCAAACCGGGCGGCGGTTGCACTGTCCACACCGCGGGCGTCGACAAGATACGTGGAAGCCCACAGGATGGCGGTGCTTTCAACCGCGCAGTAAGCCATAAACGCTGTCAAAATGAGTGGAACACCGGGGATGCGCAGTGCGCGAGTCAAGGGAATTGGTTCGCTCGCGGCGCCGTCGTCGTTCGGTGAGGATGTTTCGGTGCCGGAGGTAACCTCGCCGTTCTTCCTCGGCGT
>RRZT010225940.1_pt1 | contig 20281 bp, 18 predicted proteins | sample 2165551 | NCBI WGS metagenome assembly RRZT01 (sample SAMN10456910, study PRJNA506462) | wastewater metagenome | biome: wastewater; feature: sludge; material: wastewater sludge; isolation source: wastewater sludge with Escherichia coli K12::gfp cells carrying plasmid... | place: USA: Moscow, Idaho... | reverse complement strand
CAGCTTTTATATCATCAATTCTTTTATCACTTATCATTTCATCAAGTGTATCAAAATAGTTACTTACAGCTTTTTCGATAAGATATGTTCTTGTTCTATCTAATTCTTTTGCGTAAATATCAAGTTCTTCAAGTAAAGATTCATCTATTCTTAGATTAATGGCTTTTTTCATTTCGTAAACCTTTGTATATATTTGTAGATACATTATACTACAAATAGACAATTAGTATTTGATAAAATCAAAGATTTAGAAAATGGACACTTTGAAAATGATAAATCTTTACAAGGAAAACATAAAGGTAAATTTAGAAAAAGAGCTGGGAATTATAGAATTATTTATTTAAAAGAAAATGATATTCTTCTTATAACTTTAGTTAGAATTGCTCATAGAAAAGAAGTTTATTAAATAATAAATATTAGGAGTTTAATTATGACCAAAACACCTTTTTCTAAAGAAAAAGTATTAAAATCTGCAATAGTTTCAAATCAAATTGAAGGTTATGCTCCTATTAAGGATAAAGTGATATTAAAAAAAGTAAAAAAATATTTATCTTTAATTAAATAAACTAAGAGTTCAATCTTTTTCAAGCGTATAAAATATATTAAATTATATTGTTTAAACATCTTTAGAAAAAATAAAGTACGTTGAGTTATATAATTCAAAAACCTTACTTTTGGAATATACTCCAAAAGTTATTGGTTATTAAACTTATTTTTATTACTTATATTTGTCAAAATTTTTACCCATATTTCATATCCTAATATATTTATTTTCAGGCTATGTTGTATATAATGTTTGTTTAGTAAATAATTATGCATCAGGAAAAAATGAATGAAATTTATAAAAGAAGTCGAAAAATGTGAAGTACTTAAATGGTATAAAGAACATGACAGCATATTTATTGATAAAGAGAAATTGTAAGATATAATTTTTCATGTTAAAAATATGATAAATAAACTTTACGAAGATGCTAAAAAAATAACAAATCCATAAAATGAAACAAGGGTGTAGTTACAATAATTTAAGTTTTAAGGCTTAATGTTTAACTGAACATCTTGCCCATTTAAATGAAAAGTTATATTAGGAGTTATATATATGAATTTTAATCGTTTTGAATCATATATGAAAGAACATCGTATATTATCAATACCTTTAATTGTTGCATTTCTACTTACTATATTTTTTTCTTTCACAGATGCTTACACAAAAATTAATTCTTTTTTTTCAAAAGAATATAACCTAAACATAGAGTTATTGCAGATAGATAATAATTATATTCATGTTAATAGTGTAACAAGCCGTAAAGATCCATATATTAGTTCTATAGGATCATGGTATAAATTCAGATTAACAAATAATGGGAAAAATCCATATTCAATAATAAATATACTTTATAAAGATAAGCAACATATAGAATCATTTCAGAATTATTATTTAGATAAAAATGTTATATATTTATCAGGACACACATCTTTACCTAAAAATATTAATAATAATGAATCAATTGAATTATATATATTTATTCCATTTAAAATAAATAAAAAACTAGGTAATAAATTATTCCCATTACTTTATACAAAAGATGACAAGTTAGACACTTTAGTAGAATTATATTTATTTGGTAATCAACCAATGATACAGAAAGCAACAATACCTAGATATGATAATGATAAATTTGTTGGAACAGTAAGTATTGATGTCGAAGTAACAAATTGGGATGAATATTTTGCTCCCAGAGATTTATATAGTAAAATGGATAGAAAAAATGATATTTTTCCCTTTGATTATGATATGAAAGATGGATTTTCTTATAAAGAAAAAAATGAACTATTATCACAAATTGTAAAACCAACAGTAGAAAAAATAAATATGAATAATATTTATGAAAATGAGGAAAATGATATTTCCATTGTATTTGAGATTAATAATCATAAAAAATTTAGAAAAGATTTATATGTTGATTCAACAGGATTATTATTGACAGATGAAATATAATAAATCAGATACCCTTCTAATAATTTATTAGCTCACTTCAAACGTTAAATCATTAAATTAAAGAAGACAGTTCTTGGAAATAATAGATAATGTCATTACTATAAAAGGAACAAAATTAAATAACTATACATTTATAAAAGAATTAGGAGAAGGTGCAAATGGCATCGTTTATTTAGTAGAAAACAACTTACTTAAAAGAAAAGAAGCTTTAAAAATTTGGAGAAAAAAAAATCTAAATGATAAAAGAGATAAAGTTATGCAAGGTTTACAAGAGGCAGCTAAACAAGCAAATAATGATAATATACATTCTGTTCAAATTTATCATATAGATATTGTAAATGATATAGTTTATGCAACAATGGAATATGTTGATGGAATAACGTTAAAAAAATATTGTGAGTCAACAAACAGTGAAAGTGAACTTATTTCAATGGCATATACTTACTTAAAAATAATTGAAGATATTACAACAAAAAGAACAATTCATGGTGATCCACATTGGAAAAATGTAATTATATTTGAAGAAAAGGTACCTAAATATACAGAACCTAAAAAAAATATGAAATTTTGTGATTTTGGTACTTCTTTTTTTGTTTCTAAAGAGTCTTCAAAAAATCGTCATTGGAAAATAGTAAAAGAAACTATTCTAAATATTACAAAAAAACTTGATTCATTTAAATATGCAAAGAAAGAACTTGAAAAATTTGAGAAACAGGCACAAAAAATGATTCAAGATTTAGATAACTTAAGTGTACCAAATATCAATGATTTTGATGAATCACGTATGCGTACGGCAATGTTACGTGATTATCTTAATTGTTTTACTATATGAATAAATTCAAATTAAACAAAAGTCTATAAAAAGTATGATTTACTTAAATAAGTGTCTAAACCAAAAATAGTTTTAATATAGTTGTTATAGATGAAGTTATAAGTAGTCATCCTATTATTTATTTAGATGTTCATCTAAACAACTAGCTTTTAATCATCTAGATGCTCAACCTACAGGAATAAATAAGACAAGCCTACATATAATCATTAGGATTAAACTTATAAGGGATAAAAAATGAGTAAATACTATGCTTATATCAGAGTATCTACAGATAAACAGACATTAGAAAATCAAAAACATAAAATCTTAGAATTTGCATTTAATAAAAAAATCCAAATTAAAGATTTTATTGAAGTAGAAGTATCTAGTAAGAAAACTCAAAAAGAAAGATTGATTGAAGATTTATTTTTTAAATTGAAAGAAAATGATACTTTAATTGTAACAGAGCTTTCAAGACTAGGTCGTAATATGTTAGAAATTTTGAATCTTATTGAAAAATTCAATTCTAAAAATATAAAATTGATTTTTATAAACCAACCTGAACTTTCAACTGATAATTCTGCACTATCAAATTTACTAATTTCAATCTATGGATATTTTGCACAAACAGAAAGAGAAATTATCTCTGAAAGAACAAAACAAGGATTAGCAGTTGCAAAAGCAAAAGGGAAAATTCTAGGAAGACAAAAAGGTCAAATAGTAAAATCTATGTATGATGAACATAAAGAGAAAATTGAAGAACTATATAAACTTGGATTATCAGTTCAAAAAATAGTTAAGTACATTGGTATTGGTACTCAACCATCATTGAGGAGTTGGATAAAAAGTAGATTATAAATATAATGCATATTTACAAATTTTTTTATTTTTTATTAAAAAAGAGTCACTGATGAGTCATTTGGTTGCTATAATAATATAATTAAAAAAAATACATATTATAATAGGCTAAAATGGAAATTTTTGAAGATGTAACTCCTAATCCAGAATATTTAATCAAGTCAATTGCCGAACAAGGTTATAGCTTAGAAACTGCATTAGCTGATTTAATTGATAATTCTATTTCTGCAAATGCTTCTCAAGTTGAAATATTAATTGATATTGAACAAAAACCTTTTACTCTTTTTCTTGCTGATAATGGTGATGGTATGTCTGAGGCAATATTAAAAAAAAGTATGCAATTCCCAAGTAATTCTCCAGATGATAGTAGGATGAAAAATGATTTAGGAAGATTTGGGTTAGGTATGAAAACTGCTTCCTTCTCCCAAACTAGAAAATTCACAGTACTTTCTCGAATTAAAGGTTCTAAAAAATATTATGGAAGAACTTGGGATTTAAATTTATTAAAATCTGGAAAATGGCAAATAATTGTTAATACAAATAGTGAAATAGACATTTTTTTAGAAAAGTATAAATATCATAGTATGGATATGTTTAATTCCTTTGAAAATTATGGACCAAATACAATTATTATTTGGCAAGGTCTACATAAATTTGAAGATTATTTGGAAGATAAAAATCAGAAAAAAGCATTAAAAAAAGAAATTACTGAAGTCACAACAGATCATTTATCTTTAGTATTTCATAGGTTTATGGAAAAAAAAGAAAATAAATTAGAGATTAGAGTAAATAATACATTACTAAATCCCTTTAATCCTTTTCTTACATATGAAAAAGATGTACGTTTAATTGAATTTAAACAAAAAGGCTTTGGTACAGATTCTATAAAACTTGAAGGTTTTATTTTACCCTCAAGATGTATTGAAGAAACAAAAAATAATATAACAAATTGGACTACAAAACATAGAAGTTTAACTGATATGGAAGGTATTTATATTTACAGAGCCAATAGGATTATAATATTTGGTGGTTGGAATGGGATTATAAAAAAAGAACCTAAACTTCAATTAGCAAGACTTAGAGTTGAAATTGGTAATAAAGTTGATCATCTACTTCACTTAAATGTTGCAAAATCTCAAGTTATTATTCCACATGATTTAAAAGATGCTTTTGAAAGTTATATAAATGAACTAAAAAGTGAAGCTACAAAAGAATTTTTTAATAGAAGTACAGCAAGATTTCCTACAAAAAAAGAAAAGAAAATAAGCTTATTTGAACGTAATCCATCGAATAAGGGAATATTACTAGAAGTGAATAATAATTTTCCTATATTGGAAGAAATAAATAAAGAATTATCTACTATAGGAAAAAGTCAGTTAAAGATTCTACTCAAAATGATTAATACTCAAATTAATATTATAAGAGAATCTCATGAAGATAAAGTATTTTTAGATACAGAAAAAATTTATGAAATCTCTATTCAAGATATATTAAAAACAATAAAAAGTTTAAAAGAAAATGGAATTGATTCAAATATAATAAAAAAAGAAATACTTCCTAAGATTGGATATCAGGTAAATTCATTTCCATCTGAAATATTAAAGGAATTAAATGACTAATAGAGAATACATAGATCAAATTAACACTTTTATTAATAATTTTTTGCAACAAGAACTAACAAAAAATGAATATATTAGTAGAGATTTTTTTGATGATAAAGAACTTAAAATAAAAATATCAAATGTTTTTAATTCATTAACTCTTGCAGGGATGATTCCTGAATTAAATGAAGAAAAATTCGACAAATTTTATGAGATTGCGATTAAAGAACAACGATATAAAAATAAACAAGGTATGACACCGAGTATCTCTCTAACAAATAAAAATGAAGATGAATTTGTGTGGTTAAGTAAAGAGAGGATAGAAGAATTAGGTTGGAATAGAGATGAATTAAATACATACAGAACAAGATATTTATATTATTTAAAAGAAATTGGAAGATCAGGCTCTTATATAGATGAAACAAAGAGATCGAGTTTAGAAATTGTAAAAAAACTCGGTGATCCAAAATCAGAAAATGCATTTTTTACTAGAGGATTGGTTGTAGGAAGCGTTCAATCGGGGAAAACAGCTAATTTTAACGCAGTTATTAATAGTGCTATTGATGTAGGATATGATTTAATAATTGTATTATCTGGAATAATGGAAGATTTAAGAGTTCAAACCCAAAAAAGGATAGAAAAAGAGGTTGAAGGAAAATATGTAAGTGGTAGTAATTTTATGGGTGTTGGAAATATAGCTTCTTTTGGTCCTTTAGGTCAATATAAAGAAGTTCATCAAATAATTTTACCAACTTCTACCGAAACAGATTTTAAAAAAACAATAAAAGAAGCAGATTTTTCACTTAATAATAAAAATATTTTAATATGCAAAAAGAATTCAAGTGTATTGAAAAATTTAATTTTATGGTTGGATAATTATCTAAATGAAAATAAAGACAAAATTGAAATACCTTTTTTAATTGTAGATGATGAAGCAGATAATGCATCATTAAATAACTTAGGTCATAAAGGAAGAGAAGAAGCTTCAACAATAAATGGACATATTCGTTCTTTATTGGCTTTATTTAAAAAGAAAACGTACTTAGGTTATACAGCAACTCCTTTTGCTAATGTTTTACAAGATAGAAATGAAAAACCTTTGTCAAAATGGATAATCGATGATAAAGGTATTAAAAAAGAGTTTGAACAAGAATCTAGTTTATTTCCTAGAGATTTCATAGAATTATTATTTCCTCCTTCAAATTATATTGGTGCAAAACATTTTTTCGAAACAAGATATGAAGATATAAAGAAAATAGAGCCCTTAGTTGCATTGCCAATTGATGATTATTTAGAAGCCTTTCCTCCTAGATTATATTCTGATACAGATAAACCTACTTTTAACTTTGGAAAAGGTACTAGAGCAACAAAAAAAGCAGATGTCTTTCCTAAAGAAAACTCTCAACTTCCTAACTCTTTAAAAGATGCAATAAAATGTTTTATAATTTCAACTGCAATTAGAATAAGTAGAGAAAAAGAAACTTTTGATTCAAAGGTTTATCAACCCCATAATACAATGTTAATACATATTTCAAGGTTTACTTCTTGGCAAACACGAACAAAAGGATTGATTGAAACATATGTAAATGAATTAACTTCATCTTTAAATAATGAATTGCCATCTAGTTCAAGTGGAATTTATGCAGAATTTGAAAAGATATGGAATAAATACTACGCATATGTAATGGAAAATATTTGGAATTATTTACCTGATGAATATGAAGATAAATTTTTAAATTCAAAAACTTTTAAAGAGATAAAACCTTTATTGATAAAATCAGTAAGCGATATAGATGTAAAAGCAATAAATAGTGAAACAAAAGATTCTTTGACTTATTCTGATGATAAACCTAAAAAATATATTGCAATAGGTGGAAATAGATTATCAAGAGGATTTACGCTTGAGGGCTTAACAATAAATTATTTTATAAGAAATACAAATTTTGCAGATACTTTACTCCAAATGGGAAGGTGGTTTGGTTATAGACCTAGCTATATTGATTGTTGTAAACTTTTTACAACAGTTGATTTATTAGAAAAATTTGATCAAACAACTGCAACTATTGAAGATTTAGAACAAAAATTTATTGAAATGAATAAAAATCCTAATAATACTCCTGATAATTATGCCTTAAGAGTATTAAAGCATCCTGGAGTATTGAAGTTAACACGTCCTGCAATTTTAAAAAATACAAAAGAGGTTAATTGGTCTTATTCCGATCACTTAATTCAAACAACAAAATTTAATATAGATAACAAGCGAATTAATAATTCATGGGAACATTTTTTAAAGTATATTGGAAAAATAAAAAACAAATTTTTAATTAAAAAAGATTTAAAAGGAAAAGTTGATTATCTAGAATATCAAATTGATAATATAAATGAACTTTTTAATTTTTTACAATTACCAAATACATTTTATGATAAAAGTGATAAAAAGGAAACAGATTATTTTATTGAATTAATAGAATATATTAAATTATGTAATGAAAAAAATAAATTAACAAAATGGTCAATTGTTATAAAAGTATCTGGAGATGGTAATATTATAAAGAGTAAAGATTCCAGTCTAAATATAGATATTTTCAAAACAGTCAGAGGTGGTTTTGATAGTAATTCACGTTGGGGGAAAGAATTACTTAATAACCACTTATTTGCAGCGGGTGGTAATTCATCAAATATTTTAGGAGGAGGTAAAGATATGCAAATACGTCTTGACTCATCTAAAATAAAAGAAGTAACTGAAGAGTTTAAGTCAAACCTATTTAAAGACTTAAAGATTAAATATCCTAATCTGAATGATAAAGAAATACAAAAAAAAGTAGATAAAACAGGTGCTCCAGAAAAAATATTTAGAAAATCAATGAAAGAAGAAGAAGGATTATTAATAATCTATCTCATGGACTTAGAAGCTATCTTTAAACATAAAGATAAAGAAGTTCCTGAATTAAAAGATTTGAAAAATTCTGTTGATACAAATATCCCATTAATTGGTTATGCTATTGGTATACCAGAAATAGATAGTAATATTGGTGGAAATTACCTTGAAAGTATTTTTTATAAAGAAGAAATAGATATTGAAGAAGAAGAAGAAGTTGAAGATGATGCAGGTGAAGTTTTAAATGCTTATGACAGATGATTTAGAAAATATTTGGGAAAATTTTAAATATTGTGGCAAAGCGGAATTTGAATTTGTCAGAATTGACAAGGGAAGTTCAATACCTCAAATAAATATTGGTTTCAATTCAAAAGTGAATAGATGTTTGTTATTGGAACTACCATTCCCATATAAAATTGATTTTTTAACTACAATTAAACAAAATTTAACATTAAGTTATTTTAATGATACAGGTTATGTTGTTTTAGAATTAACAGACAATTCATATTTTGATCTTTTTAATGATTTGATAATTTCTATTTATCAAAGAATTTATAAATTATCAGAAGTTGAAGAATACTCAAATATATTTATACAAATGTTTTATAAATGGAGTGAATTTTTTGATGATAAGAAATCAGATAAATTATCCCAAGATATTATAAAAGGCTTATTTGGTGAATTATTTATTTTGAAAACTTTAATCATAGATACATCTTCTCTTTATTTAAATGATCTATTATCATCATGGAAAGGTCCTTATGATAAAGGTCATGATTTTGTCTTTGATAAAAAAAATATAGAAGTTAAAACAAAAGATATATCAAAATCAAATGTGAAGATTTCTAGTGAATATCAGCTTGAGAAAGAATTTGCAAAAGATCTAGAACTATTGGTATTATCAGTTGAGAATAATTATATCGAAGGTAAGTCACTGAGTAAATTACTTAATGAAGTAAAAGAAGAAATAATAAAAAAAATGGGAGATTTTTCGATTGTTTTGACTGCTTTATCCCAAAAAAATATTACGGTACAAAATATTTTTGAATATGACAATTATTGTTTTAAACCGATAGAAAAAATTATTTACGAATGTAATGATGAATTTCCAAAATTAACGAAGTCAAATATACCCGAATCTATAAGTGGTATAACATACACTTTACAATTAAAACAATTAGAACAATTTATTATAAGTAAAGAGGATATAAATGACTGATATTGAAGAAAGAATTGATTTTAGATTAAACTTATTAGATGATTCAAAAGATGAAAATGGTTTTATCTCTCAAACAAATTTATTATCACAAGTGATACCTTCACTTCTAGATGCTAAATTAGTCGATTCTGAAGATTATAATGAATCATATCTTGTAAATGAATCTGATGAGAATCTAAAGCTTAATGCATATACAATAAATGAATCAGGAGAAAGATTACAATTATTTTTGATAGATGAAAATACAATAGATGAACAACTTGAAATTGATGAGTTATTAATTTCTCACAGATCAATTTATGAAGAACAGTTTAAAAGAACAGATAGAATAATAAAAAAAGCATTTAAGGGTCAATTATTTGACTCTATTCAAGATTCAGGAAATGTAAAAGTATTAGCCTCAGAATTAGAATCTGTTGAGGGAATTAATAAATTTGATGTTATAGAAATATTCTTAATATCTCTTACTGTGACAACTTCATTTAAAGGTAAAAGCCCACAGCTTAATCAACTATATTTTAAAGAAGAAAAGATTGTAAGAAATTACATTGAAAAAGAAGTAAAAAAACAGAAAGAAATATTGATATTAAAAAAATTAGTAGATTTAAATTTCTTATTTAATGTATTAGTTTCTCAAGGTCATAGAGAAGTTTTAACTATTGATTTTGAAAAAACTTTTAATTATAGTATTGAGGCAATCAAAGCGGCTGAAGATTCAAATTTCGAGTCATATTTATGTGTGTTAAAAGCAGATGTTTTAGCAGATTTATATAGACAATATAGTAGTAGATTATTAGAAAAAAATGTTCGTTCTTTTTTAGATTTTAGAGGTGTAAATAAAGGTATAAGAGAAACTATAAGAAAAGAACCTGAGAAATTTATAGCATATAACAATGGTCTTACGATAACTGCAACAAATATTAAGACATCGGAACATAAACGAAAACTTTTTATAGAATCTTTAACAGATTTCCAAATTGTAAATGGTGGTCAGACAACTGCTACAATTTATTTCTCTAAAAAAGATGGTTTGGATATAAGTAAAGTAAATGTTATGGCAAAAATTAATGTTGCTAAACAAACGGATGAAAAAAAATTAGATGAATTAATAGATAATATTAGTAAGTTCTCAAATGCACAATCCAAAGTATCTACAGTTGATCTAAAATCTAGAAATCCTCAATTAATAAAAATAAAAACATTAAGTGATTCTGTATTAACACCAAGTGGTAATAAATGGTTCTTTGAACGTTCTAAAGGAGAGTTTTCAACATTATTGAAAAAAGCTGGAAATAATAAAACTAGAGTTAAAAAAGAATTTCCAAATGAGAGAAAATTTTCTAAAGAACAAATGGCTAAATTTTATTCTGCATGGGGTAATGAGCCTTATATGGTTAAAAAAGGTGGAGAACGTATATTTAGACACTTTATCGAACAATTGAGTCCAGAAGATGAATCTAAAATGCCAATTATTAATCGTGATTATTACGAAGATATTATTTCTAAAATTATTTTATTTAGAGAAATGGAAGAATTACATGGTACTAGAAATAATGCTATTGGTCAATTAAGATCTGCTGTAATTCCATATTCTTTATCAGTAGTTTATCAATATACAGATGAAAAAAAGAATAAATTTGACATGTCAAAAATCTGGAAAAAAGAAGGTTTAGAGGATGACCTTTCTAAATTTTTATATGATTTAATGTTATTAATAAATGAATTAATTAAAAAGTATTCTTTAAGTGATGACCTTGGAGAGTATTCTAAAAAGCCTGAATTATGGAATAGTATCAAGAAATGTGAAGAAATAAAGATGTTTATAAATAGTTCATATAGTATTAAATTATTAGAAAAATATACTATATGAAAGAAGTTTTAATGGACTTGTCAAAATTTAACGATTCAGAAATAATTGATTTATATAGTAAAACTATAAAAGAACTAAAAAAAAGAAACATTATTCGAACTAAAAATATTACTGGTGAACTAGGTGAATATATTGCAGTAGAATATTATAGAAACAATCCAAAACTTCCTAATTTACAATTTTCGCCACCAAGTACGGAAAATATTGATGCCATAAGTAATAAAGGTGAAAGATATTCAATAAAAACTATTACAAATAATGGTTCAACTGGAGTTTTTTATGGTCTTCCATCTATTGATTATACTGAAACTCCTATACAAAAGTTTGAATACGTTATTATTGTAAAATTAAATGATGATTTTGAGTTAGAATGTATTTTGGAATTAACATGGAAAGAATTTCTCGAAAATAAAAAATGGCATTCTAGAATGAATGCTTGGAATTTATCTTATAACAAGAAATTAAAACAAAAAACAAAAAATATTTATTGTACAAAGGGTATTTAAATGAAGAATAATTTTTCAATCTCTCCTAGAATTTTATCTCATTTAGGTGAAGAATTAATTAAAAATGAAAATATTGCCTTATTGGAGTTGGTGAAAAATTCTTATGATGCATGTAGCAAAACTTGTGATGTTAAGTTTTTTTTAGATAAAGATGAAAAATTAGAAAAAATATTAATCAAAGATGATGGTATTGGAATGGATAGAGATGTCATTGAAAATGCTTGGCTAACAATAGGAACAGATTATAAGAAAAAAAGAATAAAAGTTAATGAATGTGGAAGAGTCCCTCTAGGTGAAAAAGGTATAGGTAGACTAGGTGTACATAAATTAGGTAATAAAATAACTGTAATTAGTAAAAAAGAAAATGGAAAAGAGCTAAAACTTAAAATTGATTGGAAAAGATTAGATATAAGGAAATTGAAGATTTTAAAGTGGATATTCAGGAGTCAAAGAATAGCAATATTATTGACAAATCAGGTACTCATATAATTATAGAAGATTTAAAACAAGAATGGACGAGTACAAAGATTAGAGAGATATATAGAAGTTTGAATACTTTAAATAATCCATTCTCATCAGAAAAAGAAATTTTTCAAGTTAATGTATTAGCAAACTCAAAAAAGATTTTTGAAAAGCTTCCTACTTTTAAAGAAATAAAAAATAATGCAATGTATCAATGTTCTTGTAAAATGGAAGGTTTTAATATAACAGAATTTAAATATTCTTTTATTCCTTGGGAGTCATTAAAAAAAATAGATAGGGGTAGAGAAATTAATTTTCTTGATGTGCATTATAGAGAGTTAACTAATAAAGATACTAAAGAAAGAATTAATTTAGATTCATTAGAAATTGGACCTATCGAATTTGAACTATTGATATTTGAGAAAGATGCAAATATACTAAATTACACTAATCTTGAAAAAGCATCATTAAATGAATATTTAAAAGCTAACTCTGGAATAAAAATATATAGAGATAACATTAGAGTTAATGATTATGGAGAAAATGAAAATGATTGGTTAGGGTTAAATTTAAAAAGATTAAATCAAGTAGGTGGAAATATTAGTACAAATATAGTTATTGGAAGTGTAAAATTAGATAGATTAAAAAGTTCTGCTTTAATTGAAAAAACAAATAGAGAAGGCTTCATTGAAAATAAAGCATATGAGGGTTTTACTAATGCAATAAACTATGCTCTTTCACTATTTGTAAAAGAAAGAAATATTGATAAGTTATTATTGGTAAACTTATATAAGGAATATAAACATATTGAACCAGTGCTATATGAATTAAATAATGCAATAGAAATAATTAATAATGAAATTATAGATGATTTAGAACTTAAAAATAAATTATTAGCAAATTTAAATAGAGTAAATATTGAATATAAAGATGTGAAAGATAAATTATTAAAAAGTGCTAATGCTGGATTAAATTTAAGTGTTGCTATACATGAAATTGAGAAATTAATATCTTCATTACAAAGTTGTATTACAAATGATGACAAAATAAGAGCATTAGAATTATCAATTAAACTAGATAAAATAGTCACAGGTTATTCTGTAATGATAAAAAAATCTTCGATGAAAATAATTTATTTGTCTAAAATAATTAATACTGCACTTGATAATTATTCATTTAGATTTAGTGATCATAGAATTGACGTGAAAGTTAATTATAAAGACAAAAGTTTAGAAGGCTATTTTTCTGAGACAGAATCAACATCAATAATTACAAATATTTTAGATAATTCTATATATTGGTTATCATTTGCAAGAAAAGAAGATAGACAAATATCCATTTGGGTTACTGATGAAATTTCTGGATATCATTCTATTATTATTTCGGATAATGGTCCAGGTTTTAATATGCCTTTTGATGTAGCAACAGAGGTTTTTGTTACGGGGAAACCACATAGTATTGGCTCTGGTTTGGGTTTACATATTGCAAAAGAAATGATGTATTCAATGGGTGGAAAACTTAAGTATTTTGATAAAAAAGACATTTCCTTTCCTAAAGAGATAGAATCAAATAAAATAACTAATGCAATTATAGGATTATGCTTTAAAATTGATAAGGATAAAAATTGATAAAAAATTATATTGAGACTGTAACAATTATTGATAATACAGAAAGTGAAGTTGAAGGGCTGATTAAAATTTTTAAGAAAAATAATATCCTTTATGAATATTTTCATCCTATTAAATTTGAAGGTGTAAAATTTAAATTAAAAAATAGAAAACTTATTTTTTTAGATTTATACCTTAATAGTTCTATCGCACAAAATGCAGCTAGTCAAATATCATCAATTAGGAATTATTTTAAGAAAATTATTGGTAAAAAATTCGGTTTGTATGGAATTGTATTATGGACTAAACATCCAGAGGATTTGAAAGAGTTTAAAGAAAAAATATTTTCAGATGGAGATGAATATACTTTGCCAGTTTTCATTGTTGGATTAAATAAAAATCACTACTTGCTAAATGGCTTTTCTAATTTATTTAAAGATATTAAAAATGAATTGGAACAAAATGTTCCCGCAAATTTTTTTATACAGTGGGATAACGCTGTAAAAGAAGGTAAAATTCAAGTAATAGAAGATTTATATTCCCTTGTTAATAAATATGAAACAAGAGACAAAAACTTAGAATTTTTATTGTATAACTTAGCAAAAAATCAAACAGGAATCCATCATACTGAATTAGAAAACTACCCTTTATATCAAGATGCATATAAAGCATTTATTGAATTATTATTTTATGAAAGTAGTAATAAAATTTTAAATACTAAATGTAAATTATTTTCCTCTTTAGATGATTTAGAGTACATAATTAAAGATTCTAGCGATAAAATAGTTAAACGTAATTATAAAGATGATTATAATTATGATGGAAATATCATTTCTACTAATAAAAGTAGTCGTAATCAACTTCAAAAAGATGCAATAAAGTTAATTGATAAATCAATTTCTGAAAAATTTTATAAAATTAATACAAAAATTTTACTAGATGAAAAAATAAATCATAAAAATATTGTTCCTGGAAATATATATATAATTGAAAACAATAAAAGTCCTTTTATTATAGAAGCATATAAACAAGAAAATAATGATATTCCAATAGTTATAGAAGTTACACCACCTTGTGATTTCTCTAATAAAAATAAGGTTCATCCAAAAGTGATAGGTGGAATATTAACTGAATATACTGATAATAAAATTGATAATTATAAAAGAGATTATTATTATAAGGAAATTTATCCTTTATCTTTAGAAGGTTATGTTAATCCTATGTTTATAGTGTTTGATTTTAGACATATTGGAGTTGTTAAAAAATCTGAGTTAAACAATATAAAAAAATTTAAATTAAAATATAGAGCTAAAGATAAATTATTTGCTGATATTCTACAAAAATCTTCTTCCCATTTTTCAAGATTAGGCTTATCTGTTTTTCATTTATAATGTTTATATAATAGATTTTATTTTTTTAGCAATTTGTTCCGCCATTTTTGGTGGAACAGCATTTCCTATCTGTCTAAATTGAGCTGTTCGAGGACCTTCAAAATAAAAATCATCAGGAAAAGATTGTAGTCTTGCTGCTTCTCTTACTGATAGTGATCTATGCTGTTTAATATCTGGATGAATATAATAGTGTCCATCCATAGCCATGTGAGCAAGAATAGTATGTGATGCTGAAGTATCGGCTTTTATAACATTAAATCTATTTGTAAATGATGTTGTATTTTTATGCGTAATTAGTTCTGGTCTTCTTGTTGCAAGTTCCTTGTAACACAATCTGGTATTATCTTTATTCCATGTTCTAATAGCTTCTTTATATATCTCAATATCTCTTTCATTGTGCATTCTTGTTTCATGTTGAGTTAAAATATTAAAACCTTCTTCTCGGATATTTGAATCAATTAAGTATTGATTTGTTTCTGTCCTATATTTATTTTCACCTTCAATCATATTGTCTGGTTTTGTTTTAGGTAAATCTTCAAGTACATCTTTAACTAAATATTTATTTTCAATTTTCTCAAATTCAGGATATTCATAAGAAATATCTTTTTTACGTCCATCTTTTTTCCAACCAACAATAATAATTCTTTTTCTTGATTGAAGTACTCCATAATCTGATGCTATGAGTTCTTGTAGTTCTATATGGTAACCGGCATCATCAATAGCTTTTTTAATATCATTAAAATGCTTACCATTTCCAGCACTTTTTAATCCTGGAACATTTTCAAAAATGAACATTTTAGGCTTAAATGTAGTAAGAAATCTTACATAATGTAAATAAAGAAAATTTCTAGGGTCCTCAATTACCGCATCTTTCATTCTAGCACGTCCAACTACAGAATATGCTTGGCAAGGTGGTCCACCAATTATCAGATCAACATTCTTAATATTTTTATCTTTTAGATTTTGTTTAACTGTTTTTGTTATTTCATCAAATGTATCATCTGAAATAAAAGTATTTATAACATCATTAGAATTTTTAACTTTTGATTGTTCCCAAAGTTCTTCTGTAGTTATTTTTTTTAAGAGGTAATTATAATATATATCTAATTTATTTTCTTTTTTTAAATTCCAATAAGCAGTTCTTGTTTTTAAAGTTTTACAAGCATATGCATCAGCTTCAACATGCCCAACAAATGTTGCACCTTGTCTAAAAAAACCTTCAGATAAACCACCTGCACCTGAAAATAAATCTAATACAACCATTATAAATTAATCTCCAAAATTCTATCAATCACATCAATTGGTAAAAAACAATTTTGTTCATTGTACGCGTTTACCCATTCTTCTATATTTTCTATTTTTATTAATTCTTCATCTTCCAATAATTCTGATATTTTTCCTAATGAAACATTATATTTATTCATTACTTCTTTAATTTCATTAACCGTAATTACAGATAAATTATTAAGCCAAGTATTAATATTATCTCCTAGTTTTTCATCATAAATAAAATTAGTAGTTCTACCTTTAAATGAAACTACACATTTATTTTCATCTCCTATAACATCATTTATAGAAATAGATAAATTAACTCTTGATAATTGTTCATCAATTAATACTTGCTTGTTATTTAAATTCACTTTTGATGTTTCCTTATTTGAATACTATCATTTTATAAGTTGTATACTAAAAAATATTTCAATTTGCAATTTATTTTTTAGAATCTGATTATAATAAAGTATCACAAAGTTTTACTTGAATATTAACTTTGTTTTTTATAATTTTACAAATTGTATTAATTTTGTTTTCCCCATACTATAATATTTTCATCCTCATAACAAACTAAGTAAATCAAACCTAAAATCCAACCCAAGAACAAGCAATCAAAAGTTCGATAACTTGGCTATTTCCCTTTTATATAAATATTTTTTTTAATATATTTTTATTGGATTTGAAATTTAGTCTTTAAATCTCCCGACTAGCCGGCGATTTAAAAGAAAAGATTTCAAACAAATATTAAAAATTTAAGACAAGTTATTACAGAAAGTGGCTTTACATCGTACTTTTGATTACAAATTTGGGATTTAACAATAGCAAATATTAGAAATATTTCTAATATTTTGAGTTGAATGATTAAAAAATTGGGATTTTTATGAAAAAAGAGTTAATTGTAGTACAAAGAAATAGTTTTATAAGGGGTGATTTTTCAAATCTAGAAATAAGAGATATGAAGATATTAAAACTTTTAGTTTCAAAAGTAAATGCAACAGGAGATAAATTTAATGACTATTACTATATTACAAAAGATGAAGTTAGATTATTTCAATTTAATGAAAGAAATATACATAGTTATATTAAAACAAGTCTAAGAAGATTAAGTTCTGTTTTTATAGTTGTTAAAAATGATGATAAAGAAGAAGTTGAAATAAGTTTGGTTGGTAAAATTATCTATGATAAGAAAAATGGAATTTATAAAGTACCACTTAGCCCAGACCTAAAAGAATATCTACTTGATATTAAAAAAGAGTTCACAAAATACAACCTTTCTAATTTGGTCTATCTAACAAGAAAAGAACAATTAAAACTATATGAATATCTAAAATCTATTAGCTTTGAAATATTTGTAATTTCAATTGATAATTTAAAAGTTATTATGGAAATTAATAAAAAGAGTTTCGAGTCATTTTTTAACTTTCATAAAAAATTAAAAGAAACAGTCTCAACTATAAATGAAGCAACAGATATAAGTGTAAAATTTAAAATAGTAAAAGAGAATAATCAATCTAAAAATGTTCAATTTACAATTAAACGATTTGAAACAAAAACTTTGATTTCTAATCCTTTAACAATTGAAAATCTGAATTTAAAATACTCTAATAAAAATATCATGTTAAATTCAACCATATACACGCTTAAAACTCTCGAACAGAGTGAGGGATATGTAATCGCATCAGTTTACTCGAAAGAGCTTAATTTACTAGGTAAATTGAAGTTTAGGAATTTGGAGGATTGTGATGGGTATTTTGAGAAAGAGGGGAGTGTTCATATTAATAATTCTTCTAAATAATTACTCCACCAATTAGTTATAATTCTCATTTCTTTTATATTTAGAGCTCTATTGTATGCACTTTCAACATCATTTTCTACTTTATGGGCTAGAATTCTTTCAACAAATTCATTAGAAATATTATAGTCTTCCTGATGTTCTTTACAAATAGTCTTGAACATAGCTCTAAAACCATGCGCAGTTTGTTCATTATTTGAAATTCCCATTTTTCTTAGCGCAGAAGTTACTGTATTATTACTAATGTGTGGGTATTTATTTCTTGTTGATTTAATTTGACTGTTAGGAAATATATAAGTCGAATCACCTGTTAAAATAAATAGTTCTTTTAGATAGTTTAATAATACATCGCTAATAGGTATTATATGTTTTTTTCTCATTTTCATATCAGATATAGGTATTTCCCATATTTTCTCATTCAAGTCTATATCTTTCCATTTTATTTTTATTATACTTCCTTGTCTTTGTGCAGTATGAATTGAGAAAATTAATAAATATTTTGTAATTAGATTATTTTGGTAAGAAACAATTTTTTTATAAAGCTCTTTAATATCTTCTTTTTTAGTAAATGTTGGATTGTTTTTTATTTCACTTCTATGTTGAGTTCTAAAATTATAAAGTTCTAATTTTGCAAAAATATCTGTCTCTTTTATAATTCCCTGAGAATAGGCAAATTTAAATATATCAATTATCAAGATTTTTACTCTAAATAATGTTTCTAATAAATTCTTTTTTTCTAAGATTTTTAGTAGTTTTATTATATTTTCGAATGAAATTTCATGAATTACCGTTTTCTCTTTTTTAGCCAAGTGAGGATAAAAATGATTTTTTAATCTATTTGTAGCTTTTTCTATTGTAATTTCTTTCAAATTCTTGTTTTTCTTTTTTATGACTAAGTAATTGTTAGATATTTTTTCTATGTAATCGGTTTGTTTAATTTGTTTTATTTTAATTTCATCTTTTATTGTTTTTAAATAATCAATAGGGTCAATTCCTTGACTTATTAATTTATGATAATCTTGTCTTTTATCTCTTGCTATTTTTAATGTAGTTTGTGGATAATTTCCAAACGAAGTTTTTCTTCTTTTTAGAGTAGTTGGACTTGTATAGATAAATTCCCATAATTTGGTATTATTAATTTTAATTAATAAGTGTAGTCCATTACCATCGGGTAATGTAAAATCTTTTTCTTTAGCTTTTGAATTTTGAATTTTTGTATCAGTTAAAGGAACTACTGTTCTAGCCATATTTCAAAACCTTCGTTAAAATGATGTAACATCTAATGTAACTTAAACTAGTAGTTTTTAGTAAATTCTATTAGATTAATGAAGATATTATACCATTTGAAAACAGCTATTACAAGGTATGTTTGGAGTATATAAAAGATTATTGAAGATTAATATATGGTACCTCCAGCCGGAATCGAACCGGCACTCCAAAGGAACGCGATTTTGAATCGCGCGCGTCTACCAGTTCCGCCATGGAGGCACCTGAAAATGGTTTGCAATTGTATTAGAATAAAAATAAAAAACATATTAAAATGATTAAGAGTTTTAGACAAGTGTTTTTTTAATATCTTTTTTATTAATTTATTATGATTGCTACTCTATAAAGTTAGCAAAAGCACCTTCAACACTTGGAATACTTTTATAGTGAGTTTTTGTTAGTCTTACATTTCTTGTTTTAAGATCACATATTGCAATTCTAAAATTAGAACCCATAACTGGTTCTACAACACAGATAATTTTATCTTCAATCTGTCGTGTAGTATAAATTGTACCTTGTAGATTTGTAAAAAAATACTTAGGATAACTTAATGGCGTTATTTCAACGATATCTATACTTTCTTGATTTTCAAGAGTTTGCACTATATCCATAGCGTCTTCATAACTTTCAAATTGAATACACCAGTCATCAAAATTTTTATTAAAATTTTGTAAATCCTCATCCAAAAAACCACCAACTAGAGATTGTAAAGCAAAAATAGACACAAAAAACACCTTTAATTATATACATTT
>RRZT010002016.1_pt1 | contig 20285 bp, 8 predicted proteins | sample 2165551 | NCBI WGS metagenome assembly RRZT01 (sample SAMN10456910, study PRJNA506462) | wastewater metagenome | biome: wastewater; feature: sludge; material: wastewater sludge; isolation source: wastewater sludge with Escherichia coli K12::gfp cells carrying plasmid... | place: USA: Moscow, Idaho ... | reverse complement strand
CCGAAGAAGTCCTCGTAGAGCCGGTGGACGTCGGGGTTGGACTGGGACGTCCGGTAGGTCGAGGCGGTGTCGATGTGCTGGATGAACCGCATCCGCTCCTGCATCTCACCGACCTTCCCGATCACCGGGTTGCCGGCACCCCCGATGCACCCGCCGGGGCACGCCATGATCTCGATGAAGTCGTAGCCGAGGTCCTCACCGGCGATGACCCGCTTGATGATCGGTTCGGCATTTCCCAGCCCGTTGATGACCGCCACCGCCAGCGTCCTGCCGCCGAGGGTGAACCGCGCCTCCCGGAAACCCTCGACCCCAACGACCTGTTCGAAGTAGAGCGGTTCGCTCATCGTCTGCCCGGTCAGCTTCTCCGCCGCCATCCGCAGCGCGGCCCCGGCCACCCCGCCCGAGGCGGCGAAGATCACACCCGCCCCCGAGACCCGCGCATAGGGCGGGTCGAACTCCTGCAACCGAACCTCCGCCGGATCGATCCGGCGCATCTCGACCATCTCCAAGAACTCGGTGGTGGTGACAACCGCGTCCACGTCACGACGCCCGTCGGGGGCGAACTCCGGCCGGGCGGCCTCATACTTCTTGGCCAGGCAGGGCACGATCGAGACGATGAACAGGTCGTCCTTCGGGACGCCCAAGTATTGCGCGTAGTGGTTGCGCACCGTGGCGCCCATCATCTGCTGCGGCGACTTGCAGCTGGACAGGTGCGGTATCAACTCGGGATAACGCCGCTCCACCAGGTTGACCCAGCCCGGGCAACACGAGGTGAACTGCGGCAGCACCCCGTCATTGCCGAGGCGGTCCAAGAACTCGGTGGCCTCCTCCATGATGGTCAGGTCGGCGGCAAACGAGAAGTCGAAGACCTTGTCGAAGCCGACCTTGCGCATCAGGCCGGCGATGAACGGCGAGGCCTGGTCGAAGGTGATGCCGAACTTCTTGGCAATCACGCTGCGCGGTGCGGGGGCGATGAACCCGACCACCAGCTTCCCGGGATCGTTCATCGCCTTGAAGACCGGGTTCCGGTCGCGAAGGTAGTCCAGCGCCCCACAAGGGCAAGCAGTGACGCACTGGCCGCACGAGACGCAGTCGGTCTGGTCGAGCGGGGCCCCGTTGTGCGTGCCGACGGTCAGCCGGCCTTCGCTGAACCGGTAGACCAGCACGTTCACGCCCTCGATCTCGGCGCACGCGGTGATGCACCGGCCACACGAGATGCACTTGTTGTTGTCGTGGATGATGAACGGGTGGTCCCGGACGACCGGGTCCCACGGCCGCTGGTGGATCGGTTCGGCGAAACTGATCTGGTGGGCGGTCGCCTCGGTGCGCAGGTCGCAGTTGAACCGGGCCCCACACCCACACCGCAGGCAGCGGGCCGCCTCGGCCCGGGCGGACGCCTCGTCCAGCCCCAGTTCGACCTCGGGGAACCCGTCCAGCCGGGCCGGCATCGCCAACGCCGGCATCGGGTGGCGCGGGATCTTCGGCAGCACCTCGAACTCGTGGCGGGGCAGGTCCTCCAGCGTCCCCCGGCTGCAGGAGTAGTCCTGAAGGATGGGGCTGACGTAGCCCTTGCCCAGGAAGTCGTGCATCGCGGTGGCAGCCCGTTTCCCGGCCGCCACCGCCTGAATGACGGTCGACGGACCCGTGACACAGTCACCCCCGGCGAAGACCTTCGCCTCGGAGGTCTCCATCGTCCGGCCGTTGATGTCGATGTCACCCCAGGGGTTCAGGCGCACCGGCAGGTCGTGGTAGAGGAACTGGGTGTTGGTGCTGTGCCCGATGGCGCCGATGACGGTGTCGCAGGCGATGGTGAACTCACTGCCCTCCACCGGTACCGGACGCCGGCGTCCCGACCGGTCGGGCTCGCCCAGCGCCATGGCGATGCAGTGGAGTTGTTTGGCTCCGCCCTGCTCGGCGATCCGGGTCGGGGCGGCCAGGAAGATCATCTCGACGCCCTCGAGCAGCGCCTCCTCGACCTCGTACGGTTCGGCCGGCATTTCGTCGCGGCCGCGACGGTAGAGCAGCTGGACGTTCTTGGCCCCCAGCCGCAGTGCGGTGCGGGCGCAGTCGATCGCGGTATTGCCGCCGCCGACCACCACCACCCGCTCACCCAGGGGCAGGTCGATGCCACTGGCGACCCGCTGCAGGTACTCGATGCCCAGCCGCACGCTGCCGGCGGCCTCACCCTCCAGGTTCAGCGCGGTGGCCCGCCATGACCCGATCGCCAGATAGACCGCATCGAAGTCGTTGCGCAGCCCCTCCAGGCTGATCTGGGTGCCCAGCGCCTTGCCGGTCATGATCTTGACCCCGAGCGCCTCGATGACGCCGATCTCCTTGGCCAGCACGTCGTGGGGCAGGCGGTAGGCCGGGATGCCGTAGCGCATCATCCCGCCCGGCTCGGGCTGCTTGTCGAAGACCGTCACGTCGTGGCCGTTGCTGGCGCTGTAGTAGGCGGCGGACAACCCCGACGGACCGGCTCCGACGATGGCGATCCGTTTGCCGGTCGGGGTGGCCTTGCGCGGGATCCAAGGGGTGGGACGAGCCAGGTCCCAGTCGGCGGCGAAGCGCTTGACATGGTTGATCGCCACCGGGGCGTCGACCAGGTTGCGCCGGCAGGCGTCCTCACAGTGATGGGGACAGACCCGCCCGCAGACCACCGGGAACGGGTTGTCGTCCTTGATGATGCGCACCGCGCCCTCGTAGTTGCCGTCGGCAACAGCGCGCAGGTAACGCTGGATCTCGATGCCGGCCGGGCAGGCGGTGACGCACGGGGCCGAGCAGTCGGCGTTGTGGTCGCTCAGCAACTGCTCCAGACGCACCTTGCGGAAGTCGACCAGATGCTGGGAGTGGGTGGTGATCACCATGCCCGCACGCACCGGCGTCTGACAGGCCTTGACGTCGCGGGCACCACCCAGTTCGACCATGCACAATCCGCAGTTGCCGTTGGCCCGGGGGGCGCGCAGGTCGTAGCAGAGGTGGGGCACGTGGATGCCCTCCTGCAGCAGCGCCTGCAGGATCGTCAGCCCCTCATAGACCTCGGTCTGGCGTCCGTTGACGCTCACCTTGATCCGGTTGCGGCCTTCGAGATCAAGCAGATGGACTTCCATGGCGGCACTCCTGCCTGAACGCCCTCAGGTGTCGGTTCCCTCAGTCGATCACAGCCGCGTTCGCGGCGGCGATGACGCGCAAGTTGTGCGGCAGCGCCCCATCGAAACCGGGTGTGGTCATGGACAAAATGACGGTGTCGCGGGCCGGGTTGTTGACGAACTTCGTGCTGAAGAAGCCCTGCCAGCTGTAAGCGCCCGGACCGCCCAGGTAATGGATCGAACCGGGCGGAGCATTGACGCCCTGCTGGATGTCGAGCTGGTAACCCCACTTGTTCTGCGTCAGCTGCCAGTTGGTCAGGTCGCCGATCTGGTTTGCCGTCATCAGTTGGACGGCGGCCCGGCTGACGACCCGGACGCCGTCGAGTTCGCCCCTGTTCAGCAGCATCTGGGCGAACCGGAAGTAGTCGTGCGTGGTGCCGTGCAAGCCGCCTGCCCCGCTGAAGTACGTCTTGTGCTCGCTGAAGGTGTACTGCGGGCCAAGGTTGCCCAAACCGAGCGGGGACGGTCCGGTCTGCTGCTCGTTCTTGCCAGCCCAGTAGACCGCGGCGACCCGCTTGAGCTCGTCTTCGGGTGGGAAGAACCAGGTCTCGTTCATGCCCAAGGGTCCGAAGATGTGCTGCCGCAGGTACTCGTCGAAGCTCAAGCCCGACACCACCTCGACCATCCGGCACAAGGTGTCGACGGAGTTGTTCGAGTAGTCGAAATGCTCGCCCGGATGCGCCATCAGCGGCAGGCTCGCGAGCAACTTGATGTTCTGCTCCAACGTGAGGGGCGGGGCGTTGAGGTCGTCCATCAGCCCGGCGTCGGCATACAACTTGGGGACGACCCGGTAGTTGTTCGGGGTGAACAGGTCGTACCACCACGAGTTCGTCATGCCCGCGGTCATCGTGAGCAGGTCGTGGATCGTGATCTCGCGCTTGGCGGTGACCAGCTTGACCTCACCCCAATCATTGAGCTGGGCGACCTTCATGTCCGCGAACTCGGGGATGAACTTGGAGATCGGGTCGGCCAGCGAGATCAGTCCCCGGTCCCACAGCTGCATCACCGCGACCGCGCTCGGGACCTTCGACATCGACGCGAGCCGGAAGACGCTGTCGGTGCTCATCGGGATGCCCTCAGCTGCCTTCCCGAAGGCCTTGAAGTAGCAGATCTTGCCGTGCCGGGCCACCAGGACGACGATGCCTTGGTAAGCGTCATCGTTCAGGTGTGCCTGCACCAACTTGTCGATATGGGCGAGATAGTCGCTGGACATGCCGACGCTTTCGGGTTCGACGACCTCGGGGACCGGGTGGCTCACGTGGCGGCTCCTCTGCTTCGGGTCGGCCCTCGTCGGCCGACCACGGACCGCGCGTTCGACGACCGAGCGGTCCCTGACCTTCAACTGTGTCAGAGTGCGCGGCGGGCGGCCGACGATTCGGGAAACAAGTGGGCCGGACCGCCGCCGGTGTTGCGCCAGCGCCCCCCACCCCAAGGCACCGCCACTAGGATGAGGTGATTGTCGGCACCGGCCACGCCAGAATCCAGGTGCATTGATGAGCGCAAACGTCGAGGTCGCAGCCGCTCCTTGGAGCCAATCCCCCGCTGAACTGTTCACGGCGTTGCACAGCGGCGAGCAAGGGCTCGCCTCGTCGGACGCCCGCGACCGGCTGCAACGGTTCGGGCTGAACGTCCTGAAGGTACGTCGACACCAGAGCGCCGTGCGGGCCTTCCTAGGACAGTTCCGCAGTCCGCTGATGCTCATCCTGGTCTTCGCGGCCGTCATCTCTGCCATCGCTGCCCAGTGGGCGGACGCGGTCATCGTCCTGCTCATCGTGATAGCCAGTTCGATCCTCAGTTTTGCGCAGGAATACTCCGCCAGCAACGCGGTGGCACGATTGCGCGCCCAGACCACCCTAAAAGCGAACGTGCTTCGGGACGGGGTTGCCACGGTCCTGCCGGCCGAGGAGGTGGTGCCCGGGGATGTTGTCCTGCTGTCGGCGGGCAGCGTGGTGCCGGCCGACGGTGTCGTCCTGACGGCCAGGGACTTCTTCGTCAACCAGTCGGTGCTCACCGGGGAGACCTTCCCGGTAGAGAAGAAACCGAGCCCGGTCGAAGCCGACGCCACCTTGTCGGAGCGACTCAACATGGTCTTCATGGGCACCAGTGCCCGCAGTGGCACCGCACACGCCCTGATCGTCGAGACGGGGACCCGCACCGAATACGGCCGGATAGCTGAGCGGCTGACACTTCGTCCGCCGGAGACCGAGTTCGAGCGCGGCATCCGGCGCTTCGGGCAACTGCTGACCAAGATCATGACGGTGCTGGTGCTGGCGGTCTTCGTGGTCAACGTCGTGCTGCGCAAGCCGCCCATCGATTCGCTGCTGTTCGCGATCGCGCTGGCGGTCGGGATCGCCCCCGAACTGTTGCCGGCCATCATCAGCGTGAACCTGTCCAAGGGCGCCCAGAACATGGCCAAGCGTGACGTCATCGTCCGGCGCCTCAACGCCATCGAGAACCTGGGCAGCATGGACATCTTGTGCACCGACAAGACCGGTACGCTCACCGTCGGCGTGGTGCAACTGGACGGTGCCCTCGACGTCGACGGTCGGCCGAGCGACGACGTCCTGCGCTGGGCGTACCTGAACGCGGCCTTCCAGACCGGGCTCAGCAACCCACTGGACGAGGCGATCCTCGCCCAGCGCCATCCCGACACCACTGGCATGGACAAGCTGGAGGAGATCCCCTACGACTTCGTCCGCAAACGCCTGACGGTGGTGGTCGACTCCAACCCCGGCACCGAGGTGTGCCCCCTGCTGATCACCAAAGGTGCGCTCGACAGCGTCCTGAGCGTCTGCACCCAGGCACGGGTCGACGACCGCCTTCAGCCGCTCGACGAGCGAGTGCGGGCGTCCATAGCTGCCCAGTACGCTGTGTGGAGCAAGCAGGGCTACCGGGTGCTGGGGCTGGCGGTTCGAGAGGTGCCGCGGCTGACTGAGTACCCGGTCACGGCTGAGGCGGAGATGGTCTTCGCCGGCTTCCTGATCTTCTTCGACCCCCCGAAGCCGGATGTCAGGCAGACCCTGGACGCGTTGAGGCAGCTTGGCGTCGACGTCAAGATCATCACCGGCGACAACCGGCTGGTGGCCGGGCACCTGGCCGAGACCCTAGGCATACCGGCGGACGCCATCCTGACCGCCCGCGAGATGGCCAAGATGCGTGATGAGGCGCTGTGGAACGTCGCCGAACGCACCACGATCTTCGCCGAGGTCGACCCGAACCAGAAGGAACGGATCATCCTGGCGCTGCAGAAGATGGGCCACGTGGTCGGCTACCTGGGCGACGGCATCAATGACGCACCCGCGCTGCACGCCGCCGACGTCGGCATCTCGGTCGACCAGGCCGTGGACGTCGCCAAGCAGGCGGCCGACTTCGTCCTGCTGGAGCGCGATCTGGGGGTCCTGCGGGCTGGCATCGAGGAGGGACGCCTGACCTTCGCGAACACCCTCAAGTACATCTTCACCACCACCAGCGCCAACTTCGGGAACATGCTGAGCATGGCGGCGGCCTCGCTGTTCCTGCCGTTCCTGCCGTTGCTCGCCAAGCAGATCCTGCTGAACAACTTCCTTTCCGACATCCCGGCCATCGGCATCGCGCGCGACAACGTCGACCCGGAATGGGTGACCGGTCCGCACCGCTGGCGGATTCGCGTCATCGCCGACTTCATGCTGATCTTCGGCTTGGTCAGTTCGCTTTTCGACTTCGCCACCTTCGCGTTGCTGCTGGTCGTGTTCCGGGCCACCGAGCCGCAGTTCCAGACCGGCTGGTTCATCGAGTCGCTCCTCACCGAACTGGTGATAGCGCTGGTGGTACGCACCCGCAGGCCGTTCTTCCGCAGCCGTCCGGGCACCCTGCTATGGGTCCTCACGCTGGGGGTCGGGGTCCTCACGTTCGCGTTGCCCTACCTACCCATCGCCCCGCTCCTGGGGTTCACGCCGCTACCTGTTTGGTTGCTCACCACCCTCGCCGGGCTCACAGCTGTCTACGTGCTGTTCGCCGAGATCACCAAGAAGCTGTTCTACCGGCGACTGACCTGGTGAGCCCGCCACCCGGAGGCCACCCGACGCGCGATAATTGAGTATCGGGCGCTGGCCCGACCGCAGTGATCTTGGGGGTGCAGCATGCGTCCGTCGATCATCCACAAGTCGCCTGCTGGCCTGCCGGTGGCACCCAACCTGGCCGACTACCAAAGCGAGCGGGAACGGTTCTCGTGGGCCACGGCCCGCGCCGAACTACCCAGGCTGCCGGGCGGTGGACTGAACATCGCCGACTGTGCAGTCACCCGGCATGCCCGCGGCCCGAACCGTGACCGGGTCGCCTTCCGCTTCCTGAGTGGGCAGACCAGTCACGAACTGACCTACGGCGACCTGGACGCGCAAACCAATCGCTTCGCCAACGTACTCGCCGGGCTCGGGGTGGGCCGTGACGACGTGGTCTTCGTGCTGGCCGGACGCCTCCCCGAGCTCTACCTCGCGGTGCTCGGCAGCCTCAAGAACGGCACCCCAGTCTCGCCGCTGTTCTCGGCGTTCGGTCCCGAACCGATCGCCACCCGACTCAACGCCGGATCGGGCACCGTGCTGGTGACCACCACCTCGCTGTATCTGAAGAAGGTGGCCAAGATCTGCGACCAGGTGCCCAGCCTGCGGCACGTGCTGGTCGTCCCCGACGAGCCGGACGAGCCGCTGCCGCCCGGCACGCGCGACCTGACCGGGCTGCTGGCGGGTGCGTCCGACGTCTTCACCACCGTGGCCACCCAGCCAGAAGACCTTGCGCTACTGCATTTCACCAGCGGCACGACCGGGATGCCGAAGGGGGCGATGCACGTCCACGACGCGGTGGTGACGCACTGGGTGACTGGACGCGACGCCCTCGACCTGCACCCCGGCGACATCTTCTGGTGCACCGCCGACCCGGGTTGGGTGACCGGCACGTCTTACGGGATCATCGCTCCCCTGCTGCATGGGGTGACGTCGATCGTGGACGAGGCCGAATTCGACGCCGAACGCTGGTACGCCATCTTGTCCGAGCAGCAGGTGAGCGTCTGGTACACCGCGCCGACCGCGATCAGGATGCTGATGAAGGCCGGCCCAGAGCTGGCCGCCGCCCGCCCGCGTCCAGACTTGCGCTTCGTCGCCAGCGTCGGTGAGCCGCTCAACCCCGAGGCGGTCTGGTGGGGTCAGGAGGTGCTCGGGCTGCCGATCCACGACAACTGGTGGCAGACCGAGACCGGCGGCATCATGCTCGCCAACACCCCGGCCTTCGACATCTTGCCCGGCTCGATGGGACGCCCATTGCCCGGGGTGGACGCGGCCATCGTCGTCCGCGGTGCTGGCGGGCTCGAGTTGGCGGGCGAGGACACCGAGGGCGAACTGGTGCTGCGCAGCGGATGGCCGGGGATGTTCCGGGGTTACCTCAACGACCCCGAGCGCTATGCGCGCTGCTTCAGCGGCGAGTGGTACCTCACCGGCGACCTGGCCCTGCGCGACGCCGACGGCTACTACTGGTTCGTGGGCCGGGCCGATGACGTGATCAAGTCGGCCGGGCACCTGATCGGCCCGTTCGAGGTGGAAAGCGTCCTGATGGAGCACCCCGGGGTGGCAGAGGCGGGCGTGATCGGCAAGCCGGACGAACTGGCCGGCGAACTGGTCAAGGCGTTCGTCTCGCTGAAGCAGGGGTACGTGGCGAGTGACGAGTTGCGGCTGGAGATTCTCGGCCACGCCCGGCGCCGGCTGGGGGCGGCCGTGGCGCCGAAGGAGATCGCCTTCCTCGACGCGCTGCCACGCACCCGAAGCGGCAAGATCATGCGCAGGTTGTTGAAGGCCCGCGAATTGGGCCTGCCCGAAGGTGACACATCGACCCTGGAAGGTGGTGGCTGATGACCGAACTCCAAGTGGACGCAGCCCTCGGCGTCCCGCTGCTGACCGACATGCTGCGGGTGCGCCGGATGGAGGAGAAATGCGCCGAACTGTACGGGGCGTCCAAGATTCGTGGGTTCCTGCACCTCTACATCGGTGAGGAGGCGTGCGCGTCTGGGGTGTTGCGGGCGGTGGGCCCTAAGGACAACGTCGTCGCCACCTACCGTGAGCACGGCCATGCCTTGGTGCGTGGCGTCCCGATGACCGCGATCATGGCCGAGATGTTCGGCAAGGCGACTGGTTGCGCCCGGGGCCGTGGCGGATCGATGCACCTGTTCGACGCCTCGCGGCGCTTCTACGGTGGCACCGCGATCGTGGGTGCTGGCCTGCCGCTGGCGGCCGGGCTGGGGCTGGCCGACACGATGCTGGGTCGTGACGCGGTGACGGTCTGCTTCTTCGGTGACGGGGCGGTCGCCGAAGGCGCGTTCCACGAGGCGCTGAACCTGGCCGCACTGTGGCAGCTGCCGGTGCTGTTCGTGTGCGAGAACAACCTGTACGCGATGGGCACCGCCTTGACCCGTCACCAGTCCCAGACCGACCTGACCGTCAAGGCGGCCAGCTACAACATGCCGGCGACATCGGCCGATGGCATGGACGCCCTCGCCGTCCACGCCGCGGCGGTCGAGGCGCTGGCCAGCGTCCGGGACGAGGGCGGGCCGGCGTTCCTGGAGTTGCGCACCTACCGGTTCCGGGCGCACTCGATGTTCGACCCCGACCTGTACCGGGAGAAGGCGGAGATCGAGGCGTGGAAGCAGCTTGATCCGATCCCCGCCCTGGCCGGGCAGTTGCGTGCGGCTGGTCTGCTGGACGACGCCGGTTATGCCGCGCTGGACGCAGCCGCCGAGGCGGAGGTGGCCGAAGCGGTGGCGTTCGCCGAGGCCGCCGAGTGGGCGCCGGTCGACGACCTGCTGACCGATGTCGTTGGAGGTGTGCGATGAGGATGACCTACCGTGAGGCGATCCGGGCGGGCCTGCACCAGGGGTTGACCACCGATCCGCGGGTCTTCCTGATGGGCGAGGATGTCGGCCGCTACGGCGGCGCCTACGCGATGTCACTGGGTTTTCTTGACGAGTTCGGACCCGAGCGGATCAGGGATACTCCCTTGTCAGAGCTTGGTTTTGTGGGAGCCGGGATCGGCGCCGCGATGGGTGGGGTGCGTCCGGTCGTGGAGGTGATGACGGTCAACTTCAGCCTGCTCGCCATCGACCAGATCGTGAACACCGCCGCGCTGTACCGGCACATGTCGGGTGGGCAGTTCAACGTCCCGGTGATCATCCGGATGGCCACTGGTGCCGGACGCCAACTCGGCGCCCAGCATTCCCACAGCCTGGAGAACTGGTATGCCCACGTCCCCGGCCTGAAGGTGGTGGCCCCGGCCACGGTCGCCGATGCACGCGGGATGCTCCCGGCCGCCCTGGCCGAACCGGATCCGGTGATCATCTTCGAACACGTCATGCTCTACAACGACGAAGACGAAGTGGGCGACTGGCAGTGCGACCTGACCCACGCCGCCATCCGGCGTCCGGGCACCGATGTCAGCGTCATCACCTACGGTGGCTGCCTGCCGAAGGCCCTGGCGGCAGCCGAGACGCTGGCCGTGGCGGGCATCGACGCCGAGGTGGTAGACCTGCGCGTCCTGCGCCCGCTGGACCGCCAGACCATCGCCGACAGCGTCCGGCGCACCCACCGGGTGGTGGTGGTCGACGAGGGCTGGAAGACCGGGAGTCTGGCCGGTGAGGTGATCGCCGGGCTGGCCGAGGATTCCTTCTACGACTTGGACGCCGCGCCCCGGCGGGTGTGCGCCGCGGAGGTGCCGATCCCCTACGCCAAACACCTTGAGGACGCCGCCCTGCCGTCGACCGCAGCCATCGTCGAGACCGTGCGGCAGGTGTGCGGTGCGTGAGTTCACACTGCCGTCGCTGGGCGCCGAGATGGACTCCGGCAAGTTGATCGAGTGGCTCATCAAGCCCGGAGAAGCGGTGCACAAGGGCCAGGTGGTGGCCATCGTGGAGACCACCAAAGCCGAAATCGATGTGGAGATCTGGTTCGACGGCGTGGTTGGCGAGTTGCTCACCGTCCCTGGCGAGACCGTCCCCGTCGGTGCGGTGATGGCGAAGATCCTGACTCCCGATGAGGCTCCACCCGCCCGCACCGAAGGCGTTCGCCAACGGGTCTCGCCGGCCGCCCGGCGTCGTGCCGCCGAACTGGGCCTCGATCTGGGTGCGATCGTCGGCACCGGCGAGCAGGGAGCCGTCACGCTGGCCGATCTGGATGCTGCCGCGGCCAGGTCCGCTCCGAAACCGGCCCCGGCGGCCGGCACACCCGACGATCGGTACGCGTCCATGCGGCAGGCGATCGCCGCCGCAATGAGTAGGTCGAAACGCGAGATCCCGCACTACTACCTCGCCCAGACCATCTCGATGGCGCGGGCCGTCGATTGGCTCACCGCGCAGAACGCCGCTCGTCCGATCACCGAGCGGGTGCTGATGGCCGCGGTGCAACTGAAGGCGGTCGCGCGGGGGCTGGCGGAGGTCCCCGAGCTGAACGGGTTCTTCATCGACGGAGCATTCCGCCCCGCGCCGGTCGCGCAGATCGGACTGGCGATCTCGCTGCGGCAAGGCGGTTTGATTGCGCCGACGCTGCACGACGTCGCCGCCAAGCCGCTGGTCACGGTGATGGCCGAACTATCAGACCTGGTCAGTCGGGCGCGAGCCGGGTCGCTGCGCAGCTCGGAGATCGCCGACGCCACCATCACCGTCACCAACCTCGGCGACCAGGGCGTCGATTCGCTCTTCGGCGTCATCATCCCGCCCCAGGTGGCCATCGCCGGCTTCGGCCGGTTGGCGGTACGGCCATGGGTGACCGAGGCGGGGAACGTGGCGGCGGTGCCCACGGTGACCGCCAGCCTGTCCGCCGACCACCGGGTCTCCGATGGGCACACCGGCGCCCGATTCCTCAACGCGCTGGGCGACTGGCTGCAGCGTCCCGAAGACCTGTGAGGAGGCCCACCACAATGGAAGACAGGCAACTGCGGCAGGTCATCGTGGCCGCGCTGCGCGAGATAGCCCCCGAAATCACCGACGACGAGTTGGACGACCACCGTCCGCTGCGACGGCAGGTCGACCTCGACTCGATCGACTGGCTGCGGTTCCTGGTCGACCTGCACGAACGCCTGCAGGTCGACATCCCGGAGGTCGACTATCCCCAGTTGTCCAGCGTGGCCGAACTGATCGCCTACCTGAGGGCCCGTTTGTGACTTGGTGGGTCTGATCGGCACGGCCAGAAATCATTGCGGAAGATCGGGCATGACAGACGCTGCCAAATCTTCCGCAATGATATCTGGCGGGCCTACGAAGAGGCCCGACTCCTGTGCTCAGCCGGCCTGCTCGCGGACAGATCGGTCACAATGACGTCCTGGCGCCGCGCCGTTCGGGAAGATTGGAGCACCATCGGCCGAAGGACCTTCGCATGTCATTCTCGCGCTCAGTACGCTGGACACCCCTGGTGTCGGCAATCGCCCTGGGGCTGGCGCTGGCCGCCTGCACCGCCGGCCCGGCGCAAGAACCGGCTACGCCAACGACACCGGGCGCGAGCGTCCGGGCCACCCCTTGCGGGGCGATAGCCGAGGACATCGTGGACGCCATCCAGCGCTACGTGGACAGCTTCGCCACCGTCGCGGCCGGCAACCTTGAAGGCGCGTCCACCATCGGCGCCGAGCAATTGCAGACCGCTGCGGACCGCTTACGGCGCCAGGCCGAGGTGCAGGGCTGCTCGTCGGCCGAGCTCACCGGCCCGGTGCGCGCCGAGTTGGGACGCCTGCACGGCGGCACCGCAGTACAGGACGCGGTCGCCGATACCTTCAAAGCCGATCCACTCGGCACCATGGATCCCTCGGATGCGGGCGCCGGCGAGTTCGAGGTCAACACCGCCGACGAGTTGGTCGCGGCCGTCAGTCAGGCGGGCAGCGACTCGGTGATCAGGCTCGCCGCAGGCAGCTACGACCTGGCCGCCCCACTCATCGTGCACCGGCCGCTCACCCTGACCGGCGCCGGCCCGGACGACACCACCATCACCTCCAGCGCCGCCAGCGCCACCCTGCTGAGCGTCATCGATGGCGACATCCAGCTACGCGACCTGGCGGTCGAGCACTCGGGCGGGCTGGGGGCCCACGTCCTGATGGTCACCCAAGGCGGCTACGACCTGCAGCGAGTGCGCATTTCTGGCGCCCGAGTCGCCGACGGCACCGGCGGCTTCGGGATCGTGCTGCGGCCCACCCGCGCAACCCTGGACAGTCGGCCCACCTCGCAGCGACTGACCGAGGTCACCCTGGTCGACAACTCCGCCGGCGGTCTGGTGGTCGCCGGCCAGCAAGCACCCACCATCCAGACGCTCAGCGTCACCGGAACCGACGGCTGCGGCCTGTGCTACGTCGAGGACGCCGCCGGCAAGGCGTCGGACGTGACCATCTCCAACGCGGCAATCGGCGTCCGGGTCGACCAGCAGGCCGCCCCCGCGCTCACCAACCTGGACAGCACCGACGCGCAGGTCGGCCTCGGACTGACGGGCAGCGGCGCAGCCAAGGTCGCCGACGCCCGACTGTCGGGCGGTGCCATCGGTGTGCAGGCCACCGGGTCGGGGACGCTCGACCTGGTCCGCGCGCGGATCTTGGACCCCACCGAGCTGGGCGTCCGGCTGTCCGGGACGACGACCACCACCCTCGACGACATCAGCGTCTCGGGCACGGTGCCGGTGGCGGTTGCGGTCGTCGGGCAGGCCAATGTGCGGATCACCGGCGGGTCGGTCTCGACGAGTGGCGACGCGGGGGTCGTCTTCGGCGAGCAGGCGAGCGGGTCGGCGTCCGGGCTGGTGTGCGGCGACAAGCCGGTGGTGCTGGGTGAGCAGACCAGCGTGCAGCTTGTCGACAGCCCGTCCTGCGAGGTGACGCGCGGGTAGCCGGCAGTGCGGAGTCAGGTGGGAGCGTGCTTCCTGCTGTCGCAGTGATGTCCGGCAGGGACGACCAGACGCTCGGTTACCAGCGGTCGACCTGGGAGTCTCCAGTCCGGTGAGGGGAACGCGATGGTGAGTTGGGGTGCTGGCTGCCCGGTGCCGGGACTGTGGTGTCCCTTGTGGTCACGGGCGGGGGCCTCGACTGCCAAGGACAGGACCATGGGGGTTTTCCATGGACTGTTCCACGGCGGCAGCGTGGCTACGGGTTGCGGACCTTGCTGTGACCAGGTCAGCGCGCTTTGAACCGCATTCCGAAGCAGCCACGATGCCTCGTCGCGACGGGTGGGGCGCTCGCTGCCTGCCTCGTGGCGGCGAGTTGGGGCGGTCCAGGTGTCCAACCACACACCGATGGTCATGGACCTGACCAGGGTCCGTTGTCCGTGGTGCTGGCCGGGCTGTTCGATATCGACGCGCACTGGTAGCACCAGTGCGGCGGCACGCAACTGCAACTGCTTGTCACCGTCGGGGGATGCCAGCGTCCCGGTGATCCCGGTGGGCCCGTTGAGGCCCATTCGGTTGAGGAACCTGGTTGGCATTCCCGAACCGGTCAGGACGATGCTGCCGGCTGTGCCGTCATGGCCGAACGGAGTGCCGCCTGGACAGGTGGCGGTGTGCACCACTGCGGTGAGTACGCCGGGCAGTACCAGCGGCAGCGCCATCGCTTGCCACGGGAATCCCAGACTCGGCTCGGCCAAGGTAGCCGTGGGTGGGACCGGCTGCGCTCCGAGAGGGGCGGGTGGAGCCGTCACGTTGGGCTGGTTACCGAGGACGGCGGCCAGGATCAGCGGTAGTGGTGTCAGCGTCGCGACGGCTAGCGGCGGCGGTTCGGCGGCCTGGCGGGCGCCGTGGCGTCCAACCGTCAAGCGGGCGAAATCCCACTGGTTGTCGCCGTGACCCTCAGCAACGAACACAGCCACCTGGATGGGATCGGTCCACGGCCGGGTCCATTGCGGCGGCTGGAGGGCCGCGCCGGGATGCGGAGACCGTTGCGGCCATTGGCGTGCCCAGGTGCCCAGCGGGTCTGGAAGAGCGCCGATGCTGGCGGTGCCATCGCAGTCACAACCCTCGCAGCCGTGCTCGTGCGGCAGCCCGATCAGGAACGCCACATCAGACCACACAACCGCTCGCTCCACAGCCCACAGCTGCGGCCCGGGCTTGACAGGGTCCACCGGCTTCCCAAGATGATGGTCGGGCTTGCTGCCGGGATGATGCCGGTCAGGTTCGGGGCCCAGATTGATGGCCATGGTGGTGGCAACAGGAGTGCGCCACCACGGTAGTGCGGCGAAATCAGCGAAGGTTGCGGTCCCGCCGCCAGCCGGCGGCAAGGCAGGCTTCAGCTCCGCAGGCACCCACGGCGCCGGCCAGTTGAGCGCCAACCCGACCACGGACGGACCCAATACGGTTCCCAGCCACAACGACTTGTCCAGCTGGAATCCATGCGCAGGCTCGTTGTCGTGGTAGGTGTCGTGGTCGTGGCCGGCCGGCACGTCGACTAGCACCGCCACCGCCATCGGCGTCACCCACGCAATCGTCGCCAAGTTGATGAACTCGGGGTCACGGCTGTCAGGCCACGGCACACCCTGACCCAGCCAGCCGTCGACGAGGCCCACCCCCGGCAGCCATGCCGCCGCCGCCAGCACCGGTGTCGCCTCGACGACCGGTGCCCTCGTGGTCGCGGCGTCGGTTACTGGCCGCATGGACAGGCCGGCAGCCATCTGGACCACCGTAGCCAGATCGTCCCGAGACAGCGGCACCGGGTCCACCGGGCCATGACAGCTGTCACCAGCACTCCCCCGGCGCCTGCTACTCAGATCGGCGACCACATCGACAAGCTGAACCGACACCGGCAGCACCACGGTGGTACCGACCGTGACCAGTAGGGTCGTGGCCCGCGGCAAGCACTCCGGCCGACCGAGCCCACCGGCTTCACAGCTCACCGGATCATCGCCGGTACCCCAGCCCAACTTGCCGGACTCGCCACGGTACGGGTTCACCACACTGGCCAGTTCGGGCACCTGGAAGTACATCGGCGACCAGCTGCCCACCGAACCGTCGGACGCCGGCTGCCCGACGACCGGAGCCGCGGCCGGCGGGATCGTCCGACCACCAGCGGGCAGCGGATCGACAACCGGCACCGCCACAACCTGCGGCCCAGCCACCTTCGGCACGTCGTCCAAAGCGTCCAGCATGGCGGCAGGCACCATCCGCAGCACCGGCCAGCGAGCGAACGACCCGGACGGCAACTCAGCCAGAGCCAGGGAGCCATGATCTCCACGACGCCCGTTGCCGTGGATGACCTCGTCTGCGCACGTGTTGGTGATGAACTCGTCCCGCCCGTCGCCACCGATCAGGACATCGGCATCGCGGGAGCCATGGTCGCGATGCCAGTTCACACCCTGATCGGTCCACGGGTTGTCATAGCCGTTCAGCACATCGTTACCGTTGCCGCCCCACAACGCGTCCCCACCGGTGCCACCCACCAGCCAATCCTGGCCGTCCCATCCGAACAACACGTCGTCACCGTCGGTGAAGGTCCGCGGCGGACGAGAGCCATGACCGCCATCGTGACGATCGCCGCGCGCCGCAACCGGCCGGCCGTCCACCGGATCATTGGTCAGGAACCACACCATCGCGGACGGATCCGTCCACTGCTCGACCCACTTGTCCTGCGTCCTGGTCTTGGTCACTCCCGTCCTCGGGTCGGTCACCGTCACTGTCTCGGTCACCTTGACCCGATGCCATCCGACGTCCACCTGCGAGCCGTCCGGGTTCAACGTGATCACCATCTCGGGATCGCAGTCGTTGAACAACTTGAACTCGCCAGTCAGCGGGTCCACACCGAGCAGGTTCCCGTCGTTGACCGGCCGGTTCCAGCCCGTCTCGAACACGGGCGCATACGACGTCGCCAGCGCCTCAGCGCCGGACAACGCATCGTGGCCCCAACCGCCGTCGATCACGTCGTCGTCCCAGCCACCGAAGATCACATCGTTGGCGAACTGGGGCTGCGGGGGCTGCCGAACGCCACATCCTGCCGCCTCCTGGGTCTGGGCTGTGAACCCCGGCGCCTCGTAGAACGCCCACGCCTCGTCACCATGCAGCACGTCAACACCGGTGCCGCCGGAGATCCAGTCATGCCCCCAACCGCCCACCACATTGTCGTCACCCGCGTCGGCGAACACGACGTCGTTGCCGCCGCCCGCCCAGATCGCGTCGTCGCCGGACTCGCCGTGGATCTCGTCCGCGCCCCAGACATCGACGACTCCGGTACCCGCGCCCGCGGCCGCCGCCTGGGTGATGCCCGGGAACAACTGCGGATACGCATCGGGGCCGCCCTCGCTGTAGTCCAGCTGCACCACCACCCGGAGCAGCAGGCCCTCGTCCAGCGCCTGCCGCTGCGAGCGCTGATCCCACGGCACCCTGGTCAACACCGTGCTGTTGGCCACCACCACGCGCAGGATGTTGCCGTTGTCACCCACCAGCACGTCGGAGTCACGCAGGTGACCGAGGGAGTCGTCGTTGCGTCCGATCCGGGTGCCGGCGCCACCGAAGAGCAGGTCGTTGCCGTCCGGACGCTGCGCCATCGTCGCCAGCGAGAACTGCGCCGAGCTGCCACCGATGATGTCGTCGGCGCCCAGCCCGCCGAACACCACGTCGTTGCCGCCGCCACCCTCGATGTAATCGTCACCGTCGGTGGGCGCCTCGTAGCTGGGACGCACCACCAGGTAGCCGGCGGCGTCACGCCCAGCGCCGACCTTCGCGCCGTTGACCCGGAAATCGATGTCGCCGTCACCCTGGATGACGTCGTCACCCAGCTGGCCCCAGATCATGTCGTCATCGGAGCCGCCGGCGATGTAGTCATCGCCCCAGGCCAGCGGGCCGGCCGCGGCAGCCGCCACGTCGTGGTCGAGCAGGGTGATCTGCAGGTAGCGCAGTTCCCCGCCCGCCGGCTGGGCAGGCAACGTCGGCAGCTGCGGCACCGATCCGCCGGGCCCGACCGACGGCGAAGCCAGCTGATCGACCGGCGGCGCGGGCACATACCCGCGCGCCACCACCAGGTTGAATGCCGCGTTGTCACCGAACAGGTAGTCGATGCCGGCGCCGCCGTCGATGTCGTCGTTGCCCGTGCCACCGATCACGAAGTCGTTGCCCTCGGCGGCATGGATCACGTCGTTGCCGCCGATCGTGTTGTCGGTGGACGTCACATTGAGCCCGCGCAGCACAGCGTCGATCTCGATCAGGTCGAAGCTGCCGTTGTCACCGAGCACCACATCGTCACCCGCGCCGGACTCCACGAAGTCACCAGCCGTGCCGCCCGCAACCAGATCGGCACCCGTCCCGGTCGTCATCCGGTCAACACCGCCGACCGCCGGGTGGGTGGTCTCCAACCGCGAAATCGTCACCGGCAGAATCGACCACTCCGGCGTCAACCCGGCGTACTGGATGAACCGGCCGTTGTCGCCCAGCACCAGGTTGGCGCCGTCGCCGGCGTGGATGACGTCGTCGCCGGTGCCACCGAAAACGATGTCTTCCCAGGCGCCGGTGACGATTCGGTCGTTACCGAAGAAGGCCGGGTCAGAGGACTCGACGCGCAACCCCACCAGCAGCGACACCAGGCCGTTGTCGCCCAGCACCACGTTGTTGCCCTCGCCGGCGCCGATGACGTCGTCGCCGGCACCGCCGAACAAGTAGTCGTTGGCGCCGCTGCCGATGATGAGGTCATCCGCGCCATCGGTGCGATCGGTTCGCATCGCCAGGATGGCGCCGGTGGTCTGGATCTTCTGCAGTCGGGCGTCCGGCAGGTTCGGATCGGCCACGTCCTGGTCGACCTGCCCGAAATCACCGAAGACGACATCCATTCCGGGCAGCTCGTCGGCACCGGGCCGACCGTCACCGTACAGCGCATCCCGACCCGGCGCCAGATCATCCGCCAGCGGGTAGGTGCTGGCGTTGACCGACGGCAGGGTGAGCGCGCGGGTCAGCACGTCCACGTTCACGCCGTTGTCACCGTAGATCTGGTCCAGTCCGCCCTGGCCGAGGATGGTGTCGTCGCCCGACCCACCGGCCAGGAAGTCGCCGGCCAGGCTGCCAATGATCGTGTCATTGCCGGCACCGCCGTAGATCGTCAACCCGACAGTCGGCAGGTCGCCGACCGCGACGCCGGCGAACATCCCGGAGGCGTCGATGACGTCGTTCCCGGCGTGGTGGAACCCGTTGGCGACCGGGAAGATGAAGTCCTCGTCCTCGTCGGGAATGCCGTAGAAGGGGTCGAACGGTTTGGTCCCGAAGTCGACACCATCGACGTCCTGGGGGTCTCCCGAGTACCAAACGCCGTCTTGCGAGGTGTCACCGTAGATCACCAGCGGCGAGTTCGGCCCACCCAACACCGGCCCACAGGGCACCGGGGTGCCGGCAGCATCCACCGCGTCCGGGTTGCAGACCGTGATGTGATCGCCACCGATCAGCACCCCGCCGCTGCGGGCCGCGTCGTAGCCGAAGACCGTCACCGGGGCACCCAGATCGAGACCATGCAGTTGGCCGCCGGTCAGCGTCAGCGACGTGCCGGTGACCGCGGTGATGGTGCGCAGGCCGGCCACCCCGGAAACCGCGACCTGCATACCCACCAGGAAGCCGTTCGCCACGAAGGAACCACCATCGTGCCGGGTGAGGGTGCTGGTGGTCGGCGGGTCGATCAGGGTCGGGTCATCGGGGGTCCGGGCCAGTTCCATCGACGAGGTGGCCGCGATCTTCAGCGGGGCTGCCACGTGGATCGTGCGGGTGCCGGAGGCCACGGCATCACCGGACAACAGGATGACCGCACCGTGACCGCACCTCGGGTCGCCGGTCTGGCCAGGGGCCGGAGCCGGGCAGACTGCGTCAGCGAAGCCGAGGACAGTGCGGGTGCTGGTCTCGCCGTCCAGTTGCACCTGCTGACCGATGACGAAGCCGTCCGCGTTCCAGGCCAGGCCGTCCGCGCGGGTCAGGCTGCCCTGCCCACCGGTCATGGTGCCGGTGACAACCAGCGGAGCGTTGCCACCACCGTGGACCACGGTCAGACCGCCGTGTTCGCCGGGCAGGGTGACGGTCCGCAGACCTTGGGTCAGAGTCGGGCCGGCAAGGGTCAGGGTCAGGGCGTCGACGGCCACCACTCGCCACTGCCCGGTCTGGCCATCGAGGATGACCCGCTGGCCGGCCACGAAGCCGTCGGTCACCCAACTGCCTG
>RRZT010763231.1_pt1 | contig 20287 bp, 21 predicted proteins | sample 2165551 | NCBI WGS metagenome assembly RRZT01 (sample SAMN10456910, study PRJNA506462) | wastewater metagenome | biome: wastewater; feature: sludge; material: wastewater sludge; isolation source: wastewater sludge with Escherichia coli K12::gfp cells carrying plasmid... | place: USA: Moscow, Idaho... | reverse complement strand
GCTCGGCTTGCGCGCCCGCTGGCAGGCCAGCGAGGAGCTGCAGTTCGGCGTGAAGCTCGACAACCTGCTGGACAAGCGCTACGCCGGCACCCAGTACAGCAGCGGCTGGCCGGCGACCTACCGGCCCTACCGCGAGGAAGGTCGCAGCGCGCTGCTCTCCGTCACCTGGACGCCGGCCCTGTAAGCCGCCGGTGACCGGCCGCGCCCGCACCCGCCCTGCGCCGGTGCGCGGCGCGCGCCGCGGGCGCCATCGCGGGGCAGTCGGACAGCCCCGCGGCTTTGGGCTACCATGCCCGCATCACCACTCCCCTGCCGCGAGGCCCGCATGTCCGATACCGTCCGCAGCGACGTTCGCCTGATCAAGAAGTATCCCAACCGTCGCCTGTACGACACCCACACCAGCAGCCATGTGACCCTGGCCGACATCCGCCAGCTGGTGATCGACGAAACGCCCTTCCAGGTGGTGGACGCCAAGAGCGGCGAGGACCTGACCCGCAGCATCCTCCTGCAGATTATCCAGGAGGCCGAGCGCGACGGCGAGCCGATCTTCTCCAGCGAAATGTTGCAGAGCATCATCCGTTTCTACGGCCCCTTCCAGGGCATGCTCGGCAGCTATCTGGACAAGAGCATCCAGGCGGTGATCGAGGTGCAGAAGCAGACCGGCGAGCAGTCGACCCAGGCCTGGAACGACTTCCTGCGCAGCCAGATGCCGGTGATGCAGAACCTCATGCAGCAGTATCTGGAGCAGTCGAAGAAGCTCTACCTGAGCACCCAGAACATGTTCGGCCTGTTCGGCGCCCGCCCGGGCGCAAATAAAAAAGGCGACGGGGATCAGTGATCCACCGTCGCCAGTGACGCTCAACGAGTCGAGCGCCGGCACATGATCGGTTACTTGCTGGCGGCCTTGCTCGCGTTGCGGGCGGCCTGGGTGGCAGCCTGGGTCGCTTGAGTGGCGGCCTGGGTCGCGGCCTGAGTAGCCTGGGTGGCTTGCGCGGCAGCCTGGGTCGCGGCCTGGGTCGCGGCATTGGCGGCGGCGGCGATGCTGCTCTCGGCCATTTCGGCGGCCTGCTTGGCGACTTTCTGCGCGCTTTCCAGCACGCTGCCGGCGCTTTCGATCGCCGACTTCAGCACGGCGACCGCCGGCTCGGCGCTGGCCGGAGCGTTGCTGCTGATGGTTTCCAGGGCTTCCTGCACCTGCTTGGCACCGACCGCTACCTGCTTCTCGCCCAGCTTGGCCACTTCGGCCTGGGTGCTGGACAGCAGGTCATAGATCTTGCGGTTGAATTCGAGCAGGCGTTCGGCCTGGCTCATCGGCTGCACGAAGGCGCCCTGCAGCTGGAACAGCGACTGCGGATCGCGGGTGTTGAGCAGTTGACGGCAGGCCTCGAACTGGTCTTCGGACAGGGCGCGCAGGGCCTTGAGCTGCAGCTGGGCGAGGTGCTCGATACCCTCGAACATCTTGCCGTTCATCTGCTGCAGCAGCTCCAGGTTGGCGGTCTGAATGGATTGCATCTTTTCAGCATCAAAGAAGGACATGCTCGAATCTCCTGACGAGAGCGGGGGTCGTATCGAACCTGCAATTCGAACCCGACTGTCCTGAGGCGCTGTCTCGGCTCGATCTGCAAGCGAATTGTTGCACTGCAAAATGAAATCTGCAAGGCGATTTTACCGCACCGCAAAAACTTCACACGACAGTCACATGGCACCGGACTTGCACAACCGATCCGGCGTCCGGCGACGGCGCGCCCGGCAGATTTCCGCCGCCACCATTGCAGAGCGGCACGGGCGATGCAAGGCGAAACGCGGTAAGCGTGAGCCGGGACAATACCCCGGCCGGCCGGCACCACTACAATCCGCCGCGCTTCCCTCAAGCTGTCATCTATGCCCCGCATGATGATCGGGCGAGGGCAAGCTGCATGGACGACATGCATCGCCATCGACGCCGCCGCCGCATCCCGGTACCGGAGGCACGCACGGCCAGGAACACGGCAGCGCGGCACGAAAAAAACAGAAGAACGAGGAATGCACATGAGCAAGCAACGCATCGCACTGGTCACCGGCGGCATGGGCGGCATCGGCACCGCCATCAGTCAGCGTCTGGCCAAGGACGGTTTCATCGTGGTGGTCGGCTGCACCCCGAACTCCTCGCGCCGCGACAGCTGGCTGGCCCAGCAGCGCGACCTGGGCTTCGACTTCCACACCTGCGAACATGACGTCACCGACTGGGAAAGCACCCGCGCCGCCTTCGCCGCGATCCGCGAGCAGCTCGGCCCGATCGACGTGCTGGTCAACAACGCCGGCATCACCCGCGACGCCAGCTTCCGCAAGATGACTCCGGAAAACTGGCACGCGGTGATCGACACCAACCTCACCGGCCTGTTCAACGCCACCAAGCAGGTGGTCGAGGACATGCTGGCCCAGGGCTGGGGGCGGATCATCAACATCTCTTCGGTGAACGGCCAGCGCGGCCAGTTCGGGCAGACCAACTACTCGGCGGCCAAGGCCGGCATCCACGGCTTCACCATGGCCCTGGCCCGCGAGGTGGCCGGCAAGGGCGTGACCGTCAACACCCTCTCCCCCGGCTACATCGAGACCGACATGACCGCGGTGATCCGCCCGGAGATCCTCGAGAACATCGTCGCCGGCATTCCCGCCGGCCGCCTGGGCAAGCCGGCCGAGATCGCCGCGATGATCGCCTGGCTGGCTTCCGACGATGCCGCCTACGCCACCGGCGCCGACTTCTCGGTCAACGGCGGCTTGAACATGCAGTAACCCCCGGCGGGCACGGCAGGCGCCGTGCCCGCCCCTCCCTGAACTTCCAGAGTCCGGAGCTCCATGATGAAAGATGTCGTCATCGTCGCTGCAACCCGTACCGCCATCGGCGCCTTCCAGGGCAGCCTGGCCAGCCTGAGCGCCGCCGACCTCGGCGCGGCGGTGATCCGCCGCCTGCTGGAGCAGAGCGGCCTGAACGGCGCCGAGGTGGACGAGGTGATCCTCGGCCAGGTTCTGACCGCCGGCTGCGGGCAGAACCCCGCCCGCCAGGCGGCGATGCGCGCCGGTCTGCCGCACACCGTGCCGGCGATGACCATCAACAAGGTCTGCGGCTCCGGCCTCAAGAGCGTCCAGCTCGGCGCCCAGGCCATCGCCTGCGGCGACGCCGAGATCGTCATCGCCGGCGGCCAGGAAAGCATGAGCCAGGCGCCCTACCTGCTGCCCGCCGCGCGCACCGGCCTGCGTCTGGGCCACGGCCAGGTGCTCGACAGCCTGATCGCCGACGGCCTGTGGGACGCCTTCAACGACTACCACATGGGTATCACCGCGGAGAACCTCGCCGAGCAGTACGGCATCTCCCGCGACGCGCAGGACGCATTCGCCGCCGCCTCGCAGCAGAAGGCGCTGGCCGCCATCGCCGCCGGGCGCTTCGAGGCCGAGATCGCCCCGGTGAGCATCGCGCAGAAGAAGGGCGAACCGCTGGTGTTCGCCCGCGACGAACAGCCGCGCGGCGAAACCACCCTGGAGTCCCTGGCCAAGCTGCGCCCGGCGTTCAAGAAGGACGGCACGGTCACCGCCGGCAACGCCTCGACCCTCAACGACGGCGCCGCCGCGGTGCTGCTGATGAGCGCCGACAAGGCCGCGGCCCTCGGCCTGCCGGTGCTCGGGCGCATCGCCGCGGCGGCCAGCGCCGGGGTCGACCCGGCGATCATGGGCATCGGCCCGGTGGACGCCACCCGCCGCTGCCTGGACAAGGCCGGCTGGCAGCTCGCCGAAGTCGAGCGCATCGAGGCCAACGAGGCCTTCGCCGCCCAGGCCCTGGCGGTCGGCCAGGCGCTGGGCTGGGACGCCGAACGGGTCAACGTCAACGGCGGCGCCATCGCCCTCGGCCACCCGATCGGCGCCTCCGGCTGCCGCATCCTGGTCAGCCTGCTGCACGAAATGCAGCGCAGCGGCGCGCGCAAGGGACTGGCGACCCTGTGCATCGGCGGCGGTCAGGGGGTGGCTTTGGCCATCGCACGCTGAGATCATTGGCGCACCGAACGATGTTCCCCGCAGGGCGGCCCGGCCGCCCTGCCCGTTTTTCAATCCCCCTCATCCAGGAATGATCGCCATGGATCCAAACCCGGCCCTCTCCGGTTTCTGGTCGGCTCAAACGCCCTTCCTCGCCCACATGACCCTGCAGCAGCTGCGCCTGTGGGTCGCCGCCAACCCCTGGTTCAGCGAGACGGACATCGCGCCCTGGTTCGAGGTGCCCCAGGAGCGCCTCAACCAGCTGCAGCTCGACTACCAGCAGGAATGGTCGAACCTCGGCCTGCAGTTGCTGACCCGCCAGCCGCTGCCCCTCGACGACCCGCGCTTCGCAGCGCCGCAATGGCAGGAGCCGCTGTTCGGCTCGATGGCCGCCGGCTACCTGCTCAATTCGCGCTTCCTCCTGCAGCTGGTGGAAGAACTGCGCATTCCCGACGAGCGCTCGCGCCAGCGCCTGAACTTCCTCCTCGAACAGGCCCTGGCCGCCATCGCGCCGAGCAACTTCCTGCCCAGCAACCCCGAAGCCCTGCAGCGCATGGTGGAAAGCGGCGGCAGCAGCCTGTTCAACGGCATGCTGCACCTGCTCAACGACCTCAAGGACGGCAAGCTGCGCCAGAGCAGCAGCGACGACTTCGTGGTCGGCCGCGACCTGGCCACCACCCCGGGCGCGGTGGTGTTCGAGAACGAGCTGTTCCAGCTGATCCACTACGCGCCGCAGACCGACACCCAGTTCCAGCGGCCGCTGCTGATCGTCCCGCCGGCGATCAACAAGTTCTACATCCTCGATCTCAAGCCCGACAACTCGCTGGTGCGCCACGCCCTGGAACAGGGCCACTCGGTGTTCCTGATGTCCTGGCGCAACATCAAGGAAAGCCTCGCCCACAAGACCTGGGACGACTACCTGCAGCACGGCATCATCACCGCCCTGCGCACCGTGCGCTCGATCAGCGGCGAGCGCCGGGTCAACTGCATGGGCTACTGCGTCGGCGGCACCCTGCTCAGCTGCGCCCTGGCGGTGCTCGGCGCGCGCGGCGACCACGAGATCGGCAGCGTGACCCTGCTGACCACCTTCCTCGACTTCGCCGACACCGGCCCGGTCGGGGTGTTCGTCGACGAGAAGCTGGTCGACTACCGCGAGCGCACCATCGGCGGGCTGAACGGCCGCTACGGCATCTTCCGCGGCGAGGACATGGGCAACACCTTCTCGCAGCTGCGCCCCAACGACCTGTGGTGGAACTACAACGTCAACAAGTACCTCAAGGGCGAGAAGCCGCGGCCCTTCGACATGCTGTTCTGGAACAACGACAGCACCAACCTGCCCGGCCCGATGTACTGCTGGTACCTGCGCCACACCTACCTGCAGAACGACCTCAAGTCCGGCGAGCTGGAGTGCTGCGGGGTCAAGCTGGACTTCGCCAACGTCCAGGCGCCGGCCTATGTGCTGGCCGCCGAGGAAGACCACATCGTGCCGTGGCGCAGCGCCTACGCCAGCGGCGCGCTGCTCAAGGGCCCGCGCCGCTTCGTGCTGGGCGCCTCCGGGCACATCGCCGGGGTGATCAACCCGCCGGCCAAGAAGAAGCGCCAGTACTGGACCTGCGACCAGGTGCCGGACAGCGCCGACGCCTGGCGCGAGCAGAGCACCCAGCATGCGGGCAGCTGGTGGGGCGACTGGTTCGCCTGGCTGGAGCAGCATGCCGGCGAGCGCCGCCCGGCCGCACCGTGCGGCAGCGCCGAGTACCCGCCGCTGGAAGCGGCGCCCGGCCGCTACGTCACCGAGTGACGGCATCGAGCCCCGACCCTGCGGTCGGGGCTCTTGCATTGGGGGGCAGCCATTGCCGCCTCAGGGCTGCGCCCGGCTCAGCAGCTCGCACAAGCGGGCGGTGGCCGCCAGCATCTGGAAACTCGGCCGCTCCAGGCCGCGATCGGGCACCAGCCAGACCTGCCGCTTGCGCACCGCACGCAGCTGCGGCCAGTCCTGCCAGCCTTGCGCCTGGGCCTGAGTGCCGACCAGGATCACCGCCGGATCGCGCCCCAGCACCGCCTCGACGCCGACCTGCGGCGCCGGCAGGGCCAGATCGGCGAACACGTTGCGCGCCCCGCACAGGCGCAGCGCGTCGCTGACGATCTGCCGCCCGCCGAGGGTGTACATCGGCCGGTCCCAGACCTGATAGAACACCGCCAGCGGTTCGCTGCGCGCATAGCGCGCCGCCAGCGAGCGCGCTCCGGCGCGCATGCGCTCGGCCAGCCGCTCGCCCGCGTCGCGATGGCCGAGGGCCGCGCCGATCTGCGCGAGCTGCCCGGCCAGTTCGTCGAAGCTGTGGGGCTGCGCCTCGATCAGCGCGATGCCCAGGCCGCGCAGCTGCGCCTGCATGGCCGGGCCGACGCTGTCCGGCCAGAGCAGGATCAGATCCGGCTGCAGGCTGAGCAGCACCTCCAGATTGAGCTGGCCGTGACGGCCGAGGGACGGCAGGTGCTCCAGACCCGGCGGACGCGGACCGCCGTCGAGCACGCCGACCAGGCGCTCGCTGGCGCCCAGCTCGACGACGATCTCGCTCAGCGAGGGCGCCAGCGCCACCACCCGCCGCGCGCCCTCGTCCGCCCGCGCCGGCAGGCCGGGCAGCACAACGACGAGCAGAACGAGCAGCAGCAGGAGCGCCGGCCGGCGCGGCGCGGCGCAACCGCCCGGCGCCATCAGTCGAGCTGGCGCGGCAGGCGGTAGAGGATCGCGATGGTCAGGCTGGCCGCCACCAGCAGCAGCACCGGCACGCCGTGCAGGCCGGCGAGGCGTCCCAGCGCGGCCAGCCAGGCCGGCAGCAGGGCGCCGAGCAGGCCGTTGCGCTGCGCCTCGGCGAGGCGCTGCCAGGCCGGCGTCTCGTCGGCGCTGCCGCGCGCGCGGGCGCAGGCGATCAGCGCCAGCTTGTAGCGCCGGAACAGCGGCAGGCTGACGAACATGCCCAGCAGGGCGACCACGAACAGCGGCATGTGCAGGTCGTCGCCGAGCAGCCCGCGCGCCGGGCCGAACAGCGCCAGCAGCAGCAACGGCAGCAGGCTCAGCGCCAGCAGCGCCCACCAGCGGCGGGCGAAGGCCGGGCGGTGCAGCAGCGCGCCGCTCATTCGTCTTCGGCCTGATGCAGGTTACCGAGCAGGTGGCCGAGCTTGCCGGCCTTGGTCGCCAGGTAGTGGCGGTTGTGCGGATTGAGCCCGCTGTGCAGCGGCACACGCTCGGCCAGATGGATGCCGTAGACCTCCAGCGCCTTGAGCTTGCGCGGGTTGTTGGTCATCAGCCTGAGCTCGCGGATGCCCAGATGGTCGAGCATCGGCCGGCACATCGCGTAGTCGCGCTGGTCGGCGGAAAAGCCCAGGCGCTCGTTGGCTTCCACGGTATCGGCGCCGGCGTCCTGCAGCTCGTAGGCGCGGATCTTGTTGAGCAGGCCGATGCCGCGGCCCTCCTGGCGCAGGTAGAGCAGCACGCCGCGGCCCTCGGCGGCGATGGCCGCCAGCGCCGCTTCCAACTGGGCGCCGCAGTCGCAGCGCAGGCTGAACAGCGCATCGCCGGTCAGGCATTCGGAGTGCAGACGGCCGAGTACCGGCGCGCCGTCGGCGACATCGCCCAGGGTCAGGGCCACGTGCTCCTTGCCGGTTTCCTCGTCGAGGAAGCCGTGCATGGTGAACACGCCAAAGGGGGTGGGCAGCTTAGAGGCGGCGACGAAGACGACGGACACCGGGACACTCCTGCGGATCGGTAAGGCGGGCGATTGTAGCAGCAGCGCCCGGCGGATTGGCGCGGGGATTCGGCCCGCCCGGGCAATCGCGCGAGGCGCCGGGCCGTGCGCGGCGGCTGGCTAGGGCGCCGCCGGCGCAGCGGCGCTCGCCCGCGGCGGACCCTCAGCGGCCGCGCCCGGCCGGCTTGCCGCCCTTGCCCGCCGCGCCGGCGGAGAACTTCGGCACCTGGCGCACCGCCTTGACCTTCGGCGCGCTGCTGTCCACCCAGCGGCCCAGCGCCTTGCCCGGCGCCTCGCCGCCCGGCTTGGGCTTCTTGGGTTTCTTCGGCTTCTTCAGCACCTGACCGTCGATGGTGGTCTGCGGCACCCGGTGGTCGGGGACGAAGTCCGGCTCGTCGTGGCGCGGCAGCAGCTTGTGCAGCAGCTGCTCGATGGCCGCCAGCAGCTCCACCTCGTCGGCGCAGACCAGCGACACCGCCTCGCCCGAGGCGCCGGCGCGGCCGGTGCGGCCGATGCGGTGCACGTAGTCCTCGGCGACGATCGGCAGGTCGAAGTTGACCACCTGCGGCAGGTCGTGGATGTCCAGCCCGCGCGCCGCCACGTCGGTGGCCACCAGCACGCGCACCTCGCCGGCCTTGAACCGCTCCAGGGCGCGCAGCCGCGCCGGCTGCGGCTTGTCGCCGTGGATCGCATCGGCACTGACGCCGCGCGCGGCCAGCTCGCCGACCAGTTGCTCGACCCCCTTGCGGGTCTTGGCGAACACCAGCACCTGGCTCCAGCGGCGGCTCTCCAGCAGGTGCAGGAACAGCTCGCCCTTGCGCTTCTTGTCCACCGGGATCAGCCACTGCCGGACCGTCTGCGCGGCGCTGTTGCGCGGCGCCACCTCGATCGACAGCGGGTCGCGCAGCAGCACCCGGGCCAGCTCGCGGATGGTTTCGGAGAAGGTCGCCGAGAACAGCAGGGTCTGCCGGCGCTGCGGGAGGATCACGAACAGCTCGTTGAGTTCACGGGCGAAGCCCAGGTCGAGCATGCGATCGGCTTCGTCGAGCACCAGGGTCTGCAGCTGGGAAAACTTCACCGCGTTCTGCCGGTACAGGTCGAGCAGCCGGCCGGGGGTGGCCACCAGCACGTCGACGCCGCGGCGCAGCTTCATCATCTGCGGGTTGATGCTCACCCCGCCGTAGGCCGCCAGGGTCTGCAGCGGCAGGAACTGGCCGTAAGCGCGCAGGCTGGCGTGGACCTGCTCGGCCAGCTCGCGGGTCGGCACCAGGATCAGCGCGCGCACCGAGTTCGGCGCCACCGGCGGGCCTTCGCTGAGCAGCCGCTGCAGCAGCGGCAGGGCGAAGCCGGCGGTCTTGCCGGTGCCGGTCTGCGCCGCCGCCAGCAAATCGCGGCCCTTGAGCACGGCGGGGATCGCCTGCTGCTGGATCGGCGTGGGCGTCTGGTGGTCGAGGGCGTCGAGGGCGCGCAGCAGCGGCTCGATCAGGCCGAGGGAGGCGAAGGTCATGGCGGACAACCGGCAGGAAGAAAGGAAGGCGCGCAGTTTAACAGCTGCCGCGCCCCGGCCGGCGCCCGCCGGCCTGCCTGCCGACCCGGACCCGCGCCCGCATCCGGCGGGAGGCGCCATGAGCTGCCGGGCAGGCACAGGGTGGAAGACTCGTGCGGCGCTCCGCCAGCGCGGGCGCGCGCTGGCGGGCAGGCGCGGCGCGAGCGGCCCGCCCTGCATGCGCCGAGCGCCGGGCGGGCCGGGGCGCCATACGCGCCACAGAGCCTGCGCATCCCACGGACCTGCGGCGCGGCTGCGGGACGCGGCGGCCTCAGTCCTCGCGCAGCAGCGAACGCAGCGCCGCGGCCAGCAGCGGCGCCACCGCCACGGCGTTGCTCGGGTGGGCGATGCAGTCGCTGCTCCAGACCTCGCCCACCCCGGCGGTGCGGATCGCCTCCAGGGCGCCGGGGGCGAACAGCGCGTGGGTCACCGCCACATCCACCGAGGCCGCGCCGGTGGCCAGCAGCAGTTCGGCGGCGCGCGCCAGGGTGCGCCCGGAGCTGGCCACGTCGTCGAGCAGCACCACCGCGCGGCCGCGCACATCGAGTTCGGGCAGGGCGATTTCCACCTCGCGGTCGCCGTGGCGCACCTTGCGGCACACGCCGTAGTCGAAGCCGTGGACGGCGGCGGCCGCCTCGATCCACTGCCGCGACTCGGCGTCCGGGCCGACCAGCAGCGGTTTGTCGATCCGCGCGGCGATCAGCCCGGCGAGCAGCGGCGCGCCGGACAGGCTGATCGCCGCGCCACGGGGGATCGCCTCGTCCAGCGTGGCGATGCGGTGCAGGTGCGGATCGACGGTGATCACGCCGTCGAACAGCCCGGCGAGGAAGCTGCCGACCACTTTCTGGCTGACCACCTCGCCGGGCTGGAAGGCCATGTCCTGGCGCATGTAGGCCAGATAGGGCGCGACCAGCAGCAGGCGCCGCGCGCCGAGGCGGCGCGCCTCGCCGGCCACCAGCAGCAGCTCGACCAGCTTCTCGTTGGGACGGTCGAGACTGCGGTACAGCAGCAGGGTGTCGGCCAACGCCCCGTCCTCGCCCAGCGGCAGGCGCAGGCGCAGCTCCTCGTCGGGGAAGCGGTGGCGCTCGACCGGCGCGGCCGGCAGCCCCAGCTCGGCGGCCAGGCGCAGCGCGGCGGCGCGTTCGTCGGCGAAATACAGCAGTTGCGCGGCCATGTTCAGAACTCCACGAACAGGTGGGACAGCTCCCCGGCGTCGCCGAGGGCGAAGCCGCTGCTGCGCGCGCAGGCCTGGCGGGCGAACTCCAGATCGGCCGGGTAGGCGGCGTGGACGCGGTACAGCACCGCGCCGGCCGCCACCGGCTCGCCGAGCTTGTGCAGCAGGTCGACCCCGGCGCCCTGCACCTTGGGCGCGCCGGCCAGACGGGCGATGCGCGCCAGCTGCAGGTTGTCGATCTCCACCACCACGCCGCCCCGCTCGGCGCAGACCTCGAAGGACAGCGGCGCCAGCGCCGCGGCGTTGGGGTCGAACGGCTTGCCGCCCTGGGCGGCGATCAGCGCCTGCATCTTGGCCAGCGCGCGGCCCGAGTCGAGGATGTCGCGGGCGATGGCGTAGCCGTCGCCGCCGCGCACGTCGGGGTCGAATTCGAGCATCCGCCCGGCCAGGCGCAGGGCCTTCTGGCGCAGGTCGTTGGGCGCGCGCGGGTCGTTCTCCAGCACGCGCATCACGTCGCGCGCCTCCAGCACCGGGCCGATGCCGCCGCCCACCGGCTGGCGGCCGTCGGTGATCACCACGTCGAGGGTCAGGCCGATGCGCCGGGCGACGAACTCGAACAGCTTGCGCAGGCGCTGCGCCTCGGGCATCGAGCGCACCTTGGCGGTCGGCCCGACCGGGATGTCCAGCACCAGGTGGGTGGAGCCGGCGGCGACCTTCTTCGACAGGATCGAGGCGACCATCTGCCCGGGCGAATCGATCGACAGCGGCCGCTCCACGGCGATCAGCACGTCGTCGGCCGGCGACAGCTCGCTGCTGCCGCCCCAGGCCAGGCAGCCGCGGTGCTCGCGGACGATCTCCTCCAGGCGCGCGAACGGCAGCTCGACGTTGGCCAGCACCTCCATGGTGTCGGCGGTGCCGGCCGGCGAGGTGATCGCCCGCGAGCTGGTCTTCGGGCAGAGCATGCCGTGGGCGGCGACGATCGGCACCACCAGCATCGAGGTGCGGTTGCCGGGAATGCCGCCGATGCAGTGCTTGTCGACCACCGGCTGCTCGCGCCAGTCGAGGCGCCGGCCCACCTCGACCATGGCGTCGGTGAGGAAGTACACCTCCTCGCGGTCCAGCTCGCCCTGGTTGGTGGCGACCACGAAGGCGGTCAGCTCGATCTTCGAGTAGCGGTGCTCGGCGATGTCGCGGACGATGGCGCGGAAGTCCTCGCGGCCCAGCCGCTCGCCGGCGATCTTGCGGTGCAGGGCGGGGATCGACGAGGGCGGTTCGGCCTGGGAAATGGTCGCCGGGTGGCCGTTGGCGACGCCGAGCTGGGCGAAGGCGTCCTCGGACAGGCCCAGCTCGCCGCAGGCGACGATGCCCGGATCGTCCACCACGTTGAGGCTGGCGAGGATGCGTCGGCCGTTGGCGCGCACCTCGACCTTGGACAGCGCCTGGAAGCCTTCGGCGCGGTAGGTCGGGCAGTCGCGGTGCAGGTAGGCGACGTTCTCGCGGTAGGTGTCGATGGCGACCCGGCGCAGGGCCAGGTGTTCGCCGTCGAGGGGGCAGGAGGGGCTGGCGTCGGTCATGGGCAATCCTGTTCGCTGACAGGCTTTCGACTATGCGCCCGGCGGGCGAAGGCGCGCAACCGCGGCCCCAACGCACGACGGCGCAGGGGCTGCCCCCTGCGCCGTCGTGGCGATCCTCGCGCGCCCGCGGGCGCGGCGGATCAGGCGGTCACGTGCAGCTGGGTACCGACCGAGCCGCTGGTGGCCAGCTTGGGCACCGAGTCGATCAGCTGGGCAACGTGCTGGGCCTGATTGTCCAGCGCCTTCTTCAGCAGGGTGGCCTGCTTTTCCTCGTTGACCTGGGCATTGCCCAGGGCCACGGAGACGGCGACCATGTTGTCTACTGATACGTCCATGACGACTTCCTCACTGTGTCTCGCCCACATCGGGCAGGCGGCCAGCTTAACAGCCCGCGGCGCACCGTGCAGGGATCGCCGGAAAGCCGGCGATCAGCCCAGCCAGAGCGCGCCGAGCTGCAACAGCGCCCAGGCGCCGACGCCGGCCAGCAGGTCGTCGAGCATGATCCCGGTGCCGCCGTGCACGTGGCGGTCGACCCAGCGGATCGGCCAGGGCTTGAGGATGTCCAGCACGCGGAACAGCACGAAGCCGGCCAGCAGCCAGGGCCAGCCGGGCGGCGCCAGCCAGCAGGCGATCCAGATGCCGACGATCTCGTCCCAGACGATGCCGCCGTGGTCGTGCACGCCCAGATCGCGGGACACCTTGCCGCACAGCCAGCAGCCGAACAGCGCGCCGAGGACGATCGCCGCCAGATAGCCCCAGGCCGGCAGCGCCTGCAGCAGCGGCACGAAGGCCAGTCCCGCCAGGGTGCCCCAGGTGCCCGGCGCCGGGCGGATCGCGCCGCTGCCGAAGCCGAAGGCGACGAAGTGCCAGGGGTTGCGCCACACCGAAGGCGGGGCGATGTCCGGCCGTTCAGGCTTGCCCATCGGCGCCTCCGAAGTGCTGGTAGCCGCTGCTGGCCGGGGTGATGTCGCGGCCGGCGCCGTCGTGCAGCGCCACGCCGCTGCCCGTCTCGACCCGGCCGACGATGTGGAAGGGCACGCCGGCGACCTGCAGCGCGCTGACCGCGTGCGGCGCCAGGGTGAAGGCCAGCACGTAGTCGTCGCCGCCGCTCAGCGCCAGCGTCAGCGCCTGGTCGCCGGCCGCCGCGCGCAGCGCGGCGCTCAGCGGCAGGCGCGGCGCCTCGACGACCAGGCGCACGCCCGAGGCCGCGGCGATGTGCCCGCAGTCGGCGAGCAGGCCGTCGGAGACGTCCAGCGCCGCGCTGGCCAGCCCGCGCAGCGCCTGGCCGAGGGCCAGTTGCGGTTGCGGCGTCCAGTAGCGCGCCAGCAGCTGCGCGGCGCCCGCGCCCACCGCCGCGCGCGCGCCGAGCACCAGCGGCAGCGCGGCGGCCGCCTCGCCGGTCGGCCCGCCGATGCACAGCAGGTCGCCCGGCCGGGCGCCCGAGCGCAGCAGCGCCTGCCCGGCCGGCAGGGAGCCGAATACAGTGACGTTGATGTTCAGCGGGCCGCGGGTGGTGTCGCCGCCGATCAGCGACAGCCGGCAGGCGCGCGCCATCACGTCGAGGCCGCGGGCGAAGGCCTGCAGCCAGGCCGGCTCGGCGGCCGGCAGGGTCAGCGCCAGGGTGAAACCCAGCGGCGCGGCGCCCATCGCAGCGAGGTCGCTGGCCGCGGCGGCCAGGCTGCGCTGGGCGAGCAGGAAGGGGTCGGGATCGTGGGGGAAATGCACCCCGGCGACCTGGGTGTCGGTGGACACCGCCAGGCGCTCGCCGGGAGGCGGGTGCAGCAGCGCGCAGTCGTCGCCGATGCCCAGCGCCACGCCGGGGCGCGGCGCGGCGCAGGCCGCGGCGGCGAAGTACTGACGGATCAGCGCGAACTCGCCGAGCGCGGCCATGGCGCGGGGGTCAGCTGCGCGGGGCGCGCACTTCGGCGCCGCGCAGGCGCGGAGCCAGCTTGTCCAGCACGCCGTTGACGAACTTGTGGCCGTCGGTGGCGCCGTAGACCTTGGCCAGCTCGATGCCCTCGTTGATCACCACCCGGTAGGGCACGTCGACGCGGTTGCGCAGCTCGTAGGCGGACAGGCGCAGGATCGCCAGCTCGACCGGATCGACTTCCTCCAGCGGGCGGTCCAGGCAGGGCTGCACCGCCTCGTCCAGCTCGGCCTTCAGGCGCGGCACGCCGTGCAGGATCTCGTGGAAGTAGGCGCCGTCGACGACGCTGAAGTCGTTGTCGGTGCGGAACTGCGCTTCGATCTCGTTGAGCGCCTGCCCGGCCATGTGCCAGGAGTACAGGGCCTGCACGGCCAGGCTGCGGGCCTGGCGGCGCATGGCGATCTTGTTCGGCTTGGCGGGCTTGGCTGCCGGCTTGTCGTGATCGCTCACTTGGCCTCCAACTGGGACAGCAGGCTGACCATTTCCAGGGCGGACAGCGCGGCTTCGGCGCCCTTGTTGCCGGCCTTGGTGCCGGAGCGCTCGATGGCCTGCTCGATGGAGTCGACGGTCAGCACGCCGAAGGCGACCGGCACGCCGAACTGCAGCGACACCTGGGCCAGGCCCTTGGTGCACTCGCCGGCGACGTACTCGAAGTGCGGAGTGCCGCCGCGGATCACCGCGCCGAGGGCGATGATGGCGTCGAACTCGCCGCGCTGGGCGACCTTCTGCGCCACCAGCGGGATCTCGAAGGCGCCCGGGGCGCGGACGATGGTCAGGTCGCTCTCGCTGACGCCGTGACGGACCAGGGCGTCGATGGCGCCCTGTACCAGGCTCTCGACGACGAAGCTGTTGAAGCGGCCGACCACCAGGGCGTAACGGCCTTTGGGGGCGATGAAGGTACCTTCGATGGTCTTCAGGGTCATGACGGATTCCAGATAAAGAGCCAGGGGACGCCGCAGCGTCCCGAGATCGGGTTCGCGGAAGGGGTTATTCGCAGGTGACGTATTCTACAACTTCCAGATCGAAGCCGGATATCGCGTTGAACTTCACCGGCGAGCTGAGCAGGCGCATCTTGCGCACGCCCAGGTCGCGGAGGATCTGCGAACCGGCGCCGACCGTGCTGTAGGTGGTCGGCTCGGCCGGCTTGGCCTCGCCGAGCTGCTGCTCGACCAGCTCGAGCAGCTCGTTGCCGCTGATCGCGTGGTTGAGCAGCAGCACCACGCCGCTGCCCTGCTCGGCGACGGTCTGCATCGCCGCGCGCAGGCTCCAGCGCCCCGGACGCTTGACGCACAAGAGGTCGCGCAGCGGGTCCATGTTGTGCACCCGTACCAGGGTCGGCTCGTCGGCGTGGATCTCGCCCTTGACCAGCGCCAGGTGCACCTGGCCCTCGACCTGGTCGCGGTAGGTGATCAGCTTGAACTGGCCCAGCTCGCTGTCCAGCGCGCGCTCGGAGAGGCGCTCGACGGTGTGTTCGTGGACCAGGCGGTAGTGGATCAGGTCGGCGATGGTGCCGATCTTGATGCCGTGCTCGGCGGCGAACTTCTCCAGTTCCGGGCGACGGGCCATGCTGCCGTCGTCGTTCATGATCTCGCAGATCACCCCGCTGGGCTGGAAGCCGGCCATCCGCGCCAGGTCGCAGGCCGCCTCGGTGTGGCCGGCGCGCGCCAGCACGCCGCCGGGCTGGGCCATCAGCGGGAAGATGTGGCCGGGGCTGACGATGTCCGCGGCAACGGCTTCACGGGCGGCGGCGGCCTGCACGGTGCGCGCGCGGTCGGCGGCGGAGATGCCGGTGGTGACGCCTTCCGCGGCCTCGATGGAGACGGTGAACTTGGTGCCGAAGCCCGAGCCGTTGCGCTGCACCATCAACGGCAGGCCGAGGCGCTCGCAGCGCGCGCGGTCCATCGGCATGCAGATCAGCCCGCGCGCGTGCTTGGCCATGAAGTTGATGTCCTCGGCGCGCACGCATTCGGCGGCCATGATCAGGTCGCCCTCGTTCTCGCGGTCCTCGTCGTCCATCAGGATGACCATCTTGCCCTGGCGGATGTCTTCGACCAGTTCGGCGATTGTGTTCAGTGCCATGGGCGTTCTCACTTGTTCAGGTAGCCGTGTTCGGCGAGGAAGCTTGCGGTGATCCCGGAGGCGGCCGGCTCGGCGGCCTTGTCGCCGAGCAGCAGGCGCTCCAGGTAGCGGGCCAGCAGGTCGACTTCGAGGTTGACCCGGCGCCCGGCCTGGTAGTCGGCCATGATGGTTTCCTGCAGGGTGTGCGGGACGATGGTCAGCTCGAACTCGGCGCCGTCCACCGCGTTGACGGTGAGGCTGGTGCCGTCGACGGTGATCGAGCCCTTGAAGGCGATGTACTTGGCCAGCTCGGCCGGCGCGCGCACGCGGAACTGGATGGCGCGGGCGTTATCGGCGCGCGCGACGATCTCGCCGACGCCGTCGACGTGGCCGCTGACCAGGTGGCCGCCGAGGCGGCTGGTCGGGGTCAGGGCCTTCTCCAGGTTGACCCGGGTGCCGACCCTGAGGTCGACGAAGGCGGTGCGGGTCAGGGTCTCGCGGCTGACGTCGGCCCAGAAGCCGTCGCCGGGCAGCTCCACCGCGGTCAGGCAGATGCCGTTGACCGCGATGCTGTCGCCGAGCTTGACGTCGGCCAGGTCGAGCTTGCCGGTGGCGACGTGGACGCGCACGTCGCCACCCTTGGGAGTCATCGCGCGAATGCTGCCGATGGCTTCGATGATGCCGGTGAACATCAGGCAAGGCCTCCGCAACGGATAAATACAAGACGCATGGTCGAACTCCTGTTTTGGTCAAAAACAGGGCGCTGGACAGATAGGGATAGCGCGGGCGCGGTAGGGCCGCCCCGTGGCATGCATCCCGCTCTCTCTCATCCGGACTATGACCGTCGGCTCCGGAATCGCACCGGATCTGCTGACCCTGCCGCCGGGGAGGCGACAGGCGCTCGCGGGCTGGGCGCTGCGCGCCATCACCGCCGGTGGGGAATTGCACCCCGCCCTGAGAACGTCGCGGCCGGACGGCCGCGCGGGACTTTGTACCACATTTTGCGCGCACCGGAGCACGTCCGGATGGGGGATCGGGGCAATCGCCCAAGGCTCTGGCTGCAGGGCCGGGCGGCGCGCGGAGCACGCGGGGCCGGTAACTCGCGCAGCGATCACCTGCCGGAGCGCCGCCGTGGCGGAGGATCGCTGCGCGGGTCGTCCACCCTACGCACTGCCAGGTCCGCGGGATTGTCCCGGCCAGGAACGGCCGCGATCGACGCTCAGACCGGCCGGGCGACGATCTGCCAGTCGCGGCCCACCGCGCGGATCTCGCGGATGTCCAGCTGCGGCGCCTCGCTCATCTGCGCCAGCGGCCAGTCGAGCAGCGGCCGGGCCGTCGAGCCGAGCAGCTGCGGGGCCATGAAGATGCGGTACTCGTCGACCAGCCCTTCGCGGGCGAAGGCGCCGGCCAGTCGCGGGCCGGCCTCGACCAGCACCTCGTTGGCGCCGGCGGCGGCCAGTTCGGCGAGCAGCAGGCGCAGGTCGACGTGGCCGTCGCCGCGCGGCAGGGGCAGCAGCACATGGCCGCCCGCCTGGTAGTCGGCGCCGCGCCCGTCGTCCTCGCAGCAGGCCACCATGGCCGGGCCGGCGCGGAAGAACGCCGCCGTCAGCGGTACGCGCAGCTGGCCGTCGACCAGCACGCGCAGCGGCGGGCGCGCGGCGGCCAGCGCCGTCTGCTCGGCGTCGACCTCCAGTTCGTCGGGGCGCACGGTGAGCCGGGCGTTGTCGCACAGCACGGTGTCGGCGCCGCTGATCACCACGCTGGAGCGCGCGCGCAGGCGCTGCACCGCGGCGCGGGCCTGCGGGCCGGTGATCCACTGGCTCTCGCCGCTGGCCATCGCGGTGCGGCCGTCCAGGCTCATCGCCAGCTTGACCCGCACATAGGGCAGGCCCTGCTCCATGCGCTTGACGAAGCCGACGTTGAGCGCGCGGGCCTCGGCCTCCAGCACCCCGCAGGTCACCGCGATGCCCGCCGCGCGCAGACGCTGCAGGCCGCGCCCGGCGACCTGCGGGTTGGGGTCCTGCATGGCGGCCACCACCCGCGCCACCCCGGCCTCGACCAGCGCCTCGGCGCACGGCGGGGTGCGGCCGTGGTGGCTGCAGGGTTCGAGGGTGACGTAGGCGCTGGCGCCGCGCGCCCGCGCGCCGGCCTGGCGCAGCGCGTGGACCTCGGCGTGCGGCTCGCCGGCGCGCACATGCCAGCCTTCGCCGACGATCTCGCCGTCCGCCGCCACGATCACGCAGCCGACGCGCGGGTTGGGATGGGTGGAGAACAGGCCGCGCCGCGCCAAACGCAGCGCGCGCGCCATGTGGGCCTGGTCGCAGGCCGGCAGGGAATCGTGCATGGCATCAGCCCTTGGCGGGATCGCGGGACAGGCGCTCGATTTCCTCGCGGAACTGGTCGAGGTCCTGGAAATGCCGGTACACCGAGGCGAAGCGGATGTAGGCCACCTCGTCGAGGCGGCGCAGCTCGTCCATCACCAGCTCGCCGACCACCCGCGAGCGCACCTCGCGCTCGCCGGTGGCGCGCAGCTTGTGCTTGATGTGGGCGATGGCCTCCTCCAGGCGCTCGACGCTCACCGGGCGCTTCTCCAGCGCGCGCTGCATGCCGGCGCGCAGCTTGTCCTCGTCGAACGGCTGGCGCACGCCGTCGGACTTGATCAGCCGCGGCATCACCAGCTCGGCGGTCTCGAAGGTGGTGAAGCGCTCCTGGCAGGCCAGGCACTCGCGGCGCCGGCGCACCTGCTGGCCCTCGGCGACCAGTCGCGAGTCGATGACCTTGGTGTCGTGGGCGCCGCAGAAGGGACAGTGCATGATGGCTCGGCCGGCAGAGGGATAGAATGACCGCGCATGGTAACCCATGGTGCCTTCAAGGCAAGCCGCCGCGCGGTTGCCGGACCGGGTCGGCACGCCGGGAGCGGCCCGCGGCGGCGGCATCCGGGCGTCCTTCCGGCCACGCCGCGCCATGCGCCTAACTGCCCCCGCCCGTTGCCCACCCGGAGTCCGCGATGCCCGTCCCGCCCGCCGAACTGCTCGACCCGTTGCGCGCCCTGCTCGGCGATGCGCGCCTCGCCGCCACCCGCCTGCCGCAGACCGACCTGCGCCTGTGGCTGCTGGATACCGAGAACATGGACCGCGCCTTCGACGCCGAGGAAACCCGGCGCATCCTCGACGCGCCGCCCTACTGGTGCTTCTGCTGGGCCAGCGGCCTGGCCCTGGCGCGCTGGCTGGCCGAGCGTCCCGAGCGGGTGCGCGGCCAGCGGGTGCTGGACTTCGGCGCCGGCAGCGGCGTGGCCGGCATCGCCGCCGCCCAGGCCGGCGCCGCCGAGGTGGTGGCCTGCGACCTCGACCCGCAGGCGCTGGCCGCCTGCCGCGCCAACGCGGCGCTGAACGGCGTCGAGCTGGGCTACTCGGCGGACTTCTTCGCCGAAGCGGAGCGCTTCGACCTGATCCTGGCCGCCGACGTGCTCTACGACCGCGCCAACCTGCCGCTGCTCGACGCTTTCCTGTCGCGCGGGCGCGAGGCGCTGGTCGCCGACTCGCGGGTGCGCGACTTCCGCCATCCGCGCTACCGCCGCCTGGCCGTGCTGGACGCCTGCACCTGGCCGGATCTGGCCGAACCCGACGAGTTCCGCCGGGTCAGCCTGTACCACGCCCGGCGCGCCTGAGCCGCCGGACGGGCACGCCGGACATCCGGGGTCGATACTCGAAGGAACGCCCCGCCGCTGCGAGCCCGCCATGCGCGACGACACCCTGCGCCTGTTCTTCGCCCTGCCCTGTCCGCCCGAGTCGGCCGCGGCGATCTGCGCCTGGCGCGACGCCCTGGCCCTGGGCGGGCGGGCGCTGGCGGCGGAGCACCTGCACCTGACCCTGGTCTTCCTCGGCCAGCAGCCGCGCGCGCGGCTGGACGAGCTGCGCCGCCTGGCCGCCGGGATCGAGGCGGCGCCCTTCGTGCTGCACCTCGACCGCCTCGACGCCGGGCGCCACGGCCTGCTCTGGCTGACGCCGAGCGCGCCGCCCGCCCGGCCGAGGCCCGCCCGGACTTCGCCTGGCCGGTCGAGGCCTTCGCCCTCTACGCCTCGCTGCCGACGCCGCGTGGCGTGCGCTACCGCGAACTGGGCCGCTGGCCGCTGCACGCCAGCCTGCAGCCGCCGCGGCACGCCGCGCCGCCGTGACGCCGGCGCCGCTCTTGCTTCCCGCCGCGGCCGTCCCCACATACCATGCACGCCTACCGTTCCGCGCCGCCTGGGCGGCGCCCGCTGCG
>RRZT010176595.1_pt1 | contig 20294 bp, 14 predicted proteins | sample 2165551 | NCBI WGS metagenome assembly RRZT01 (sample SAMN10456910, study PRJNA506462) | wastewater metagenome | biome: wastewater; feature: sludge; material: wastewater sludge; isolation source: wastewater sludge with Escherichia coli K12::gfp cells carrying plasmid... | place: USA: Moscow, Idaho... | reverse complement strand
GCGACGTAAGCGCCCTGCTGCTTGGCCGCCGGCGCCAATCCCGGCGTCGGGTTGCCGTCCCAGGCTGCGCTCAGGGTAGTGTCGCCGACGGCGAACACATTGGGCCAGCCCGGCGCGGTCAAGTCCGGCCCCACCTTGAGGCGGCCGGCCGCGTCGGCGTCGCCCTTGAGCCAGTGCGCGGCGGGCGAAGCCATCACCCCGGCCGCCCAGAACACGGTGCGGGAACCGATCCGTTGGCCGGACACCACCACCCCTTCGGCATCTATTTTCTCCACTCGACTCTGGGTCAGCACCTCCACGCCCAGCATCCGCAGCGATTGCGCCGACACCTCGGAGAGCGACTCCGGGAACGCCGGCAGCAGGCGCGGCGCCGACTGCACCAGCAGCACCCGCGCCTGGGCCGGGTCGATGTTGCGGAATTCCCCGGTCAGACCATGTTTGGCCAGTTCGGCGATGGCCCCGGCCAGCTCCACGCCGGTGGGACCGCCGCCGACGATCACGAAGGTCAACAGCCGTCGCCGTTCCTCGGGATCGGCGCAGCTCTCGGCCTGCTCGAAGGCCAGTAACAGGCGGCGGCGGATGGCGGTGGCGTCATCGATGCGCTTCAGGCCCGGCGCGTGAGGCTCCCAGTCGTCGCGGCCGAAATAACTGTGACGCGCGCCGGTGGCCAACACCAGATAGTCGTAGCCGATGCGCGCGCCGTCGCTCAGGATCACCTGACGCGCGGCGGCGTCCACACCCGCCACCTCGCCCAGCAACACCCGCACGTTGTGCTGGTCGCGGAACAGCGCCCGGATCGGGGTAGCGACATCGGCCGGCGACAGGCTGGCGGTCGCCACCTGATACAGCAATGGCTGGAACAGGTGGTAATTGCGCTTGTCGATGACGGTGACCCGGCAGGCCGCCAGCCGCAGACCGTGCGCCGCCTTCAAGCCACCGAAGCCGGCGCCGACCACGACCACGTGCGGCACGTCCGTCAGCGCGGCGTCGGACCAGCTTTCGAGCGGCGGGAACCAGCGGGCGAGTTGGTGTTGCAAGACGGTGTCGGCGGCGATCGGCCCCGGCCCGCGCAGCGCGATCAGGCCGAGCAGGAAAAGCTGATACAGCCGGTCGATGGCCTGGATTTCGTCCACGCCCATGAAGCCGGAGCCGAGCAGCGCCAGCGCCGCGCCGATGGCGGCCAACCGAGTCGCCAGCCCCAGCGCCAGCAGAGGGCTCACGAACCCCAGCACCGCTTCCAGGAACGAGCGCCCCACCAGGGCGGGCGCGAACCACAAGCTCGCCAGCCAGAGGCGCAGCGCGAGCTGATACACCGGGCCGAGAGTGCGGGTGATCAAAGCGTACAGCCGGCCGAGCGGTTTGACCAACGGCAGCGCCGAAGCGGCCAGACCGGAAGCCAGCAGCCGATCCAGCGAAATCGGTCCCGCCCCCATGACCATGTACCAGCCGAACAGCGCGGCCCAGTAGAGGTGTTGATCCAGGGCGCGGTATTCGAACTGGATCACCAGCGTCAAGATCAACAGAGGGATCGCGGCCAAGCGAGTCGCCAGCCCGAACGCCAGCAGCGTCGAACCCAGCACCTCGGTGACGACGCCCAGCACGGCGGCCGTAAACGGGTCCAGCCAGGGCACCGGATATTCGTGGGTGGCGAGCGTGAGCGCGGTGTCCCAGTTGGCGAGTTTGAGCACGCCCGACACCCAGAACGCTTGCGCCAACCACAGCCGGATCGCCAGATCGAGGAAGGGGTAGAGCGTGATCTCGGCGACGCGCAGCGCTTCGTCCGAGCGCTTGAGGAAGGCCGCGATGACGTTGGCCCGGCGGTGCCGGACGGCGGCGACGGTGGCGGTCAGCATGGCTCAACCCTCCACCGCGCTCGGGACCGGGGTCGCGGTAGGGGCGACCGGCCGGTCGCCCCTACGATTGCCATCCGCTGGCTCCAACGACCGACCGGTCACCCCCACAGCCGCCATCCGCTGGCTCCAATAGGTCGGGATATCTCGCCGATAGCGGCGCATCACCAAATTCGCCAGCAGGCCGGTCCAGCCGGTCTGATGGGCGGCACCCAAACCCTGGCCGGTGTCGCCGTGGAAGTATTCGTAGAATTGCAGCAGGTCGCGCCAGTGCGGATCGTGCTGGAACGGGCTGTCGGCCGGGAACGCCGGGAGGCGGCCTTCGGCGTCGCGACGGTAGATGCCCACCAGCCGTTCGGCGATCAAGGTGGCGATTTCCTTCAAATTCATTTCGCGGTCGCCCAAGCTGGGCACGGCGACGGTGAAGTTGTCGCCGAGGAAGCGGTGAAACTTCTCCAGCGCCTGCACCAGCGTGTAGTTGGTCGGCAGCCAAATGGGGCCGCGCCAGTTGGAGTTGCCGCCGAACAGGCCCGAGTTGGATTCGCCGGGAATGTACTCGATGATGGCTTCGCCGACGCCGGGCAGTGTGCCCAGATGCTTTTGCGTGGCGTGAATGCGGCTGACGCTGCGGATGCCGTGCGGCGACAAAAACTCGTCTTCGCGCAGCAGCCGCTTGAGGATGCGCGGCAGCATCCGGTTGGTGACCAGCGACAGCAGGTGCTCGCCCCGGTCGTTTTCCCAATCCGGACATTGGCAGATCACGCTGCCGTCGAACACGCCGTGGCGGTGCCGGCGCAGCAGTTCGCGGAAGCGCGGGACTTTGGCCAGGATGCGCCGATCCACCACCTCGCAGGCGAACAGCGGAATCAGCCCGACCCAGGAATACACGTCGATCCGCTGGGTCTGACCATCGGGGCAAACCACCAGATCCTTGAAGAAACCGGCTGCCGGGTCCCACAGCGGTACGCTATCGCCGTCGCTGGCGTGGCCGGCGATGGTGTTGGCGATGGCGAGAAACTGCTGATAGATCTGGATGGCGATGTCTTCGTAATCCCGATCCTCGGCTGCCAGCTCCAGCGCCATGACCGTCATGTTCAGGGCAAACATCGCCATCCAGCCGGTAGCGTCGGCCTGCTTGAGCGCGTAGCCGGCCGGCAGCGGGTGGGAGCGGTCGAACACCGAGATGTTGTCCAGCCCCAGGAAGCCGCCCTCGAACACGTTGTTGCCGTCGCTGTCCTTGCGGTTGATCCACCAGCCGTAGTTGAGCAGCAGCTTGTGAAACACCCGTTCCAGGAAATGGAGATCGCCCCGGCCGCGCTGGACTCGCTCGGCCCGGAACACCTTCAGCGCGCCCATGGCGTGTACCGGCGGATTCACGTCGCCGAACGCCCATTCGTAGGCGGGAATCTGGCCGTTGGGGTGGAAGTAGTTTTCCCGCAGCACCAGCTCGATCTGGTCCTTGGCGAAATCGACGTCCACCAGCGACAGCGCGGCGCAGTGGTAGGCCAGATCCCAGGCCGCGAACCAGGGATACTCCCACTTGTCGGGCATGGAGATGACGTCGGATGCCTTCAGATGCCGCCAGGTGCGGTTGCGGCCCCCTTTGCGACTCTCGGGCGGCGGGAACTGGTCGCCGTCCAGCCAGCGGGCCACGTCGTAATGGAAGAACTGCTTGCTCCAGATCATGCCGGCCGACGCTTGGCGCAGGATACGCCGGTCCTCGTCGGAGGCATCGGGCAGCAGATCGCGGTAAAACGCATCCGCCTCCGACTGGCGATCGGCGAACACCGCCGCGCTGGCGGCGAAAGGCTGGGCCAGCGGCGTGGCGCTCAGCACCAGCTCTATTTGAGCCTGCTGGCCGCCGGCCACGGTCAGCGCGTGCCAGGCGGCGAACTTGGTGCCTTCCCACGCGGGATTGACCGCGTCTTGCTCGCCGTTCACCACCCGGCGATGGAAGCTGTCTTTGACGTGAGGCGTGGCGTTGGGCAATTCCCACAGCCGCTGGGCGTTGTGCTCGTTCTCGGTGTAGAGCGGTTCGGCGGACTGCCGGCCGTACAGGTGATAGGCGCCCAAAGTCGGATGTTCGGCGCGAACCGCCCAGCTCACGCCATCGGGCGCCGTCACGCTGCGGAGAGTCGGCTTGATCGATTTCCGGTCGGAGGGCTCGACCGGATCGCCCCGCAGTTCCGCCAGCGCCCGCTCCTTCTCCGCGTCGCCCCAGGCCCAGGTGTTGCGGAACCACAGTTGCGGCAGCAGGTGCAGGGTCGCCTCGCTCGCGCCCCGGTTGGCGGCGGTGATGCGGATATGGATTTCATCGGGACCGGCCTTGGCATAGCTGACCTCCACGTCCCAGTAACGATTGTCGTTGAAAACGCCGGTGTCCAGCAGATTGAACGGCGGGTCCAGGCGACCCCGGCGGCGGTTTTCCTCCACCAACCCGCCGTAGGGATATTCGGCCTGAGGATACTTGTACAGGTAGCGCAAATAGCTGTGGCTGGGCGTGGCGTCCAGATAGAAGTAATACTCCTTCACGTCCTCGCCGTGGTTGCCCTGGTTGCCGGTCAGGCCGAACGCCCGCTCCTTGAGGATCGGATCGCGGCCGTTCCACAGCGCGAGCGCGAAGCACAGCCGCTGCCGCTCGTCGCAGATGCCGCCCAAGCCGTCCTCGTTCCAACGGTAGACGCGGGAACGGGACTGGTCGTGATCGAGATGTTCCCACGCTTCGCCGTGGGCGCTGTAATCCTCGCGAACCGTGCCCCAGGCCCGCTCCGCGAGATATGGCCCCCACAGTCGCCAGTTCTCTTGCCTTTCGTGCTGTCGTTCCAAGCGCAGGCGCTCGGGGTCGTCGATGGGAGTCGTGGCCTTCATTGGGGTTTCTCCAGAATAGGGGGTTGCACGGGGTGGGGGGTCGTTCATTCGCCCCTTGAAGCAGCAACACTTATGCCACTGGAAAAATTTAAAAAAACCATTGATAATTAATAATATGCATCTTGACTGTTGAACTTTGGCCGAGGGCGGGGGCTGCGAAATATCGTATGAGCCGCTAAATGCAGCGGTTTTGGCAATTATTCCTGAAAAACGGTCAAGCGCCGCCGATCCGCTGGTGAGAGCTATGCTTGTGACAGCAGTCCAGATAAAGGCGCAGCCACTGGTGAGAATGTGGACGCTGCCCGGCCAGGATGTTTTGCTGCGTCAACCGCGCCTCGTAGCGACGGGCGAATTCCTGGGGACGGCGAGCAGGGCGCGGTTTACAGGGGCGGAAGGCTGGCGAAGAATGTTATGCTGCTGGTAAAGGCGAGCAGGATCAAATAGTTCCTGTCAACCATGACGGATTTTGATAGATAGGCGGAAACCAAATAATCACTTGTTGTCGCGGACGCTTCGCGATAGGCGGGGGTGCCCGGACGGCTAACTGGTCGCCCTTGTTTGGTCTCGGGGTGGTCCCGGTTCTGGCAGATGAATCGTCGTCGTAGCGGATAACGCAGCTGCCGAAAACGTTCCCCAGACCTGGGTTTTCGGTTGACACGGCGATTATCGCGGAGATAGTGCTGGAGAGAAAACCGGCCGCCCGGAGAATTACCTGTCCGGCCGCGCGGAGGGCTGTTCAATGGAGCGTCGATCAGGATCTTCGGACGGATCGGTCGCACTGGGCCAGTTTCACGAACCATTTATTGTTAACGTTGTTGCCGTGGAGTAAGCATGTCTACCCCTGGACGAGTGAACGAATTTAATGGTATCGCAGGCACAAAAAGTGCGTTACTTTCTAATTTTGACGTCGGATCTTCAAGTCTCAAGATCGAGCATAAGAAGTGGCTCGATACTGTGCTATCAAACCTTCTGCGTACCAGAGGAAGCGTAACGCTGCTTGGATTGACAAGCAGCACTGGAACTGAGGTTTATAACTTACAGTTGTCAGGTGATCGAGCCAAGGCCGTGATTGCGTACATTGAAAAACAAGCTAACAAGCAGTTTCCGGTCAAATTTGAAGGTCCCCAAGGATTGGGCGAATTTCCTGCGAGACTGTTTGGCTTGCCGAACGGCGCAGAGAATTCCTACTGGCGAGCAGTCCTTGTGAGTGCTTGGGCACAGCCGATACCTCCACCGATTCCAACCAGTGAACCGCCACAGGTCTGCAGGCGGACCGTTGTTGCATCGGGAATTGGCGTGAATTACTGGGCGGTTGTTGCTGACGGGAGTGATAAAGGGAGGCTCGTCGAACAGGACATACGTGTCGTTCCGCATCTAGACTACCTGCGATGCACCAGTGAGTTTGAAAGGACGAAATCGTTCATCGTTGGCCAGGGATCGCCAGTTGTTGAGGGCTACAGAGGGGTTTATAGGGGTATTGTTGGAGTGTGTGTGGGGCACTATTTAACTGGTGTGTCGAGACATGACATGGTAGTTGACCGTGCGCTCGCGAGGAGAATGCTTGGCGATAGGTACGATATCCTGCTGCCAACCATTGGTCTTGAGGGTTTTTTGAAAGGCGTCTATTTCGAATCGCGTGGAACATTTGTCGATTATGATAAGCCGCACCATACTCCCATTATGCCTCTCTACGTGTTTTTTAAGGAGAATCGAAGCCAAGTGAGGGTAGACAATACATCTGAAGGTCGAAAGTCATATGATGTTGTGACTGATACAGAAGGAAAAATCGTTGGGATTCTTCGATCACATGGCAGCACTTACCCCATCTCAGAGTCGAACTTTGAAGTCGGTACTGATGAAGGTGTAAAAAAGTTAGTATTTAAGGTGATAAAACAAACTCTTCGAGTTCCTTAGCCTGCATGCTTACTACACTGTGGCGAGCTGGAATAACCCCCGCACTCCCGTCATCGCGTAGGGCGGGTTAGCGAAGCGTAACCCGCCTAACTGGCTGCTGCACCGGAGACCGCGCCATAGCTAGTGTTGGCATTTTAACGCTCATCGAGTGGCGCGGTCCTAGTGAGAGCAAAGTCGTTATGTGCATCATTAAACCATGGATTGCAGTATGAATAAGAGCGAAGCAATAAAAGCAACAAAAAATGGCGCTATAGCTGCATGTATATCTGCGGCGATGACCGTAATCGTTGTTCTAATTGCCATTAATACTGATGCTGAAGGCAAGCTCGCATTTTTTAACAACCCTGCCAATTTCATTGACGTTGCACTAATACTTGCTTGCGCTATTGGAATGTACAAAAGATCCAGAGCCAAGTAGGGTACGCACTGCGTACCACTATCCTGCATCAGTCAATAGGACGCGACCGCATGCCGGTTCACACTCCGAAAAAGGTACGCAGTGCGTACCCTACAACAACCATCAATATTGGTTGGTTAAGATAAACTAAGAATCAAGTCGGGCAACTGCTTTATCGTTGCCCGACATTTTGAACTCCAAAATTTATGAACGAAGACGGGCTTGCTGAGTGGCCGAACTGACTATAACCCGTATCCGAGATTGCATACGTTCGCTCAACTATGTCGTATCCGTTCACGCAGCCGAGGAATTAGACGATGACAGCATCACGATCCTTGACCTCGAAAACATTATCCTCACGGGCAAAATCATCGGGCGCCAACGAGACACCCAGACCAGAGAAACCAAGTGCGTTGTCCGTGGCTGCACGCTCGACGAGCGACATGCCGAAACGGTCGTTAAAATCGGGCCGACAGGCAAGCTCTTCGTCATTACCGCCTACCTCGCCTGAGCATCTCTGCGCCTCCTGTGGCAAACCGGGCGTTCAAGTGCGTCAAGTGACCCGGAGTTTTGGGCGGGGAAATTCGCTATTAGTGATCGAGGAAATACCGCTATGGACATGCCCGCACTGTGGCGAATCCTATTTTACGGCGCAGACCCTGCATGAAATAGAGCGCATCAAAGCGTTGCGAAAGTCTATTGCCGTCGAGCGACCAATACCTGTCGCTCTGTTTCAAGCTCCGTGTGCCTAAAGTCCGTTCCAGCGCACCCTCGCCACGAAGCGGCTTGGTGTTTTTCGGGTTTTGTGAGGTGGCGCGAGGCGCTGAACACGGGCGTTGGGTTGTCGCGCTTCGCGCGCTGATCTGGTCTACGCCAGAACAAGGAAGGCCTAGGCGGCATTTTCCAATCTCCAAGAAAAAGTTATTGCCGTTTCAGCCGTTCCAGCCGCCACCACGCCTCCAGGACGCAGGCGATCGACCACGCTTGAGCCGGCGCACCGCGCGGGATGTGAGGCGCGGCCCCGTCAAAAATTTCGCTGACTGTACCCAAGCCAGCGTCCAGCAGGTGATCGCGGATGGGTTGCAAGCGGGATTGAGCCGCCGCCGCGTCGCCGTGGACGCGATATTCGGCCAGCGCGTAATAGCCCAGCAGCCAGCCCCAGACCGGCCCCTGGTGATAGCCACCGTCGCGCTCCCACACGCCGCCGAGGTAACGGGGGTGATAGTCAGGATGGTCGGGCGCCAGGGAGCGGAGGCCGTAGGAGGTCAACAGATCCCGCCCGCAAACCCGCACCACGGCCTGCTGAATCTCCGGGTCCAGCGGACTGTGCGGCAGGCTGACGGCGAAAATCTGATTGGGGCGCGGGGTGGGATCGTCGCCCGTGGGGCCATCCAGCACGTCGAACAGGCCCGCGCCGTCGGGACGAACGAAACGCCGGAAACCTTGCCGGGCCTTGGCGACCAATTCCGTGAAGGGTGTGGACGGTCGCCCCAGCCGCCCGGCGAAATCGGCCATGATGTTCAGGGCGTTGTACCAAAGGGCGTTGATTTCGACCGGCTTGCCGATGCGCGGCGTCACCACCCAATCGCCGACCTTGGCATCCATCCAGGTGAGTTGCACGCCGGGTTCGCCGGCATGGAGCAACCCATCGGCCGCATCCATGCCGATCCGGTAGCGGGTCCCCCGAACGTGCCAATCGATCATGCCGGCCAGCACCGGGAACACCTCGGCCAGCACCGACCAATCGTCGCTGGCTTCCAGATACGCCCGCCACGCCTCGAAGTACCACAGCCCGGCGTCCACGGTGTTGTAGTCCGGCGTCTCGCCCGCGCCGGGAAAGACGTTGGGTAACATGCCCCGATCCACGAAACGGGCGAAGGTCAACAGGATGCGCCGGGCGCTGTCGAGCCGGCCGGTGGCGAGCGTCAAGCCCGGCAGGGCGATCATGGTGTCGCGGCCCCAGTCGCCGAACCAGGGATAGCCGGCGATCACCGATTCGCCGTCGGGCAGATTCGGCAACGGTCGGGCGAACAGGAAACTATCGGCGGCCAACACCAGTTGCTCGATCCAGTCGGGCGGCGAATCGGCGAGGTGTGGGCGAGCGCGGTCGAGCAACGCGGCCTCGCGGTCGAAAAACCGTTGCAGCGCCGCGTCCAGGTCGGCGGAAGCGTCGTCGCGCAGGCTGGCGACCACTCCGACCCAGACTCCTGGACGCAGGGTCAGCAATGCCTGACCGACGCACAGATGCGCGTCGCGATCCGGCAGTCCGCGTTCCCGCTCCAGCGGCAGATCGAAATTCTCGATCCAGTCCCACCCGGTTTGAAACTGGCCGCCCAGTGCCTGAAAGCGCAAGGTGAACCGGTCGGGGCAGGTGACATGGAGTTGCTCGCCCACCGTCGCCACTTGGGGCGTGAAACCGCCGGGCGCCATGCTGACGTGATGGTCGCGAGCGTTGACCAGCAAGCGGGCCCGCAGTCGCAAATCCTGGTCGGTATCGACGGTTTCCAACCGGTACGCGACATAAACCGTATTGGCTCTCGGCTCCAGCCAGATGCGCTGTTCGATCACCCGGTCGCCCAGGGCATAGCGCCATACCGGCATCCGACCGTGCAGGTGGAACGATTCGAGTTGGACGTGCCCTTCGGGATTCACCGCTCCCCCACCCCAGCGGTTGGTGAACAGCGGGATTTCCTGGTCGCCGTCGAGCAGGGTGGCGTCAGCCTTGGAAAACACCAGCCAGCGGCCGAGCGGCGGATAAACCGGCGCGATCAACAAGCCGTGATAGCGGCGGGTCAAAGTCCCGGCAATCGTGCCGGCGGCGTAGGCGCCCAGGCCGTTGCCCAGCCACCACTCGCGCCGTTCGGCCTGGCCGAGATCGCCGCAGATGGCCCGCCCGAAACCGATAAAGCCCGGCAGTTTGTCGCTCATGCTGGCCGCTCCCCTTGTTGCAATCGTTCCGCCACCCGCAGCGCCCAGGCGTAGATGGTCAACGACGGGTTGACCCGGCTGGAGCGCGGCAGCACGCTGCCGTCCACCACGTACAGGTTGTCCAGGCCGTGCACCTTGCCGTCGGCGTCCACCACCGAAGTGCGGGGATCGTCGCCCGCGACCAGCGTGCCGCAAGCGTGCGCCGTGCCGGCCAGCGGAATCGCCTTAGCCCCCGCCGGCAGACCGATTTTCAGCAGCGACCAGTTGAAGTCGCGCACCAACTGCCGATGCTCCTCTCGCGCCGCCGGCAAGCGCGCTGAATCGTAGTCCAGTTGAGGATAGCGGGCGCCGTTAGTCTTGGCGATAACCCGGTTGGCGGGGTCGGAGCCGTCCTCGGTCTGCAAGAAGAAACCGTAGGCGCGATGGCCGAGCGCGCGGGCGAACCCGCGCGGGACGAACCCCGGAATCAGGGTGCTAAGCAGTTCGCCGTCGAAACCCAGGGGCTGAATGCTGCTGTGCGGCAACCGGTCGTTCAACAGCAGCAGGGTTTTCCGCAGCAGGTCGGTCTTGGGCGTGGCGGAAAACGCCAGCACGGCGCTCAACAGGTGGCATTTGTAATGGCGTCCCACCGCGTCCGCGCACGGCAGCCGCTCGGTCAGACCGGTGGTTTCCAGATAGCTTTGCAGCAAACGCGGCGAGTGCAGCGCGCCGGCCGCCAGCAACACGGTATCGGCCCGGAATTCGCCGCCGTCCTCGGTGCGGACGCCGATCAGCCGCTCGGGTCGCTCGGGATCGGCGATGAAATCGCGAACCGCCTGCCCGGTCAGAATGGTGAGGTTGGGTAAATCCTGGACTTTCTCCAGCAAGGCGTGCTGGCCGTCGGCTTTCAGGTTCTTGACCGAGGCGAAAGCGTCGAAGTGGGCGGCCTCCTCGGGATGCTCGACGATGCGCGGGTCCAAGGCCAGCGCCAGCGGCCGGGCGCTCCAGCCGGACCCGGCGCGGGTCAGCTTGCCGACGATGGCTCGCAGGTCCGGCTCCGGCTCGAAGCGATGGACGCCCAGCAAGGTTTCGGCCCGCTCGTAGTAGGGCTCCAGCTCCCGGTACGAAATCGGCCAAGGCAGGCACTGGTGCACCGGCTCGGCCTCGAACTCGTGCGGCTCGAACCGCGCCAGGGCCGCGCCGTACCACTTGGTCTTGCCGCCCAGGTTGAAATACTCCTCGGGCTCGAAGGTCCGGCCGTTCCGGTCGAGCCAGTGCTCCTTGCTCTTGAAAATCCCTTGCCGGATCACCTTGTCCACGTCCAAGGTGCTGCCGTCGCGCGGGAGTTCCCGCCCCTTTTCCAGCAGCAGCACCCGTCGGCCGGCCCGCGCCAAGGCATAGGCCGCCGCCGATCCACCCGCGCCGGAACCGATGATGAGGAAGTCGTAATAGGTTGCATCGGTCATGAGGTGACTCCTTCAACCCCCCTGATCGAAACCGGGATAGAGGGTCATGCCGCCGTCCACGTACAGGGTGGCGCCGGTGATGTAATCGGAGGCGTCGGACGCCAACCAAACCGCGACGCGAGCGATGTCTTCCGGCTCCCCGACCCGGCGGCAGGGGATCAGTTTGAGCAGTTCCGCCTCGGCCTCGGGCGTCATCCAGGCGGCGGTGTTGATCGGCGTCTTGATCGCGCCGGGCGAGATGGCGTTGACCCGGATGCGCTGCGGCGCGAGTTCCTGGGCCATGGTCTTCATCATCATGCTCACCCCGCCCTTGGAGGTGGCGTAGTTGACGTGTCCCGCCCACGGGATCACGTCGTGGACCGAGGACATGCAGATGATTTTGCCGGCGACGCGCGACAGTTCCGGCACCACGCCGCGCCGGAGGAACTCGCGGGCGGCGGCGCGGGAGCAGAGAAATTGGCCGGTCAAGTTGATGTCGATGACTTTTTGCCAGTCGGCCAGGCTCATCTCGACCAAAAGCGCGTCTTTCTGCAGGCCGGCGTTGTTGACCAAGATGTCGATGCTGCCCCAGGTCTCGATCATCTCGGCGAACATGGCCTCGACCTCGTCTTCCCGACCCACGTCGGCGCGGATCGCCATCGCTTCGCCGCCCGCCGCCCGGATGTGCTCGACCACGGCGTGCGCCCGGTCCGCGCCGCCGGCGTAATTGACCACCACTTTCGCGCCGGCCGCCGCCAGGGCCTTGGCGATGGCGGCGCCGATGCCGGAACTGGCGCCGGTCACTAGGGCGCGCTGGCCTTTCAGAATGGGCTCGCAAGCATCGATCTTCGGCATGAACGTTCTCCTTAAGAATGTCAAGAGTTCGGAAAAACTCGATGGGATCGCACAGCTTTGGCTGTTGGCGATTGACCGAGCGAAGATGGGAACGGCCGGCGAAAAAGCCGATTTTTGTGGGGTATCGCCTGACGATACCGGCGGTACTTCTAAATCATCGTTGGCCCGGATCGTCACGCGCCACGACTCAACAGGCCGGGATATCGGTATCGCTATTGAATCCGAGTCGGGGTGTCAGCAGGCAACGTGTGCCGGCCATGGTCCGAGAGGAAGGCGATGGGTTGCTGGCGGATGGCGAAGACGTTGCCCTTTCGTTCCAAGGTCTGATGACGCGCGCTTCGTTCCAGGAACTGATAAATGTATTGGTCGGGTCGCCGTATCGGGTACTCGTGCTTCCCTGTTGAGAGGTGGATCGAGCGCTTGTGCTGGCAGCATCCGCTAAAACAGGAATCGTGCTAGCAGCCAGAATGAAAAGGCCGGCGGTAATGATTTTGTTCATGGGTTAATGCCTCATGGGATGAATTTGTTGGGCCGCCCTTGGTTTAGCAATCCCCATGCCATTTGAATAATAATAAAATAAATATATTATATTCAAGTATTTATCTTATTATAAAACCAGAAGCGGATCGATATGAGGAGCGGTTTCCACGATATATCACGAAGCCTCTAAATGACGTGGTTGGCCGTTGGCCGTTATCGCGGGAAGCGGCCGACGCCGCTTGCGCTCTCCCGGAAGATCAAATGAAAACCGCCGGCCGGAAACCGATGGCGAGGAGAGAACGAGGGGATTTGGTTCAGGCGGAGAATTTGGCCTTGCGGATGTTCAGCTTTTGCATCCGGGAACGCAGCGTGCTGGGATTGAGGTCCAGGATGGCTGCGGCGCCTTGCTCGCCCTCGATCACCCAGCAAGTGCGTTCCAGCACTTTGAGGATATAAGACCGCTCCATGTCTTCGAACGAAATCAGTGAATCGGGGACATTTTTCGTTTCCTGATCTTCCAGGCGGAGTTCGAGCGCGTCGTCGATTTCCAGCAGAGGGCCACGGGCGAGGATGGTCGCGCGCTCGATCACGTTTTGCAGTTCCCGGATATTGCCGGGCCACGGATAACGCAACAGGCGCTCGCACGCTTTTGGCGACAGGTCGCGAACCGACTTGCCCATCTTCCGCGCGAACTTGTCCAGAAAAAACCGCGCGAGCAGCGGAATATCGGTCGGACGCTCGGACAGGGCCGGCATGCGGATCGGAAACACGTTCAGCCGGTAATACAGATCGGCGCGAAAGGTTCCCTCCTTGACCATCTTCGCCAAGTCGCGATTGGTGGCGGCGACCAACCGGACGTTGACTTTCAAGGTCTGGTTGCCGCCCACACGCTCGAATTCCTGGTCCTGCAACACGCGCAACAGCTTGGCCTGGGCGCCGGCGGTCAGTTCGCCGACCTCGTCCAGAAATAGCGTCCCGCCGTCGGCCAGCTCGAAACGGCCCTTGCGCTGGCAGGCCGCGCCGGTGAACGCGCCTTTTTCGTGACCGAACAGTTCGCTTTCGACCAATTCCCCCGGCAAGGCGGCGCAGTTGACCGGCACGAACATTTTGTCCAGCCGGGCGCTCAAGTCGTGAATCGTCCGGGCGATCACGCTTTTACCGGTGCCGGTTTCGCCGGTCAGCAGCACGGTCGAATCGGTGCCCGCCACCTGTTCGGCGTAAACGAGCACTTCCCGCATGGCCGGCGAGTCGCCGACGATGTGATCGGGACTTTGCCGGATCTTGGCCTCTTCCTGCAGATACACTTTCTCCAGTTGCAAGTGCTTGAGGGTTTCCTCGGTCTGCCAGCGTTCGGTCACGTCCCGCAGGATCACGGTGAAGAACCGCCGACCCTCGATCTCCAGCGGCGAGAGCGTGGCTTCCACCGGAAATTCCTCGCCGTCGTGGCGGCGGGCCGTCAATCCTTCCGGCGCCCACAGTTGTTGGGAATGAACCGTGGCGGGCCGGACTGCCAGGCAGTATCCCTTGAGCAGATTGCCGAGGCGTTTGGAGAGGAATGGCTCGAACGGCCGGCCGACGGCCTGCGTCGCCGGGCAGCGGAATATCTTTTCGGCGGCGGGATTGAACAAGGTGATGCGCTGTTCCGCGTCGAGGGTGATGATGGCGTCCATGGCGCTGGCCAGGATGCTGGCCAAACGTTCCTCGCTCTTGCGCAGCGCCTGTTCGGCCCGCTTGCGCTCCAGTTCCGCCCGGGCGCGGGCGGCAAAAATCCGCAGCAGCGCCATGCCCCGGAATTCCTTCACCATCGGCTGATCGTGCATGACGGCCAGATGACCCATCATTTCGTTTCCCGATTCGGACACCAGCGGTACGCCGAAGTAACTTTCGATTCCCAGTTCCTTGAGGTCCGGGTTGCGGGGAAACATCTCGTAAACCTTGCTGGTGTAATACACCGTCTCGCCGCGAATCACGATTTCGCAGGGCGTGCCATCCAGATCGAATTCGGTGTTGTCGATGAACTTGCCGCCGAACCAGAACGCCAGGGGACGCACCCGCGTTTTGCTTTCCAGCAACTCGCACACGAAAGCGTGGTGCACGTTCAGCGTCTGGGCTAATTCTCGCACCAAGGCGTAGAAGAATTCGGTGCCCGTGGCGGTGGCGGTGCCCTCGACGATGGATCGCAAGGCCAAGTGCATGTCGTCCCGCTCGTCGGGGGGCAGCAGATCGGGATCGTTCCGTGGCGCGGATCGCCTGTCAGCGGGTGAAGCAACGGTTCCGTTCATACCAAGGCTCTCCAGAGACGGCTTTTTCGGCGAGAATCGCTGGGTCATGTATAGTCGATTTCGCGGTACTTCTCGACTCGGTTGATCGACTTTATGATTTTTTATTGATGCGATCGTTTGGACCAAACCGGTTGCGTCGCGGCCAGACTTGGCCGAATAGGCGGGATTGACTCTGCCGTTTCGGTGGCCGTCGGCGCTCCCGGAGATTGGCGGCGACGAAAACGGAGGCCAAAAAACAACGAGTGAAAAACGATGGAAGAGAGCGAGAAGGGGTGACTTGACGCCACCCTCCTCTCGACCGGCGAGGCTGGCGGTTTGACGACAACCTCGATACGCCGTCGCCGGCTACGATTATTTGTCGTTAAAGCCGACCTTGATTTCGTTTTCGTCCAACACCCCATCCTTGTTGGTGTCCATCTTGGTCCACGCCGCCATGTCCTTGCTGTGCTTCATGTACTCCTCCTTGGTGATTTTGTTGTCATGGTTCTCGTCCATGATCTTTGCCGTCGACATATTGAAACCTTGGGCGAACGCGGCGCCCATCGCCAGCCCGGAAAGCAGGACAACAGTCAATTTGATCGATGTTTTCATTGCAAGCTCCTCATGTGAAAAATAGTTCATTGGCAGATGGGTCATACCACCGCCCGATGGGCGGTAGCGCTTCAGACGTGGATATCGATTCCATCGAGCGTTCGATCATCAATATATCCACGTCGGAAACACTATCCAAAACGCTATCCGTCATTCGCAACAAGCTCAGCCTATTGAGCGAGCGGTCGATTTCTTTGTGGGCCGCTACCAAAATCCCTCTTTGACGTACAGTTTGCTCAATAAGGTCGCCTGCAACAGAATGGCTTTCAGAAGCGCCGACTGCATCCGCTCGATTTCCTGAGGCGCAAGTTCGATGCCCGCCAGCAAGGAACGCAGGGTGGCGACCAATGGGAAAGACAGGGCGATGAGATAGCGGAAGCTCGGCAATTCCGCCGCCATCCTTTGCGCCGACCGCTCCGGCATGAGATCGAAATACAGTCGCTTGAGCCAGGACAATCGCTGGGGGGAATGGCAGGTTTCGGACAACCACTCTCGGAACAAGCGGCGAACGGTTGCGGAACCGTCCACCGAAACGCCCCAAGTTTGGTGGCGGACCTCGGCCAGCGCGGCCGCCAACGCCGGGTAAGCGGCCACCATGCCGAGCACCATGTCCAAGTAATCGTCGGTCCGCCCCTTCAGAACCCGCCAAAGCTTCCGCAAGGCGCGCTCGTCGTCCGAGGAAAAGAGACCGATCCGCCACAGCAACTCGACCTCTTCGGCGGTGGGAAAACCGGGTGGCGCGGCCACGCTAACCCCGTCCTCGCCGACGCGCTGCGCCAGATCGTTCATGGTGGGATCGACCCCTTCGGGTTGCACGGAAACGGTGGGCTAGCGACGAACCAGCCGGCCGATCAGGTGATCGAGGGACAGCTTGCCGGGACCGTGGCAGATCGTGATCAACAGCAGCAACCCCCACACCTGGTGATCCTTCAACCCCGCCGCCATCAGTTCGGGATAGGAAACGACGGCCAGAATATTGAACACGAACAGCGCCAGCGCAGCGTAACGGGTCCCGAGCCCCAAGAGCAGAAACACCGGCAGCAGCAGTTCCGCCGCCGTGCCCAGATAAGCCGCCAGCGTCGGCGGCAGCAACGGGACGTGGTACTCGTACTCGAACAGCGCGAAGGTGCTTTCCGCCGGGAACACGCTCAGCGGATAGCTGAAGGTGTGCCCGAACAGCGCGAAGCTGCCGGTGGTGGTCTTGGTCAGCCCGGAGCCGAAGAAAGCGGCGGCGACCCAGTAGCGAGCCAGAAAATCGGCGACGGGCGTCAGCAGTTCCGCTCCCCTGTGAAACAGCGCGTCGGCCTTTTTCAAAACGGGCACGGCTTTCGCCCAGAACGAACGCTGCGGCGGATGATCGAGCGTGTCGGTGGCGGTCATCATGGAGTTCTCCTCGGGTGGTAACAGTCGATGAGCGATTAGGCGGCGGGCAGGTGAAAAGCGACCAGAACGCCTTGCGAGACGCACCGGCGAAAGCAGGCCGGCAGATCGAATGTCGGTTGCGCGGCCAGCGCCCGTTCGCAGGCCGTGGCGAAATCGCCATCGCCGGCCAGGGCACACAACAGATGGAATTCCCCGTCCTCCAAGGGACAAAATTCGATCTCCAGACTTTCGCGGCGGACGATCAGCAGCTTGACGCCGCCCTCGGTCAAATCCACCGTCGCATCGCCGCCGTAGTCGTCCTGATTGACCCGCCAAATCCGCAGGATCGGAAAAGCCGATTCCAGCAGGCGGGCGGCGGGATGAAGCTCGAACCGCAGATCGCCTTGTCGCTCGGCGGGGACTCGCGCCAGCGCCGCCAGATCGAGCGGCGGATGGCTGGCGGCGTGAAAAACCAGGTGATAGGCCCATTCCAGTCGGGCGACATCGGGCAGATAGGCCAACTCGGCGGCCGGCGCGAACGACTGGAGAAACGGCGGGAAATGCTCGCCGAACTCGTGCAAATCGCCCGAGCGGGACGGATGGCGCGCGATGTATTGCGCCGCCGCGTACCGAAAAAAGTCTTCGCCCACCAAACGACGCACCACCGGATAGACCGCTTCGAGCGCGCCGGTCAGGCCGAGCAGGGCGTTGTTGCGGTAGACCCGCAAGCGACGGGCGCCGCTCAGTCCCGCCGCCCGGACGTGACGGTCGAAATCGCCTTCGGCGCCGTCCAGCACGGCGGCGGCAAAACCGAGTTGCAGTTCACGCAGCCCGAGCATGGCGTTCCTCCAAAATCGCGTCCGCCCGTCTCGCCTCGTCCACCAACACCGCCAGTTCGGGCAGGTCGGTGTCCCATTCGATCAGGGTCGGAATTTGGCCGAAGCGTTGCACCGCTTGGCGGTAGAGCGCCCAGACCGCCGGCCAGACCGGCCGGTCGTGGGTATCGACCAGAATTTCGCCGCCGTCGAAACGGTTCACCGTAAATCCGGCCAGATGAATTTCCCGGACGACGCGGCGCGGAACCGCCCGCAAGTAGGCGCTGGCGTCGAAACCGTGGTTGCGGGCGCTGACGTAAATGTTGTTGACATCCAGTAGCACGCCACACCCGGTACGTTCGGCGAGCACGGCCAGAAACTCCCATTCGGGGATGGCCGATTCCACGTATTGCAGATAGCTGGACGGGTTCTCGATCAGGATTGACCGGCCGAGGGCATCCTGCACCTGGGCCACCCGCGCGATCATGTGATAGAGCGCCTCTTCCGTGTAGGGCAGCGGCAGCAGATCGTTGAGGTAACGCCCGCCGACCGAACTCCAGGACAAATGCTCGGAAACCAGCGCGGGTTCGAACCGCCGCATTAAATCCTTGAGCTTGGCCAGGTGCCGCCGGTCGAGCGGATCGGTCGAACCGATGGATAAACCGACGCCGTGCAGGCTCAAGGGGTAATGGGCGCGGATGCGTTCCAGATAATCCAGCGGTTTGCCGCCCGCGCCGAAGTAGTTCTCGCTGTGGACCTCCAGCCAGCCGACCGGCGGGCGGTCTTCCAGCACCGCGTCGTAGTGTTCGGCCCGCAGGCCGATCCCGGCGCGAGCCGGAATCGAGCTGGGACCCGGCCTGGACAGGGCCGGCTCGGCGGTCATCGGAATCGCCTCAGGACTTCGGCTGAGTGCTGCCGCCGACGATTTTTTCGCAAGTGCCCTTGGGGACGTAGACCCAGGAATCGCCTTGGGCGTCCTTGGTGGCTTGGCCGGCGCAAGCGTGCGCGCTGGTCTGACAGTCGTTCTTGCCGGCCTTGACGACGCCGTAGCATTTCTCGGCGCTCTTTTCTTCGGCGGCGACGGCCTGACCGGCGGTGGCGACCAGACCCAGGGCGAAAACGCTGGCGAGGGCGGAATGGACGAGGGTTTTGCTGTTCATGAGCGATGGCTCCTCACATGATTGAGTGTGTTGTGGACATCTTTGGACGTACCGCCCTTTTTCATCCGGCTGGCCGAGTTGCCGGCCGGATTACACGTCGTGGCGATTACCCACGGGAGCCTTTTCAAACCCTGTGCCATATCGGAAATAAATATATATATCGATAAATATTAAATAGTTATGCCATATGACACAGACCGGGCAAAGCGGTGGCGGGGATGGAAGACCACGTTATTTCGCGGTCGCCGCGATATCGCGCGGCGAAGATGAATCCCTTCTTGGAGGAACCCGCTGGCACCGCCGGCAGGCCGACCACATCGCCGCAGACGCGGTCTCACCGCGCGAACCGGACCAGGGCGAATCGGTCCACCCACCCACCTGGACTCGAGGTCGAAACGGGTTTTTTCGAGATGGAGGCGTCGGCTGACGCTCGGCTAGAGAAGCCCCGTTGCGCGGAGCGGCGAGGGCTGGCGAGATTTATCGCATCGGTGCGAAAAAAGGAGTGCGTCTTGGCGCGGGGCGCTCGCGATCCCGCCGGGATAATCGAGCGTGCAAGACCGCCCCGGGTGAGCGATCATGGCGGTTCGGCTTTGGCCGATCCGCGCCGATGACGTTCGATTCATCGCCAGGGCGGCCTGCTCGCGGGTGAAAAACCGGGTTCCGCGCACGAAACCGGCCGTCACGGCGGCGTGGAGGGCGGTCGCGCGACCGCCGGCGTCGCGTTCGACCACCAGCGCGGGCGGCAAGCCCTCCAGCAGGTGCGCGGGGGCGGGCCGCCCGTCGGCGAAGCGCGCCCGGTACACCGTGCCGGTCCGGGTGTCCCGAAAAGCCGGCGCGAAGCCCTGTGCCCGGTTCCCGGCGCTGACGCCGCCAGTGCCCCGAAAGACCCGGTTCTGCCGCCGCAACGCCTCGGCGGTCAAGCCGGCCGGGCGCGTTTCCGGGGGCGGGAACCGGTCGCTGGCGTGGTTCGAGAGTTCGGTTTGCATCGGCGTGCTCCGGTGGTCGAGAGATCGTCTTCGACAGAGCTACAGCATGTAATGCGCCAGATCCGGCGAAATCGGATGCGGCGATCCGGACGGGAGCGTTCGGCGCGTCGAGCCCCGGCATCGCCGCCGACACGGCGCGCTCGCGGTGGGGACCGCGAGATGTTGCGGCCGAACGTGCGTCCGCCGAGTATCGCGGCTTTCGGTCCGGCGGGTCGGCGAAAACCCTCTTGACCGGTGATTTCCGGTTGGGCGCCCGACGGTTCAAAGGGCTTCAAGAAGATTGGCGCGGCCCGGATGCCGGTCGGGCGCTGGGGTGGGCTCGGGCCGCCCGGTCCGATTCGAGCCGACCGGCGGGATCGGCCGTCGATCGAGGTCGTTCCGG
>RRZT010841408.1_pt1 | contig 20303 bp, 18 predicted proteins | sample 2165551 | NCBI WGS metagenome assembly RRZT01 (sample SAMN10456910, study PRJNA506462) | wastewater metagenome | biome: wastewater; feature: sludge; material: wastewater sludge; isolation source: wastewater sludge with Escherichia coli K12::gfp cells carrying plasmid... | place: USA: Moscow, Idaho... | reverse complement strand
GCGACCCGCCAAGCGAATCACAGATTGTTCGGATTAGGCCCGGGCAAGTCAAGCCGAAGTTTGCCGCCCGGACGGCAGGGCAAAAGCGCGGCGCCGCCCGGGCCACGGCGCTCAGATCGACGCGGACGGCTCGCCGATCAGACGGTCGAACTCGCCCAGCGCCTCCAGCAGCACGATCACCCGCCGGCCTTCGTGAGGCCAGGCCTGCTCGGCCATGGAGCGGATCGCGCAGGCGCCCGGCAGGGCGCCGCCCGACTCGATGAGCGCTTTCATCCGCGGCAGGAAGATCCACTGCAGCCACTCTTCGAGGGCCAGGGTGTCGACGCAGAACGGCTCGACGCTGGCCAGACGCTCCGCCGCCGGCATCTGCTCGCTCCACCAGCCCAGCAGGCGCAGTTCGCGCTCGATCAGCAGCAGTTGCTCGGCCAGCGCCGGAATACGGGCGTCCATCACAGGTTGACCCGCGCGCGCTGGCGCGCCTCGGCAGCGCCGGCGGCATCGCCCTGGCGCTCGCGAGCGCGGGCGATCACGTCCCACAGGCTGGCCTGCAGGGTGGGACGCCCGCCGGCGTAGCTCAGCCCGCGACGCGCCAGTTGCTCGGCCTGGGCGGCGTCGCCCTGGGCCAGACGCACTTCGGCCAGGCGATAGAGCACCTGCGGCTCGCGCGGGGCGATGCGCTGGGCGCGTTCGAGGCTGGCCGAGGCGCCGCCGAGGTTGCCGCTGCGCTCCATCTGCTGCGCGGAAGTCAGCAGCGCCAGCACCGGGCCGTCGAGCTGCTCGTCGGCGGCCAGGGTCACCGCGCCGACCCCGGCGCTGGGCTGGCTCGGCTGGCTGGGCGCGAGCGGCGGCTCGAAGGTGGTGTTCAGCCCCGGCGCGGCCGTGCTGGCCGGGAAGGTCTGCAGGGGCGCGGCGCCGACCGCGTCGGGCACCATCACCACCACCCCGGAGTCCTGCGGCACGGCCGGCGCGACGGCGCGCGGCGGCGCGCTCGGCTGGCGCGTCGCCACGCCGCCGGCCGACGGCAGCGGCACGCCGGCGTCCACCACCGGAATCGAACCGCGCTGCACGGGCGTCGCACAACCCGCCAGCAGAGACAGTGCCAGCGGCACCCACCAAGCCTTGTTCACCATCGATCCCCTTCTCGTCAGTTGTTCGCGACCGCGTCGCCAGCGTTCATTGCAGCCAGCCGCGGATCAGGTCCAGCACCGGGTCCACCGCCTCCAGCGCCGGGGCGGACTGGCAGGGCATGCCGGCCGGCGGCTCGCTGCCGCGAATATACGGCATCTGCAGCGCGCCCGGGCAGCTGGCGTCCGAGCCCTGGCCGCTGTACGGGTCGATCCAGGCGCGCTGCACGTTGTCCGGCGGCGTGAGGTCCAGCGAGGCCGGCATGGCGCGGCGCATGAAGCCGCTCCACACCTGCAGCGCGCCGGTGGCGCCGGTCAGCGGCGTGGTGCCGTTGTCGTCGCGACCCATCCACACCACGGCGAGCAGATCCTGGCCGAAGCCGGCGAACCAGCTGTCGCGCGAATCGTTGCTGGTGCCGGTCTTGCCGGCAAGCTCCAGGGAGCCCGGCACCTGGTTGTAGACCGAGCGACCGGTGCCCTCGCGCATCACCCGGCGCATCGCGGTCTGCAGCAGGTGGATGGCGCCCGGATCGAAGCGCTGCTGCACCTCGTAGGGGTAGCCCTTGAGCGGTTCGCCATCGGCGGCCAGCACGCTGCGGATCCCGCGCAGCGGGGTATTGAAGCCGCCGTTGGCGATGGTCTGGTACATGGTCGCCACCTGCATCGGACTGAGCGCGCCGGCGCCCAGCAGCATCGACGGGTAGGCCGGCCAGTCCTGCTCGGCGCCGAGACGGCGCACGGTCTTCAGCACGTTGTCGACGCCGACTTCCAGGCCCAGCTTGGCGGTGGACAGGTTGTAGGAGTTGGCCAGCCCCTGATAAAGGAAGATGGTGCCGTGGGCACGGCGGTCGTAGTTCTTCGGCTGCCAGACCTGACCGTCGGCGCCCTTGACCGAGAACGGCTCGTCGGCCAGCCAGCTGGTCAGGGTGTACTGGCTGGGCCGCTCCAGGGCGGTCAGGTAGACCGCCGGCTTGACCAGCGAGCCGATCGGCCGCTGGGCATCCAGCGCGCGGTTGAAGCCGGCGAAGCGCGGCTGGCGGCTGCCCAGCAGCGCCTGGATCTCGCCGGTCTGCGGGTTGGTCACCACCATCGCCGCCTCCACCTCGTCGACGCCCTTGCGCGCGCCGAGGCGCTTGAGGGTGTCGGCCATGGCGGTTTCGGCCTTGAGCTGGAGGATCGGGTCGAAGCTGGTGAAGATCCGCAGGCCTTCCTCGGTCAGGTCCTCCTCGCGGTAGTCCTGGCGCAGCTGGCGCTTGACCAGGTCGAGGAACGCCGGGAACGAGCTGTTGGCCAGACTGCCGCGCGGACTGACGTCCAGCCCGGCCTGCTTGGCGCGGGCCACTTCCTCGGCGCTGGCCACGCCCTGCGCGGCGAGCAGGTCGAGCACCAGGTTGCGCCGCTCCAGCGCCCGTTCCGGGTGGCGCCGCGGGTTGTAGTAGGACGGCCCCTTGACCATGCCGACCAGCAGGGCGACCTGGTGCAGACGCAGTTCGGCCAGCGGCTGGCCGAAGAAGTACTGGCTGGCCAGGCCGAAGCCGTGGATCGCGCGCTGGCCGTCCTGGCCGAGGAACACCTCGTTGAGGTAGCCCTCGAGGATCTGCTGCTTGTCGTAATGCAGCTCCAGCAGCAGCGCCATCAGCGCCTCGGTGCCCTTGCGGGTCAGGCTGCGCTCGTTGCTGAGGAAGAAGTTCTTCACCAGCTGCTGGGTCAGGGTACTGCCGCCCTGCACCACCGAGCCGGCGCTGGCGTTGACCCATATGGCGCGGGCGATCGACTTGGGCGACACGCCGAAATGGTTGTAGAACTCGCGATCCTCGACGGCGATCAGGGTCTCGACCAGGTAGGGCGGCACCTCGTCGAGCCGGATCAGCACCCGGTCCTCGTTGTGCGCCGGGTACAGGCCGCCGATCAGAAGGGGCTCCAGACGCGCCACCGCCAGGCTGCCGGCGCCGGGCTGGCTGAGGCTGCTCACCTGCTGGCCGGAGAAGGCCACGCGCAGCCGCTGCGGCGCCTCGCTGCCGTCATAGAACTGGAAGCCGCGGCTGTGCAGCTCGACCTGGTTGCCGGCCACGGACACCTCGCCCGGCCCCTGCACCGCGCGGGTGCGCCGGTAGCCCAGGGCGTCCAGCTCGGTGAGGAAGTCGTCGCGACTCAGCTTGAGGCCGGCGAACAGCTCCAGCGGGCGGGCGTAGACCTTGGCCGGCACCGTCCAGCGCTGGCCGGAGAACTTCTCCTGCACCACCGCATCGAGGTAGATCATCAGGCCGGCCAGCAGCAGCGCGCCGAGCAGACCCAGGCGGATCAGCCAGCACAGCCAGGGACGGGTCTTGGCGGGCACCTGGCGGCGTCCGCGGGCAGAGCGGGAGGGGGTACGGGATCGAGTCATGGCGCGGGATTATACGTGGCTTTGCCGTGGACGGATGGCACGCCCGGCGGTTTGCAGGCACCGGGCGAGCCGCCATAATGCCGCTCTGACCATTTTCCGACGAAAAGGATCGCCCGTGAGCCAGTCCCTGATCGAAGCCCTGCAGAATCCCGCCCTTTATCCCCACCCGGTGGCGGGGTTCGAAGTCATCGAGACGCACATCTCCTGGGTTCTGCTCACTGGCGACTATGCCTACAAGCTGAAGAAGCCGGTCGATTTCGGCTTCCTCGACTTCAGCAGCCGCGAAGCGCGCGAGCACTTCTGCCACGAGGAGTTGCGCCTCAACCAGCGCAGCGCCCGCGACCTCTATCTGGAAGTGCTGCCGGTCACCGGCAGCCCGGAAGCCCCGCAGCTCGGCGGCGACGGCCCGGTCGTCGACCACCTGCTGAAGATGCGCCAGTTCCCGCAGAGCGGCCTGCTGTCCAACGTGCTGGCCCGCGGCGAGCTGACCCCGGTGCACATCGACACCCTCGCCCAGCGCATCGCCGAGCTGCACGCCCAGGCCGCGCGCGTGCCGGCCGGGCACGCGCTGGGCAGCGCCGAGGCGGTGATGGCGCCGGTGCGGCAGAACTTCGAGCAGATCCGCCCGCTGCTCGGCGAGGAGGCCGCCGACCTGGCCCAGCTGCAGCATCTGGAAGCCTGGGCCGAGGACACCTTCGCGCGCCTCGCCCCGTTGCTCGAACAGCGCAAGGCCGACGGCTTCATCCGCGAATGCCACGGCGACATCCACCTGGCCAACGTCACCCTGATCGACGGCGAAGTGGTGCTGTTCGACTGCATCGAGTTCAACGAGCCGTTCCGCCTGATCGACGTGATCAGCGACGCCGCCTTCCTCGCCATGGACCTGGAAGACCGTGGCCTCAAGGCGCTGTCGCGGCGCTTCATCAACGCCTACCTGGAGCTGAGCGGCGACTACGCCGGCCTCGCCCTGCTGCCGTTCTACAAGGCCTACCGGGCCATGGTCCGCGCCAAGATCAGCCTGTTCCGCCTCGGCCAGGAGCAGGACCCGGTGGAGCGCGCGATGATCCTGCGCCAGTACCGCAACTACGCCGCCCTGGCGGAAAGCTACAGCGCCATTCCCTCGCGCTTCCTGGCCATCACCCACGGGGTCTCCGCGGTCGGCAAGAGCCACGTCGCCCTGCGCCTGGTCGAGGCCTTCGGCGCCGTGCGCCTGCGCTCGGACGTCGAGCGCAAGCGCCTGTTCCCCGCCGCCGGGGAAGCCGAGCTGTACGGCGCCGAGGCCAGCCAGCAGACCTACGCGCAGCTGCACCGGCTGGCGGCGGGCATCCTGCGGGCCGGCTTCCCGGTGGTGCTCGACGCCACCTACCTCAAGCACGCCCAGCGCCTGGCCGCCCAGGCGGTGGCCGAGGACAGCGGCGTGCCCTTCCTGATCCTCGACTGCCAGGCGCCGCAGACGGTGATCGCCGCCTGGCTGGCCGAGCGCCAGGCCGAAGGCCGCGACCCCTCCGATGCCACCCTCGCGGTGATCCAGGCCCAAGAGGCCGGGCGCGAACCGCTGCGCGACGAGGAGCTGCCGCACAGCGGGCGGATCGACACCCACGACGCCGCCAGCCTCAACGGCCTGGTCGAGCGCATCCGCCAGCAACTGCCCGAACTCTGACATCCCCGCCTCCCGGCCGCCCCCGCCACAGCCGACTAGACTGAAATATGGCGGGGCGGCCAGCACCTCCCCGTCGCGGACACGACAACGAGACAGCGCCCCGCCGCGTGCCGCCGGGCGCGTGGGCAGCGCATGGCTGCAAGGGGGAGGCGATGAACGACGAGTTGTTGCAGATGCGCAATCTCGGCAAGACTTCGGCGCTCTGGTTGCACACCGTGGGCATCCACACCGCAGGCGAGCTGCGCCGCCTCGGCGCCGCCGCCGCCTACCGGGCGGTGCTGGCCCGGGGCATCAACGCCTCGCGGGTGCTGCTCTATTCCATCGAGGGCGCCCTGCTCGACCGCCACTGGAGCGAGCTGACGGACGAGCACAAGATGCGCCTGCTGCAGCAGGTCGAGGCGCTCGGCAAGAGCGGTAACACCTTGTAAAGGCCTTTGCGCAGAATGCGCTTGACTCTCAAATGAAAACCTTTATCATTAAACCAACTGATCGCGAGATCGGTCGATAGACGAAAGGCCCTGGCAGACTGGCTTTTCGGTTATCTCCTCATCAGGCTAATCACGGTTTCGACCCGGCTCCCCCGCCGGGTCTTTTTTTGCCCGGGAAAAACCGTTCAGCGCGCCACCGCGGCTAGCGGCGCAGGCGCGCGCAGTGATCCTCGGCCGGCACCGCCGCGGTGTACCAGACGTAGTCGGCGGCCTGCGCCGCCACCGGCTTGCCGACTTCGGCGAGGATCAGCACGCGGGCGCCCTCGGCAGCGCCGAGATCCTCCAGATGCAGCGGCACGCCCAGGTCGCGGCGCGCATGGAAGGCCCCGGCGATCAGCACCGCCGGGGTCGGCGCCGCGCGCAGCCGCTCGGCCATGCGCCGGTCGCGCTGCTGCTGCACCGCCAGCATCGCCGGCAACTGGCTGTCCGGCAGCAGGCCGCAGTGCGAGCCGCGGATCTGCGCCAGCAGCGCCTCGCTCACCGCCGCGCGGGTCGAGCGTTGTCCGGCGAGCGCCGGGCGCTCGGCGTAGAGACGGCGGATTTCCTCGCGATCCAGGTTGGCCGCCCACAGCGGTGCCGGCTGGCGCAGCGCCCAGTCGACCAGCGCGGCGTACTGCGCCCAGTCCCAGCCGGGCTGCCAGGCCAGCGCCGCCGGCAGCTCCGGCCGTTCGCCGCGGGCCAGGGCAGCACGCAGCGCATCGACGCGCGCCTGCTGGTCGGGGTTGAGCATTTCCAGCAGCAGGCTGCCGGAGGCGCGCCGCGCGGCCAGGTTTTCCAACAGCCAGAGCTGCAGGGCGTGGTGATCGGGGTTGTCGTGCTGCTCGCCGATCAGCAGCCGCGGCGCCTCCGCCAGTCGGTCGAGCAGCTGCTGCGGGGTCAGGGTGCGACCGCTGGCCAGCTCGACGATCTGCCCGAGCTGCGCATCGGCGCGCCCTTCGGGACTCTGCCAGGCCGGCAGCGGCGTGACGCCGGGCGAGGTGACGGCACAGCCGCACAGCCACAGGGCGGCGCACAGCAACGACAGGACACGCATGGAACCTCCTTGAGCGGACAGCAGTGAAGAACGCCTCGCCTCAGCGGGCGATGACCAGCGGGTGGCCGCGCTCGGGGTGCTCGCGGACCAGCACCGGCAGGCCGAACACCGCCTCCAGCAGCTCGGCGCGCAGCACCTCGCGGGTCGCCCCCAGCGCCTGCACCCGCCCCTCTGCGAGCAGCAGCAGGCGTTCACAATAGCGCGCGGCCAGGTTCAGGTCATGCAGGATCACCAGCACCGCCACGCCGCGCGCGGCCAGCTGCCGCGCCGCCGCCAGGCAGCGGTGCTGGTGCTGCGGATCGAGCATCGCGGTCGGCTCGTCGAGCAGCAGCACCTGTCCTACGTCGCCCGGCCAGAGCTGCGCCAGCACCCGGGCCAGATGCACGCGCTGGCGCTCGCCGCCGGACAGGGTCAGGTAGTTGCGCCCGAGCAGCGCGGCGATGTCGGCGGCCTCCAGCGCCGCCTCGACGATGCGCCGGTCGGCGGCGCTGCCGCTGGCGTGCGGCAGGCGGCCGAGCGCGACCACCTCCTCGACGCGGAAGGCGAAGTCGAGGCTGGAACTCTGCGGCAGCACCGCCAGGCGCCGGGCGCGCTGCAGCGCCGGCCAATGCGCCAGCGGCCGCCCGTCGAACCACACCGCGCCGCCGGCCGCCGCCAGCTCACCGCACAGCGCCGCCAGCAGGCTGCTCTTGCCGGCGCCGTTGGGGCCGAGCACGCCGAGCACCTCGCCCGGACGCAGCTGCAGGTCGATGCCCTGCAGCACCGCACGCCCGCCACGGCGCACCGCCAGTCCCTCGCTGCGCAGCATCAGTAGCGCCCCCGTACCAGCAGGAACAGGAAGAACGGCGCGCCGAGCAGCGCGGTGACGATGCCGATCGGCAGCTCCGCCGGGGCCAGCGCCAGACGGGCGAGCAGATCGGCGCCGAGCAGCAGGCTGGCGCCGCCCAGCGCCGCCGCCGGCAGCAGCAGGCGGTGGTCGGGGCCGACCAGCAGGCGCATCAGGTGCGGCACCAGCAGGCCGATGAAGCCGATCATCCCGGCCGCCGCCACCGCCGCGCCGACGCCCAGCGCGGTGCAGAACACCAGTTCGCGCTTGAGCCGCTCGACCTCGAAGCCCAGGTGGCGCGCCTCCGACTCGCCCAGCAGCAAGGCGTTGAGCGCCCGCGCACGGCGCGGCAGCCACAGCGCCACGGCCAGGGCGATCAGCAGCAGCGGCCACAGGCGCCGGTAGCTGGCGCCGTTGAGGCTGCCCAGGTTCCAGAAGGTCAGACTGCGCAGGGTGGTGTCGTCGGCCAGGTAGCTGAGCAGGCCGATGGCCGCGCCGGACAGCGCGGTCAGGGCGATGCCGGCGAGCAGCATGGTGGCCACCCGGATCTCGCCGTCGCGGCGGCCGAGGCGGTAGACCAGCGCGGTGCTCAGCAGGCCGCCGGCGAACGCCGACACCGACAGCAGGTAGGGCGCCCAGGCCTCCGGCAGCCCGCCCAGGCTGGCGCCGAGGACGATGGCGCAGGCCGCGCCCAGCGCCGCGCCGCCGGACACGCCGATCAGCCCCGGATCGGCCAGCGGATTGCGGAACAAGCCCTGCATCGCCACCCCGCACAGCGCCAGCACCGCGCCCGCCGCCAGCCCCAGCAGGCTGCGCGGCAGGCGGATCTGGGCGACGATCAGCTCGGCCTGCTGCAGCCCCTCGCCGTCCAGCGGCAGGCCGGCCAGGCGCCCCAGCACCCGCAGGATGTCGGCCAGCGGCAGGGGCACCGGGCCGAGCGCCAGCGACAGCCAGAACGCCAGGCCCAGCACCAGAAGCAACAGGGGGAGCAGCCAGGGGCCGCGCAGCGGAACGATCATCGGGGAGGGCACCAGCCGGGAAAACCTGCGCGCAGGATAAGAGGCCGCCGCGCCGAGGAACAGCACCGGCATGCCCGACGCTGGCCAGCGGCACGCGCAGCTGGGGATAATCGGCGTTTTTGCGGAGGTGAGCATGCCACGACTGTGCGCCAGCCCGGAGCTGCCCGAGGGCAGCAGCCGCGGCTTCCAGATCGGCCGCCAGGCCCTGCTGCTGGTGCGCCGCGAGGGCCGCGTCTACGCCTATCGCAACCGCTGTCCGCACCGCGGCGTGGCGCTGGAATGGCAACCCGACCGCTTTCTCGACGACAGCGGCAGCCTGATCCAGTGCGCCCGCCACGGCGCGCTGTTCCTGATCGAGTCCGGGGAATGCGTCGCCGGCCCCTGCGCCGGCGAGTTCCTCGTCGCCCTGCCCTGCCGCGAGCAGGACGGCGCCATCTGGGTCGAGCTCTAGCCGTGCTGCGACAGCGCTAGGATACGACCTCCAGACGCCGCACCAGGCGCAGGCCCTGCGCCGACAGCTCGGCGCCGTAGGCCAGCACCTCGACGCCGGCGGCGCGCGCCTCGCGCAAGGCGCAGGCGTAGCCCGGGTCGATCTCCGCGGCGGCGCGCACCGCCTCGATGCCGGACAGGTTCACGCAGTACAGCTGCACCGCACGCACCCCGCGCCGCGCCAGGGTGGCCAGCTCGCGCAGGTGCTTGCTGCCGCGCGCGCTGACCGCGTCGGGGAAGGCCGCCACGGCGCTGCCGTCGAAGCCCAGGGTCACGCTCTTGACCTCGACGAACGCCGGCCCCGCGGCGAAGTCGAGGCAGAAGTCGATGCGGCTGTTCTCCTCGCCGTAGCGCACCTCGCGGCGCAGGCGCTGGAAACCGGCCAGTTCGGCGATCGCCCCGGCGCGCAGCGCCTCCTCGACCAGCGGATTGGCCCGCGCGGTATTGATGCAGGCCAGCCGCCCGTGGGGCGTCTGCACCAGCTCCCAGGTGCCGGGCAGCTTGCGCCGGGGATCGTCGCAGCGGCTGAACCAGACCCGCGCGCCCTCGCTCATGCAGTGACGCATCGAGCCGGTGTTCGGGCAGTGGATGGTCAGCGTCTCGCCCGAGGCAGTCTCGACATCGGCGAAGAAACGCTTGTAGCGGCGCAGCAGGCGGCCCTCTTCCAGCGGCGGATCAAACTGCATCGGGACGCCAGCTGCGCAGGCCGCGGGCGATGCGCTCGACCGCCTGCTCCAGGCGCGGCAGGCTCTGGGTGTAGGCGAAACGCACATGGCGGCCGGCCTGGTGGCGGCCGAAGTCCAGCCCCGGGGTGATCGCCACATGCTCGGTCTCCAGCAGATGCTGGCACAGCGCGTAGGAATCGCCGCCGAACGCCGCGATGTCGGCGTACAGGTAAAAAGCGCCCTCGGGCTCCACGGCGATGCCGAAGCCCAGTTCGCGCAGCGCCGGCAGCAGGTAGTCGCGGCGCCGGGCGAACTCGGCGCGGCGCGCTTCGAGGATCGCCAGGGTCTCCTCCTCGAAGCAGGCCAGGGCGGCGTGCTGGGCGATGGTCGGCGCGCTGATGTAGAGGTTCTGCGCCAGTTTCTCCAGCTCCGGCACTGCCTTGTGCGGCGCCACCAGCCAGCCCAGGCGCCAGCCGGTCATGCCGAAGTACTTGGAGAAGCTGTTGAGCACGAAGGCCTCGTCGTCTACCTCCAGCACGCTGGGCGCCTCCAGGCCGTAGGTCAGGCCGTGGTAGATCTCGTCCACCACCAGATGGCCGCCGCGCGCGCGCAGCGCCGCCGACAGGCCGGCCAGCTCCTCGCGCGACAGCACGGTGCCGGTCGGGTTGGCCGGCGAGGCGAGCAGCGCGCCGACGCTGTCGCGGTCCCAGTGGCGCGCCACCAGTTCGGGGTTGAGCTGGTAGCGGCTCTCGGCGCCTACCGGCACCAGCTGCGCAGCGCCCTCCACCAGACGCAGGAAATGGCGGTTGCACGGGTAGCCCGGGTCGGCCAGCAGCCAGTGCTTGCCGGGATCGACCAGCAGCGCCGCAGCCAGCAGCAGCGCGCCGCTGCCGCCGGGCGTGATCAGGATCCGCGCCGGGTCGATGTCCACCCCGTAGCGCCGCGCGTAGAAGCCGGCCAGCGCCTCGCGCAGCGCCGGCAGGCCGCGCGCCGCGGTGTAGCGGGTGTGTCCGGCGGCCAGCGCAGCCTGCCCGGCGCGCACGATGGGCTCGGCGGTGGAGAAGTCCGGTTCGCCGATCTCCAGGTGGATGACGTCGTGCCCGGCCGCCTGCAGCTCGTTGGCACGCGCCAGCAGGGCCATGACGTGGAAGGGTTCGATGGCGCGACTGCGCGCACTGTAGGACGCCGGCATGCGTAGCTCCGTGATCAGGCAAAGGGCGATTCTAGCAACTGGCGCCGCGCCCAGGCGCGCGGAGGGCATGCACTGGCGCCCGCCGGGGCTTTCTGGTAGGTTCGCCCGCTTGCAACCGCAGGGCCGGCTAAAATGCCGCTGATGGACACAACCTGCGCACGGGATTAGCGAATGTGAGAGGCGGACATATCATGCCCACCAAGACCCAAGAAAAGAGCAGTCAACTGATCCGCAGCTTCGACCCCTATCGGGAAACCCCCGGCGAGGAGTACATGAGCGATGCGATGCGCGCTCATTTCGTCGGCATTCTCAACAACTGGAAGCAGGAGCTGATGGAGGAGGTCGACCGCACCGTGCATCACATGCAGGACGAGGCCGCCAACTTCCCCGACCCGGCCGACCGCGCCAGCCAGGAGGAGGAGTTCAGCCTGGAACTGCGCACCCGCGACCGCGAGCGCAAGCTGATCAAGAAGATCGACGAAACCCTGCAACTGATCGAAGACAACGATTACGGCTGGTGCGAATCCTGTGGCGTCGAGATCGGCATCCGCCGTCTGGAAGCCCGCCCCACCGCCACCCTGTGCATCGATTGCAAGACGCTGGCGGAAATCAAGGAAAAGCAGCTGGGTTCCTGACCCACCACGGGGCGCCACGGCGCCCCGTGTCGTTTCTGACGTCCCCTCCCGCCCCCGACTCCGCCGCGATGAGCCAGATTCCCGCCTACACCGGCCGCTTCGCCCCGACCCCCAGCGGCTACCTGCACTTCGGCTCGCTGGTCGCCGCCCTCGCCTCCTGGCTGGACGCCCGCGCCGTCGGCGGACGCTGGCTGCTGCGCATGGAAGACCTCGACCCGCCGCGCGAGATGCCCGGCGCCCAGGACGCCATCCTGCGCAGCCTGGAAACCTACGGCCTGCACTGGGACGGCGCGGTCGAGCGGCAGAGCGCGCGCCACGACGCCTATGCCGCAGCGCTGGAGACCCTGCTGGAGCGCGGCCTGGCCTATCCCTGCAGCTGCTCGCGCAAGCAGCTCGCAGGCCACGACCTCTATCCCGGCACCTGCCGCGAGCTGCGGCGTCCGCGCCACGACGCGGCGATCCGCCTGCGCGTGCCGGACGCCGAGTACGCCTTCGTCGACCGGGTGCAGGGCCGCTTCGCCCAGAACCTCGCCCGCGAGGTCGGCGACTTCGTCATCTGCCGCCGCGACGGACTGTACGCCTACCAGCTGGCGGTGGTGCTCGACGACGCCTGGCAGGGTGTCACCGACATCGTGCGCGGCGCCGACCTGCTCGACTCCACGCCGCGCCAGCTGTACCTGCAGGAACTGCTCGGCCTGCCCCACCCGCGCTACCTGCACATCCCGCTGCTGCTGCAGCCCGACGGCCACAAGCTCGGCAAGTCCTACCGCTCGCCGCCGCTGCCCGCCGACCGCGCCCCGGCCCTGCTGGTGCGCGCCCTGCGCGCCCTCGGCCAGCAGCCGCCGGAAGCGCTGGCCGGCGAGCCGGTCGCCGGGGTGCTGGACTGGGGCGTGCGCCACTGGAACGTCGCCGCCATTGCCCGGTGCACCGGCCTGGACGAGGCGACGCTGCGCTGAACGCCGCAGCGGCCACGCTTCCAGCGGCACCGGCCCTCGGCTACCATCGTCCGCCACCCCGCACGCGAGACCTGCCATGTACATCTACCGGCTGGTACTGATCCTGGTGGTCGGGATCTACCTGTTCTCCCCGGCCATCATGGACTGGTGGATCGAACCCACCGGCGCCTGGTACCGGCCTTACATGCTCTGGCTGATCCTGATCGTCGTCACCTTCATCCTGCAGAGCCAGCGCGATGCCGACGAGCTTTAGCCCGACCCACCTGCTGCTGATCAGCACCTTCTACCTGCTGCTGCTGTTCGGCCTCGCCTGGCTGACCGAGCGCGGCCTGCTGCCGCGCGCGCTGGTGCGCCACCCGCTGACCTACACCCTGTCGCTGGGGGTGTACACCAGTGCCTGGGCGTTCTACGGCGCGGTGGGGCTGGCCTACCAGTACGGCTACGGCTTCCTGGCCATCTACCTGGGGCTGTCCGGCGCCTTCCTGCTCGCCCCGGTGCTGCTGCAGCCGGTCCTGCGCCTGACCCGCACCTACCAGCTGGCCTCGCTGGCCGACCTGTTCGCCTTCCGCTTCCGCAGCACCTGGGCCGGCGCGCTGACCACCCTGTTCATGCTGCTGGCCGTGCTGCCGCTGCTGGCCCTGCAGATCCAGTCGATCGCCGATACCGTCGCGCTCATCGGCCAGGAGCAGAACCACGAGCAGGTCGCCCTGGTGTTCTGCGTGCTGATCAGCCTGTTCACCATCCTGTTCGGCGCCCGGCGCATCGCCACCCGCGAGCGCCACGAGGGGCTGGTGATCGCCATCGCCTTCGAGTCGCTGGTCAAGCTCTGCGCGATGACCGCCATCGGCCTGTACGCGCTGTACGGCGTGTTCGACGGCCCGGCGGGCCTGGAACAGTGGCTGCTGCAGAACCAGACGGCGCTGGCCACCCTGCACACCCCGCTGCAGGAAGGCCCCTGGCGCACCCTGCTGCTGGTGTTCTTCGCCGCCGCCATCGTCATGCCGCACATGTTCCACATGGCCTTCACCGAGAACCTCAACCCGCGCAGCCTGATCAGCGCCAGCTGGGGCCTGCCGCTGTTCCTGCTGCTGATGAGCCTGGCGGTGCCGCCGATCCTCTGGGCCGGCCTCAAGCTCGGCGCCAGCACCAACCCCGAGTACTACACCCTGGGCATCGGCATGGCGGTGGAGCAGCCCTGGCTGATCTTCGCCGCCTACGTCGGCGGCCTGTCGGCGGCCAGCGGGCTGGTCATCGTGGTCACCCTGGCGCTGTCGGGCATGGTCCTCAACCATCTGGTGCTGCCGCTCTACCAGCCGCCGGCCGAGGGCAACATCTACCGCTGGCTGAAGTGGACCCGCCGGGCGCTGATCGTGGCGATCATCGCCGCCAGCTACGGCTTCTACCGGCTGATCGACGCCGGGCAGAACCTCTCCCACCTGGGCACCGTGTCCTTCGTCGCCACCCTGCAGTTCCTCCCCGGCGCGCTGTCGCTGCTCTACTGGCCGAGCGCCAACCGCCGCGGCTTCATCGCCGGCCTGCTGGCCGGCGCCAGCGTCTGGGTCCTGACCATGCTGCTGCCGCTGGTGGCCAAGGTGCCCGGCTTCTACCTGCCGCTGCTCGACCTGGTCTACGTGCTCGACGACACCAGCTGGCACCTGGCGGCCATCGCCTCGCTGACCGCCAACGTGCTGGTGTTCGCCCTGGTCTCGCTGCTCAGCGAGGCCAGCGCCGAGGAACAGAGCGCCGCCGAGGCCTGCGCGGTGGACAACCTGCGCCGCCCGCAGCGCCGCGAGCTGGTCGCCGGCTCGCCCCAGGAGTTCGCCGCCGAACTGGCCAAACCGCTCGGCGCGCGCACCGCCCAGCGCGAGGTGGAGCAGGCGCTGCGCGACCTCGACCTGCCCTTCGACGAGCAGCGCCCCTATGCCCTGCGCCGCCTGCGCGACCGCATCGAGGCCAACCTGTCCGGGCTGATGGGGCCGAGCGTGGCCCAGGACATCGTCGAGAACTTCCTGCCCTACAAGGTCGGCGGCGAAACCTACGTCACCGAGGACATCCACTTCATCGAGAGCCGTCTGGAGGACTACCAGTCGCGCCTCACCGGCCTGGCCGCCGAGCTGGACGCCCTGCGCCGCTACCATCGGCAGACCCTGCAGGAGCTGCCGATGGGCGTCTGCTCGCTGGCCAAGGACCAGGAAATCCTCATGTGGAACCGCGCCATGGAGGAACTCACCGGCATCGACGCGCACCTGGTGGTCGGCTCGCGACTGGGCAGCCTGGCCGAACCCTGGCGCGGCCTGCTGAGCCGCTTCGTCGACGCCGCCGACGAGCACCTGCACAAGCAGAGCCTCGGCCTCGACGGCCAGACCCGCTGGCTCAACCTGCACAAGGCGGCCATCGACGAGCCGCTGGCGCCGGGCAACAGCGGTCTGGTGTTGCTGGTCGAGGACCACACCGAGACCCAGCTGCTGGAAGACCGCCTGGTGCACTCCGAGCGCCTGGCCTCGATCGGCCGGCTGGCCGCCGGGGTGGCCCACGAGATCGGCAACCCGGTCACCGGCATCGCCTGCCTGGCGCAGAACCTGCACGAGGAGCGCGAGGGCGACGCCGAGATCGTCGAGACCTGCGCGCAGATCATCGAGCAGACCAAGCGCATCACCCGCATCGTCCAGTCGCTGATGAGCTTCGCCCACGCCGGCGGCCGCCAGCAGGCCAGCGAGCCGGTCTGCCTGGCCGAAGTGGCCCGCGAGGCCATCGCCCTGCTGTCGCTCAACCGCGAGCACGACGTGCAGTACTTCAACCTCTGCGCCCCGCAGCATTGGGTCGAGGGCGACCCGCAGCGCCTCGCCCAGGTGCTGATCAACCTGCTGTCCAACGCCCGCGACGCCTCGCCCGCCGGCAGCGCGATCCGCGTGCGCAGCGAGGCCGGCGAGCACACCGTCGAACTGATCGTCGAGGACGAAGGCTCGGGGATTCCCAAGTCGATCGTCGACCGCCTGTTCGAGCCGTTCTTCACCACCAAGGACCCCGGCAAGGGCACCGGCCTGGGCCTGGCGCTGGTCTACTCGATCGTCGAGGAGCACTACGGCCAGATCACCATCGACAGCCCGGCCGACCCGCAAAAGCAGCGCGGCACGCGCATTCGGGTTACCCTGCCGCGCTATGCCGGCCCGACGGCCCACTAGCAATCCGTGAAGTCGACGGATACCGTCATCCCCGGGCAGCGCCCCGCGCCGCCCCTCCCCGCCGCACCGGCCCGTGCGGCGGCGACGGTTTCCGGGCGCTTCCGTGTACGTCGCGAGAGCTGAACAGACATGGCACACATCCTCATCGTCGAAGACGAAACCATCATCCGCTCGGCCCTGCGCCGCCTGCTGGAGCGTAACCAGTACCAGGTCAGCGAAGCCGGCTCGGTGCAGGAGGCCCGCGAGCGCTACAGCATTCCCGGCTTCGACCTGGTGATCAGCGACCTGCGCCTGCCCGGCGCGCCGGGCACCGAACTGATCGGCCTGGCCGGCGCCACCCCGGTGCTGATCATGACCAGCTATGCCAGCCTGCGCTCGGCGGTCGACTCGATGAAGCTCGGCGCCATCGACTACATCGCCAAGCCGTTCGACCACGACGAGATGCTGCAAGCGGTGGCGCGCATCCTGCGCGAGCGGCGCCCGGCGCAGGCCGCCGAAAACCCCGCCGTACAGGCTGCCGGGGCGCGTGCCGAGCAGGGCGCCGGCAGCGACGAGATCGGCATCATCGGCCGCTGCGCGGCCATGCAGGACCTGTTCGGCAAGATCCGCAAGGTGGCGCCCACCGACTCCACGGTGCTGATCCAGGGCGAGTCCGGCACCGGCAAGGAGCTGGTGGCGCGCGCCCTGCACAATCTCTCGCGGCGCGCCAAGGCGCCGCTGATCTCGGTGAACTGCGCGGCGATTCCGGAAACCCTGATCGAGTCGGAACTGTTCGGCCACGAGAAGGGCGCCTTCACCGGCGCCACCGCCGGGCGCGCCGGCCTGGTCGAGGCGGCCGACGGCGGCCCCCTGTTCCTCGATGAGATCGGCGAGCTGCCGCTGGAGGCCCAGGCGCGCCTGCTGCGCGTGCTGCAGGAAGGCGAGATCCGCCGGGTCGGCTCGGTGCAGTCGCAGAAGGTCGACGTGCGCCTGATCGCCGCCACCCACCGCGACCTGAAGAGCCTGGCGCGCAACGGCCAGTTCCGCGAGGACCTCTATTACCGCCTGCACGTCATCTCCCTGCGCCTGCCGGCGCTGCGCGAGCGCGAGGACGACGTGCAGGACATCGCCCAGGTGTTCCTCGCCCGCCAGTGCGCGCGCATGGGCCGCGAGGCCCTGAGCTTCTCCGCCGAGGCGCTCAAGGCCATCGGCCACTACCACTGGCCGGGCAACGTGCGCGAGCTGGAGAACGCCATCGAGCGCGCGGTGATCCTCAGCGAGGGCTCGCAGATCCCTCTCGACCTCCTGGGCATCGACGTCGAACTGGACGAGGACTTCGCCCCCGCCCACGGCGAACACGCGCCGGCCGCCAGCAACGAGCCAGCCGAGGACCTGTCGCTGGAGGACTACTTCCAGCACTTCGTCCTCGAACACCAGGACCACATGACCGAGACCGAACTGGCCCGCAAGCTGGGCATCAGCCGCAAGTGCCTGTGGGAACGCCGCCAGCGCCTGGGCATCCCGCGCCGCAAGTCCGGGGCCGCGAGCGACACCTGAGGTGTTACCCACATCGGCGCCGCGTAACAGCAACCGGGTTCATCGGTAACGGGAACCCGGTTTTTTACGCCTGAGGGCCACCCTGCAAAACCTTCAAGCCATTGATTTCAAAGGGTTTTCAAAAGTTGGCACAGCAACTGCATTAGTATTCGCACAACAAAAACAACAACGCCAAGACAACACAATAAAAACAACACGCAACGACTCCGACACAACAAAAACAACAGGGTGGAGGCGCAGCAAACTGATTCTTTTGGAGAGGATGTAGTCGACGGGAGCTTCCCGCAGCCGGACAGAGAACAATAAAACTGCCCCGAGGCAGCGTCCGATACCGGTTGACCGCAAGGTGCGGCACGATCAGCGTCCAAAGTAATCCGTTTGTTCTTGAGTCCCGACTTGGGACAGCCCCGGCCAACGCCGGAACGGGCAACCAACAACAACAACAGCCCGGCAGCACAAGAAGAACAAAGCACGATCTGATTTGAGGGGAGCTTCGGCTCCCCTTGTGCTTTGCGCACTTTGCACGCACGGCGCCGCGCCGCCTGCGCGTTCACCATCCCCGCCGGCCAGTGCTAGAATCCGTCCCCATTGCGCGGGGCTGCTCCCGCTCCCGCCCTATCCGGTACCCCTAGCCTCATGCTGAAAAAGCTGTTCCAGACCCTCCGTTCGCCCCTGCGCCGCGTGCGCCCGGTCCGCACCACGCCGCAGGTGCTCGCCGCCAGCCAGCATCCGCTGCGTCACGAGCAGATCAGCCGCAACGCGGTCGGCGTGGTCGACCGCCTGCAGAAGGCCGGCTACCAGGCCTATCTGGTCGGCGGCTGCGTGCGCGACCTGCTGCTGGGCATGACGCCCAAGGACTTCGACGTCGCCACCAGCGCCACCCCCGAGCAGGTGCGTGCCGAGTTCCGCAACGCCCGGGTGATCGGCCGGCGCTTCAAGCTGGTCCACGTCCACTTCGGCCGCGAGATCATCGAGGTGGCGACCTTCCGCGCCAACCACCCGCAGGGCGAGGACGACGAGGACAGCCACCTGGCCTCGCGCAACGAGAGCGGTCGCATCCTGCGCGACAACGTCTACGGCAGCCAGGAAGACGACGCCCAGCGCCGCGACTTCACCATCAACGCGCTGTACTACGACCCGACCAGCGAACGCATCCTCGACTATGCCCATGGCATGCACGACATCCGCAACCGCCTGGTGCGCCTGATCGGCGATCCCACCCAGCGCTATCAGGAAGACCCGGTGCGCATGCTGCGGGCGGCGCGCTTCGCCGCCAAGCTCGGCTTCGAGATCGACAAGCACAGCGCCGCGCCGATCCGCCCGCTGGCCCGTCTGCTCAACGACATTCCCGCCGCGCGACTGTTCGACGAAGTGCTCAAGCTGCTGCTCGGCGGCCAGGGCGAGCGCACCTTCGAGCTGCTCTGCCAGTACGACCTGTTCGCCCCGCTGTTCCCGGCCAGCGCCAAGGCACTCAAGGCCGACCCCGAATACGCCGGCACGCTGATCCGCCAGGCGCTGGCCAACACCGACGAACGCATCCGCCTGGGCAAGCCGGTGACTCCGGCCTTCCTGTTCGCCGCCCTGCTCTGGCCGGCCATTCCGGCCCGCGCCGCCGCCCTGCAGGCGCGCGGCATGCCGGCGATCCCGGCGCTGCAGGAGGCCGCCCACGACGTGATCGGCGAGCAGTGCCGGCGCACCGCCATTCCCAAACGCTTCACCCTGCCGCTGCGGGAGATCTGGGACATGCAGGAGCGCCTGCCGCGCCGCCAGGGCAAGCGCGCCGACCTGCTGCTGGAGAACCCGCGCTTCCGCGCCGGCTACGACTTCCTGCTGCTGCGCGAGAGCGCCGGCGAGGAAACCGGCGAACTGGGCCAGTGGTGGACCGACTACCAGGACGCCAGCGACAGCGAGCGCCGGGCGATGATCCGCGAGCTGGGCAACCAGGATGGCGCCAAGGCGCCGCGCAAGCGCCGGCGCAGCCCGCGCAAGCGGCGCAGCGAAGCGCCCGGCGCGCATGGCCAGGACTGAGCCGACGATGACGCCCGTTTACATCGGCCTGGGCAGCAACCTCGCCGAGCCGCGCCAGCAGCTCGAAGCGGCGCTGGCGGCCATCGCCCGCTTGCCCGGTTGCCGGCTGACGCGGGTTTCCTCCTTCTATGCCAGCGACCCGCTCGGCCCCGCCGACCAGCCCCGCTACGTCAATGCCGTGGCCGCCCTGGAGTGCAGCCTGGCGCCGCTGGCGCTGCTCGACGCGCTGCAGGCCATCGAGCAGGAACAGGGCCGGGTACGCAAGGCCGAGCGCTGGGGCCCGCGCACCCTCGATCTGGACATCCTGCTGTTCGGCGACCTGCAACTGGACGAGGAGCGCCTGCGCGTGCCCCACTACCATATGCACGCGCGCGCCTTCGTGCTCTATCCGCTGGCGGAGATCGCCGCCGACCTGCAGCTGCCCGATGGCCGGCCGCTGCAGGCGCTGCTCGCCGACTGCCCCTGCGTCGGCCTGGAGCGCCTGCCCCCGGCCACCGGCGCCGCACCGCCAACGGGCAGCGCATAACCGGGCGCAATTGACTTCCACCCCCCCCATCGGGACTATAGGCAACCGTTTGCCCCGCGCCGCTTCTGGCTGGCGCCAACGAGGATATTTGTTCATGCCTGATGTCACGCTCACGACCCTGCAGGGTCTCAAGCAGCGCGGCGAGAAGATCGTCATGCTGACCAGCTACGACGCCACGTTCGCCGCCGCCTCCTGCGCGGCCGGCGTCGAGGTGCTGCTGGTCGGCGACTCGCTCGGCAACGTCCTGCAGGGCCATGACAGCACCCTGCCGGTCAGCGTGGCCGACATGGCCTATCACACCGCCTGCGTGAAGCGCGGCAACCGCGGTGCGCTGATCCTCGCCGACCTGCCGTTCATGGCCTATGCCACCCTCGGTCAGGCCCTGGACAACAGCGCGACACTGATGCGCGCCGGCGCGCACATGGTCAAGCTCGAAGGCGGCGCCTGGCTGTGCGAGACCGTGCAGCGCCTGGCCGAAAACGGCATTCCGGCCTGCGTGCACCTGGGTCTGACGCCGCAGTCGGTCAACGTCTTCGGCGGCTACAAGGTGCAGGGCCG
>RRZT011005641.1_pt1 | contig 20311 bp, 33 predicted proteins | sample 2165551 | NCBI WGS metagenome assembly RRZT01 (sample SAMN10456910, study PRJNA506462) | wastewater metagenome | biome: wastewater; feature: sludge; material: wastewater sludge; isolation source: wastewater sludge with Escherichia coli K12::gfp cells carrying plasmid... | place: USA: Moscow, Idaho... | reverse complement strand
GCCTTCGGTGCGGTACATGGACCCGGCGCCGGTGGTGTCGAACTCGTGGCCGAGGTTCGGGCCGGTGTGGTTGTCGTCGTGCCCGTCGCAGTCAGCGGCGAGGCGACCCACGTAGGCGTTGACCCGGTGGCCGGGGATGCCAAGCGGCGGGGCGGGGGTGAAGTCGAAGAGGAGCCGGCGGATGCTGGCGTGCGTGGCACAGGTGCAGCCGTCGGGGTGGTAGGCGAAGTCGGTCACGATTCGATGACCTCAGGCGAGTGGTAGTTCCATGCCTCAAGCGGCATGAGCTCGGCCAGCGCCTCTGCAAACTGTTGGGGGGTTTCCCCGACTGCGTCGGCTTCGGCCAAGTCGCCAGCGGTGAGCGTGATGGCGATGTCCGCCGACCGGGTCACGTCGAAGGTGCGGGTCACTGCTCGCCGTCCCAGATGTCCCACTGGTCGCGATCGGTGGTGGGGTCGATCCGTGCGGCCTCGTAGTCGGGATCCACCGGCGCGGCGTTGGCGTACTGGCGCTCGTGGGTGGCGCACAGGTACTCGCCGGGCACGGCTTGGCGGCGGCACTTCGGCTGTGCGCACTTCACTGCTCGACCTCGGGCAGGAACGGCTGCACGGCGGTGAGGGCGGAAGCCCACGGTTCGGTCAGCTCGTCCTGCTCAAACCGCCCCAGCCCTTCCTTCTCCACCACGGCGATGAGTGCGCGGGTGGCGGCGACGAGTGCCCGTCGGGTGGACGGGCCGCACGCCCACGGGGTGGCGTCGACCTCGTCCAGGTCGATGTGTGTGCGGAGGCGGGCGGTCACGGCCGGACCCCCTGCCACGGGTCAGAAGACGGTGTGTGCAGTGCATCGGCCTGCTGCTCGTCGGCCCGCTTCTGGATGCGGATGGCGTGGGTGCCCTCGTCAATCAGCGGGTCCATGTCGGGGTCGGTGAACGTCAGCCGCACGGTCCCGTCGGGGTCCTGGCACCAGTAGGCGATTTCACGCCACCCACCGGCGAACAGCACCCGGTCACCGTCGTCCAGCTCGTACAGGTACCCCATGCGCTCCGGGTGGTACGCCGGGGCGCCGGTGGCGGTCAGCCGGTCCACGGCGGCGGCGATGGTGGTGAGTCGGTCGCTCACCTGGTCGATGAGTCGCTGCAACTCGGCGAGGGTGTCGGGAAGTGTGTCCGTGCTCATGGCATCATTTCCTTTGGTCCCGTGCGTGGGACCGGTCACGACCAGCGGGCCTTCGACGCCTGCTGGTGATGCGGGCTCACCCCGGAGGGCGCGGCGGCATTCCCTCCGGGGTGTTCCCCGTTCCCGCAGGGGAGTGCGGGTGGGGAGATGGTGTGGCCGTCACCGCCGCAGACCCGAAGGTCGAGGTCCACGTCGACGGTGATGCCGGTGAGTACCTGGCCGGCGTTGGCGGGGTGGAGGCTGCGGGCCACGAACGCTTCGGGGGTGAGCACCTGGCCGTCGTGGAGCACCCTGGTCTCGACGGGGAGGCCCATGCCGTTCATGCCGCCGCCGGTCCGTCGGTCGTGGCCTTGGCGATGTCCAGCCACCGCACGACCGTCGAGCGAGAGACGGGGACGTCCATGCCGTGAAGGCGGATCATCACCTCGTCGATGGACAGGTCGTCTTCGTCCCGCCAGGTGGTCAGCGTCTCAGCGAGGCGACCCCCGAACTTGAGGCGGTCGTAGACCGGGAAGGAGCTTGTCCGTGCCATAACGTGAGTCAATATGACTTACGAGGTGGAAGGCGTCAAGACTTTCCTTCTACGTGTTGCCCCATTTGTCATTCCGTGACACGCTATGACCCATGCCCACCACCTACGGCTCACGGCTCAGGGCGGCCCGTGAGAACGCAGACCTCACCCAGCAAGACGTCGTCTTCGCCGTCCGCCAGGCACTGCCCCGCCCCATGTGGATCAGCCAGACGAAGCTTCAGCGCATCGAGTCCGGCGACATCCCCGAGGCCAAGGCCGACACGTTCCTGCTGCTCTTCCTCGCCGACCTCTACGGGGCCAGCCTAGCCGACATCTCCGCCGCGGTCGCAGAGGACGTGAAGATGGTCGCTGACTTGGTGAAACGCCAGACTGGATGGTCTAGTCACACGCTCAAGGCCCCCGCCCTCGCCGGCCGATGACCCACGGATCACCGACGATCACGGGGGGTGGTCCCATGACAGAACTGCACAGACTGACGCTCGTCTACGTGCGCGAACGACTCGACCGCGGCGAGCTCAACCGTCGGTCAGCGGAAGGGGTGCGGTGCAAGCTGCGTGACTTTGCGCTTGAGGTGGGCACCCAGCCGGGCCGGGTGAACCGTCGTCACGTCGAGCGGTGGATGGCGCGACCTGGGATCTCACCCGCCTACCGTCGGTCGCGGTTGTCGGCGCTCCGTGGGTTCTGCCAGTGGTGCGTGTTGAACGGTCACATGGCGAAGGACCCGACGTTGGGGTTGAAAGCGCCGCCGCTACCGCCGTACCTGCCGCGCTCCCTCCCGGTGCCTCAGGTGGCGTCGGTCGTCGCGCACGCACCCGACGCGCGGGCCAGGGTGGTGTTGCTGCTCATGGCGCAGGAGGGGTTGCGTCGAGCCGAGGTCACGGCCGTGCAGCTCGGGGACGTGGACCTGTGCAACCTGACGCTTCAGGTGCGCGGCAAGGGCGGCCAGGGCAGGGTGACGGCGGCGGTGCCGTTGTCGACGGAGACAGCCAGGGCGATCGAGACGTACCTGCTCGAGGTGGGGCACACTGCCGGGCCGCTGATCCGGTCGAAGGTCCACCCTGATCGGGGCATCACACCGCACTCGCTGGGTGAGATGGTGTCTCGTTGGATGGCCGACGCCGGCGTGAAGCAGGCGCCCGGTGACGGCCGGTCGGGTCACGCGTTGCGGCACTCTTGTGCGAACCACATGATGGATCGGGGTGCGACGACGGAGCAGGTGAAAGCGGCGCTTCGGCACAAGTCGATCCGGTCGACGGAGGTGTACGTGCGTGGGCGGGTGGAGCCGTTGCGTGAGGTGATGTCGGGCCGGTCGTACCTTCCGTGACTAGACACCCACGTACAGTCGGCTGTCTCGTCAGTCAGCTTGAGCAGGAAATCGTGTCCTGGTGGCATCATGTGTGGATGCGGACTGGTCTGGTCGGGGTGGTGGTCGCGGTGGTGGCACTCACGGGGTGCGGCGTCGGCGGTGGCACGGCGGACGCCGCGGTCACCCTGACCGTTCCGGCGTCCTACTCGGACCAGACGGGGCCGGGGTGCGCTTCGGCCGACGGGTACAGCGACATCACCGCAGGGACCGTCCTGACTCTGGCGACGGAGGATGGCGAGGTGGTCGACCGTGCCGAGCTGGACGGCGGCGAGCTCGAGATCGATGACCGCAACGGCCGGTTGTGTGTGTTCGGCGCGACGTTCGCCGATGTTCCTGACGATTCTGACGCTGAGTACGTCATCACGGGTTCGGGCAGGGACGGCGAAGTGCTGGCGTCCGGCGCTGAGTTGTTGGCCGGTGATGTGCAGGTGACGATCGGCGGGTGAACGCGAAAGGACCCCCCGCCCGGTGAGGGGCGAGGGGTCCCGATGTTCGGTTGGATTGAGTTGGCGTCAGGCGAACATCACGGCCGACAGGACCAGTGGGACCAGCCACCGGTGTCGCGCACCATCCCGGCGCTGACGATGGCGTTGGCCCACGGGTCGAACACTGACCGGCCGGCCATGCCGTAGGTGGCGGCTCTGCCCGACCAGTAGGTCGCGAGCTGCTGGAAGAGACCAGACGCCGACGAGGAGCCGTTGCGTGCGCCCGGGTTCCCACCGCTCTCGCACATCATCACCCGTACAGCCTCGTCGCCCCGGTAGCCGACACCCATGCGGGCGAACGCTGCACGCACCAGCGCAGGGCAGTCGCCGGGCCCGTAGCACGTCGTAGCCCTGGCGGCGTCCACAGCGGCCAGGTAGGCGGCGATGCGGTTCAACACGACGGCGTTCAACCAGTAGGCCAGTCTCGCCGCAGTGGGTCGGTCGATGTTCGGGTGGCCGCAGTTGTACCACTGCTGCACGGCCACCGGCCGGTAGGGGAACTGGACGGGTGAGCACACCCGGTCGACGTGGGTGACGACGGGGGCGGGTGGTGCGGACTGTGCTGCTGCGGGGGTGCTGCACCCGACGAGGGTGACAGCGATGACAACGGCTGCTGCGGTGAGTCTGCGCAAGGGTCAGTGTCCTTGTTGGGGGGCATGTCCTCGGCTTGCTGCCTGTGCAGCCCCGGCCGGTGGCGGGACGCGAAGAAGGCCCGCCGTGATTGGCGGGCCTCCTCGGTTGCGTTCTTGACGTGGTGGTTACGATGGTGGCGTGATCCAGCAAAGACCTCTGGCTGACGGCATCGTCACCGTGCTAGCGAAGGACGAGACAACCGGCATGTGGGCGCATGCTGTGGTCCCCGAGCCCGTCGGTGAACTGACGGAAGAGTCGTGGATCTCCAACGACTGGCACGGCTACCGCCTGAAGATGGACGGCCAGGTGCTGGCGCAGTGGGCTGAGCCGATCCGCTAGCGGGGCTTGATCCCTGCTCTCAACCGTGCCCGTTTAGAGTCCGATAGAGCCTTGGCGTTCATGTCCTCGAGCGTGACCGGCGACGCCAGCGACCGGTGCGGGGCAGCACACCGCTCGGCGTTGGACCGCTCGTGCAGCCACCCGCCGCCGTGCTTCGTGGCGTCAAGCGGCACCCCGTAGATTGGCTTGCCGCACGTCCGGCACTTCGGCCGGTTGGAGGTCACTTCTCCAGGTTCCCCAGGCGCCGGTCATGGTCCTCAGCGGTCGTCTCCAGACGGGCCACCACCTGCGACAGCTTGATGAGCAGCACCAGCGACCAGCCGAGGATGCCGGTCCCGATGCCCATCACGGCCAGGCCGAACGCGACCAGCGTGCCGTCGTTGATCTGCGCGCCGAACATCCCGCCGACGATGCCGATGGCGAGGTTCACGACGGACGCCACGGCGATGACCGCCAGCGAGAAAGGGGACGTGGCCACGTCCCCGATGTGCTCGATCATGGCTCCACCGCGAAAGTGTCCGTCACCCATGTGACCGGCACGCCTTCCTCGCCGCGTCGAAGGGGTGTCTCGATGCCGGTGATGCGCCACAGCGGCCGTCGTAGCCCGGCGCGAAGCTGTGCCCGCATGGCGGTCTCGACTGAGCGGGGGACGATGTTGACGTAGCGAAACTCGAGGCACCCGTCGTGTCCTTCCCTGGTGCCGGTACCGGTGCGGATGATGGTGCCGGGTGGCTGCATCGACTGCCACGACACGGTCCCTGAGACCGTGTAGTCACTTCCCTCGGCGCACTTACGGCCCGCCACAGGGACAATGATCGGGTCGGCGGACAGGTGGAGGGTGGGGTAGCCGTTCTCCATCGGCAGGGTGACCTGCTGGACCGGGTACGGGCCGAGCGGTGCGAACCATTCCGGCCGGGACCGGACGGCGTAGAAGACGACGGCGGCGGCCAGGATGATGAGGGCGAGGGCGACGCAGGCGAGAGCCAGCGCGGTGTGTTGGGCGGTGCGGCCGATGGCGCGCGCCTCGGTGTGTGCGTCGTGCTTCACGGCGCCGGCCAGTCCTGGTAGACCCGCTCGGTAGTCGTCGTGGTCGTGGTAGCCGTGGTCGTGGTGGCCGGGATCGTCGGCTGCACAGGCGCCACGGTGGACGGTGTGACCACGACGGTGACCTCGTTCTGGCGGACGGCGTCGAGCACCGCTTCGGCTTCGTCCACGGTGGGCTGCGCCGTGGGTGGGACCGTGGACGTTTCGACCGCCTCGAGCGCAGCGGCGAGACGGTTCACGGACTCGTCGGTGATCGCCGCGGCCGGCCGGGTCGTCGTGGTCCGCTGGGTGTCGGTGGGCGGTGCGGTGAGCGCTCCGAGGACGAAGCAGCCGATGCAGGCGCCGACCACGAGGGGGCCACGCAACGTTGCGACACCGGCGCCCCACATGGTCGACACAGGGTTACGGCTTGCCGAGGACGATGGGGATGTAGGCGTGCTTGGTGTCGTCGGTGAGCTCGTCGAACGCTTCCTGGGTGATGTAGGCGGTGTTGGTGACGGCGCCCATGATGACGAGGAAGTTGAGTACGCCTTCGTCGTTGGGGCACCAGACGAACCCGGTGGACCCGTTGACGATGCCGAGCACCCACGCGCCTCCGGTCTCGTTCTCTACCTTGACCTTGAGGGGGAGTCCGGTGCCGGTTGCGGTGACTTCGGTGAGGGTCCAAGCGGTGACAGACATCGGGTCTCCTTAGATGTGCCGGATCAGAAAGATGGCGCCGAGGCCGAGGCACACGACGACGAGGACGAGGACCCAGCTCATGCGTCGGGGCCGTTCGCGGCGTCGGTCATCTCGGCGTCGGTGAGGCCGACCTTGCGGCCGATGGCGCGGACCATGCGCCGTGTCTTCGCCTCACGTTCCGAGAGCGTCGCGACGATCTCCTGGCGGAGTTGCTTCTCTCGGGCCGCTGCCCGCTTGTCGGCGTTCACGAACTCCTTCTGGACTTCGGCCAGTGTGGTCATGTCGTCTTCTCCTGTCGTGGCGACTGTCGCCCAGTCGATTCCCCGCGCGATCTGCTCGGGGGTTACCTGCGGATCGAAGTGCATGGCGTCCTTGTTGCCCGAGTAGCGACCGCCCCACCGCCACACGGTCAGACCGTCCACGGTGCGGATCGCCTCGATGGCGAGGATCATCGCCGGGGGCATGTCGGTCACGAGGCGAGGCCCGTAGGGGTTGGTCGACCAGTTCACGTCCGGCGGCAGGCCGTAGGCGTGCAGCGAGTAGCCGGTGCCTCCGGTGATCGTCCGGCAGTTGTAGCAGCCGGTGTCGGCCTTGCGAACCTCGTAGTTGTGGACGGTGAAGCACATGTCGAGCGCCCGGATGGCGTGCTCCCATCGACGGTCGATGGTGACTCGTGCGCCGTTGTCTCCGAGTGGGACGGTGATCATTCGCGACCCGACGCACGGCGGTCCCCACGCGTTCCGCATCGCTGTCGTGGTGACGCTCATTGGCCGAGGTCCTTGGCGTACTGGGCGGCGGCCCAGAAGTCGGCAGCGGTGAGTCCTTCTTCTGCGTCGGGACAAGGTTCGGCGTCTTTGGCGGTGAGTCCTTTGCCGCCGTCGGGGACGGGTGGGGCGGTCATGTCGGCGCCGTTGAAGAAGGCAGCGAGGTCGGCGTCCTCGTCGTGTGCCATCAGACCCACGGCTTTCGGTAGGGGGTGGTGAACCGCTGGGCTGCGATGGCGGCGATGATGCCGACGGCTGCGCCGATGGCGGCGATCTGGTCGGGGCCGAGGGTGGTGAACGCGGCGAGCAGTCCGACGATGGCGGCGGTGATGGTCGCGGCGGTGATGGGCGGGTTGTTGGCGGGGTTCATGGTGTGCTCCTGAGGGTTGACGGTGGGCGTATCGTGGTGGCGTGGATGAGCTGCCGGACGACAAGTGGGACGAAGCGGAGAAGCCCGACCCGAGTCCCGGTGACGTGGACGACGTGTGGCTCGGTCCGTGCGATGGCGGGACGCTTGCCTGGTCTCGTTCGGGTCCTGTCGTCCACATTGAGATCGTGGAGATTGATCGCCGCTAACGCTTTGTGTCGAGGCTCCTGATGGGTGCGGCGTAGGCGTTGTTGCGGACGATCTCGACGGCGGCTTCGCAGTCGCCCCGGTTGGTGTATGCCTCGCTGCTGGCGAGCGTGCGGCCGTTGTCGGCGACGATGAGCCACCGCCAGCGTTGGCGTCGGGGCAGGCGCGACCGGATGAGGACGAAGCGCATGGCTGGCTCCTTAGGGTGCGCTGGAGGGGGTGAGAAACACCTGAATCGCCATTGATACTGATGCGAGCGCATCAACGCCGCCCGGCACTGGGTATGGGTCGACGTACGCCGACTCAATCTCGACAAAGCCGGACACCGTCACGGCGATCTGCACGGGCACCACATCCACGCCCGTGGTCAATCCTGTCGCTCCGCACCGAAACAGCGACGATGGGCGATACCCGACCGGGAGTTGGAAAACGTAGGTGCTACTTGCAGGATCAGATGTGGCCTCGATGTAGCCCTCAATGTCCAAAATCCCCGTTTCGCGAATGCGAAAGGCCATGTTGAACTCAGAAACGTTGGCGTTCTGCCACGCGTCGCCGCTGCCGGGGTCGTACCAGTCTGGCTCTCCCGTGTCGCCGACGTAGTGCCAATCGTCATAGACCGGGTAGACCAGACCGGGGCGCCGCTTACGGAGCGCCATCAGACGGCACACATCGCAGCGAGCAACGCCAACACCGACGTCTTCACCGTCGTGAACACCGGGGCCAGGATCGTCCCCGCAGCGGTCGCAGCAGCGTCGTAGGCATAGGCGTACGGCGACCCCAGCGACGGGTCGGCCTCAGCCTCAAGCCACGCCAACCACGCCGCGAACCGCACCTCGTAGATGTCGTGCGTATCCCTGGCCAACGCCCCCTGCGTGCAAGCAGCGAACGCAGCGTCACGGGCCACCGTCCACGCCGCCAGACCCACCGTGTCACCATCGGTCACCCCACCAGTGACCGCAGTCCACGGCAGAGGGGTCGCCCTGGTCGAATCCCACATCAGCGAGTGCGCCACACCCGACAGGTCCCACGCCGCAGCACGGGCCGCCTTGCGGGCACCGTCCCACGCAGCCTGACCGGCGTCCGCACCCGTCGAGTCATACCCGGCGCCCCTGGAGCACCGCTGCGCCAGCTCGAGCGTCGCGTGGTCCGTGTCCGCCACGAGGTCCGGCCACAGCTTGAAGAAGTAGTCGCCGGCGATGGGGTAGTCCACCCTCCCGTCGCCCGGCAGCGTCACCCAGTCCTGGTCGCTCCAGTTGTAGTCAGACACCGCACGGGCCACCGTCCCCGCCATGCTCAGCGCCGCCTCGGTCTCTTCGGCGTCGATCGTCCCCGACGCGATCGCCGGAAGCGCCTGGAGCACGTCGGCCTCGTCGGTCAGGCCGGCCACGTCCAGCCATGACGGCAAGTAGGTGCGGATCAGCCAGTTCGTCGACAAGTACTTGCGGGTCGTCTCCTTCGCGCCTGGCGACACCGTGTCGATGACACCCGTCGGCGCGACCGCAAGGTACGTCTTCAGGTCCTGGCGCTCGGTGTCCGTGAACGTGTCGTTGAGCGCTTTGCACAACTGGGCGATGACGGGGGACACGTTGGTCGGGTCGTCGGACCACGCCTCGCCGGCCATCCACGCGGCGACCTCCATCATGCACCACTGCCAGTCGCCCTGGTCGGGGATCGGGTGCGTCGGCTCGGTGTGCGCCCCCACCGACAGGTAAGGGTCGGCCAGCGCAGACACCCCCGGCGTCGTGGTCGCCACCACCGCAGTGCCCGCGCCACCGGTCAGGCTTGTCGCGTCCGTCGTCGGGGCGGGCACGTTGCCCTTGTACGCCGCCCACGTCAACGTGTAAGGCGTCCCGCCACCAGCCGCGCCAGGCCCGCCAGTGACCACGCAGTCCGCGGCCCGGTCCGTGATCGTGTCCATCGCAGCCGAGAACGTCGCCCCCGACGCGTTGAACGCGATCGTGCCCGTCGTCCCGCCATTCCACGTCACCGTGAACGTCCCACCGGTCGCGTCGACCGTGACCGTCTGAATCTCGGCGGTGGAAACGATCGGGTTCGTTATCGCCATGTCAGGTCGTCATCCAGATCGCCCACATGTGGATCAGCGTGAACGTCAACGAACCGCCCGACCCCTGATATAGCGACAGGTAGACGTCAAGGTTGGCCGTCGCCTGAATCATCGTGACCACGGTCCCTGCGGCGGCAGAGCCAGACTGCGACGGCCAGTTCTGCTGCGCGTAGACAGTCCCGCCGCCGTCGACCGCTGACCCCAGCATCAGGGCCCGGCTGCCGGATGCGTTGACGGCAGCAGTCGCCCCGGCGCCGACCAGCCAAAACCCCGCCTGAGTCAACCGCAGGTAGCTTTGGCCGACCGTGTACATACTGCCCACGTCCGGGGATACACCGTCCCAGGCCACGTTCTGCCACGTACCCGTCGATCCGTGCGTACGCGACGCATCCGTCGCACGAACGTGAGGGCGGAGCTCACCCAAGTGCAGAAGGTTGTCCTTGACGCCGTCCATGATGGTCGACGTGATCGACTCCTGATAGGTGAAGTCGTGCGGTGTGACCCAAGCCATTCAGAACCCCAATCGGTTGCCGCTGTCGAGCTTGCTCAACACCGGATCGTCAAGCTTCCAATACGAGAACCCGTTACCGCCGCCAGGCCCGAACACGCCGAACGTCAACGGCGACAGGTTCCACGACGTCACCCACGTCCCGTCCACACTGAACCGGTGCGAGATCCCCTCGATCACCGCGTCCACCGTGATGTCGGTCCCAGGCACGGAACGGGTCACCGAGATCCGGTCGCCCAGCTCACGGTCAAGCACCGCGTGGTACTGATTGGGCAGGTCGCGCATCGGCTTGAAGGTCAGCCCGGTCGGGCGGATCGTCGGCGTCGCATAGTTCCCGACCCGCCACTCCGCGAAGTTCTTTGCCTCGTTGTCCGTGCTGTAGAGCAGCCCCGACATCTGATCGGAGATCCGCCAGTACGCCGCGATCGACGTCGCCGACTGGGCACGTTGCGGGACACCGCCGACACGGGTGGCCGTCATGTCGTTGCAGAGGTTCGTCTCGTCGTAGGCGAACTCGATGTCGTTCACCTGCGCGTCCGTGAACGTCGCCTCAGCGGTCAACGTCGTCCCGTGGTGCCGCGAGTAGAAGGCTGCGTACCCGCCGGCCGAGATGAAGAACCGGCCCTGCTCGGTCTGCTCCACCGCCTGAAGATGGTCGAGGGCGGTGCCGCCACCGGTCCCATCCGGTGCAGGCCCCAACGTGGAGATGCCGGTCTCGATGTACCGCTCCGACGACCAGCCGATCAGGTCGAGGATGCGAGTCACACGGCCGCCGGTGGTGTCACCGGACCACGGCGCGTAGCCCGCCTGGTAGTGGGCGAGGACACGCGACGCCGACAGCGCCGTGTTGTAGACGGCCACCTCGCAGACGTCGCCCTTCCACGCCTTGTAGCTCCACCCGGCGCCGGGGTCCGCACCGAGGGGCGGCTTGCCGATACGCACCGACCCTGAAGCGTTGATAACCGCCGTGGACGCTCCAGGGTTGTGCGTCGCCTGAAGCACTCCATCGACGTACAGCCGACCGACTCGCGACGAGTCGACCGTCCCCACGAGATGATGGACGCCCGTGTCACGCAGCACCGTCGTGCCCGTGCAGGAGACGTTGATACCGCCGACAGTGGCGATGAACGACGGCACCCCCGTGCTGTTGTTCATGGTCAGACCGAAGTCGATTGTGGCGGCAGTGGTGCCCACCATGTGCGTCTGACCGCAGATAAACGAGTGGTTCGTACCGTACTTGCCGGTCTTCACCCACGCCTCGATCGACACGGGCGCAGCGGCCAAGGTCACGCCGGTGGAGACGTCCATCACCGCACCGTCCGCCGACCCCTCGATGTTGTCCCCCGAGCCGTCCAGCGACACCGCGCCCAGCCCGTCCGCGACCAGCGACTGCGTGGACGTCGGCGTGCCCTTCCACACACCGTGGTACCCGTGCCCGCTGGCATCGGCCACCACCGTCGTACGCGGCAGGTCGTCCGCCAGACGCCACCAGCCCCACGGCGAGTCGTCCTCCACCACCGAGGCGTAGATCGGGTCGATCACATGACGGCCCAGCAACTTGAATCCGTCGGTGGCCTCGAGGTCCACCGTCGCCAGGTTCGGCGGCACATAGCTTTGCGGCAGGGCGTCGATCCATCCGTCGAACAGACGGATCAGGTTCCCGACCACCGCACCGTCGGAGCACGACACCCGGATGCGCTTGTTCGGCCGGGCGTTGCTGTTGTACTCGGGGTCGAACGTCCGGTCGATGTTCAGCAGTTGCAGCTTCAGCTTCCCCGCAGACGTACGGTCGAACTCGGACTGTCGGCCACGGTCGATCGAACCCCCACGCACGTACTCCGTGATGTCGACCCACACCGGGGAATCGCCGGGGTTCGTCGTCGGGGACCACTCCACGATCGGCGTGAGGTCGACCGGGGTGGTGAGCTCCGTCCCGGTGTCAGACGCCCACGTGAACGAGTTGTCAGCCCAGGAGACGGTGCCGTCAGCCCAGTTGGCTCCGGCCATCAGGGCGCCGGGAAGTAAGTCACGTTCAGCGAACGGCCGGTGATGTCACCCGACGCCGCGCCGGTCCCGGTCGCCGCCGCAACGAACTTGAGCACCTGCGTGTTGGCGAGGGTGAGCCCGGTCACTTGGCTGTACCCGCCACCGGAGAACGGCAGGTTCGACAGCGCCGTGTACGCAGGGTTGCCACCGTTGATGCTGATACGCACCACCGAACTCGAGACCCGGATGACCTCGAAGTCCCAGATGTAACAGCCGTTCCCGGCGGCGGACACGTAAGCGGTGGTGTCGAGCGCCGCGGTCCCACCAAACATCATCTTCACTTGCCGGGTGGCGGTGGCGTGCCCGACCAACTGGGCGACCCACCGGCCGGCGAGGCGGTCCCCGTTCGCCGAGAGCTGCCCGGCCGCGATGGTCACCGACTGGAGGTCATCGAAGGTGCCGTCGGTGTGCGTCGTCGCGATGTCGGCGTACAGGTTGAACAACGACACGGGCAACTTCGCGACACGGGCCGCCATGCTGGCGTAGGACCCGCGTGCGGTGATGAGGTCGGCCGAGATCGCCTCGACCTCGGCGGCTGCGCTGCGGTGCCAGGTGGCGTGCTGGTAGGTGGCGTTCCCGAGCGTGGTCGTCGCGGCAGCACCGGACGACGGGACGCTGTCGGTCAGCTCGGTCATGGACGTCGGGTAGGTCACAGGTGCGTTCTCCTCATGCCATCGTCTTCACGGGCACGCGCCCGTTGGTGCGGGACCACCGTTGGAGTGCATCTACGACCGCCTGGCCGTCCGCCTTGGTCGCCGTGCCGTTCACCGTCACGTTCAGGTTCACGACCTGACCGCCGCCGCTCGACGCCCCGGCGCTGATCGCCCGCGACTGCGACGCCGTGTAGACACGCTCACCGCCGGCGAACGACATCAACTCGGGGCCACGCTCACCGACCCACGCCAACCCCGGCGGGGCCGACTCCGTCCCCGACGCGTACCCGCCACGTGGGATCACGCTGCCGACGTGCTTGTACTGGATCGTGACCGTCTTCGGGATGTTGTCCAGCGCCTGCTTCAGCCCCCAGGCGTCACCGATCGCCTGCGACGCACCACTCGCCGTGACGTGCGTGTCGTGCGATGGGAGGATCTTCCGCACCGCGGCGTCCATCGTGCGGGCGTTCCCAATCGACTCGGGCGCACCCGGCGTCTGGAACAACGTCCGCGACACACCGGGGATGTTCAGAATTCGTTCCCGCTGCTGTTGGTACATCTCGTTCGTCAACAGCCCTGCGTCCCGCTGATCCCTGAACTTCAGGATGTTCTCTCGGGCAACCGCGTCCATGTCGCCGCCGGCCGACATGACACCGGCCATCGACACCACGATTTCCTGATACGCCGCGTCGAGATCATCGATTGTTGCAGTCCCCGAAAGCTGGGTGGCGAACAACTCATCCCACGAGTCGGCGAGAGCGCGCTGCGCCTCGGGAAGGTCGTAGACGCCGTCGAGGTAATCCTGAATCTCCTGGGTGAGGTCGTCCAGGTTCGTCGTCGCCTGGGCGATGCCGTCGTTCATGATGTCGAAGCCCTGCTTGCCCGTCGTCAACGCACGCACAAGGTCAGGGTTCGCAGCAATCGCCCGGTCAACCTCGCCGTTCCACTCATGGACATTGGTCGACAGACCGGACGGCCAATCGAACCCGGCCAGCTCACCAAGCTTCTCGATCACAACCGACAGGCCCGCACCGAAAGCGACGATCCCGCCGACCGTCAACGCCACCGGGGCAGCCACCGCACCCATGCCCGTCGCCGCCGCCGTCTCAGACGCCGCCAGCCCGTTCATGGACACCGCGAGGGCGTCCGTCGGCACGATCAGGTTGGCGACCGCCGCGTACACACGAGGGCCGACACCGGCGATCGCCTGGAACGCCGGCGCCAGCTTCATGACCTGACCGGCGAGGAACGACACCGCACCCGCAGCGGTGAGCCCCACCGCCCCCCAGGTGGCCACCTGACCGATGGTCGACTGCACCGCGGGGTCCAGGTCGTCGAACCGGTCTGACAGGAACTTGACCGCACCGGCCATGTCGGAGAACGCCTCGGTGGCACCCACGCCGACACCCTCGACGAGGTCCATCATGTTGTTCTTCAGGATCTCGATCTGCCCGGAGAGGGTCTGGCCCTCCTGCGCGGCGAACCCGCCGGCGTTCTCACGCAGCGCCTTCAACACCGTGCCGTAGTGGTCGGCAGCGAAGGCCGCTTCGTCCATGACGATGCCGTTGCGCTGCAACGCACCGGCCGAACCGGACACCGCCCGGCCGACCTGCTTGGACGCCGTCACCAGATCCACACCGAACTTCGCGGCGTAGTCCTGCACCGCCGGGATCAGGTCAAGGATCTGCTCTTCCGTCAGGTGGAACGTGCCGAGCATCGCCTGCGCCGACACCGTCGCGTCGTCAGCGAACCTAGTCGAGTCTTGCAACGCCGCCGCCTGAGCGAGGAAAGCGTCCGTCGTCGCCCCTGCCAACTCCGGCATGTTCTGGATGGAGTTTTCCAGGCGCAGCAGCGCGGCGTGCTCTTCTTCGGCCGCCTGCGCCGCCTTCCCGAGACCAATCAACATCAGCCCGCCGGCCGTTGCCATTGCCACACCAGCGGACGTCATCTTGCGAGACATCTGCTGTGCAGAAGTCTCCGCCTTCCCAAGGTCACGCTTGGCGGCAGCGCCCACTTTGGCGAACTCGCGCTCCGCCTGCGCGCCGTTCGCCGTGATGAGGATGCGTAGCGAGTCGGTCATTCCAGCCATGGACTACTCCTCACCGACACGCTCGTAGACAACGGTTCGCCACAACAGGTCAAGGTCACCCAACAGGCACCCACGCACCTGCGACGGCGGCCACTTGTAGAACTGGCAGAACACCGCCACGTAGTCGTCTACGCAGCCGAGTCTTTTGGGGCCCGCGGAACCTCATACGACCCCACCGCCGCCACGGCGTTCTCCAGGTTCAGCGCCCCCGCCTGCGACACCGCCTCCGCCAACCGCACACCCTTGCGGTGGTGCAGGAACGCGGCGATCACCGACTGGCACTCACGGGCACTGTTCACCGGCGACAGGTACGCCCACGACGTGGACGCCAGCTTCTCGACCGTGGCAGCTTCCGCCAAGGTGAGCGAGTCCTGAAGGATCTCTTCGCCGTCGTAGGTCACCTTCCACTTCTGCTCCGTGGACCCGTTCTGGAACCGTGCCCGTACCGCCTCGACGAGCTCGACGAGGTGGCCGTCGTAGTCGCCGGCCTTTACGGCACCGATCACGTCGGTGGGGGTGGGTTGCTCATCCATGTGCGCTGCCTTCTGTTAGGTGAGAGGGGATATCAGAAGATCTCGTAGAGGCTGGACCGGACGCCCTGCTTGATAATCCGCTCGGACTGAGCTACGACGATCGGCTCCGCCCGCTCGAAGAACTTCTTGCCACTGGTGCCGGGGTGCCAGACCGGACCCCACCGCACATTCCCATCAGGGAAATAGAGGGCGAAAGCACCATTGCGACCGCCTCGACCGAATGCCGAGTTACGCGGTGCGATCCAGTGCGGGTTCGTGCCGTTGTTCGCCAGGTGGACGGCTCCCCGGTAATACACACGCCCAACCGGGTTCGTGTACCCCTTGACGTCGTAGCGAACGTTCCACTTGGATCCGTTCTTTCCCACACCGCGCATCTTCGATCCCGGTGGGGGCATCCCTGACGCGACCGCCGTAGCGATCATCGTGTTCTTGGCAGCAAGGCACGCCTTCTCGACACCGACACGGTTGGCGCGGGTGATCGCACGACCACCCGACACCAACCGTGACGCCAACTGATCAGCAGACGCCGACAATCAGGTGCCGACCTTCGTGACCGGCGAAGCGGCCTTGAAGTTGCCCGACACCGACACCGCGCCACCGATGTCCGTCTCGATGCTGAAGTCGAACAGGCCGGTGCCGAACCAGTACGGACCCGCGTTCGACGGCGTCTTCGGGTACCAGTAGAAGTTGCGGGCGCTGCCGTCCCTGGCGGCCGTGTAGGTCTGCGCGGTGGCGTCGTCGTAGAACCCGGAGAACGACCCCGAGCAGTCCGGCATGCCGGACACGTAGACCTTGTTCACGTCGCCCATCGCCGTGACCTCGAGGTCGTCGGTCGCGAAGTCAAGCGACATCTTCGAGATGTAGGCGACGGGCTCCGCCGCAGCAGCGGACGAAGCGATGCCGACGTACAGCCGGCCGGTGGTACCTGCGATGCGTGCCATGAGCGCACTTCTCCTGTGTCAGTTGGGAGGGGTGCGCTGGCCCCAGGGTGTGTCAGGTCAAATGCTGCAACAACGTGGCCGCATGATTGGCGAACGTCCTGTCCGCAACCGCAACCATCGCTTCCCGCGCGACCTGAGCGCGGGCCTCGGGGCGGGCGAGCCACCACCGAACCTTGTCCCCGAAATCCTCGGGGCCGTCGAACGTCGGGACCATCGGCAGAACCTCCCGGTTCTCGCCGCGCTCCTCGGTCAGGTAGAACGTCCCGCACGCAGCCAGCTCGACCTCACGGGGACCCATCGCCCACCCGGAAGCGTCGCAACCATCCTGCGCCTCCGCCCGATACAGGTTGGCGGACACCCGGCACCGCCGGTACAAGTCGGCGGCTTGTTCGTTCGCAAGACAGTCGGTGGTGTCATGCATCAGGAACGGCCGCAACGGCGACCCCTCGCCCACGTCCTGCCAGTTGCCGGCGAACACAGGGGCAATGCCCGACCAGTCCACCGACTCGAAGAACTGCTGGCGCGACGGATACCCCGTGCCGACGAAAGCGAAGTCGACCGGGCGGGTGATCGGCGCCGTCGGCGGGTGATGGATGGCGGGGTCGTAGGCGTGCGGGATGTACAGGGTGCCGTCGGGGTAGCGGTCGATGTTGGTCGGGTCGTTCAAGATGTTCAGGTCGACCCGTTCCGCCAACGTCAACTGACGGGTCTCCTCGTAGGGAGACTCCGTGTGGATCATCACCGTCCGGTGACCGCGGTCCCGCCACACGTCGAAGAACTCGGGGGGGACGTAGAACCCGCTGACCACGACGATCACGTCGGGCCAGAACTTGTAGGCGGCGTTGTTGATCCCCTCGCACGCAAGGCGAAGTGCTTCCTCGGTGCCGAGCGGCTTCACGTACTCACCGCCGCGCTCCACATGGATGTCGTCGTAGAACTCGAGGCGGTCGTTCAGGTTGAAGTTGAGCACCTGGCAGCCGACCTCACGCAGGCCCCGCACCCACCCCCGGTACACGTCACCCACGGAGAACCACGGGCCGGGATGGACCATCAGGACCCTCACCTAGAAGTCCTCCCGACCGACCGCCACGTCAGACACAGCGACGTAGGCGGCGATCTCGTCGTTCCATCCCATCTGCCACGACAACGGGCCGTACCCGACCCCCGTCTTCAACACCGCGGCGGTTGCTACCACCGCGTTGACCAGCAGATCCTGAGCGGTCTTCGGGGGCAGCTCGCCGGCGACGTACACCCGCACCCGAACCAGCCAGTCGGTCGGGTCGATACCCGCCGGTTCCATCGTCACCGAACACGGCTTGGGGACACCCGCCGCGCCCGGCTCGTGGTCGAGCACCTTCTGCACGCCGGCCGACACCAGCGACGCCACCGGGGTCTGCCCGCCGGTCGCGGAGATCAGCCCGAACATCTCGTCGAGTGCGTTGGCGAGCGTAGTGCGGCTCACAGCAGCGCCACCCCCGGCAGCATCTCACCGTCGAGCAGCGCCGCGACCTTGTTCAGCAGGCCGGGGCCGAGCAGCGGGTTCGGGGCCTGATCGGTGAACGCACCGAACGTCTCGGACCCCGACGCCTGCTCCGAGACCCACACGTTGCGGAGCATCATCGCCGCGGCCTGCTTGAACTTCGCGTCCACCGCTGACGTGGTCGCCGCGCGACCGGCCACGTAAGTGACCTCCACGTTGCGGCGCCCCGCAGGGAACACGTAGTCGTCGTTGTTGGACCGGCGCACGATCCGACCGGACGAGAGCGCCCCTACAGTCCCCAGGTGCAGGTAGTTGGACGTCGTCTTCGTGGCGTTCGTCTCGGCGGTGAGCGTTGTGGCGGTGGTGCCGTCGTACTCGGTGACGGTGGTGATGGACGAGACCGGCAGGTTGCGGAGCAGGATGGTCGGCCGCCCGCCGTCGTGGAGCTCCGATGTGATGGTGCGGACGACGACCGGGCCGCACAGCTTGTCGAGCTGCTGGGACACGGCAGTCACAAGGTTGGTGAGGGTGGCGGTCGTCGCGGAGGCGTTGACCGCGGCGAGCGATTCGGCTTCTGAGAGCACGTCGAGGGTGGCCATCTCGCCTCCTAGATCGGTAGGTGGCCCCACCGCTGCTGGAGCAGTGCGACGTTCTGTTGTGCGTGGGCGAACCTGCCGGGCGACTTGGACTCGAGGTGCACGACGACGGACTCGGCGGAGTACCAGACGTGCCCGCCGGCTTCACGGTGGCGGAGGCACAGGTCGACGTCCTCGTACCCGTTGGTGTACGCCTCGTCGAACCCACCGAGCTGCACCCACCGGCTGCGGGTGACAGCGAGGCACGCTCCTGTGACGGCGGGGACGTCGGCGGACGGTGCCGGGGTGCGCCGGTTGTACGCCTCGAGGATGTTGTCCCTGCGGCGGAGGAACACCCCGGAGTGCTGCACCGTCCCGTCGGGGTAGTAGAGGAGGCTTCCGGTGATGCGGTCGTCTCTGGCGGCTTCGATGAGCGGGGTGAGCCATCCCGGCTGGGGGACTGTGTCGTCGTTGAGGAACACGATCAGGTCGCCGGTGGTGGCTGCTGCGCCTCGGTTGCAGGTGGCGGCGAACCCGGTGCGGTCCTTGTCGTGTTCGACGTAGACGGTGGCGCCGTCGCCGATGTTGGCGAGGCACTGGGCGAGCAGGTCGCTGTCGGGGTCAAGGGTGGGGATGATGATGTCGACGTTCATGGCCGGCCCCACGGGACCGGGTCGAACACCAGGCCGTCGGTGCCGCACAGGTCGTCCCACTTGGCGGCCATCTCGTCATCGGTGAGCAGGCCACCCTCCCGCCAGTGCGTCCCGTGCAACTCATGGACCGTTGACGCCTCGTAGGCGGCCCGGCCGTTGCGAAGCTTGCGGGTCATCTGTGCGAGGGAGCGGTACTGGAAGTGCCGGTATTCGAGGACGCCGCCGGTGCGGTACGGGCCGACGCCTCGCACGTCGTGGTTGCCCATGTTGAGCTCGGCGGTCGCGGTGGCGCGGAACGCCACCTTCGACAGTCGTTGCGGGGCTGGTCGGCGCCACGGGGAGAACGGCTGATCGCCGGGTGTGGTGACGATGTGGTCCCACCCTGCGGCCATGATGACGTCAGCGGGGGTGCCGTCGAGCGCTTGGGCGATGGGTTGGTCGATGCCGTACCAGATCTCGTCGGCGTCGAACGGGAGCACCCAGTCGGCGCCCATGTCGTGGGCCTGCCGGGCGAGGTTGGTCATCTTGGCGTCTTGGTAGTAGCCGGGTTCGTTGTCGTCGATGACGGTGACCCGGTCGTACCTGTCGATGATGCTGCGGGTCTGGTCGGTGGACAGGTTGTCGGCGGCGATGATGTGGTCGACGCCTTGGGCGAACAGTTGGGCGATGGTGGCGGAGATGACGTCGGCCTCGTCTTTGACCATCGTGACGCCGATGACGGTCACGCTGCCCGCCTCGGGTGGTGGATCACCTTGGCGGGGATGCCAACCACGGTCGCGCCGGCCGGCACGTCGTGGAGGACGACCGAACCGGCTCCGACGACGGCCCCGTCGCCGATCGTGACAAGGTTGCGGATGGTGGCGCCGACACCGATGAACACCCGGTCACCGACAGTGACGTCGCCGGCGATGTCGACACCGGGGGCGATCTGGCAGTGGTCGCCGATGGTGGTGCGGGTCATGGTGCAACCAGCACCGACGTGCGAGTGGTTGCCAATCGTGACGTCGGGGCCGATCACGGTTCCGGCACCGATCACCGCGCCAAACCCGCAGGCGGCGTGACCGATCACCGAGGGGTGATGCACCGAGTAGGGGGTGTTGCCCGGCCGGTCCAGTTGCGCCCTGGTCTGCGGGCCGGCGACGCCGATCAGGTACGACACGTCAGCGGGGACCGGT
>RRZT012026782.1_pt1 | contig 20333 bp, 15 predicted proteins | sample 2165551 | NCBI WGS metagenome assembly RRZT01 (sample SAMN10456910, study PRJNA506462) | wastewater metagenome | biome: wastewater; feature: sludge; material: wastewater sludge; isolation source: wastewater sludge with Escherichia coli K12::gfp cells carrying plasmid... | place: USA: Moscow, Idaho... | reverse complement strand
TCATCCTGTTGCGGGGCGGATCGAGCCAGGGGGGTCCGTCCCAGAGCGTCCCGCCCACACCCGTGGCGACCTCGAACCCCGCGGTGACCACGCCGACCCGCGACCCCTCGCCCACCGGTGACCTGCCCAGTGCGGTGCCCACCTCGGGGAGCGGGCCGACGCCCACGGATGGACCACCGCGCGGCACGCTCGTGCCGACGGCGACCCAGAACGACCCGACGATCACCCAGACCGCGGGTCGGACCGGGCGCTGACGCAGCGCACCGGGAGCGGCACTGACGGCGTCAGGTCTGGCCGGCACTGCCGCCGGCAGCCTTAGCCGCCGTCGCCGACGGTGAAGGTCTTGGCCTCGACGGCCTTCTCGGCGTCGGGGCCGACCCAGAGGATCGCGGCATACCGGCCGGGGGGTAGTACCCGCGCGACCTGAGCGACCGAGCACGGCCGGTCCTTGGTGTACTGGCCGGGATCGCCGCCACCGATGAGCTGCGCGGGACGCCCATCGGCGCCGATGACGTGCACGGTGATGTAGCGATCCACGCCCTCGGCGCCGGACATCTCGAAGGCGACGACGGTCTGGCTCGTGACCGCGACCGTCGAACTGCCCAAGGCCTCCTTGCAGGAGTTGATGTTGGGCTTGGACACCCCGAAACCGGTGGCTCGCTCGGAGCCGTCCGGGCGCACGAGGTAGGGGCTGAAGTAGTTCTTGTCGCCGCCCTTCTTGGCGATCTCGATGAGCGGACGGGCGAACTTCACCGGCCGGGCCCGCTTGGACTGGTCACCGGAGCTGTTGTCCTTGAGCCGGGTGGGCACCCCGACGAGCCGGCCCTGGTTGTCGACCGCGGTGCCACCGGAGTTGCCGTGCCGGATCTCGGCCCCAGACTCCAGGAAGGCTCGGTCGGACTTCATGTGAGCGTCCTTGACGTAGGCGTTGAGGACCCCCTTCGTCACGGTGATGGCATCCGACTCGGCCACGCCGGGGAAGCCCAAGACCGTGAGGTCGTCGCCGGTCTGCATCGAGTCGTCGGGGGCCAGTTCGATGGCCGGCAGGTTGAGGGCCCCGGACAAGGGCTTCCCGTCGGCCATCGCGTCGATCTTCACGACAGCCAGATCGACATAGCCGTCGGCCACGAGCGCCTTGGCCCGGTAGGTGTCGACGGCGGGCTTGTCGGCCTGGGTGGTGATCCCGACGAGCAGGTATCCGATCGGGTCCTCCTTCGCGCCGGCGCCGTACTGCGCGCTGAGGCCGGCGGCGTCCGGGGCGCCGACGTGGGCGTTGGTGAGGATCAGCCCGTCGGCGCTGACGATCGTGCCCGACCCGACGCCGACCTTCTGCCCCTTCGGGTCGACGATGGTCAACCGTACGACACTCAGCCGGGTGGCGTCGAGGTTGAGGGTCGGCTCGCTGGTGCGTCGGGTCAGCGCGAAACCGAGCCCGGCCACCGCCACGAGCGCGATCGCCACGAGGTATGCCGCGGGCTTGCGCCAGAACGGCACCGGCACCTCGACGGGGAGCCCCGGTGGGGTCAGGCGCACCGTCTCGCCGGCGTTGCGGTCACCCAGCTTCAGGGTGACCCGGGTGAGCACCGGCCACGGCACCCCACGGGGCACCTGCTGCCCGGCGCTGTCGAAGGTGCCCCGGGTGGACAGGTCGACCGCCTCCCACCGCTGACCGGTCCACATGAGACGCAGGTGCTCGCGGGACACGTAACCATTGGCCGAGGTGATCCGGGCCTTGTCCTCGCGGCCGATCACGTAGGGCTCACCGAGCACGGCCGCCAAGGGCACCGTGTTGCCACCGACGGTGACCCGCAGCTCCTGGCCGGGCGCCTCGACACCGAGCGGGATGGTCATGTCGTCGCCGGGTTCGCGGCGCATGACCGGGCCCCGTTCGGCCCGGGGCAAGCCACCGGCCATCGTGCCCACCGGGCCGGGGCCAGCGGCCGGGGCGGCACCCTCGACGCGCAGCTGCAGCTGGATCCCGTCGCCCGGTCGACCCAGGTAGAGGGCCAACGGCGCGGTCACCGGCAGCGGGGCGGTGATCCGGGCCCCGTCGCGCCAACTGCCGTTCGTCGAGGAGTCGGTGTAGACCCACACTCCGTGCGCGGGGTCGAAGTCGAGGCGGGCATGCGTGCCCGACACGGTGCCGTTGTCGAGGCGCACCTGTGCCTGCGGACCTCGCCCGATGACGACCGGCGCGCCTGGTCCGAAGCGCTGCTCGACCCCCTGACCGGGCAGCTGTCCTGGGCCCGAGGGGCCACTGTGGTGGAGCACGACGAGCGTCGGCCCGCCCGGGGCCGGTGCGGGGGCGGGGGGTTGCGGGGGCGAGGCGGCGGGTGCGCCCGGGGGCTGCGGGGCGGGCGCGGCATACGGGGGCGTGGGGGGACCGGAGGGCACCGGCGCCGCCTGCGGTGGGCCGACCGGCGCGGGGCCGGGGGTGGCGGGGGGTTGCGGGCCCGGCGGGAACGGGGGTGTGCCCGGGGGCTGCGGGGCGGGCGCGGCATACGGGGGCGTGGGTGGCCCGGACGGTGCCTGGCCGGGCGCGCCCACTGCGGCGATGCTCAGCTCGACCCCCCGGTCCGGCCGGCCGAGCAGCAGCCGCAGTTCGTCGGTGACCGGCACCGGGCCGGCCAGGCGAATGCCGGCGAGCCACGAGCCGTTCGTCGAGCCGAGGTCGGTGAACACCCAGCGGGCCCCGTCGTGGAGCAGCTGCCCATGCCGACCCGACACCGCCGGATGGTCGACGACGACGTCGCACATCGGGTGTCGGCCGATGACCACCGGGCCTGGCCCGTCCAGCACCCGGCTGCCGCCGGGCCAGCTCACGTGGATCTGCTCGGGCATGCTGGGTTCTCCTCCCGTGCAACAGTTGCACGGCAGCATACGGGGATCGGGATCGCCGCCCCCGGCGGCCGCTGGCCCGCCGCCGGGTGTCGCGAGCAAAGCCGGACGAGCGGTCGCGGCCGACCCCGTAGGCTGATCGGGTGGCCGTCGACTTCGCCGAAGAGATCAAACACCTGCGCGCGACGATGAACTCCGTGCGCGAGGTGACGGATCTCGCTGCCCTCACGGCCCAGATCGAGCGGCTCGAGGCGGAGGCTTCGGTCCCCAACCTCTGGGACGACCCGGAGCACGCCCAGCAGGTGACCTCGGCGCTGTCCCGGGCCACCAGCGAGCGCGACCGGGTGACCGGGATGGACAGCCGGGTCGAAGACCTCGAGGTGCTCGTCGAGATGGGCACCGAGGAGGACGACGCCGACACCCTCGCCGAGGCCGAACGCGAGCTCGTCGCCTTGAAGAAGGACGTCGGCGAGCTGGAGGTGCGCACTCTGCTCAACGGCGAGTGGGACGCCCGGGAGGCCGTCGTGACGATCCGTTCGGGCGCCGGGGGAGTGGACGCAGCCGACTTCGCCGAGATGCTGCTGCGGATGTACCTGCGTTGGGCCGAGCGGCACAACTACCCGACCGCGGTCCTGGACACCTCGTACGCCGAGGAGGCCGGGCTCAAGTCGGCGACCTTCGAGGTGAAGGTGCCCTATGCCTTCGGCAATCTCTCGGTCGAGGCCGGCACCCACCGGCTGGTGCGGATCAGCCCATTCGACAACCAGGGCCGCCGACAGACGTCCTTCGCGGCGGTCGAGGTGGTGCCGCTCATCGAGCAGACCGACCACATCGAGATCCCCGAGAGCGAGCTGAAGATCGACGTGTTCCGCTCCTCCGGCCCCGGGGGGCAGAGCGTCAACACCACCGACTCCGCGGTGCGGATGACCCACCTGCCGACCGGCATCGTCGTGTCGATGCAGAACGAGAAGAGCCAGATCCAGAACCGCGCCGCCGCGCTGCGGGTGCTGCAGTCGAGACTGCTGCTGCAGAAGAAGGCCGAGGAGGCCGCCACCCGCAAGGAGATGGCCGGCGACGTCAAGGCCAGCTGGGGCGACCAGATGCGCTCCTATGTGCTGCAGCCCTACCAGATGGTCAAGGACCTGCGCACCGAACACGAGGTCGGCAACCCGGCGGCCGTCTTCGACGGCGACATCGACGAGTTCATCGAGGCCGGCATCCGGTGGAAGCGCAGCGCGGAGAAGGCGCAGGCCTGAGCGGGCCCAGCGAAGCTCCGCGCCTCGGCCCGGTCGCTCGCTCAGCCTCGCTTGCTCAGCCGCTGTGCGTGGTCACTCCGTAGGCCGCCCGCTCACCGAGCGCCCACCGCGAGAGTCGTTGCGCGGCAAGGGAGCCCGCGAGCACCACGGCGCCCATGAGCACCCAGCCGAGCCGGCCGAGCTGGACGCACAGCAGCGTCGCGACCGGCGGGCCGACGACGTGCATGAGGGTGAAGTTGAGGCTCGCGAAGCCCTGGTACTGGCCCTGGCGCTCGTGCGGCGCCAGCCCCATCTGGATTGCCCAGGTGCCCCCGGAGCCCAGCAGCTCGCCCGCGACATGGACCAGGGCGCCGGCGACGAGCAGCCCGACGGCGAGGGCGGGCGGCATACCCTCCGCGAAGCCGATGACGACGAAGCCGGCGGCGACGAGCAGCCCACCGCGCACGAGCTCGTGCCCACCCGAGCGCACCGTGTCGCTGGACCTCGAGAAGCGCACCTGCAGTCCGGCCACCGCGACGGTGTTGAGCAGCAGCAGGATCGCGATCATGACCGTCGGCGCCGAGGTGCGCTGCGCGATGAACAGGGCGATACCCAGCTCCATCGCGACGAAGTGCATCGAGAAGACCCCGGTGGCGAGGATCGTCGCGACATAGGGGCGGTCACGCAGCACCGCGAGCCGCGGCTCGCCGACCACCGGTGGCCGCGGCGGGACGTGGGTGAGCCGCGTCGTGTTCCACGCGGCCAGGGCGGTGAGCACGCCGGCACCGACGAAGACCCCGACGTATGCCGCGTCCCGGTCCACGAGCAGCGCGGCGCCGCCGGCCAGCGAGCCGAGCGCGATGGCGCTGTTGGTCACCGCCCGGAGGTAGGCCTTGAAGGCGACTCCACGCCCGCCGGTGGCCAGCTGAGCGATGAGCCCGTTGCGGACCGACCCCGAGGCGGACGCGAGAGCCGCCTCGAGACCGAGCAGGCCGGCCAAGGCGATCGGGCTGCGGGCCAGCACCGGCAACGGGGTCGCCACGGCCAGGCCCGCCATCAGCCAGGTCAGCACCTCGCGGGCCCCGTAGCGGTCGCCGAGCTGGCCGGCCGGCAGGGTCACCACCAGGGCGGCGAGCCCGGCCAGCGACAGCGCCCCGGCCACCTCGGCGGCCGAGAAGCCGAGGTGACGGGTGAAGTAGATGGCCGACGTGCTCATCACCGCGCCGCCGCCGAATCGGGTGACGAAGCTGCCGATCGCGAAGGCCCGCAGGTCGGCGTCCTTCGGTATGCCGCGTCGGGTCAGGGGGTCGTGGGCGCTCACCGGCTCGCTCGGGGCTGCGCCGTCAACCTGGCCACGAGCCGCTCGATGAGCACGAAGATCACGGCGAAGACGATGCCGACCACGAGGATCCCGGTGACATTGCCCAGCGCGGTGGGGTAGCCCAGGGCGATGGCATCGACGAAGCCGTAGGGATAGGCCCGCACGACGAAGCCTCGGCCGAGCATCCAGACGATCCAGCCGGCCGGCACGACGAGCGATGGCAGCACGGTCCGCCAGCCGACCCACCCGCGCGGCCCGGCAACGATCCAGGCGAGCACGGTGAGCGCCGGGGTGACCTGGTGCAGCAGCGAGTTCGACAGGTTGTCCCAGCCCTGCTGCTCCGAGGTCGGGGCGATGAGCACGGCATACACGACGGCGGTGATCGTCGTCATGACGAGCGAGTCCAGCCGCAGCGCCCGCCAGATCGGGGTGTCCCGGGCCCGGCCGGTGGCCAACCCCGTCGCGACGACGGCGGCCACGATGTTGGACAGCGTCGTGAAATAGCTGATCCAGTCGGCCAGCCGCGGGCCGATGCCGGCCGGCCCGGCCGGATTGCCCGGGCCGTAACGGCTCGGGGCCAGGCCCGCGGTCGGTGGGTAGTAGTCGATGATGTTGAACAGCATCGACAGCGCGAGGCCGGACCAGGCGAGGACGGCGTTGACCGTGAAGAGGCGGCGGCGCTGGACGGGGCTCAGGCTCGGCATCAGCCGAGGCTAAGGCACCGCACACCCTTTGCCGCACGTTTCCCGGAGCAGGCGTGGCCTCTTGGCTCTGACCCGTAGTCAGCGTCCGGCACGTCGGTCCTACGGCGCGGTGAGAAAGCGCCCATGACGTCGTCGCCGGGTGTGTTGGCACACCACCTACGGCGCCGCCACGCACGCTCTCTGAGCGCGCGGGGAGGCACGGCGTCCGCCCGCGCGGGAGCACAGCCCGCCGCTGCGGTCGCCGACGCCGGTGGGCGGCGCGCCGGCCCGGGCCACTGATTGAAGGCGGCGGCATACTGCGTTCCTGCTGCGAAGGATCAGGAGCGGGGATGGCCGTACCAATCCGGCGCCCAGCGCCCACTGCTTGCAGGGCTGCGAACATCGGCTCATGTCCAGCCTGCGCAAGCGCCACACGACGACGGCTGAGCCGGCCGATCGATGGGTGATCGTCGCTGAGTCGGCGACGACGAACGGCGACAAGGACCGGGTGTGGCGGCAGTTGCGGGAAGCTCACCCGCAGCTGGATCGGGTCGCCGAGTCCGACATCCGAATCGATGTGATCTGCGGCGAGGGCGCCTCGGCGATCCGGGTCTTGCGACGCGTCCGGACGAGGTCCTAGCCGCCGCCCAGGCTGATCCACCCAGCACCGTTCCCGGACAGCTGGGCTGAAGCCAGCGACGCCACCAACTCCTGTACACCGACCGCCCCCGGCGGCTGCAGTTTCCCAGGAGCCGACGTGAGCCACCAGCGGAATGATGGCTGGTTCCACAGGGATGAGGGCTGGTACCCCGAGTGCATCGTATGTGGAAGCCGTACCAGCGGTCTCGCGCTCCGTGTACGGGCACGCAACGGGGCGTCCGGGGATGACTGTGCACATGACGGTGCGCCCAACCCACTTTTCCTGGCTCCAGCGCACATCCATGCGCACCGCCACGCCCGGCCACGCCTCAGCTCACTGATCCCAACGGTGGCCTGAGGATTGCGGGCCCGCTGCAGCCTTGTCCCTGTCGGTCCGGGGGCATACGGTCACCGGTAGTGCGATCTGGATCACAGACGCCTCTTTCGGGGAGGGACCATGAGATCGATTCCCAGGACAGCCGCGACCGCCGTCGTCGCGCTGGTGGCCGCGTTGACCGGCTCGGTCGGGGCCGCCGGTGGCGCGCACGCCGCCACGACCGCCGAGGTCGGTGGTGACGTCGCCGCGGCGCTCTGCCTCGCGGCATACCCGCAGGCACCGACGGGACCGGACCGACTGTCCCCATGTCAGTGGGACATGGGCGTCATCGACGCCGCCGGGGCCTGGTCCAAGGCCACCGGTCGAGGGGTTCGGGTCGGGGTGATCGACGGCGGGGTCGACTTCACCCACGCCGACCTGCAGGGGGCCATCGACGTGGCGGCCTCGTGCTCGTTCATCACCTCCAGCACGCCGACCGCAGACCCGCGCGAGATCGCCGACGGGGACTGCAGCAACAAGGCGGCGGTGCAGGACCTGCAGGGTCACGGCACCCACGTCGCGACGACCATCGCCGGCCGCCGCAATGGGGTCGGCATCGTCGGCGTGGCTCCAGAAGCGACGATCGTCGGGCTGAAGGCCTGCACCGTCGCCGGGTACTGCTTCGCAGACTCGGTCGCCGCGGCGCTGCGGTATGCCGGTGACCAGCGCCTCGACGTCGTCAACCTCAGCCTGTTCGCGGACCCCTACCTCTACTACTGCAAGAGCGACGCCGAGCAGCGCGCCATCCTGCAGACCCTCGCCGAGGCGGCCCGCTACGCCCAGCAGCGGGGGGTGGTCATCGTCGCGGCCGCCGGCAACGAGGCTCAGGATCTCGGCCACCCGGTCACCGACACGATGAGCCCGGACTGGCCGCCTGGAGCTGAGCAGACCCGCGAGGTCGGCAACGAGTGTCGGGTCGCCCCCGCCGAGTTGTCCGGGGTGATCACCGTGTCGGCCACCGGGGTCAACCAGCTCGCCAGCTACTCCAACGCCGGCTCGCCGGTCGACGTCACCGCCCCCGGCGGCGACGGCGGGCAACTGCCGGGCACCGTCTTCGGCCGCGGCCGCATCCTGGCCGGGTGGTCGAGCACCGACGCCAGTGGCACCTGGGAGGCGCTGGCCGCGGCCAATCGAGCGATCGTCGACGGCGGGTCGCGCTACGTGTGGATCAGCGGCACGTCGATGGCCTCGCCGCACGTGGCCGGCGTCGCGGCCCTGGTGCGCTCCTCCCGTCCGGGTCTGCCCCAGGGCGCGGTCGCGGCGACCCTCCGGGCGACGGCGACGTCGTTGACCTGTCCGGCGGTCTGGTCGGCGCAGGACCAGCGGCAGTGCACCGGCGGGGCCGGGCACACCAGCTTCTACGGGTCAGGCCTGGTCAACGCCGCCGCAGCAGTGCGCTGAAGAGCGTTGAAGATCGATAGCAGCAGGCAGCACCACGCAGCACCAGGCAGCACCAGGCAGCACCAGGCAGCAGGGACGAGGGGCGCCGGGCGACCGGCGCCCCTCGGTCTTTGTCGGAAGAGGCCGGTGCTCCGATCGCTGGCGCCACGCCCGTCACGCCATTAACACCAGTTTCACTGGTCACGCGGTTACCCTCGATCGGGGACCTGTCCGGCGCGCCGTGATTCTCGCGTCGAGCGGGCCTGCACCGCCCCCCCGACCGTGACCCTACGTGACCTGACCGGAGCAGCCCGGATGATCCTCTTCGACAACGTCACCAAGACCTACTCGAGCGCGACCCGACCTGCCCTGGACGGAGTCACCCTCGAGGTCTCCCGGGGCGAGTTCGTCTTCGTCGTCGGCTCGTCCGGGTCGGGCAAGTCGACGCTGCTGCGCCTGGCGATCCGTGAGGAACGGGCCACCAGTGGGCAGGTTCTCGTCGCCGGCCGCGACCTGCGCGACCTGCCCGACCGGGGAGTGCCGCTGCTGCGTCGACAGATCGGGACAGTCTTCCAGGACTTCCGGCTGCTGCCCAACAAGACGGTCCGGCAGAACGTCGCGTTCGCCTTGCAGGTCATCGGCAAGTCGCGTTCGGTGATCCGCCAGACCGTGCCGGAGACCCTGCGGGTGGTCGGCCTGGAGGGCAAGGAGAAACGGCTGCCCCACCAGCTCTCCGGCGGCGAGCAACAGCGGGTCGCGATCGCCCGGGCCATCGTCAACAAGCCGGCGATCCTGCTGGCCGACGAACCCACCGGCAACCTCGACCCGGCCACCAGCCGCGAGATCGTCCGGTTGCTGGATCGGATCAACCGCTCCGGCACGACGGTCGTCATGGCCACTCACGACCACGAGATCGTCAACGAGTTCCGCAAGCGGGTCGTCGAGCTGGACGCCGGCCGGCTGGTTCGTGATCAGGTCGAGGGGGCCTACGGGGACACCACCTCGGCCATTCCGGTCGTGCCGATCTCCGAGGAACTGGCCGAGGAGCTCGACGCCGCGCTGGCCGCCCGCACCGCCGACACCGCCACCACCCGCAAGCTGCGTCTGCCCGGCACAGGGCGCACGCGGCATACCGCCGCCTTGGCGACCTCGGGAGAGGGGAGGAAGTGACGTGCGCCTGACCTATCTGCTCGGCGACGTCGCCACCGGGTTGCGCCGCAATTTGTCGATGGCCGTCTCCGTCGTGCTCGTGACGATGATCTCGATGTATCTGCTCGGCCTGGGCCTACTGGCGCAGCGGCAGGTCGACACGATGAAGGACTACTGGTACGACCGGGTGCAGGTGTCGGTCTTCCTGTGTGTGTCCGGCTCGCAATACCCCGCGTGCGCCGGCAAGGCCACCACGGCCGCGCAGCGTGAGCAGATCAAGGCCCAGCTGGAGCAGATGCGCCCGCCGGTCAAGGAGATCTACTACGAGTCCCAGAACGAGGCGTTCGCGCGCTTCAAGGAGCAGTTCAAGAACAGCCCGCTGGGCGAGCAGGCCACCGAGCGGGCCTTCGCCGACTCCTTCCGGGTGTCGCTGGCCGATCCGAGCAAGTACGACGTCATCGCGTCCTCCTTCCAGGGCGCTCCGGGGGTCGGTCGGGTGCAGGATCAGAAACAGCTGCTCGACCGCTTCTTCACCTTCATGAACGTCGTCTCCTGGGCGGCCATCGCCCTGTCGGCGCTCATGGTGCTGTGTGCGGTGCTTCTCATGGCGACGACGATCCGCCAGACAGCGTTCTCCCGGCGGCGCGAGACCGGCATCATGCGCCTGGTCGGCGCCTCGAACGCGACGATCCAGCTGCCTTTCGTCATGGAGACCGTGCTCGCCTCGATCCTCGGAGCCGGTCTGGCGATCACCCTGCTGTGGGCCACGGTCCGCTATGGCGTCGGGGGCTATCTGTCTCGAGCCCTCATGGACACCGCCTTCATCGGGGTCGGTGACGTCGTCGCGGTCGGGCCGGTGATCCTCGCGGGCGTCGTGGGGCTCGCGATTGTCACGTCCTGGTTCACGTTGCGGCGCTACCTGAGGGTGTGACCGGCGGATGCGCGCGAGCGGGATGTCGCCGCAGCTGGGCCGGATCCAGCAGAACGCCGACCGCTCGGGGGTGGGCAGAGCACAGGCAGGTGTGCTACCAAAGGGACTGATGAGATCGATGGGACGATTGGGTCGCGTGAGCGGTCGGGCCCCGGACGGGTCCGCGGCCGCTGCGCCTCGGGCTGCCCGGGCGCCGGGGCGCGGTCGCCGCCGCCCCGGCCGGTATGCCGCGGTGCTCGCCGCGAGCAGCACGCTCGCCCTCAGCGCCGTCCTCGTGGCGCCGTCGGCGTCGGCCGACCTCGGCGACGACAAACGCCGAGTGGAGCAACAGCTGCAGGCGCAGCGCCAGGCCCTCGACGAGACCAGCGCCGACCTCGCGACGGCATACCAGGCCCTGGAGCTGACCCGCTCGCAGCTGCCCGCCGCGCAGGCGCGGTTGGCCATCGCGCAGAGCGAGGCCCGAGCCGCACAGGCGCACGCCGCTGCCGTCGCGGCCCGGCTGGAGGTGGCCAAGGCCAACGAGGCCCGGGCCGTCGAGCAACAGCACTCCACCGATGCGACGATCGATCGCACGCAGCGCACTCTGGACGCCTTCGCGGCCGACGTCTTCCAAGGCGGCGGGGGTGGCAGCGAGTTGTCCGTCGCGCTCGGGGCAACCAGCCCGGACGACTTCGCCACCCGCATCGTGCTCGCCGACACGGTGACCTCGATGACGAACAAGGCGCTCGACGACCTGGCCAACGCCAAAGCCGAGGCCGGTGCGTCGCAGGCCTATCTCACCGCCGTGCGCGCGGAGATGGTCGAGCTCAAGCGGCAGGCCGACGAGGCGGCCGCGGCCGCGCAGGCCAAGGCGAACGCCGCGCAGGCGGCGAAGGCCGCACTCGATGCCCTGGCCGCCCAGCAGGCGTCGCTCGCCGCCGAGGTGGCGAGCCGGCAGGCGACCGAGCGCGCCAACCTGGCCGAGTTGGAGGCCGAGCAGGCGCGGATCCAGGCCGCCCTCGTCGAGCAGGCCCGCAAGGCCCGCGAGGAGGAGGCCCGTCGGGCCGCTGCGGAGGCAGCCGCCCGGGCTGCCGCCCAGAGCGCCGGGCGCAGCTACACACCCCCGGCGCGGGACACCAACCCGACCCCCGGCAGCGGCTTCCTCAGCCGGCCGATGGCCGGCTATCAGACCTCCCCCTTCGGGTGGCGCAGCGACCCGATCACCGGGGAACGCCGGTTGCACCGCGGTCAGGACTGGGCGGCCGAGTGCGGCACACCCGTGTATGCCGCGGCGGCCGGCACCGTGATCAGCGTGTATTTCCAGAGCAGCTACGGCAACCGGATCATGATCGACCACGGCATCCAACGCGGCGTGGACCTCGTGACGACCTACAACCACCTGGCTCGCTTCGCGGTGAGCTCAGGCCAGCAGGTGGCACGGGGTCAGGTGATCGCCTATGAGGGCAGCACGGGGCGCTCCACCGGGTGTCATCTGCACTTCGAGACGATCCAGGACGGGGAGTGGGTCAACCCGCTCATCTGGTTCTGAGCCAATTGGTTCTGGCCAATGGGTTCTGGGCCAATGGGTTCTGGGCCGATCTGGTCCGCCGGCGGTGAGGTCGCTGCTCGTGCCCCGTGGTATTCGGGTGGGGCCGGGCCGTCGAGCCGATAACCTGACCCCTGCGCCACGGTCGCGGGGGCACCCCGCGCCGGCGTAGGTAGGAGGACACCCGTGGCCAAGGAACGCGGTCGCAAAGTCGTCGCGAGCAACCGCAAGGCCCGCCACGACTACCACATCGAGGACACCTACGAGGCCGGCCTGGCCCTCATGGGCACCGAGGTCAAGGCGCTGCGCGCCGGTCGCTGCTCACTCGTCGACGGTTTCGCGCAGTTCGCCGGTGACGAGCTGTGGCTGGAGAACGTGCACATCCCGGAGTACACCCAGGGCACCTGGACCAACCACGCCCCGCGCCGGCGGCGCAAGCTGTTGCTGCACCGCGAAGAGCTGGACAAGATCGCCTCGAAGACCCGGGAGAAGGGCCGCACCATCGTGCCGCTCGCGGTCTATTTCAAGGACGGCCGGGCCAAGGTGGAGATCGCGCTGGCCTCGGGCAAGAAGCAGTACGACAAACGCCAGGCGCTGCGCGAGCGGATGGACGAGCGCGAGGCGCAACGAGCCATGCACTCCCGGAGAGACCGATGAGCCGCCGGTATGCCGCGCCCGCCCGGCGCCGGCCGGCCGTTCCGGCCCTGCTCTGGGTGGCCGCCGCGCTGCTGCTGGCCGGCGCCGGCCTGGGCCTCGCGGTGCCACCTGCGGCAGCACAGCCCGTGGCAGCACAGCCCGTGGCAGCACAGCCCGTGGCAGCACAGCCCGTGGCAGCACAGACCGCGGCAGCACAGACCGCCCCTGCGGCGTTCGCGGCGTGGGGCGCCGGCGCACCGACGATCGACCGGATGGCCTCCTTCGCCGCGGTCTTCACGCTGGAGCGCGACGGCGGAGTTCGGGTCACTGAGACGATTTCCTACACCTTCGACACCAGCGGCGGTGCCCGGCGCGGCATCCTGCGCGGGATCACGGTGCGCCAGCGGGTCGCCGACCGTCCGGACATGTTCCGCGCCTACGTGATCAGCGACTGGTCGGCCAGCAGCCCGACCGGTGCCCCGGCGCCGCTCACCGTCGAGGACAAGGGCGGTGTCGCGGTGCTGCGGGTCGGCGACCCGAATCGCACGGTGAGCGGCACCCAGACCTATGTGCTGAACTACCGGCTGGCCAAGGTCGCCAATGCGTTCCCCGACACCCAGACCGCCGAGTTCTACTACAACGTCTTCAAGGACGACCAGGTCCCCAAGACGTCGGTCGAACTGCGGGTCACGGGCCCGGCCAATGCCGCCGCAGGTGACGTGCGCTGCGGCCGTGGGCCTTCCGGTGACCCCTGCCAGCGAGCCGACGCCGGGTCTCCGGCCGCCTTCTCGGTGACGAATCTCGGCGCCGACGAAGACCTCACCATCGCGGCGCGCTACCCGCTGTCGGCTTTCGCCGCCCTCACCCCGGACCTGCGCCGCGGCACCGTCGAGGGCGGCGCGCTGATGGACGAGACCCCGGCCAAGGCGCTGGCCTACGCCACGCTCGCCGGTGGGGTCCTCGCGCCGTTGCTCGCGCTGCTCGGGATGGGCGCGCTGGTCACCACCCGCGGGCGTGACGAGTGGTATGCCGGGTTGACCCCCGGGTTGACCCCCGGCGCGACCGAGCGGCTTCCCCGGGCCGACGGCGGCATACCGCAGCAGCCGACGACCCACGCCCAGCCGGGCACGATCGCCGTGCAGTTCACCCCGCCGCCCGGGGTCGCGCCCGGGCTGGTCGGCACGATCATCGACGAGAGCGCCGACACCGTCGACGTGTCGGCCACCGTCGTCGACCTCGCGGTGCGCGGCTACCTACGCATCGAGGAGGTCGAGGGCGGCGGGGTCTTCTCCCGCACCGACTGGCAGCTCACTGCCCTCACCCCCGATCCCGCCCAGGCCGGGCCTCCGCTGCGGCCCTACGAGCAGGCGGTGCTCAACGGGCTCTTCGCCACCGGCAACCCGGTGCTGTTGTCGCAGCTGAAGAACCACTTCGCGACGACCCTCTCCTCGGTCAAGAACCTCATGTACGACGAGGTCCTGCAACGTCACTGGTTCCGCCGCTCGCCGGCCGGCCAGCGCGCGCGGTGGTGGGCACTGGGCTTCCTGCTGATGGGCGCCGGAGCAGTCCTCGCCTTCTTCTACGGCAACGCCTCGCACCGCAGCACCGACCTCGCCGCCGGGCTGTCGTTGCCCTTCGGTAGCGGCTGGGTGCTCGGGATCGGCATCGTGCTGGCCGGGTTCGTCGTGCAACTGTTCGGCAGGCGGATGGCCGCCAAGACCGCCGAGGGCTCCGCGGTGCTGGCCCAGTCGTTGGGCTTCCGGCGCTACCTGGAGACCGCCGAGGCCAACCAGATCCGCTGGGAGGAGGCCCAGGAGGTCTTCAGCCGCTTCCTGCCCTATGCCATCGTCTTCGGCGTCGCGCAGCGCTGGGCCGGGGTCTTCCAGCAGGTCGCCGCGAACGCGGCGGCGGCCGGACAGGTCGTCATCATGCCGGACTGGTACATCTACCACGGGCGCACCTTCCCCGACTTCGACAGCATCACCTCGGCGGTCGACTCGTTCGCGACGGCCGCCAGCGGCACCTTCACCGCCACCCCGGGTTCCTCCGGCGGATCCGGCTTCGGCAGCTCCGGTGGCGGCTTCTCCGGCGGCGGCGTCGGTGGCTCCAGCTCGGGCTCGTGGTGAGCGCCGGGCGGCCGCCGGCAGGTGACGCCGCGGTGCTGCGCGAGCCGAGCGGCATACCCGTCGAGGCCGTGCAGCGGCGCACCCTGGGCACACTCGCGGTCACCCAGGTGTTCGGCGGGGTCGGGGTGTCGGCGGCCATCGCGGTCAACGCCCTGCTGGCCAAACAAGTCTCCGGGTCCGAGCAATTGGCCGGCCTCGCCCAGACCTTCCAGGTGCTCGGCGCCGCCGTGGCCACCGCCGTCGTCGCCCAACTCACCCATGCCCGCGGCCGCCGCATCGGGCTGGCCACCGGCTACGCCCTCGGTGCGGCCGGGGCGGCCACCTCGGCATTGGCCGGCATCCTCGGGTCGTTCCCGCTGCTGTTGGTCGGGGCCATGCTGATCGGCTCGATCACCGCTGCGGGTGGCCAGATCCGGTATGCCGCGACCGACCTCGCGCGCCCCGAGCGGCGTGGGCGTGACCTGAGCCTCGTCGTGTGGGCCACGACCATCGGCTCGGGTCTGGGCCCCAACCTCGGTGGCCCGGGCGCCGCACTGGCCGACCGGCTCGGACTGCCCCGGCTCACCGGCGCCTATCTGTTCACCCTGCTGGGGGCGTTGGTGGCCATCGGGGTGATGTGGTTCTTCCTGCGCCCCGACCCGCTGCTGCTGGCCCGTCGGCTCGCCGCCGACGCGAGCTCGACGGCACCACGGGCGCCACAGCCCGGGGCGCCGGGACAGCCCGGGGCGCCGGCACAGCCCGGGCCGGTCGAACGCTCGCGCTGGGCGGGCTGGCTGCTGGTGGCCCGCAGCCCGATGTTGCGGGCCGCCGCCGTGGGTCTGGCGCTCAGCCATGCGGTGATGGTCGCGGTCATGGTCATGACACCGATCCACATGGACCACGGGCACGCGACCCTGGAGATCATCGGGCTGGTCATCTCGATCCACGTGCTCGGGATGTTCGCCCTGTCGCCCTTGGTCGGTCTGCTCGTCGACCGGATCGGCCCGGTGCTCGTGCTCGGCGCCGGGGGTCTGGTGCTGCTGCTGTCCCTCGCCCTGGCCGGCACCTCGGTCGCCGGCCACTCTGCGCGGCTGACCATCGGCCTGGCGCTGCTCGGGGTCGGCTGGTCCTTGGCTCAGATCGCGGCGTCCACCCTGGTCACCGCCGCCACGACCCCGGCGACCCGGCCGCTGGTGCAGGGGGCCACCGACGTGCTCACCTTCTCGACCGCGGCGATCGGGGGTGCCGTCGCCGGGGTGGTGGTCGGCGGCCCCGGGTATGGGGCGCTCAACGCCCTCTCGGCGCTCTTCGCGGCCGCCGTGATCGGGTCGGCGGTCGCGGCCTGGCGGGCCGGCCGGGTCGGTGACCCGATCGCCCGGTAGCCGCGGCGTCGGGCGCGCCCGCGGCATACCGGATGGGCCGACGTGACCAAGGCCCCGCGTGACCCAGGCAGCTCGCCCGAGCTGGGAACCCGAGGGGCGGCTATCGTGGTCGACAGCCCGTGACGACCACGACGAGTGGAGCCTGATGACCGCCCCATCCGGACGGGACGTCGCGCATGAGATCCCCACCGGCTGGGTCGGCCGGATCCAGCGCGAGGTCGCCGACATCCGCCATGCCTGGAGTGACGGGATCACCCGCTACGGCATGGTGGGCACCTTCCTCATCCTGCTGGGCAGCCTCAGCCCGGCCGCGCTGCCCCCGGCCAATCCGTTCCGGGAGCTGCCGGTGCTCGGCTGGTTCCAGACCACCGTCGCCGGGCTGGTCGTCTCGACCGCGTTCACCATCGTCGGGGTGGTCATCCTGCTCGATGCGTGGCTGCGGTTGCGCCCGGCGGCGGCCCGGCCCGGGCTGACTCGCGGCACGATCTGGTTGTGGAGCCTGCCGCTGCTGCCGGCGCCGCCGCTGCTGTCCTTCGACGCCTACTCGTATGCCGCGCAGGGCGAGATGGTGCACCGCGGGATCAGCCCCTACGAGTTCGGGCCGGCGGTGCTCGACGGGCTCTTCCAGGAGCAGGTCGACCACTACTGGCAGTACACCCCGGCGCCGTACGGCCCGTTGTCGTTGCAGCTGCAGCACCTCGTCGTCGACCTCACCGGCCACAACGCCTACCTGTCCGCGGTGCTCATGCGGATCCCCGCGTTCATCGGGGTGCTGCTCGTCGCGCTCTACCTGCCGCGGCTGGCCCGGCTGCTGGGCTACGACCGCGAGTCGACGGTGTGGCTGGCCGTGCTCAACCCGCTGGTGATGCTGCATTTCGTCGGCGGCGCCCACAACGACAGCCTCATGGTGGGACTCATGGTCCTCGGGCTGTGGCTGGCCGCCACCCGGCACCTGCTCGTGGGCGCCCTGGCGATCGCTGCCGCGGCCTCGATCAAGCAACCGGCAGCTGCGGCCATCCTCGCCGTCGGGGCGTTGCACACCTGGCGCACCAAGGACTGGCAGCAGCCCACCAACCGCGAGGTGATCAAGCACATCGTGCCCGCCGGGTTGGTCTTCCTCGCCGGCTTCGTGGGGATCGGGTTGGCCAGCGGCCTGGGTTTCGGCTGGATCGCCGCGATCGGCGTGCCCGGCTCGGTGCGCTCCATGCTGGCGCCGGCGACGGCCATCGGGGCCGGCCTGGAATGGCTGTTCAACCAGGTCGGCTGGACCGACACCGCCGGAGCCGCCGTCGGCTTCATGCAGAAGATCGGCACCCTCGTCGGGCTCGCGGTGATGGCGTGGCTGGTCTGGCGGTTCAAGGCCAAACACCCGGTGCGCACCCTCGGCTGGATCCTGCTCGCCTTCGTGATCACGGGCGCCGTCATCCACCCCTGGTACCTGCTGTGGGGCGGGCTCATCTTCGCGATGACCGAGTCGGAGCTGAAGTGGCGGCGCACCGTGTTGTGGGTGAGCAGCTTCTTCGTCTTCTACTCCACCTTCGACGCGGCCCACTTCAAGAACTCGGTCTCCTCGTTCGCGGCCACGGCCATGGTCGCCCTGGCCTGGTTCGCCACCGGGCACGACAAGGGGCTCAACCGCGACCTCGACCACGCCCGGCGCAGGCGCCCGGCCGAGCCCGCCGACTGAGCCCAGCCGCGCACCGGCGGGAATGCGGTGGCCCGGCGGGGCGTTGCCGCGGCATACTGGAGGTTCGCCCGGGCACCGACCCGGGCAATCGCTGGACGGCCCACCTCGGCCGGTCTTGACAACTGCACAGCGTGACGTGGACACCCCGAACCCGCGCCGAACGGCGCGACCAGGGGGTGATCGGTTTCGACGGTGATCGTCGTCGCAGGAGAAGCGGGCCGAGGACGCACGGTTATCTCGCTAACGATCCGTGCAAACCAATAGGTGCCAACGCAAAGCGCACCGACTTCGCCCTCGCCGCCTGAGCGAGCCTCGAAGTCCGTCAGCCTGAGCTAGTTCCCGACTCAGTGCCTGGCGTCAGCTAGGGGACTCACCGCGCCGTCATGTCGGGGGGCGGCGCGGGACATCAACTCGACTGGGCCTGTCAGGGAACGTGTGCGTGCGAGCCCTGGGGCCGAGAAACTCCACTGCGCACTGCGCCCGGAGAAGTCCTGGGATCACGTCATCGGACGCGGGTTCGATTCCCGCCACCTCCACGTGCGGCTCGCCGCCGTCGGTCCTGCACCGATCCGGTATGCCGCGTGGACACGTCACGCTGTGTAGGTCACCCTGCTTCGCCCCCCCAACACTCCGGTCAGAGGCTGGTCCGGTTGCCCATGGGTGGGGTGTTAGCTGGCGCTGCGCGCTGAGAAAGCGCGCGTGGCGGCGTCGTTGGTGGTGTGCCAACACGCCCCACGACGACGTCATGGGCGCTTTCTCACCGCGCGTTCGTCCCGCCCGAAACCGATCGGAGCGGCGCTGTCGACAAGGGCCGGATCTCAGCCATACCCGCACCGCGATCCCTGCGCCACCTCACGGACCTCGACTACGACGACACCCTCACCCCACCACGGGGCGCACACCTGCCGCTCTCGTCGGGTCAGATGCTCACGGTGCGCCCGAGGCCGCGGGCCACCTCGACCGGCACGATCTCCTTGCCCATCGGCAGCAGTGACACCGGGATCAGCTTGAGGTTGGCCAGGGCCAACGGGATGCCGACGATGGTCAATGCCTGGGCGAGCGCCGTGGTGACGTGCCCGAGCGCCAATCCCCAGCCGAAGACGAGGATCCACACGATGTTGCCGATCGTCGACGCGGCGCCCGCCCCAGGACGGTCGACGATGGTGCGCCCGAAGGGCCATAGCGCGAAGCTCGCCATCCGGAAGGAGGCGATCCCCCAGGGGATCGTCACGATGAGCAGGCAGGCCAACACTCCCGCGACGAGATAGGTGAGCCACAACCAGAAGCCGCCGAAGACGACCCAGATGATGTTGAGCAGCGTGCGCATCGCGGTCCAGCCAGGTGCCGGAGCAGGGGAACGATTCAGGCCTGGCTGGTGCCCGAGGCGAGAGCGGCGCCGGCTTCGTGGGCGTGGCCCTCGTGGCCGTGGCTCTCGTGGTCGTGGCCCTCGTGGGAGTCGGTGGCTGCCTCGTCGGCGGCCTTGCCGCAGGAGCAGTCCCCGCACCCGCCGCAGCCGCCACCGGCATTCTGGGCCTGGGCCAGACGCTCGCGGACGTCGGCCATGTCGAGGGCCTTGACCTGGGAGACGACGTCTTCGAAGACCGCGGCGGGCAACGCGCCCGGCTGGGCGAAGACGAGGATGCCCTCGCGGAAGGCCATGATCGTCGGGATCGAGGTGATGTCCAACGCCCCGGCCAACGCCTGCTCGGCCTCGGTGTCGACCTTGCCGAAGACCACATCGGGGTGCTTCTCGGACGCCGCCTCGTAGACCGGCGCGAACTGTCGGCACGGCCCGCACCAACTTGCCCAGAAATCCACGAGCACGATGTCGTGGTCCAGGATGGTGCGCTCGAAGGTATCGGTGGTCAACGCGGTCGTCGGCATGCCTGGCCCAACGTCGCCCCGACGAGGGTTGTTCCCCACCGGCCGGCGCTGGTCACTCGTCGGCGAGCAACTCCCAGCTGACCTGCACGGCGGCGCTGACCGACTGCTCACCGGCCTCCAGGGGCAGGTCGGCCTTGGCGGTCGTGAGCATGGCCCGACCCACTCCGCCGTAGACCTCGGGTCCGCCGCGGTCGGCGCCCAACTCGACCACCTCGCGGACCGCGCCGAGCCGGGCGCCGGCGAGCGCGGCATACTGCAACGCTTTGTCGTGGGCGTCGGCGAAGGCGCCGTCGCGGGCCTGGCGCGCCAAGGGTGCCCGGTCGGCCACGTCGAGGGTGATGCCGTCGATGACCAGGCGATTGCCCGCGGCCCGGGCGACCGCGTCGACGAGGGTGCCCAGCTGCCCGAGCCGGCGGATCGTCAAGGCCAATTGGTGGTATGCCGTGTAGCCCACCACCCGCTGCCCCTGGGGATCCCAGCGCGGTTGTACCGAGGCACTCGTCGTGGCCAGGTCACGATCGGTGAGACCGTGCTCGCGGGCCGCGCCGCTGACCGCTCGGAC
>RRZT011588216.1_pt1 | contig 20349 bp, 21 predicted proteins | sample 2165551 | NCBI WGS metagenome assembly RRZT01 (sample SAMN10456910, study PRJNA506462) | wastewater metagenome | biome: wastewater; feature: sludge; material: wastewater sludge; isolation source: wastewater sludge with Escherichia coli K12::gfp cells carrying plasmid... | place: USA: Moscow, Idaho... | reverse complement strand
GAGCCTTCGCCCAGAACTGGACGCTGGACCGGTGCCTCGCCCGACAACAGACGATTCGGTTGCGGCCGGGCACGCGCGTAGACTTGCACGCCGTGATCGATCAGGTGGCTCCAGCGCCCACGCTGCGCATCGCGGGCCCCGGGGACGGTCCGCGGATGCTGCACATCATCACCGAGTCCTTTCGCGCGCGACCCGCATTGGACCCACCGGCGGACGCCTTGGGGGACACCTTGGCTGATGTCGAGCGCTACCTCAGCGACCAGATCGGCATCATCGCCAGCGACGACGCCGGTGACATTGGTTGCCTCTTCTTGGCGTTGGACGCCCACGCGAGCCCACCGACCGGGATGTTGTCGCGGGTCAGCGTGCTGCCCGGCCAGCGTCAACACGGCATCGCAACCCAAATGGTGCGGGCCGCCGCCGGGCTCGCCCAGCAGGCCGGGATGCGTCGCCTGCAGCTGGTCGCCCGTCGCGAATTGCCGAGTGTGATCCGCTGGTGGCAGGGTCACGGATTCGAGATCGTCGAGGAGTTGGACGCCACGCGGGTACTGATCGACATCGACCTGCCAGCAAGTCTGCGTGTGCCCACCGCGGCAGCGATGCGTGCGTTCGGCGCCCGGCTGGCCGAGCTGCTGCGTCCCGGCGATCTGATCGTCGCCAGCGGTGAATTGGGTTCGGGGAAGACCACCCTCGCCCAAGGCTTGGGGGCTGGCCTGCGAGTGGCCGGCCCGATCACCTCGCCGACCTTCGTGCTCAGTCGCATCCATCCTGGCGTCGACGGCGGGGTGCAGTTGGTCCACGTGGACGCCTACCGGCTCGGCTCGGCGGCCGAACTTGACGACCTCGACCTGGACGCCACGCTGGCCGATTCGGTGACCTTGGTCGAGTGGGGGACAGGTCTGGCTGACCAACTTGCCGGGGACCGGCTCGAGATCCACATCGACCGGAGCGGCGATCCGGACGATGAGACCCGGACCGTGCGGTTGACCGGCATCGGACCGCGCTGGGCGGAGGTCGACCTGTGGAAGTTCGTCGACCAGTTCACCGATTGGCAGGCCGAACAGTGAGCGGCTGGACACTCGCCATTGACACTGCGGCCGGGGTCAACATCGGTCTGGCCACCGACGGCCAGCCGGTCGACCGACGTACCGAGACCTCGTCGCGGCGGCACGTGGAATCGCTGCAGCCGATGATCGACGAGTTGCTCGCCGCCCACGGAATCGGCTTGACCGAACTCGCCCTGATCGCCGTAGGCATCGGTCCGGGACCCTTCACCGGACTTCGGATCGGGATCGTGACCGCCCGCACCCTCGCGATGGCGGCTGGGATTGGGGTGCGCGGCTTCGGCACCTTGGACGCCATCGCCATGACGTGGTTCACCACCAACCCGCCCGGCGCACCTGCGGTGGTGGTCACCGACGCGCGTCGCAAGGAGCTCTATTGGGCGAGCTATGACGCGTCCGGCAGCAGGGTCGCCGGCCCCGCGGTGGGCGCGCCCGCCGAGGTCCCTCGCCTGCAGGCTGGCGGCCCGGGCGTCGAGGTCTACCCTGAGGTCTTCGCCGGACGCGTCCCCGATGGAGCTCCCCTGGGGATGGATGCGGCGCTGGTGGCGGCGCGCATCGAAGAACTGTCAGATGTCGGCTTGGAGCCGGCCTACCTGCGCAAGCCGGACGCAGAGGCTCCGAAGACCCGCAAGTCGGCTTTGGTCGGTGGCCGCTTGCGGCTGCCCAGTCTCAAGGAGGCACCATGATCGTTGCGACCGCCAAGCCGGACGACCTGCCCGCCCTGCTAGAGCTGGAGGAGTCGGGGTTCGACGCCCCGGAACGCTGGAGCATCGGCTCCTGGGCGTCCGAACTCAGCTCCCCGGATCGGCTTGTGCTGATCAGCAGGGACGACGATCAGGTCGAAGCCGTCGCCTGTTTCGGTGTGCTGGACGACACCGCCGAGGTCTTGCGTGTGGTAGTGCGCCCCGACCGGCGGGAGCGCGGCATCGCCCGCCGACTGGTCGGATTGGGCATGGACTGGGCAGACGCTGCTGGTGCGGACCGGATCCTGCTTGAGGTGCGATACGACAACGACCGCGGCCTTTCGCTGTACAAGGCCGCCGGCTTCACCGCGATCGCCCGGCGTTCTGACTACTACGGTCTCGGACGCCATGCCATCGTGATGGAATGCCGGTTCCACCGCCGGCCAGCACCGGGGCTGTCCAGACTGTCCAGGTGGCCTGCATGAGCGGACCGTTGGTGCTCGGCATCGAATCGAGCTGCGACGAGACCAGCGTCGGCATCGTCCGGGGCGCCGAATTGCTGGCCAACGAGGTCGCCAGTTCAGTCGCCGCGCACGCCCGTTTCGGCGGCGTGGTGCCCGAAGTCGCCTCGCGTGCCCATCTGGAGGCCATGACGCCGACCCTGGAACGTGCACTGTCCAGCGCCGGTATCGAGTTGGCTGAGGTGGACGCGATCGCGGTGACCGCCGGACCCGGCCTGATGGGTTCGTTGGTGGTCGGACTGGCAGCGGCCAAGGCCTTGGCGTCCGCGCTGGGCAAGCCGCTGTACGGGCTCAACCACCTCGTCGGCCATGTGGCTGTCGACATCCTCGACCACGGGCCGCTGCCGGAACCGGTGCTGGCCCTGTTGGTCTCGGGTGGCCATAGCCAGCTGCTGTTGGTGCGTGACATCACCGGTGACATCACCGAGGTCGGCACCACCATCGACGATGCCGCCGGCGAGGCGTACGACAAGGTCGCCCGGCTGCTCGGGCTCGCTTACCCGGGCGGCCCAGAGATCGACCGCCTGGCCCAACAGGGCAATCCGAAGGCCATCGCTTTCCCCCGCGGTCTCACGGCCCGGCACGACCTGGCGCGGCACCGTTTCGACTACTCCTTCTCAGGCCTGAAGACCGCTGTCGCCCGCTACGTGGAGCAGCGCGAACGCGACGGCGAGCCGATCAGCGTGCCTGATGTGTCGGCCAGCTTCCAGGAGGCGGTGGCTGACGTGCTGACCGCGAAGGCGGTCGACGCCGCCAGGCACTTCGGGGTTGATCACCTGGTGCTCGGTGGTGGAGTCGCGGCCAACTCGCGGCTGCGCACCCTGATGGCCGAACGGGCTGCGGCGGCCGGCATCAAGCTGCGCCGGCCGCGTCCCGGATTGTGCACCGACAACGGCGCGATGATCGCTGTGCTCGGCGCGCAGGTGATGGAGGCCGGACGTCCGCCCAGCAGCCCGACGATCTCGGCGGACTCCGGGATGCCGGTCGAGCGCGTGCTCGCCTGAGCGTCCCGGGGTGTTCGTTCCCCGCCGGCCTGTGGTTGCGACGTAGTCTGCCGGTGTGCCATACACGCCGGTGCTGACAACGCTCGGGTTCGTCGTCTCGTCCGACCGGTCGCGTGTGCTCATGGTGCACCGCGTCGGGCGTAGCGACGACGAGCAGCTGGGCAAGTGGAACGGGTTGGGCGGCAAGCTCGAACGTGATGAGGACGTCTGGTCCGCCATGACGAGGGAACTGCGCGAGGAGGCCGGGATCGAGGTGGTCTCGATGCGGCTGCGCGGCACGGTCAGCTGGCCGGGATCCCACCGGGACGGCCCCGATGCGCGTGGTTTCATCTTCCTGGTGGACGCTTGGACCGGCGAGGTGCCGGCGTCCAATGCGGAAGGCCCGTTGGCCTGGCAGCCGGTGGCACGGCTCGGCGAATTGCCGATGTGGGAGGGCGACCGGTTCTTCCTGCCACACGTCTTCGACGACCAATTGGAGCAGTTCCACCTGGTCATCCCATACTTGGACGGCCGACCGCAGGGCTGCTCGGGGGTGCTGCGATGAGCGTCGGTTCGCGTCCGGGCCCGCACATCCTGCTGGGGGACGAGGGCGCGGCAGCGATGTGCGCGGCGAGCGCCGAGGCTGATCCCGATTCGCTGAGCGCCGCCTCAAGGTTGCGCAGCCGGTTCGGTCCGGAGTTGGCCGCCGCGACCCTCGCCCAGACGTCGTTGCGGCGACGCGCCCAAGCCAAGTTCGGCGCGGAGGCCGCGCAGATCTGGTTCACCACCGATGGCCTGGAACAGGCCTCGCGCCCGGAGGTGGCCGCCTGGCGGGCGGCCCGACTGGCGGCCGCCGGGGTGCGTCGGGTGATCGACTTCGGCTGCGGCATCGGGGCGGACGCACGCGCCTTCCTCGCTGCAGGCATGACGGTGACGGCCGTCGAACTCGACCCCCAAACCGCGGCGCTGGCCGCAGCGAACCTGCCCGGCGCCGAGGTGCTGGTCGGCGATGCCACCCAGTTGGCGCCCGGGTTGCTCGCGGCGGCCGATGCGACGACCGCGGTCTTTGTCGACCCGGCCCGACGGACTGACCGGGGACGCAGCTGGCGGGTGGCAGATTTCAATCCGGCCTGGCCGTTCGTGCTGGAGCTGCTGGCCGGGCGCCTGCCGGTTTGCGTGAAACTTGGGCCGGGGCTGCCGCGCGAACTGATCCCGGCTGGGGTTGAGGCCTGCTGGGTCTCCCACCACGGCGACGTCGTGGAGGCCGGGCTCTGGCGACTCGACGTCCAGCAGTCGCGGGCCGGCCGCGGGGTGAGCGCCGCGGTGCTGCTGCCCGGCCCACACCGTCTGGAGGCACAACTGGACGCAGGGCGGCTGCCGGTGCGCGCGGCGGGGGGCTACCTGCTGGAGCCGAACGGCGCGGTGATCCGTGCCCGGGCGCTGAACCGGATCGACCCCCAGGCCTGGCTGCTCGACCCCGAGGTCGCCTACCTGTCCACTGACCACCCAGTGGCCAGCCCGTTCGCCAGCTGCTTCGAGGTGCTCCAGACCCTCGATGCGGGGGAGAAGACGCTACGCGCCTGGGTGCGGGACAACCGCGTCGGGGTGCTTGAGATCAAGAAGCGGGCGCTGGACGTCGATCCTGCCGCACTGCGGCGCCGACTCAAGCTGTCCGGGCCGAACCAGGCCACCCTGATCCTGGCGCGCACCGTGGCCGGGGCCCGTGCCTTCGTGGTGCGTCGGGTGCCCTGACCGCGCGGTGGCCGGGGACGCGGTGCGAACGGGCTGGCTGGCACTCGGCTTGTCTGAGTGCCAGAAGCCGGTCTAAGGTGGTCTTGGCACTCGAACCGATCGGGTGCCAACGATCGGAACGGCACCCGCGACGACGTCCCGTTCGTAGCTGCAAATGAACCCAGACAATAGAAAGGGGTTTGAACGTGGCAACCACGATCAAGCCGCTCGAGGACCGCGTCCTCGTTGAGCCTCTTGAGGCCGAGACCACCACCGCTTCGGGCCTGGTCATCCCCGACACCGCCAAAGAGAAGCCCCAAGAGGGCAAGGTCGTCGCCGCTGGCCCCGGTCGCGTGGACGACAAGGGTGTCCGCGTCCCCATGGATGTGCAGGTCGATGACGTCGTGATCTTCAGCAAGTACGGCGGCACCGAGGTGCGCTACAACGGCAAGGACTACCTGCTGCTTAACGCGCGCGACATTCTCGCCGTCGTGGTGAAGTGAGGCGTTAGTTCATGGCCAAGCAACTCTTGTTCGACGAGGATGCTCGCCGCGCGCTCGAGCGTGGCGTGGACGCCCTCGCCAATACCGTCAAGGTGACGCTGGGGCCCAAGGGCCGCTACGTCGTGCTTGACAAGAAGTACGGTGCTCCCACCATCACCAACGACGGGGTGACCGTCGCCAAGGAGGTGGAGCTGACTGATCCGTACGAGAATCTCGGTGCCCAACTCGCCAAGGAAGTGGCCACCAAGACCAACGACGTCGCCGGCGACGGCACGACCACCGCCACCGTGCTGGCTCAGGCTCTGGTTCACGAAGGCCTGCGGGCCGTCGCCTCCGGTGCCAACCCGATCGGTCTCAAGCGCGGCATCGACAAGGCCGTCCAGGCTGTCGTCGATGAACTACGGTCCGCGGCCAGCGAGGTCGACAGCACTGCCGACATGGCGAACGTTGCCACCATCAGCTCGCGCGACGAAGAGATCGGCGAGATCATCGCCCAAGCCTTCGACAAGGTTGGCAAGGATGGTGTCATCACCGTCGAGGAGTCGAACACCTTCGGTACCGAACTGGACTTCACCGAGGGCATGCAGTTCGACAAGGGCTACATCTCGCCCTACTTCGTCACCGACCAGGATCGGATGGAGGCTGTCCTCGAAGACCCGTACATCTTGATCCACCAAGGCAAGATCTCCAGCATGAACGAGTTGCTGCCGATGCTCGAGAAGGTCATCGCAGCGCACGGACAGCTGGTCATCATCGCCGAGGATGTCGACGGCGAGGCGTTGTCCACCCTGGTGGTCAACAAGATTCGCGGCACCTTCACCTCGGTCGCAGTCAAGGCTCCGGCCTTCGGCGACCGTCGCAAGGCGATGCTGCAAGACATCGCGATCCTGACCGGCGGCCAGGTTGTCGCACCCGAGGTCGGCCTCAAGCTCGACCAGGTGGATCTGGACGTGTTGGGTCGGGCTCGTCGGGTGGTGGTGGCCAAGGACAACACCACCATCGTCGATGGCGCCGGATCGGCCGAAGAGGTCAAGGGTCGCGTCGAGCAGTTGCGCGCCGAGATCGAGCGCACCGACTCCGACTGGGATCGTGAGAAGCTCGCCGAGCGGGTTGCCAAGCTCGCCGGTGGGGTCTGCGTCATCAAGGTCGGTGCGGCCACCGAGGTGGAACTGAACGAGAAGAAGCACCGCATCGAGGACGCTGTCTCGGCCACCCGGGCCGCCATCGAGGAGGGCATCGTCGCCGGTGGTGGCGCTGCGCTTGTCCACGCCGCCAAGGTGCTCGATGGCGTCAAGGGCGCCGACCACGACGAGCAGATGGGTGTCCAGATCGTTCGTAAGGCGGCTGTGGAACCGCTGCCCTGGATCGCCGAGAACGGCGCCGAGCCGGGTTACGTCATCGTGGCCAAGGTCGCGGAGTTGGGCCCCAACGAGGGCTACAACGCCAAGACCGGCAAGTACGTCGACCTGATCGCCGACGGTGTCATCGACCCGGTCAAGGTGACCCGGTCGGCGCTGGCCAATGCTGCGTCAATCGCCTCCATGCTGTTGACCACCGAGACCTTGGTTGTCAACAAGCCCGAGGAAGATGACGAGAGCGGTCACGCTCACTAAGGCACGACCTCGACAACTGAAGAAGACCCAACCGGCCAAGGTGGCCGGCACTGTCGATCTCTATCGGCAGGCCGGCAACCTTGGCCGGTGGTCTTTTCGCCTGTGGTGTCGGCGACCGGTAGCATTCGCTGAGTGCGATCAACCAGGCGGGCTGTGCTGACCGGGTTGGCCGGAAGCGTCCTGCTGGCGGTTTCTGCTTGGCTGGCGTCGCCGTGGGGCCTCGGGTTCGCCGGTCGTAATAACACCTTGCCGATCCGCTGGGCGCAGTCGGCGCCTGCGGTCGCCGGTATCGCACTGCTGTTCATGGGCTGGCTGGGTTTGCGCACCGCCGCCATCGGGCAACTGTGGCGCTCGTTTGTGATCTGGTGCGCGCCGCTGCTGGTCAGCCCGCCGCTGCTCAGCAAGGACGCGTGGGCCTACCTCGAGCAGGGCTGGATCGTCCTGCGGGGGTTCGACCCCTATCTGACCGGCCTGAGCCTGAATGGCGGCCCGTTCGCAGAGCGCGTCGACATCTACTGGCAGGGGACCACCACCGTCTATCCGCCACTGGCGCTGCTCATCCAGGCCGGCGTGGTCGCGATCAGCGGTACCCACCCTTTCTGGTCGTTGCTGGCCATGCGGTTGCCCGGCGTGCTCGCGGTCGTGGTAATCGGGGCGTGCCTGCCAAGGATTGCCAAGGCGACAGGCCAGGATGCAGCGGCGGCGCTGTGGCTCGGGCTGGCGAACCCACTACTGGTGGTGCACTTCGTCGGTGGCGCCCACAACGATGCGTGGGCGGTCGCGTTGGGCGTCGCAGGCATCTGGTGCGCCGTCCGCTGGCGGGCCGCCTGGCCGCTGGGCTGCGTCCTGGTCGGCTTGGGGATGGCGGTGAAGCAGCCCATCGGGCTGATGATGGTCGCGGTGGCACTGTACGGGGTAGCCGCCGGCCCCGACGTGCCGGCCCGCCAGGCGTGGCGGGCCACTCTCGGTCAGGCGGTGTGGCGGTTGCCGGTCGGTCTGCTCGCCACGTTGGCGGGGTTCGCTATTCCAACGCTGGTGAGCGGCTGGGGGATCGGTTGGGCCACCGGTTCCGGCGCCCCGCAAACAGCCGGCAGCCAGTCGGTCGCGCACACCATGGCGGCCACCCTGCAAATGGTCACCGGTTGGCCGATGGCCGACTGCGTGGCCTTCGTCGGTCCCATCTTCTTGACGATCGGTGCGGTGATCATCGCCTGGCTCGGCTGGCGGTACGCGGCCTCGCGTCCGATCACCTTCGCGGCCTGGGGACTGGTGGCCTTCGCGTTCACCTACCCCAGCTTGCAACCTTGGTACGCGTTGTGGGGTGGAGTGCTGCTGGGTGTGGTGGTCCTGAGCGCGCGGGCGTGTGATTGGGTGGTCACGCTCACCGGTTGCCAGTTGATCACCAGTGTGCTGCTCGACTACGCGGGCTGGCCGATCCCCGTCGTGCAGACCATCGCGGTGGCGGTCGCCTGGCCGCTGCTGCGCGTGGTAGAGCGGGCTAGACTGGGCGCCTCAGCCACTTGACCGAAGGGACACCTGTGTCCAACCTGTTGACTCCTTCCGGTGTGCCGTCGATGTTCGAGACTCTCGGCTTGACGTTCGACGATGTGCTGCTGCAGCCACGCGAATCCGATGTCATTCCGAGTGAGGTCACCACAAGGGCGCGCCTCAGCCGGCGGATCACGTTGAACGTGCCGTTCCTGTCCGCGGCAATGGACACCGTCACCGAGCAGCGGATGGCCATCGCGATGGCCCGCGAGGGTGGCCTGGGCGTCCTGCACCGGAACCTGTCCATCAGCGAGCAGGCGCACATGGTCGATCAGGTGAAGCGCTCCGAGGCCGGCATGATCGATGAGCCGATCACCATCAGCGCCGACGCCACCTTGGGCGAGGTTGAGGAACTGTGCGCCAACTACCGGATAAGCGGGGTGCCGGTCGTCGACAACGACATGGTGCTGCTCGGCATCATCACCAACCGTGACATGCGTTTCGAGACCGATCCGAACAAGTTGGTCGGCGCGGTGATGACTCCGATGCCGCTGGTCACTGCCCCCGTGGGCACCAAGGGCGACGATGCGCTCGCGCTGCTCGCCAGGAACAAGATCGAGAAGCTGCCACTGATTGACGAGCAAGGACGCCTGCGGGGCTTGATCACCCTGAAGGACTTCGTGAAGTCCGACCAGTATCCGCATGCCGCCAAGGACGCGCAGGGCCGGTTGCGGGTCGGCGCTGCAGTCGGTGTCTTCGGGGACGCTTGGGAGCGCGCCATGGCGGTGGTCGAGGAGGGCGTGGACGTCCTGGTGGTCGACACCGCGCATGGTCACTCGCAGGCGGAGATCGCGTTCATCAAGCGGCTGAAGAGCGAACCTGCGGCCCGTGAGGTGGACGTCATCGGTGGCAATGTCGCCACCTTTGAGGCCACGAAGGCACTGATCGACGCTGGCGCGGACGGCATCAAGGTCGGCGTCGGGCCCGGCTCCATCTGCACCACTCGAGTGGTCGCCGGCGTGGGCGTCCCGCAGATCACCGCAATCCACGATGCTGCGCGGGCGGCCAAGCCTGCCGGCGTGCCGGTGATCGGTGATGGGGGGTTGCAGTATTCGGGCGACACCGCCAAAGCGATAGTGGCCGGCGCTGACACGGTGATGCTTGGCTCTTTGCTGGCGGGCTGCGACGAGAGCCCGGGAAATCTGGTTTTCATCAACGGCAAGCAGTTCAAGAGCTATCGCGGCATGGGCTCGCTCGGCGCGATGGCCTCCCGCGGACGCCGGATGAGCTACTCGAAGGACCGCTACTTCCAGGCCGATGTGGCCCGTGACGACAAGATCATCCCGGAGGGCATTGAGGGCCAGGTGCCGTATCGGGGCCCACTCGGCCAGGTTCTCTACCAGATCACCGGGGGCCTTCACCAATCGATGTTCTACTCGGGTGCCCGGACGCTTGAGGAGCTGCAGACCAAGGGTCGTTTCGTCCGGATCACCTCGGCTGGCCTGCGCGAATCCCACCCGCACGACATCCAGATGACCGTCGAGGCGCCCAACTACGCGACCAGGCGCTAGCAGTCCCGCATCGGGACGCTAGATTGGTTGGGCCGACTCGAAGGAGGATCCCATGCAGGACATCGGACGCAGTAAGCGGGCGGCCCGCTCATTCTCGCTGGATGACGTGGCGATCATGCCGACCAGGCGTACCCGCGGCATCGAAACTGTTGACATCGACTGGCGCATCGACGCCATCACCTTCGATTTCCCGATGCTGGCGGCGCCGATGGATTCGGTGATGAGCCCGGCCACCGCGATAGCTTTCGGGGAACTGGGCGGCTTGGGTGTGCTCAACCTGGAAGGGCTCTGGACCCGTTATGCCGACCCTGAACCGCTGCTGGAAGAACTGGGCGATGCCGGTGAGGCGGCCAAGACGGGCCGGCTGCAGGAGATCTATTCCGAACCCATCAAGGCTGAACTCATCACCGAGCGACTGCGCCAGATCAGGGACGCGGGAGTGCCCGTTGCTGGAGCGCTGAGTCCGCAGAACGCCCAGGAGTTCGCCGGGGTGGTCGAGCACGCCGGATTGGACTTCTTCGTGATCCGCGGGACTGCGGTCAGCGCGCAGCACGTCTCGAACTCGGTCGAGCCACTCGATCTGGCCAGGTTCATCTATGAACTGGACGTGCCGGTGATTGTCGGCGGTTGCGCCACCTACCAGACTGCCCTGCATCTGATGCGTACCGGCGCAGCCGGTGTGTTGGTCGGTTTCGGTGGTGCTGCCAGCAGCACGAACGCCCAGGTGCTCGGCATTGAGGTGCCGATGGCCACCGCCATCTCCGACGTCGCAGAGGCCCGCCGGGATTACCTCGACGAATCGGGGGGCCGCTACGTGCATGTCATCGCAGACGGTGCGATGGGTCACTCTGGCGACATCGTCAAGGCACTGGCGTGTGGGGCCGACGCAGCCATGCTCGGCGTTCCGCTGGCGAGGGCCACCGAGGCGCCCGGCAGAGGCTGGCATTGGGGGCAGGAGGCCTGGCATGAGTCTCTACCGCGGGGGCGCCGGGTCCGCGTCGACCAGGTAGGCGCCTTGGCGGAGGTCATGCTGGGGCCCTCCCACCGCCCTGACGGCACCATGAACCTGGTGGGTGCGTTGCGGCGGGCCATGGCGTCCACCGGCTACACCGAGGTGAAGGCCTTTCAGCGGATCGACCTGATCATCCACTGACATGGCCAAGGCGGAACCGGGTGCCTCAGAAGAACTGCTGATTCTGCGCAGCAGCATCGACAACTTGGACGCTGCCATCGTGCACATCATGGCTGAGCGGTTCAAGATCACCAAGCGGGTCGGTCGACTGAAGGCCGAGCAGGGCCTGCCGGCGGCCGACCCGGATCGCGAACGCCGGCAGATCGCCCGGTTGCGTGCCTTGGCGCACGACGCCGACCTCGACCCGGAGTTTGCCGAGAAGTTACTGAACTTCATCGTCAGCGAGGTGGTCCGGCATCATCTCCAGATCGCCGACGACCATTGCGGCTCAAACTGCGAAGGCGACGATTAGGCGATGACGTCGCCCCGATGCACGCTGCTCGGGATGCCGACGACCACGGCACCGGCCGCGACGTCCTTGACGACCAAGGCGTTGGCACCGATCTTCGCATCGTCACCGACGGTGATGTCGCCGATCACCTTGGCGCCGGCGCCGATCAGCACCCGGTTCCCGATGGTTGGGTGCCGCTTGAAGCGGCCACGGGCCCGGCCACCCAGTGTGACTTGGTGATACATCAGCACATCGTCCCCGATGATGGCCGTCTCGCCGATGACCACACCCATGCCGTGGTCGATGAAGAAGCGTCGGCCGATGGTCGCGCCGGGGTGGATCTCGATTCCGGTCGCGAACCGCGCGAACTGGCTGACGAAGCGGGACGGGAATCGCAGCGCCGGACGCCGCCACATGGCGTGCGCGATCCGGTACATCCAGATGGCGTGCAGCCCCGAATAGAGGATGGCGATCTCCAATTTCGACCGGGCCGCCGGGTCTTCACGTTGTGCGGCGGCCAGGTCCTCGTTCACGCGAGAGGCGACGAACCGAATCCTCGAGTAGATGCTCACGAGGCAATCCAAGCACCCGGAGGTGTGTTCAGTCGACGAGATCGGCCCACAGCACCGACGACAGGTAGCGTTCGCCGAAATCCGGCACCACGGTGACGATGGTCTTGCCGGCGTTCTCCGGGCGTCTGGCAACCTCGAGCGCCGCCGCAACGTTGGCGCCGGCAGAGATGCCGGCCAGGATGCCTTCCTTGGTCGCGAGCTCACGCGCGGTGTCGATGGCCACCTGCGATGGCACCGTCACGATCTCGTCCAGCACGGCGCGGTCAAGGGTGTTCGGGACGAAGTTGGCCCCCAACCCCTGGATCTTGTGCGGGCCGGCGGTGCCCTGGCTGAGCATCGGCGATTCGGCCGGCTCGACGGCGATCACCTTGATCGCGGGGTTCTTCTCCTTGAGATACCTGCCAGCCCCGCTCACGGTGCCGCCCGTGCCGACGCCGGCCACCAAGATGTCCACCTTGCCCTCGGTGTCGTCCCAGATCTCCGGCCCGGTGGTGTCGTGGTGGATCTGCGGGTTGGCCTGGTTCTCGAACTGGCGGACCAAGACTGCACCCTCGGTGGCCCCGATCTCCTCGGCCTTGGCCACCGCGCCCTTCATGCCCTCTGCGCCTGGTGTCAGCACGAGTTCGGCGCCGAAGGCACGCAGCACCGCACGGCGTTCCTTGCTCATGGTGTCGGGCATCGTCAGAACCACTCGATAGCCGCGGGCTGCGCCCACCATGGCCAGCGAAATACCTGTATTCCCGCTGGTCGCCTCGACGATGGTGCCGCCCGGGGTGAGCTGGCCGGAGGCCTCGGCGGCATCAATCATGGACACGCCGATCCGGTCCTTGACCGAGTTGGCGGGGTTGTAGAACTCGAGCTTGGCCGCCACAGTGGCGTCCGACCCCTCGGTCAGCCGGTTGATCCTGACCAACGGGGTCCGACCGACGAGGGCGGAGACGTCATTGAAGATTGTCATGAGGGGCAAAGCGTCCGGTAAGTCGGTTTCATTCCATGCCCCCCGGGGTAGTGGCAGTTCTATGCTTTCGCGCATGGCATCTCGTCCAGTCATCGTCATCGACTTCGGTGCGCAATACGCCCAACTCATCGCCCGTCGCGTCCGGGAGGCACACGTCTACTCCGAGATCATGCCGCACACCGCGTCCGTCGCAGACGTGCTGGCGCGTGACCCCCAGGCGATCATCCTGTCCGGCGGTCCACAATCGGTCTACGAACCGGGAGCCCCGCAGGTCGCCGCGGACCTGTTCGCCGGTGGGGTGCCGGTGCTCGGCGTCTGCTACGGCTTCCAGGCTATGGCGCAGAGTCTGGGTGGCACGGTGGAGCGCACCACCACCTCCGAGTTCGGACGAACCACCGTGCAGGTGGTGCAGGGCTACGGGTTGACCGACGGGCTGCCCAGCGTGTTGAACGTGTGGATGAGCCACGGGGACGCGGTCACGGCCGCACCCGCGGGTTTCGTAGCCCTCGCCCGCAGTACCGGCGCGCCGGTGGCGGCGTTCGCGGATCCGGTGCGGCGGCTGGCCGGCGTGCAGTGGCATCCGGAGGTTCTGCACACCGAGCAGGGCCAGCAGTTGCTGACCAACTTCCTGTTCGAGGTCGCTGGCTGTACGGCGGACTGGACGAGTGCGAACTTCGTCTCCGCACAGGTCAGCGCGATCCGGGAACTGGTGGGGGACCGGAAGGTCTTGTGCGGGTTGTCGGGCGGTGTCGATTCTGCGGTGGCGGCCGCACTTGTCCAGCGGGCCATCGGCGACCAGTTGACCTGCGTCTTCGTCGACCACGGCCTGCTACGCAAGGGGGAGGCCGAGCAGGTGGAGACCGACTTCGTGGCGGCCACCGGGGTCCGGCTGGTGGTGGCCGACGAGAAGCAGCGTTTCCTTGGCGCGCTGGCGGGGGTGAGCGACCCGGAGACCAAGCGCAAGATTGTCGGGCGCGAATTCATCCGCAGTTTCGAGGCGGCGGCGCGCCAGGTGGCGGGGGACCAAGGTGTCGACTTCCTCGTCCAGGGCACCCTCTACCCGGACGTGGTGGAGTCCGGCGGCGGCGAGGGCGCGGCCAACATCAAGAGTCACCACAACGTCGGGGGATTGCCCGACGACCTCTCCTTCACCCTGATCGAGCCGTTGCGTGACCTGTTCAAGGACGAGGTCCGCTCCGCTGGCCTGGAACTCGGTCTACCGGAGGAGATCGTCTGGCGACAGCCGTTCCCGGGGCCCGGTTTGTCGATTCGGATCATCGGTGAGGTGACCGCCGATCGCCTCGACCTGCTACGCGAGGCGGATGCCATCGCCAGGGCCGAGCTGACCGCGGCCGGACTGGATCGTGAGGTTTGGCAGATGCCGGTGGTGCTGCTGGCAGACGTCAAATCGGTGGGGGTGCAAGGCGACGGACGCAGCTACGGCCACCCGGTGGTGCTTCGGCCGGTGAGCAGCGAGGACGCGATGACGGCCGATTGGTCCAGGCTGCCCTACGACGTGATCGAACAGATCAGCACTCGGATAACCAACCAGTGCCGTCAGATCAACCGAGTGGTCCTTGACGTGACCAGCAAGCCGCCGGCCACCATCGAGTGGGAATAGCACAGCCCCCGCGCGGGGCGCAGGGGCTGTGCCGGGGCGATCACTGATCGGCGCGGAAGGTATCGGTTGGGTCGGCGTCCGGCTTGCGTGCGTCGCGACGGCGCTTGTAGTCGCCGTAGCGGTCGTAGATCTGGTCGGCGCCGGTCTCGCCGGAACCAGCATCGGGGATGATCAGCCAGGCCACCAAGTAGGCGCCGACAACCAGGCCGGCGCTGAAGAACGAGGTGACGATCGCGATCAGACGGACGATGTTCGCATCAATCTCGAAGTAGTCGGCAATTCCACCGCAGACTCCTGCGATGACGCGGTGTTCGCGGCTGCGAACCAGTTGACGTTGTGCCATGGTCTTTGCTCCTTGTCGTGACGGTTTGTTCAGTTGCTGGGTTGTCAGTTCTTCTTGGTCAGGACGAGACCAACCGCACCGATTGCGATCACTATCAAGCTCAGCACGATCCCGCTGCTCGGGAGACTGCTTGCGTAGCCTTCGGTGCGAAGGATGACGAGAACGGCTAATCCGGTGAACGCCAGGCCCCAGACGAGCGTGACGAAGTTGGGTCTGTGCCTCATGGCACGACCCAGACTCCGGAGGAATCCGCTTCGATGATGATGGTGAGGACCGGCTCGCCGGGTTGATCTATCCGGCGGTAGGTGGCCACCCCGGTGCCGACATCGAACTGATCGCCGGGCAGCGCCACCAACGAGTCGACATAGTTCACCGTGACATCCACGTTCGGACCGTCCGGCAGCACCAGAGCAGCGGTGGACGAATCCAGTTTCAGCGTCCAGTCGATGTCGGTGGTGGGCTGGACCGCGCTCAGGTCGGCCGAATAGCCGGAGTCTGAGATGGCCAGGTCATGCAACTCGGCCTGGTCGACGATCATGCGCGGTTCTGTCATGGCCATCGGCCGCAGGAAGATGCTGGCACCCAGCGCGGCTGCCATCAGCAGCCCGGAGAAGACCAGAAGCAATGACTTGCCCTGCCAGGCGATGACGCCCAGCCCGACCCCGATCACTGCCAGTCCGACCGCCAAGGCGAGCGACAAGTCGTCCGGGCGTTCCTCAAGGGTCACTCCGAAGGCCAAGGCGGCAACACAGAGCGTGAGGATGGCCAGAGGAACGGTGTTGCGAGTCGGTCGGGCTGCGGAGTGCGCGCCTGGCGGCAGCGGCTGTCTGGCCGACGCAGAGCCGAGATGGCGACTGCGGCCGGTTGGCCGTGTCCGGGAGCCCATCCGCCAGCCGAGCCAGCCGGTCACGGCCAGGACGCCCACCGAACCCCAGTTGGTGCCAAGCTCACTGCCGAATGTGAGCGCCATCAAAGCGCTGAGGCCCAAGGCCCATCCGACCACGACCCGGCCGGGGAAGCGGTGCCAGTTCGTTCCGACCCGGTCCAAGGGTGCGGTGCCGGTGCGGACGTCAGTGGTGAGCAGGACGCCAGCCAGATACAGCATCAGCCCCAGGCCGGAACTGAGCGCGGTGACCAGGAAGAGCGCGCGCACCACCAAGACGTCGACCGACAACCAGTCCGCAATCGCCACGCTCAGGCCGGTGAGCTTGCCCTTGGCGGGCACGCGCTCGAGGGCGAGGAACTCCTCGCTCAGGTCGCGGCGAGGCATCCGGGCGTCCGGGCGCAGCGGCCACTGGGGCTGCGGCGGCGGAACGCTGGTGGGCACGGTTCCAGTGTCGCCGGTATTCTGGAGGCAGGGTATGGGGTTCGACCCGGATCCCCCCCCGATCCCCGAGGTTCTCAGGGAAGGTTCCGGGCTGTCACTGGTGGTGACGGGGCGACGGTGTATGTGAGGCTGGTGGAGTGACGAGCAATCCGCACCAACGGGGCATCGCTGGTTCTCAACCAGGGATAGCCCCGATGACGGCGCCCGTCACTTCGCCCTACGCGCCACCTCCGCCCCCGCACAGGCAGGTTTCGTTGGCCAACCAGCAACCACCGATCCCGCCCAGCCCCCGCAGACCACTGGTTCGTGACCGAAGGGAGGCGTGGCTCGGCGGTGTGGCCAGCGGTATCGCCGGCCACCTCGGCTGGCCGGTCTGGCTCGTCCGGCTCTGCTTCATCGGGTTGACTCTGAGCAATGTGCTCACCATCGCCGTCTACGGCGTGCTGTGGATGGCAATGCCGGACGCCCAGTCAGTCTCCCAGCCGCCAGGGCTGCAGGCAGCCAGCCATCAGGGCCTGCGCGAGGAGGCCACCCAGCCGCGTCGACATTCCGACATCGGGCGGGTCACCGCGGTGCTGATGGTCGCTTTCGGGTTGGTCATGCTTGCGCAGTCGCTGGGCTTGGGGGTGGCCAGCGCCGTCTTCTGGCCGGCCGTGCTGGCTGCTGGCGGTGTGGCGCTGGTCTGGTTGCAGGCCGATGCCCCAGTCGAGGACGGCACCGCCCCGTCCGGCGTCCCACAATGGATCGCACCGCTGCTCGGCACCAAGAAATGGGCGGCGACCCTGCGCATCGTGCTGGGCATGGGCCTGGTCGGCGCCGCATTGTCGATGATGGCGGCGTCCCAGATCGGCGTCGGCCAGCTGCCGGTGGTGCTGTGGGTGGCCGGTCTCACGCTGGCCGGGGTCGGGGTGGTGGCCGCACCTTGGGTGCTGCGTAACCGGCGCAGGCTTGAGGCCGCCAGGGAAGAGAAGCTCATCGCAGACACGCGCGCCGACATGGCGGCGCATCTGCACGACTCGGTACTCCAGACATTGGCGCTGATCCAGCGGCAGGCCGAAGACCCGCGCCAGGTGGCGTCCTTGGCCCGCAGGCAGGAACGCGAACTGCGGACTTGGCTCTATGCCGACGCGCCCGGACCAGAAACCCTGCAGGCGGCGCTGACCGCTGCCAGCGGCGAGGTCGAAGACGAACTGGGCATTGCCGTCGAGGTGGTTTGCGTCGGTGACATCGACCTGGACGCCGACCTGCGCGCCATGGTGCAGGCGGCTCGCGAAGCCATGGTGAACGCGGCCAAGCATTCCGGTGCCGACCTGATCGACGTCTATGCCGAGGTCGATCGCGACGACGAAGTTCCCCTGGTGCAGGTCTTCATCCGTGACCGGGGCAAGGGTTTCGAGCTATCCGAGATAGCAGATGACAGGATGGGGGTGCGCGGGTCGATCATCGGACGCATGGAGCGCCACGGCGGTGCCGCCACGGTTCGATCAGCACCCGGCGAGGGCACCGAGATCCGATTGGAGATGAAGGCATGACCGCCAACGAAACCGAGGCAACTCCGCAACACAGCGGCCCCTGGCGCGTCGTCTTGGTGGACGACCACGCCATCTTCCGGGCGGGGGTGCGCCACGAACTGGGCAAGGCGTCCGATCGGGTCGCGGTCGTCGGGGAGGGCGAGGACGTGGCAACTTCGGTCGCCGTCATCACCGCCACCCTGCCTGACGTGGTGCTGCTCGACGTTCACTTGCCGGGCGGCGGTGGTGCCGAAGTGGTCAAGCAGGTGCACGTCAGCCATCCCGAGGTGAAGTTCCTGGCGCTGTCGGTGTCGGACGCCGCGCAGGACGTGATCGGCGTGATCCGGGCCGGTGCCCGCGGGTATGTGACCAAGTCGATCTCGGCCGACGAACTGGTGGACGCCATCGGCCGGATCGCCGAGGGTGACGCGGTGTTCTCGCCGCGCCTGGCCGGCTTCGTCCTGGACGCCTTCTCGGGCTCGATCGACATCTCGGCCGTGGACGAGGAACTGGACAGGCTCTCCCAGCGCGAACGCGAGGTGATGCGGCTGATCGCCCGCGGGTACGCCTACAAGGAGATCGCCCGCGAGCTGTTTATCTCGATCAAGACCGTGGAGACCCACGTCTCGAGCGTGCTGCGCAAGCTGCAGCTGTCGAACCGGCACCAGCTGACCCGCTGGGCCACCGATCGCCGGCTGGTCTGAGCTTTCTCGCCAGCGGCTCAGACGTTGATCACCGTCAGCAGGCCCAGTTCCGCGAGCACGGCGAAGTTGTCGTCCTGGGTGACCACGGGGAGGTCATTGGCGATCGCCACGGCTGCGATCCAGAGATCGTTGACGTTCACCCGGCGTCCGGCCTGATGGATCTCGACGCGCAGCCGGGCCCAGACGGCTGCTGCTGCGGCGTCGACGGCGAGTGGTTCCAGTGCCGCGACCTGTTCGAGGGTTCGCAGACGAGCGGCACGGTCAGCCACTGTCCGTGCCGCGAGGACACCGGCTTCCAGTTCGGCCAGGGTGATCACTGAGACTCGCAGCTTGTCGGGCAACCGTTCGCCGAGGAGTCGACGTCCGCTCTCGGCCGCGACGAAGACGCTGGTGTCGGCGAGTGCCTCGGCCATCAACGTTCGCCTGCCGTCACGCCGGATCTCCCAGGTCGTCGGTGGTGTCACCGGCGATCCACGCGAGGTCGGCGCGCAACCGCGGATCAGGAGGCGCCTGTTCGTGCAACTGAATCAACCGATCGCGGGTCAGCGTTGCCGGCCTCTGGCTGCGGGGTCGAGTGATCAGGGCAACGGGAAGGCCGTTGACCGTAACGGTGACATCGGTGCCCTCGGACACCCGGCGTAGTACCGCCGCGGTGTGATTGCGAAGCTCTCGGCTGGCGACGCTGGTCATGTGTGCAAATGTAGCACTGCGCGCACACCTTGCTACGGTCGGGTCGCCCCGCGGTTGTCAGGGGGAGGACTTAAGGTTGGGGACGCGATGACCGACACCCTGTTTCCGGACCTGTTCAACTTCTCCTCCGAACCGGCCGCACCGGCGCAGGCCGGGGCGGCACCGGCGTCCGAGCCTGCCGGCGAGGGCCAGCCGCGGCGGCACCGGATCACCGAGGCGGAGCTGCTGGCCGACCTGAATCCGCCGCAGCGCGAGGCGGTGCTGCACGCCGGGGGACCGGTGTTGGTGGTGGCCGGCGCGGGGTCGGGCAAGACGCGGGTACTAACCCGCCGGATCGCGCATCTGGTCAGCTTCCGGAAGGTGCACCCGGGGTCGATCCTGGCGATCACCTTCACCAACAAGGCGGCCGCCGAGATGCGGCACCGGGTGGTCGAGATGGTCGGCAACCGGGCGAAGCTGATGTGGGTCTCCACCTTCCACTCGGCCTGCGTCCGCATGCTGCGGGCCGACATCCACCGGTTCGGGATCAGCCGCACCTTCTCGATCTACGACGACACCGACGCCAAGCGGCTGATGCAGCTGGTGCTGCGCGATCTGGAGCTGGACCCGAAGCGTTACCCGGTCCGGGCGGTGCTGAACTGGGTGTCGAACTGCAAGAACGAGCTGGTCGACCACGAGACCGCGCGCAGCCGGGCGGCAGCCGGTAACGAAGAGGCCTACGCCGATGCCTACGCCGAGTACCAGCGGCGGCTCAAGGCCGCCAGCGCCCTCGATTTCGACGACCTCATCATGACCACCGTTCACCTGTTGCAGGCATTCCCTGACCTCAAGGAGCAGTACCGGCGCCGGTTCCGCCACGTGCTGGTGGACGAGTACCAGGACACCAACCACGCCCAGTACGCGTTGGTACGGGAGCTGTGCGGCGTCCATCCCGTTCCGGAGGGAATGCCGGTGGTCGACCCGCCAGAGTTGATGGTGGTGGGTGATTCCGACCAGTCGATCT
>RRZT010275579.1_pt1 | contig 20355 bp, 16 predicted proteins | sample 2165551 | NCBI WGS metagenome assembly RRZT01 (sample SAMN10456910, study PRJNA506462) | wastewater metagenome | biome: wastewater; feature: sludge; material: wastewater sludge; isolation source: wastewater sludge with Escherichia coli K12::gfp cells carrying plasmid... | place: USA: Moscow, Idaho... | reverse complement strand
GCCATTAACGACGATCCAATGGCGCCAATTAACAAATTAGCCGATTATGTAATCACTGGCAACGTGATGGAAGTAATCCCTAAGTTGATAAAATATTATAAGAAAAACTCAAAATAGAGCTTTTCGCTTTTCATTAACAATTTAATTATTGAAATTTAGGCGAGAGCCGATAAAAAGTAAAATACTATGGCGAATTTTTTTCTAGATAATCCCGAATTAAAGTTTCATTTAACACACCCTTTAATGCAAAAGGTTGTGACTTTAAAAGAGAACAACTTTGCTGACAAAGATAAGTTTGATTACGCTCCACACGATTTTGAAGATGCAATGGATAGCTACGAAAAAGTGCTTGAAATTGTGGGCGAAATTTGTGGCGACATTATTGCTCCAAATGCCGAAAGTGTTGATCACGAAGGTCCACACATCGTTAACAACGAGGTTGTTTATGCTAAAGGCACCCAACAAAACCTCGATGCCCTAGTAAAAGCGGGCCTAATGGGTATTACATTACCACGTACATACGGCGGTCTTAACTTCTCAATTATCCCTTACATCATGGCAGCCGACATCGTTTCGCGTGCTGATGCTGGTTTTGTAAACATTTGGGGACTTCAAGATTGCGCCGAAACCATTAACGAATTTGCGACTGAAGACCAAAAGTCACGTTTCTTACCTCGTATTTGTGGTGGCGAAACAGCGGCAATGGACTTGACAGAGCCTGATGCAGGTTCTGACTTACAAGCGGTTCAACTTCGTGCTTACGAAAAAGATGGCAAGTGGTACCTGAATGGCGTTAAGCGTTTTATCACCAATGGCGATGGTCACGTAGCACTTGTTTTAGCTCGCTCTGAGGCTGGCACCAACGATGGTCGTGGTCTTTCAATGTTCATATACGATCGTAATCACAAAGCTGTTATTGTTCGTCGTTTAGAGAACAAAATGGGTATCAAAGGATCTCCAACATGCGAATTAGTTTTCAAAGATGCGCCTGCCGAGTTAGTTGGTTCTCGCAAAATGGGACTTATCAAATATGTAATGGCATTGATGAATGGTGCTCGCTTAGGTATTGGTGCACAGTCGGTTGGAGTATCTGAATCGGCTTACCGCGAAGCACTTAACTATGCTAATGAGCGCAAGCAGTTTGGTAAAAGCATCATCCAATTCCCTGCTGTGTACGAAATGTTAGCTACCATGAAGGCTAAACTCGATGCATCTCGTACCCTTTTGTACGAAACATCTCGTTTAGTAGATATTTACAAATGCTACATGGCTATCTCTGAAAAACGCTCGTTAGAGAAAGACGAAAAAGAGGATATGAAGAAATACCAACGTTTGGCCGATTTCTTCACCCCGCTTCTTAAAGGGATGGCTTCAGAGTATTGTAACCAATTGGCTTACGATGCTATCCAAATCCACGGAGGTTCGGGCTTTATGAAAGATTATCCGGTTGAGCGTATCTACCGCGATGCTCGTATTACCTCAATTTATGAGGGAACTACTCAGCTTCAAGTTGTTGCTGCTATACGTGGTGTAACTACCGATGGATACCTTGAGCGCATCCGCGAGTACGAGCTCATGGATCTTAAACCTGAGCTTCATGGCTACCGTCGCACGCTTATAGGCATGACCGAAGAGTACGCCAAAGCCGTAAAAATGGTAACCGACGTGAAAGATCAAGAGTATCTCGATCTTCACGCTCGTCGCCTAGTTGAAATGGCTGGTAACATCATTATGGGTTACCTTCTATTGCTCGATACTAACCGCGACGACCGTTTCAACAAGTCGCTTCAAGTATTCGTTAAAATGGGTCGTGCCGAAAATAAGGCAAAGTTCGAATTCGTTTCAAACAGCACCATCAACGATTTAGGCATTTACAAACAAGAGTAAAGATGTAGAGACGCACAGCAGTGCGTCTCTATACGTAAAAACATAAAAAAAGGCATTCCTACATTTAGGAGTGCCTTTTTTTATGTTTTGGGGGTGAATAGTGAGACATTGCATGCAATGCCTCTACGCTACAATCCCTTCACAAACTTCAACGCCTCACTCACATGCGCCTCAGCATCGGTTTGCGAGTTATAGATAAAAACCACTACCCCACTCTCATTTACCACGTAAGTCACCCTACCCGGTATAATTCCTAAATCAGAAGGTACGGCAAACATCTTTCGCACCTTATTACCCTCATCGGCCAACACCGAAAAATTCAACTGATATTTCTCTGCAAAAGCCTTTTTGCTCTCCACGCCCTGCGCACTTATACCAACAATATCGGTATTATACTCGGCAAAAAGCGCCTTATTATCTCTAAACGAACACGCCTCTTTAGTGCATCCAGGCGTATCATCTTTAGGATAAAAATAGATCACAATGCGTCGCTTACCAGCTATTTCGGCCATATCAAACACTTTCCCATTTTGATCGGTTAACGAAAACAGAGGCACTTTATCGCCCACCTTAACCTGAGCCACTGCCCCATCAGAACAGCCAACTAAACCAATAACGGCCATCACTGCTAACAATATCTTTTTCATAATGAGTAATTTATAACACTAGTTAAACAACCAAGGCTGCGGAAAGTTGTAATATAAAAGTCAAATTCCAATCCTACCAAACACCTTTACCCTATAAAAAAAGCCCCCAACCTCAAAAGTTCCCATTTGATTCTCTATTTTTGCACCATGAGAAAGTTTGTGACACAATCAATAACTCAAATAGAGGAGTTTACCCGTAAATTAGTAGCGCTCAGTACTCGCTATAATCAGGCGGTTATACTTAACTCTAACGGCTACACCGAGGGTAAAGATTGGTTTAAAGAATATAAAGGGTTCGAACTTTTAGCCGCAATCGACTCTGTTGGCGAAGTGACTACTGCACTTAATGAACACAACTCAAACAAACAATCGGACTGGCAATTTGGATATATTAATTATGATGCCAAAAACCACATCGAACCTAGTTTAACATCTAAAAATTCCAACAGAATTGGATTTGACGAAGTATGCTTTTTCACCCCTCGCTATGTTCTCGAAATAAGCGGCAACACCATCAAAGTAAACTATTTACCTAAGTATAACAATCATCTTGATGCCCATAAATTAATTGAGGAGATTAACAACTTCACCCCTCAAAACGATATAGACACACACGCCATCAACATAAGCCACACCCTCCAAAAAGAGGAGTACATTGATCGTGTCAACAAGATTAAAGAGCATATTTTTAGAGGCGATATTTATGAATTAAACTTTTGCATGGAGTTTTTTGCTAATAAAGCAAACATCAATCCATCAAACACTTACGACAAGTTAACATCACTCTCGCCTACCCCATTTGCCTCCTTCGTAAAGTCTGGTGAGCATTATCTTCTATCTGCATCACCCGAGCGATATATCAAACGAGTGGGCAATCGTGTCATCTCTCAACCCATTAAAGGGACAGCCAAAAGAGGCAACTCCACGGATAACGATAATAGTCTGAAAGCAGATCTAATTAACGATCCCAAAGAGCAGTCTGAAAACATCATGATCACCGATTTGGTGCGCAACGATCTATCCAAAGTGGCCAAACGTGGATCGGTAAAAGTGGAGGAACTTATGGGGTTATACACCTTTCCGCAGGTGCATCAGCTCATCTCAACCATTTCGGCCGATGTATCTTCAAAAACCACTTGGCTAGACATCGTAAAAGCCACCTTTCCAATGGGCTCCATGACGGGCGCACCTAAAATAAAGGCTATGCAACTTATTGATAAATACGAAGTTTCAAAACGCGGACTATATTCGGGTGCAGTGGGTTACATTGCTCCAAATGGCGATTTTGATTTCAATGTGGTTATCCGCTCGTTGCTCTATAACAACAATACAAAATGCATCTCGTTCTCGGTTGGAAGCGCCATTACAGCCAACTCTAACGCCGAAGCCGAGTACAACGAGTGCCTACTTAAAGCATCGGCACTATTAAAAGCTTTAAACGCCTCGCTATGAATCAACTCACGCCAGAAACTTTCCGTAAAGAGCTCGCTCGAATAGGCTTCTCGGAAGCAAAAAAAATCTTAGTAGCCGTGAGTGGTGGCGCCGATTCTGTAGCATTGGCTTCGCTCTTTTATGAGATAAAACAGCCTATAATTATTGCCCATTGCAACTTTAAGTTGCGTAACGAAGAGTCGGATAAAGATGAAGCTTTTGTTCGAACACTTGCAAAAGATCTAAATACAAAAATTCACGTAAACTCATTTCCCACCAAAGAATTTGCAAAAGAGCAAGGCATATCTATTGAGATGGCTGCCCGTGAGTTGCGCTACAACTGGTTTCGCAAACTTATGGAGATCGAAGGGTGCAGTTACCTGGCTACTGGTCACCATAAAAACGATTCGGTGGAGACCTTTTTTTTAAACCTAAACCGTGGCACCGGGATTAAAGGTTTAATGGGGATCTCAGAAAATAGCAACAACATCATTCGCCCACTACTTGCTTTTTCGCGCAAAGAGGTTGAGAAATATCTGATGGCTCAAAATCTATCTTTTCGTACCGATGAGTCCAATTTCGAAAACATCTATCTGCGCAACAAATTTCGCAATCAAGTAATCCCAATTCTGGAGGAGATAAACCCCGACTTCAACGAAAAGGCAATTCAAGCAATGAACCATCTTAAAATGGTTTACAACTCTCTACAAATAAGAGTTGAAGAGATCGAAAATCAGATGGTGGTGGCAGATGGCGATAGAGTTCTCATCTCTCAAAAGCTCATCAACACCTTGCCAGACAAAGAGTTTATGCTTTATGAAATCATCTCAAAATATGGGTTTAATAAAGCGCAGTCAGATGAGATTTTAAGCACCAACACCACCGTTTCAGGACAACAATTCTACTCAAAATCGCATCGTCTTATCAAAGATCGCCATAATCTTATCATCCTAAAAAACAGAAGAGAAGAGGATAATATCTATTTTATTCAGGGAACTCAAACCGAGTTTGAAACACCCATTCATCTGTCAATTAATAAAATAAAAAAGGATAATTTTACGCTTAACAGATCAAAAACGGTGGCAAGTTTTGATGCAGAATTAGTTGAATTTCCACTCACACTTCGCCATTGGCAACAGGGCGATAGCTTTAAACCTCTTGGATTAAATGGGTTTAAAAAACTAAGCGACTTTTTTATTGATGAAAAATTTTCGCAAGATGAAAAAGAGAGCTGTTGGTTGTTAGTCTCAGGCGATGACATCATCTGGATTGTTGGTCACCGAATTGACGATCGTTTTAAGGTAACAGAGAAGAGCAGAGAGGTTTTGGAGATTGTATTAAAATAAAAAGCGACGCCCTCTCAGACGTCGCCCCATATGAAACAAATATCTTTTAGTGCTTATTCACCACTATTGAAACCTCTTCAGTTAAAGCATCTATTTGGAGTAAAATATCATAAACCTCTTCACCACTGTTAGATACGAAGAACTTGCTATCCATGTTTCTAAAATCATCTTTAGCATTACCACCCCACTTCTTTACATCCTGAAAATCAATAGCTAGCCCCATCCAATCATAACCCTGACGAATCTTAAACTCTTTTCCATTGGTTAATGCAATACCATTAAACGTCCAAGTATAAACATGGCCAAATCGCTGCGGAATGTTAGTTTCTTTGCCTTCACCCCAGTTATTTTCCCAATTGGCCTGTTTTCCATTAGCATATTTATAAGCATCGCCAAGAATACCAATTTTATAAGATGAGTAGTCGATAATATCTAAATCCTTCACCTTCACAAGTGTTGCCTTTAAAGATTTTCCAACTTCCCAAAAGAGTTTAACATTGTAAATACCTCTATTTGAAGTATAAATATTTTCGCCTCCAAGAATCAAATTATCAGGCGATCCGCCAAAATTGGTATTTACCTTAGATCCCTTATTCCAACACTCATTTTCAGATATGCTATCAACCGTAATTTTCCATCCATTAGTAAAGCGGAACTTATAAAATCTGGGCTTAATTGTTATTGAATCAACAGCAAAAACCGCCGATTTCTTATCGGCACTAAATGTTGGTGAAAGAAGCGTTAAGTTACTTGGCTCCCATCCGCCAGTGATGGCTGTACCCAAAATATTCCAGTTTTTATAGGAATGCAAGTCATCCAGCTGGTATTAATCTCAATAGCTACATAGAAAAGCCCAGATTCGGTGATTGTAAACGGAGATACTCCCTCCTCAAACTGACCTCTTAAAAAGTTAGTTTGTGGTTGCGGCTCGTAATAGAGCCAATTATTCACTTGCTTTACATTTGCACTTGGTTGAAACACCTTATTCTCACCTTGTGAAACCTTAACAATAGAAAAACCTTCGGCACCTGCAGGCAGATAAATATAAGCTTCTAACAAATTTTCTGAACCCATCGAGCAATTTTCGTTAGGCGTTACCACCATTTGCTGATAACTCTCTTGAGGAATTGTGCTACCATTTATTTTTACATAATAGCCATCAGCCAACTCAACCGCACGCATAGTAGAGGATGCTCCAAGTAATACAAGCCCTAAAAGCAAGTAAAATTTAAACCCTTTTTTCTCTCTCATTTTCTCTGATTTTAATTACTGAATATTTTAATTCGAAGTTTAAATATAGAGATAACATCTAATTAAACATCAGAATATCAACACTTTATTTACGTAAACGATTGATATCTGAATAATATTTACACCTTAAAATCACACAAACGTTTGAAAAAAACGAGCGTCTCAAACCTTTGATAAGATCGAATTTGATTAACTAATTAAAAAAAAGATCAATTATAGTATGGAATATCTCTCAACACTTATAATTTTGCAACACTAAAATTTCAGAGTTCATAATCAATTAAAAAATACTATAATGGGACGCGCGTTTGAATACCGTAAAGCACGAAAAATGAAGAGATGGGGTACAATGGCTAAAACATTTACCAAAATCGGAAAAGAGATTGCAATTTGTGTTAAAAATGCTGGCCCTGATCCAGTTAGCAATAGCAGACTTCGTGTGTTAATGCAAAATGCGAAAGCAGCAAGTATGCCAAAAGAGACGGTTGAACGCGCCATCAAAAAGGCATCTTCTAAAGAGCAAGTTGATTATAAAGAGGTTGTTTACGAAGGATATGGCCCTTATGGAATTGCCGTAATTATTGAAACAGCTACCGATAACACAACCCGCACAGTAGCTAACGTGCGCAGTTATTTTAATAAATGCAACGGTTCATTAGGAACAGCTGGGAGCGTAGAGTATATGTTTGAGCACAAATGCAACTTCAAAGTGATAAAAAAAGAGGGCATTGACATTGAAGAGCTTGAGCTTGAGATGATTGATTGCGGAATTTCCGAAATATTTGAAGAGGAAGAGAACATCATGATTTATGGCGAGTTTGAATCGTACGGTGCCATTCAAAAATATCTTGAAGAGAACAGTTTTGAACTAGTAAGCTCTGATTTTGAACGCATTCCTAACGAAACAAAAACACTTAATGAAGAGCAAGTAGCACAAGTTGAAAAATTACTAGCAAAACTAGAGGAAGACGAAGATGTAACAGCCGTTTTCCACAACATGCAGGAAGCATAAAAATATAATAAGATATAAAATTAAAGTAGGCGCTAAAGAGATTTGGCGCCTATTTTTTTATTGGCAGACGAACGGAGAAGATTGATCCTTCACCAACTTTTGTGACAAAAGAGATTGACCCATTAGACGAGTCGATAATCTTTTTGCAAATAGAGAGTCCAAGCCCCATTCCAGAGGTTTTGGTAGTAAAACTAGGCTCGAAAAGACGATCTTGAATGGATGCGGGTATTCCAAAGCCATTGTCAATAATCGACACCACAATGTAAGCCCCTTCATTAGAGAGTTCAATCTTTATAATTGACTTACGTTTACCCATGGTTGATTGTATTCCATTCTTAATCAGATTATTAAAAACAGTTGTCAGCTGATCGTTATCTGCCCATGCTGTTACAGTAGCATTAGGATCAACATCAACTGTAATCATGACCTCCTCACTCTTTTCAAACAACAGTTTAAGATTTGATAACTTTACCGCCAAATTTATCTCTTCAAACTTACCTTCGGGCATCTTGGCAAAATGAGAAAATTCGGAAGCGATGGTACTCAAGTTATCGATCTGTTCAATCAGCGTTGCCGACACTTTTTGGATGTAGGTGTCAAAATTCTCCTTTTTATCGTTCCATGCTCTTAGAAGCTGCTGAACACTCAGTTTCATGGGTGTTAAAGGATTCTTTATTTCGTGAGCAATCTGCTTAGCCATCTCTCTCCAAGCCCCTTCTCGCTCAGTCTTTGCCAATTGCTCGGCACTAAGTTCCAATTTATCAACCATCTGATTGTAAACTTCTATCAACTTGCCAAGTTCATCATCAGCTTTGTACTGAATTCGTCTGTTCTCATGCCCCAACCGTATTTGCTCAAGACCATCCTGAATAAGCGTCATAGGGGCTGTTATTTTATTGGCAACAACCATAGCAACACCAAGCACTAAAACGAGGAAAAACATAGCCGAATTGATGATTGTGACCAACAAAGAAGTCACCTCCTCTTGCAGCTCCTTTTCCCCAGTAAAATAAGGAATGTTTATAAATGCAATCTGCTCGTTAAAACGGTTATAAAGTGGCGTGTAGGCCGAGGTAAAGCGAAGCCGCGAAACATATTCATCTTGGTTAAACTCTCGCTTCTTTTGAAGAATAAGCTGAACATAGGCCTTACTATCCATCTGGCGACCAACAAGTTGCTTATCATATAAAAGCGATCTCGAAGTTGCAAAGAGCTCGCCATTAATATCATAGATATTCATATCGCAATGAAACACATTCGAGAGCCATATTAGTTGATTATTCAAATCATCCTCATCTAAATCATATAAAGAGCTCTTATCGGCATAATAACTCTCAAGCTCAATCACCAAAGATCTCATCTTTTGAAAAAGAAGCTCATCGTTTTTTTCTTTGAAACGATATATTGATAGCGAAACCGATCCGAGAATTACAGAAAACGTTAGAAAGAGCACCAATGCAACAAAAGCAATCTGAATGCGCTGTTGAATACTCAACCAAAGCAACCTTCCGTGCTCATTATAACGTTGTATAATGACAATAGCACCAGCTGCAAAGAATAAAATAGTAAAGATCAGCGAGAATGCCAATAATACCTTCTTAACATCGGCTTTGGAACGGCTTAAAACAATAATCGTATCCTCCTTAGGATGAAGCACTAAGTGGGAAGCTTGTTCATCTTCAACCTCGTGAATAACTCCAAATGGTCCGTCAAACAAATCGCCTTCAATAGGATAAAAAACAGAACCCACACGCTTCACTAAAGCCTTATTCACATATTTAGCATACGAGTAATTGTCTTGATATTTAGAGAGTTGAATTTCTGAATCACTACGCAAAAGTTCAGGGTATCCAACCCCTTCACTAAATATTCGTGACTCTAAAACGATGAAAAGCGAAAACTCGCTTTCGCTATCATACGCTAAATTAACAACACCCAAATAGGTAGTCTTTCCATTTTTATTATCAATTGAATAAAAGATATTTGAGCCACTAATAAGGGTACCCTTATTCAACATTGTCTCCTGAAAATAACTATAACAATTAGTTCTTCGAGCATTATCAAGCTTTAAATTAGTATAGTCAAAACACCCAACCACCTGTATATCATACCTATCCCACCCTGGAACAAAATAATTACGAATAACATAGGTTGGCAAATCTGTTTCGAGCGAGACACTAGATCTCACCAATTCCTGAATACGCTTATCGGCAACAATCGATCGTCCAATTTTGGTCAACTCCATCTCAGCAGCGGGATCAATCTCATTAGTTAATGTAATTGCGATGTTTTCAAGCAACAAACGTCTATCTACACTCTCTTTATGAACATTTAGCAAGAGTAACTCAGAGGATATAAAAAAGGCATATAAAGCAATGAACCAGATAAATAGCAAATATTGTAGTATAGGCCTCTTTACAATAGGAATGGTGTGTATGGAAATAATTAACAGCAAAAAGAATAGTGGTAAGCTCCAATGCAAAGAGAATCCAAAAATCCAATTAAACAGAGGTAAAACTGCAATAAAGGCAACGAGTAAGACAACACGTACAGAGAAAGACAACGGTAATGCACTACTTCTCAAAAGTCGCGCAACTGTAAGATGATACCCCATAATCAGGAGAACAAGGGCAAAAATCTTGGTAAGAGTTACTAAGTTATAGTCGGTTACCTTAAAAAACACCGACAAATCAGAGGAGTTAACCACCAATATATTAACCAAGTAATAAAGCAATATAAAGAGGATAAAAGCAATTAACACCGATAACAGATAGGTGATCTCTTTAGCAAAACGCCCTAATTGCGGATATCTATATCGAACATCGTGTTGTAACTCGGAAAAGGTATATCCAAGCACAAAAACATAAACTGCAAAAAGTGTAAAACTACCCAAAGAGGGCAACAGTTCAGATGCGGCAAAATAACTTGCAGTAAAAATTTCTTGCTCGAAAAAAGATTGTGGATATTTAAAATAGGTAAATGTGAAATAAAACAAAAGGACTCCAACTACTTCAATAAAGAAATAAAGATGACGCTGTTTTGACCTTAGAAACTCCTTTATGAGCAATAAAAGAGTAATAACCGACAACAACAAAAAGAGATAAAAGCTCACATTTGACAACAGCGAAAATGTCTCGCTAACCTTCGTGTGTCCCTTTATTTTTAAAGAGAAGAGATAATTCCCTTGGACATCTTTTATTGGAAAAGAGAAGAGTGATGGCTTTGTTGAAATCTCGGCATTAGGTGAGAGATTAAACTCGTCGCTAAAAAAATTAGTTAGATATCTGTTTTGATAAAGATATTCATGTTTGATGCAAAAGAGACCCCAAATATTCTGTAATCCAACTTGCTTAGAAACCACATAATACCACCCATTCCCTAGAAACTGCACCTCTCCTGACCGCAACGGATCTTTGGTATTAAAAAACGATTGAGCGTCACTACTCCAGGCTTTAGCTCTATTTTGAGTAGTAATTACAAAACCAAAACTATTATCTGACTTATTTGAAAATCTCGAAAGTAGCGTAAAATCTGAGAATTGAGAATTATATCGACCTGACTCCTTCTCCAATTTTATTGCATCTAGTGTTTGAAGAAGAGTTGCGATCTTGTTATGTAACTTATTCTCAAAAAGAGTCTTTTCGATTTGAGGATTATATGATGATTGAGAAGCAATTTGAAAAACAACAGCAACAATAAACGCTACCATCATGCTCAAAAGCACCCACGATAACTTTTTATTATTAAGTTGTTTACTAATCATAACCTGTGCGTAAAACATCTTACCTGCTGAAATTCAAATATAAGCAAAAGGATAGAGACAAAAAAGAGCGAGTAGGATAATAAAATCCTACTCGCTTTAATATTACAAGGGCAACTATTGTATTGCCTTTAAACTTAAATCCAAACTTTTAATATGATGGGTTAATGCCCCAACCGAGATAAAATCGACCCCACACTCAGCATAACTTCTGAATGTCTCCATTGTAATACCACCAGATGATTCCGTTTCATACTTTCCGGCAATTTGCTTAACAGCTCGTTTGGTCTCCTCAATATTAAAATTATCAAGCATAATTCTATGAATACCACCTACACGCATCACCTCATCGAGTTCCGCAAAATTTCGCACCTCCACCTCAATCTTCATATCTGGTTTACCAATCGACTTAAGATAGTGGTGAACTTGTTTTACAGCTTTTTCAATACCTCCAGCAAAATCAATGTGGTTATCTTTCAACATCACCATGTCGTATAATCCGATTCGATGATTTACCCCACCGCCAATTTTTACAGCAGCCTTTTCAAGCAGTCTCAGCCCTGGGGTGGTTTTTCGAGTATCTAAAATTCGCGTATGCAAACCATCAAGAAGTCTCACATACTCATTGGTTTTAGTTGCAATACCACTCATGCGTTGCATCACATTTAGCACTAGGCGCTCGGCTTGTAAAAGAGTCAAAACTTTACCTTCGACCTTGAATGCCACATCGCCTTTCTTTACTCGAGTTCCATCTTCAATAAACTTCTCAAAAATCACATCTTTATCAAGACGTTTAAAAATAAGATTGGCAATATCAACCCCAGCCAAAATACCATCCTCTTTAACCAAGAGATGTACTTTACCGATTGCTGTTGGTGGGATACACGCTAATGAAGAGTGGTCACCATCGCCCACATCTTCACGGATGGCACTCTCTAAAAAACTTGCTAAAATCTCTTCGTTACTCATTTTGCTCTTCAATTCTTAACTGATGTATTAATATTTTACCACTATCATTTTTTGTTAAAAAATAAAAACGATAGGTTCCTGTTGAGGAGATGTACTTTCCAATAGCAAAAGAGGCATTCTCTCGCTGTCCTTGATGTATTATAGTAAATGAACTTGGCGCATTTTGTCGAAAAAAATCGCCCATCATGTACTCTGCCTGACTCTTACTAAAAACGCCACTTTTATTAGGCAAAATAAGCTCTAAAGAGGAGTTAAAGCCTTCGGCTAAACTACGCGCATCGCCATTTTGGGTAGCCTTAACAACCGACGACGGCAAATTATTCTGTCCCATCACAGAGAGTGAAAGAGAGATAAAAGCAATGATTAATAAAAAAAAGTTTTTCATAAATCTTATATTTTAAAATATTTGCCAATACTTGAATCACCAAAATTCAATTTTAACAAAAATGTTTTAAATCTAAACCCAAATAATAAAGCTATCGTAGAGAGTGCAAAGTTAATAGAATTAAGGGTACTCGTACACAAATATTAAAAAATAACAAATTTGTTAAACTCACTCAAAACTCACTAATTCCAATTACTTTTGCACATAATTAAACACTACAAATAGATGAAAGTTAAACTCATTGTTATTGGCAAAACCGATGAATCCTACCTGCAAACAGGGTTTCAGAAATTTGAAGCACGCCTAAAACACTACATTCCATTTGAATTTATTGTTATTCAAGATATAAAGAACAACAAAAACCTTACCGAAACGCAACAAAAAGATAAAGAGGGCGAATTGATACTAAATGCCATCGAATCTACCGACGCCCTCTATCTGCTTGATGAGAACGGCACACACTTCAGTTCTGTAGAGTTTTCGGAGTTTATTCAAAAGCAGATGCTTTCTGGAAAAAAAAGTCTCGTTTTTGTTATTGGGGGGCCTTATGGCTTCTCTCAAGCGCTCTACAAACGAGCAAATGGCAAAATATCCTTGAGCAAAATGACCTTCTCGCACCAAATGGTTCGTTTAATCTTTATTGAACAAATTTATCGAGGAATGACAATCTTAAAAAACGAACCTTACCACCACATTTAAATAAAGTAGTTTGTCAAAAAAAGCAGGTTATAGAGAAACTTTAAACCAAAATCTTCGTATTTTTACTGATAGCGAAAATAAGAGCAACAAAACTTGGTCTCTCCATGCTGGGCGAGAATAAGTTTACATTAAAATCAAGAGGATGTTTTTAACGAATAACAGCTCATTAGCCATAATTGAGGGAAATCATCGTGTGACGCACCATCAGGTAGCGCAAAGGGCGATGCAATTAGCAAAATCGTCCCAGATAGAGGACAACTCAAAGATTGCCATATTCGCAGAAAACAGACGAGGTTGGGTTTATGCCTTTTATGCCGGGTGGATTGCAAACAGCGTGGTGGTACCCATCGATTATTTGGCAAATGCGAAAGAAGTTGCTTATATTCTAAATGATAGTAAACCCGAAATAATTTACATCACACAAACCACTAAGGCTGTTCTAGAAAAAGCACTTCCAGATATAACTTACTCAATAAAAACAGTTTACATTGAGACATTTGAAAATGCTCCAATCAATAATGAGATTAACGCATTTCGCTTCAATCCAAATCTCGAAAAAATTGCCGTAATCATCTATACAAGCGGAACCACAGGGTATCCTAAAGGGGTGATGCTATCATTCAACAACTTACTTTACAACATTTTAGGAGTTACTACAGAGACACACATTCTCTTACCAACTGATGTTACGTTTGTATTATTACCCTTACACCATATCTTACCACTTTTAGGATGTGTAATTGCCCCCCTTCATTTGGGAGGAGCTTTGGTTTTTGCACCAAGCATGAATCCCGAAGAGATCGTGCAATCTATAGCCGATAATAAAGTAACAATTATTATTGGCGTCCCTCGACTCTATGCTGCATTTAGAAAAGCTATTATGAGCAAAATAGAGAGTAATATTATCGCGAAAGCTCTTTTTATAATTGCTGACAATGTAAACTCTTATGCATTCTCTCAAAAGATATTTAATAAAGTACATCAAAAATTTGGTGGCTCCATTAGATACATGATTTCAGGAGGAGCGTCGCTCGACTTGCAAGTTGGCGAGGATATGAAAGTTTTAGGATTTAAGATATTAGAAGGTTATGGCATGACCGAAGCAGCTCCTATGATCTCTTTTTTAAGACCTGATGAGATTATTGTAGGCTCGGTAGGGAAAGCTCCAATGTCGAGTAAAATTGAGATACGAGACGGAGAAATTGTTACCAAAGGCGCTAATGTTATGGTTGGCTACTATAATAGACCCGAAGAGAGTGCCGAAGTTGTGAAAGATGGTTGGCTTTATACAGGTGATTTAGGGTATCTCGACAAAAAAGGGAACCTCTACATTACTGGTCGAAAAAAGGAGATAATAGTTCTATCTAATGGAAAGAATATAAATCCACATCTTATCGAGATAGAAATAGAAGCTAAATACCCAATTATTAAGGAGATAGGCCTTTTTGTAAAAAACGACCAACTTCATGCCATTATTGTCCCAAATTTAGTTGAGTTAAGTATTCTTGGCATTGTTGAAATTGAAGAATACATTTTGCACAATGTTATTGATCGATATAATAACGAAGCAATTAGTTACAAAAAAATTGTGCATTTCTCGCTAATATCTGATGATTTACCACGCACCCGCCTTGGCAAACTTCAGCGTTTTAAACTGGCAAATCTTGAAGAGTATAGAAGTGAAGAGGTAAGTATTGAACCTGAATTTGACGAATTTAACATCATCAAAGAGTACCTTGCTCGTGAGAAACGAATTGAAATAAAGGGCAAACACCATCTGGAGTTTGACTTAGGATTAGACTCTTTGGAAAAAGTAAGTTTTCAAGTATTTATCAAGTCAACATTTGGGGTTTCTTTAGATGTTATTGAAATGATAAACTTTGGAAATGTGCTTGAGTTAAGCAACCACATTCGCTTACATCGAGTAAAGATGGAAGTTGAAGAGGTTAATTGGCACGAAATTCTAAAAAACGATATCGATTTAAAACTACCCAAAACATGGTGGAGCATCCATCTAATTACCCTACTTTTCAAACTCTTACTTAAGTTAACTTTTAAGATGCAAGGTTATGGCAATAAGAACATTCCAACTTCACCTTGTATTATCGTCTCAAACCATCAAAGCTACTTTGACGGGCCAATCTTATCCGCCTACTTAAGTTGTAGTCAAGTACGTAAAACGCTCTACTACGCAAAAGAGAAGCATGTGAGTAAAATGTGGCAGAAGTTTATTGCAAAAAAACACAACATCATCATAATGGATAAGAACAAAGAACTTCAGGAATCCATTCAAATGATGGCACAAGGACTCAAGCAAGGTAAAAACATTGTGATATTTCCAGAAGGAACGAGAACAAATTCTGGACGACTTGGAGAGTTTAAAAAGACCTACACAATTCTAGCAAAAGAGTTAAATATCCCAATTGTACCCGTAGTAATTAAGGGAGCCTTTGAGGGATTACCTAGAGGATCGCGAATCCCAATATTTGGACAAAAGGTATCTATAGAATTTCTAAAACCAATAGAGCCTGCAGATCTTGATTATGAAACTTTAAACATCAAAACAAGAGATGCAATTATGGAAGGGTTAAAGAGATAATACAAAAAGGGTTTGGAAAATCAATCCCAAACCCTTTTTCAATATTATAACTTTAAATTAACCTACTTAAAGAAATTCTTTACTGGATTAGCGTACATCTCCATAAGCGAGTGATATATAAAATCTTTATCCGCTTCAATTTTAATGCGTTCCATGTGCTCACGAATATACTCGTCATAAACAGCTTTTTCTTCAGCAGTGTAATGCTCAGAATACTTAGGCTTTGTAGCTAACTCATCGGCAGCCACAAAATTTCCCGGCCACAATTTATAGTTACTATGAATTTGCTCGTCAATAATGGCGGCAATTGCTTCGAGATGGCCCGCTTTAGGCGTAGTAGCTTCAATCTCATTCAATTTTTCAGCTGTTATCACATCACCAACAACAAAACTCACACGTCCTTTGCGTCCACGCAAACCAGTTCCCATGTGACGTAAATCATCTTGCTGACTCTTCACATAGTTTGGATTATCGCGTTTCATCTGAAATTCAACAGCTTTCAAATAGTCACACGGATCATATTCGTAGGAAATAGAGACTGGAACAATATTTAGAGGAGCAAAAGTATCGCTTAAAGAGCCATTTTTGCTACTCATTCCAATCATTTTCAGAAGTGCAGTTGCCGTTTTATCATTACCATCCTTTGAACGTCCTTCACGTTGCGCCATCCAGATACTATTATTGAGATTTGACAATGAATGACGAATATATGCAGACAAACGATGAGAACTCTCAAGTTGCTGACGCATTGGCAAATTACGCTCTACAATAAATGAACGGTTAAGGCGCACTAAATCTGTTATCCAAGGAAAAATAAGGAGGTTATCACCTATAGCAATTTCCGTTGTACTGAATCCATTTTGAACCAACATAACATTCAAAATAGCCGAATCAAGTACAATATCTCTGTGATTTGAAAGGAAAAGATACCCTTTATTTTTATCTAACTTCTCTAACCCCCTAATCTCAACACCCTTTGTAGAGCTATTGATAATTTGCATAACAAAGGTGTAGATGATTGAGGTTTGAAACTCCTTGATAGTCTTGATATTCAACAGAGTATCAAGTATCTCTTTTGTAGGCATTTGAGGAAAGATATATGTAATTAAGTTTACAAATGTCTCCTCATTTTTTAACCGTTCAAAAACCTCATGAATCTCAGAGTCGTTATAAGGTCTTATTGAATCAAAGTTCTGTTCCATTTAAAAAGAATCTATATTTAAGTATTAATCCACACAAAAACATGAGCTCAACATAGCTAAACTCAACAAAGCATAAAATTGATTAATAAAAATGATATGGACAAACTATCGTCCAATTATTTTGCAATCTATATTAAACAAACCCTTTTATATAAGCTCTCCAATCAAAGTGGCTTGAGTTGCTCGCAAGATTCTCACTTTAACAAGATCTCCAATCTTATGTTCATTACGTGGGAAGATAACAACCTTATTTTGAGAGGTTCGACCATACATCTCCTCCTTCGATTTTTTTGATGTCCCTTCGGCCAAAACCTCAAATTCTTTGCCCACATCTCTCTTATTGCTTTGCAACGACAGTTTATTTTGAAGATCAATTATCTCTTGTAAACGGCGTGACTTCACCTCTTCCGACACATCATCGGGCAGATGATTTGCCGCATAAGTGCCTGGACGCTCAGAATATTTGAACATAAATGCACTATCAAACTGTGCCCATTGCATCAATTCAAGTGTCTGTTTGTGATCCTCCTCTGTTTCGGAGTGAAAGCCTGCAAAAACATCAGTAGATATTCCGCAATTTGGCAAGATGCGCTTAATTGCCTCAATTCGCTGCATATACCACTCTCTATCGTACTTTCGATTCATGAGTGATAAAATGCGACTGCTACCCGATTGAACAGGTAAATGGATATGATCGCAGATGTTTGAATATTTTGCCATTGTGAGCAAAGTATCGTCACACATATCTTTAGGATGCGAAGTTGTAAAACGTATTCGCATTTGAGGAAAAGCCTCAGCAATAAGAGCTAGCAACTGAGGAAATTTAACATCTTCACTCTCATTTTTAAAATGATATGAATTTACATTTTGCCCCAATAACGTCACCTCTTTATATCCTCTTTTTTGCAAATCGCCCACCTCTTTTAAAAGACTTTTTGTATCTCTACTTCGCTCGCGACCTCGAGTATATGGCACAATACAATAGGAGCAAAAGTTATTACAACCACGCATAATAGAGACAAAACCAGTAACAGGATTTCCCGAGATACGCGAAGGCACCACATCTTCGTAGGTCTCCGTTTTGCTTAGTTCAACATTGATAGCCTTTTCACCTTTTTCAGCTGCACCAATTAAATTTGGAAGATCAAGATAAGCATCGGGCCCCACAACAATGTTTGCCCCTTGCTCAAAAAGCTGCTCCTTTACACGCTCGGCCATACAACCAATTATTCCAATAATAAGTGAAGGTCGCTTTTTGCGTAGTGCTCTAAATTCAGCTAAACGGCCCATAACGCGCTGTTCGGCATTATCGCGAATAGAACAAGTATTGACAAAAATGGCATCCGCAGCCTTAATATCAAGCGTAATTTCATACCCATCCATCTCCATAATAGACGCCACAACCTCACTGTCAGCTTGGTTCATTTGACACCCGTAAGTTTCGATAAATAACTTTTTACTATCACTCGATTTCACTAACGAAGACAGCTTGCTTGCATCAATTTTGCTCATATTATTAAAGATGACAACGATTTAAAAATTGCGGCGCAAAGATAGGTTAAAATATTAAGGGTAAGATAGAATTACCAAAATCGTTAAAGGATAATGACAAAATCACCACAAATAGAGTTGACTTTTTCATTATGTGGTGCATACTTACTCTCATATAATAAAACCAAAAATCATGGGCAAACAATACAAAAATTTGGAATCAGACAGTGAATTTTATCTATTTCACGAGCTATCCAAAATCATCGAGCAAAGTCAGCAACAAATAGCCTACCAAGCAAATAGCACACTAACAATGCTGTTTTGGGAAATTGGTCGTCGTATTAATAACGATATCCTACGAAACAGACGTGCTGGTTATGGTAAACAGATATTAACTTCTATATCAGTTAGATTAGAGGCTAATTTTGGCAAAAACTTCAATGAAAAGAACGTAAGACGAATGCTTCAATTTGCTGAACAGTATCCCGATATGCAAATTGTCGTTACACTGTCACGACAATTGAGCTGGTCACATTTTTTAATCCTCATCCCCATTAAAAGCCAAGAAGCTAAATCATTTTACGCAGATAAGGTTATAAATGACAAACTTGGAGTTAGAGAGCTACGCAAACTTATCGCTACAAAATCATTCGAACGAACTACAATCGCTAACTTTCAGAATAAATCGGAAAATCCAGCCATTCTCAACACCTTTAAAGACCCCTATCTGCTCAATTTCTTAGGGTTACACAACAGCTATCTCGAAAAAGATTTAGAACAAGCCATATTGCGGGAATTAGAGGCATTTATCTTAGAATTAGGCAAAGGATTTGCATTTGTGGAACGACAAAAACGAATGATCATTGATGGCGAAGATTTTCATCTCGACCTTCTCTTTTATCATCGAACACTTAAACGTTTAGTAGCTATTGAATTAAAATCAGGCAAATTTGAGGCGCGCTACAAAGGCCAAATGGAGCTCTACTTAAAATGGTTAGACAAATACGAAAGAGCTGAAAATGAACAATCTCCCATTGGATTAATTTTATGCACCGAAAGTAGTCGCGAACAAATTGAGCTGCTTGAAATGCACAAAGACGGCATCATGGTTGCCGAATATTGGACAGATTTACCGCCCAAAAAAGAGTTAGAACAAAAGATTCACAACTTACGAATTGAAGCTAAAGAACGATTAGAAAGAAACAAACTTCTTCGAGAACAACAAGCCATTTACTACATCCAGCAACGTAATAAGTAAAAAAAAACTATTTTTGACGATATTCTAAGGGGTAAATGGGTAGCGAAAAATATCATCAAATATTAAAAGAGTATTGGGGATACGACAACTTCAGAGAGTTGCAATTACCTATCATTGAATCTATTGGGAGCGGAAAAGACACACTAGGTTTAATGCCTACCGGTGGAGGAAAATCTCTCACATTTCAGGTTCCAGCAATGGCAATGGAGGGTATTTGTTTGGTTGTCACACCGCTTATCGCCCTCATGAAAGATCAAGTTGCAAATCTGCAAAAAAGAGGCATTAAAGCACACGCCATCCACTCGGGACTAAGTGCAAAGGAGATATCTATCATACTCGAAAACTCTATCTATGGTAATTTTAAATTCCTCTATTTAAGTCCCGAACGGCTTGCTACCGACCTCTTTTTAACCAAGTT
>RRZT010732034.1_pt1 | contig 20365 bp, 20 predicted proteins | sample 2165551 | NCBI WGS metagenome assembly RRZT01 (sample SAMN10456910, study PRJNA506462) | wastewater metagenome | biome: wastewater; feature: sludge; material: wastewater sludge; isolation source: wastewater sludge with Escherichia coli K12::gfp cells carrying plasmid... | place: USA: Moscow, Idaho... | reverse complement strand
CGATCTAATGGACGCTGCTTTTGCCTTGCGTGACGCGGCAAGAGCAGAAGATTGGGACAAAGTGGCGGACTTATGGGATGGGTTTTTGCTGCAATTTGATGCGCTGCAAAGCTATCAAGCCAATCATCCCGATTGGGCTGAGCACCGCCTAGGTAGCCGCGAATTTTGTGCTGATCGCCTACGGCAAATTATCGATTGCCACGAAGAGGTCAGTCGTCTTGTTCGCGGCCGTCATCAGGCACTTCGCGAAGAGCTTGATTCTGTTCATACCACCGTAAAACTTCGTCAGGCATACAAATAAAAATTTGAGATATATTCATATTATGATTTCTAATAAACAGGAAAAACATTACCCATTAGCTCTGATTGTGCCTACGCACTATACAAAACCCCTCAACTATGCCTCTATCTGTCAATCTCTACATGTTGCTCAGGTTTATCCTGAACAGATTCAGTTGGTGATTTCTGATAACTCACAAGATCAAGAAAAGTTTGATTTTCTAAAAAAAATCTCATCAGGCATGAATAATGTGAAGTTAATTCATGGCCCTTTAGAAAAAAATCATCTATGTGCATTGAATGCTGCCAATTGTGACTATGTTCTTTTTGCTCCTGATGATGACATAGTGATTCATCCTGCTTTAGGCGATATTATTGATTTGCTTCTTGCCCATCCTCAATCGATAGGCTTTGCAGGATCTTATGCTCGTCAAACCAGCAATGGTTGTGAACTTAACTTTTTTCCTGGTCTTGATAGCCCTGCTGTTAATAATAGAATTGATGCTTTGCTTTCCAGTTTTCCAAAAGGAAACCCGATATTCCATACTATTCTAAAGAAAAAAACAGTTCTCGATGGTATGGATTTCATGTTCAATTGTCCAAACCTCCAATTCTGGCATGACCAGATACTTTCACTGTTTTTTGTTTTAGCAGGTCCTTTTGTTAACATAGAAAAAAATTATTTTATCTATAATTTTACTCATTGGGAAGGTGTTGCTAAGAGAATTGATCGTGAAATATTTGGTCTGGAATACTATCAACTGCCAATATCATTGGTTCTAATCCAGCGTCTGATGTTGGCTTTAGAGGGGTATCATCTAATTCTTAATTCTACAGGGAGTAAAGAATCGGCTATGAAATGGTTTGACAAGTGGTATACCTCTTGGAAGTTTCATCTACCTGCTTATTTTAACAATGAAAAAATAGAATCTTGTAGTTTCTACTTGGATGTAAAAGATATTGTTGAATTTTTTAATCAGCATCAAGCTCCAGATATATCACGCCTGTTTGAAAAAATATGTTTTTTGTATGAAAAAATAAATAGCACAGGCACGTGTTACAGAAATTATTGGAGTGTTTGATGAAAGCTGTGATTCTCGCTGGCGGATTTGGCACTCGTTTATCAGAAGAAACTCACTTACGCCCAAAACCAATGATCGAAATTGGAGGGAGGCCTATCCTCTGGCATATCATGAAAATGTATTCATCTCATGGTGTGAACGATTTTATTATCTGTTGTGGTTATAAAGGTTATGTGATTAAAGAGTATTTTGCTAACTACTTTTTACATATGTCTGATGTTACTTTTGACATGGCAGATAATAGAATGGAGGTCCATGAGAAAAAGGCGGAACCATGGCGGGTAACGCTGGTTGATACTGGTGAAGATACTTTAACAGGTGGCAGATTAAAGCGAGTTGCCGCATATCTTAAAGATGAAGAAACTTTTTGCTTTACTTATGGCGATGGGGTATCAGATGTCGATATTTCTGCCTTGATTGCGTTTCATAAAGCCCATGGGAAGCTGGCTACTATCACCGCTGTACAGCCCCCAGGTCGTTACGGTGCTCTCGCGCTGTCTGGTATGAAAGTAACAGGGTTTACTGAAAAACCGCGTGGTGATGGCGGTTTGATCAATGGCGGTTTCTTTGTACTTTCACCCAAGGTATTACCACTGATAGATAATGATCTGACCAGTTGGGAGGGGGCGCCGCTGGAGAACTTAGCAAAACAAGGTGAGTTAATGGCCTTCGAACATGCTGGTTTCTGGCAACCTATGGATACCCTACGAGATAGAAATCATCTTGAAAACCTCTGGATTTCTGGACATGCGCCGTGGAAACATTGGTAATGGCAAGTGCATCATTCTGGCGCGGTAGGCGAGTCCTTGTCACTGGACATACTGGTTTTAAAGGGACTTGGCTGATTCTCTGGTTACAACACCTAGGGGCTCATGTCAATGGGATTGCTTTATCTCCTTCAACGACCCCGAATTTATTTGATCTGGCGCGGGTGGTAGACGATATCGACAGCGATTTCTGTGATATTCGTGACGCCGAACGCTTGATGACTCTAATACGTATCAGCCAGCCAGAGATTGTTCTGCACTTAGCAGCTCAGCCTTTAGTGCGAGCAAGTTACTCTGAACCTGTCCAAACATTTGCCAGCAATATTATGGGTACAGTCCATGTATTGGAGGCTTTGCGGAATTTAGATTCGGTGCGTGTGGCATTGATGGTGACCACCGACAAAGTCTATAAAAATTTAGAACAGATTTTCCCTTACTGCGAAGATGATATCTTGGGTGGGTATGATCCTTATAGTGCGAGTAAGGCAGCAAGTGAAATTGTGATTGCCAGTTATCGTGATGCTTTTCTGAAGCACCAGAATATCGCAGTTGCTTCTGCTCGTGCTGGTAATGTAATTGGTGGTGGGGATTGGTCAAAAGACCGGCTAATTCCGGATGCGATTCGTGCTTGGCAAGCTGATAATATTTTGGAGATTCGTCATCCAGAAGCTATTCGTCCCTGGCAGCATGTACTGGAACCTTTACATGGATATCTGACCCTAGCAGAAAAGCTCTGGTACCGTCCAGAACTGGCCGGTGCTTATAACTTTGGTCCATATTCTCATGAAGCTACCACGGTGAGAGATATGGTGGAGTTGGCTCGGCGAGTCTATGGTAGGGGGCAAGTATCCTACGGTAATGTTAGCAAAGGTCCCTATGAGGCCAATTGGTTAACGCTAGAGACAACCAAAGCGCGTGTGATATTAGGTGTACAACCAAAATGGTCTTTGGCGGAAACTGTAACCCGTACGATGACTTGGTATCGGGAACAGCTGGCTGGTGCGGATGCACGGGCGCTGTGCCTTGCCGAAATTGCTGACTATGAACAACAGTGCGAGGCGCAAGGATGAAGCGCTTTACGGTGACCGAGCTTCCGCTGGCAGGTTTGAAACGGTTGGAACGCCAGCACCTAGGCGACCAGCGTGGTTTCTTGGCTCGTTTGTTCTGTGCTGAGGAACTGGCTACAGTCGGTTGGGTGAAGCCAATTGTCCAAATCAATCATACCTATACGTCTAGGAAAGGTACCGTGCGTGGGATGCATTTTCAGTATCCACCGCAGGCCGAAATGAAGCTCGTCAGCTGCCTTCGTGGTGAGATCTGGGATGTAGCGGTCGATTTGCGTGCTGAATCACCGACCTTTCTGCGCTGGCATGCTGAGTGTCTCTCTGCAGCAAATGGTTTTGCTCTATTGATCCCCGAAGGTTTTGCCCACGGTTTTCAGACACTGACCGATGATGTGGAATTGCTGTATTGCCATTCAGCAGCCTATGCAGCTCATGCTGAAGGCGGTTTGAATCCCAGTGACCCCCGCTTGGGAATTGCTTGGCCACAGCTTATTACCGAATTATCTTCCCGCGACGCCAGACATGCTCTGCTTAATCTTGACTTCGAAGGAGTACGCATTTGAAGTGCCGTCACTGTGGCAGTGAATTGAGCCTGCTATTTCTTGATCTTGGTAATGCTCCCCCTTCAAATGCTTATTTGACAGAGGAAACTAAGTATATGCCAGAGGTTTGGTTTCCTTTGCGTATTTTAGTCTGTGAAGATTGTTGGCTGGTACAGACCGAAGATCACGCAGGACGGGAAGCACTCTTCACGCAAGATTATGCTTACTTCAGCTCATTCTCGACGACTTGGCTGGCGCATGCGCAGCATTACGTTAATCAGATGATTGTGCGTTTTGGTCTGAATACTGGCAGTTGCGTGGTCGAGGTGGCTGCTAACGATGGCTATTTGTTGCAGTATGTGAGGCAAGCAGGTATCCCCTGTTATGGCATTGAACCCACTACCAGTACTGCTAACGCTGCTCGCACCAGGGGTATTGACATCGTTGAGCGTTTTTTTGGCCTGGAACTGGCCGAGGAATTGGCTCAAGCGAGGAAGCAGGCTGATTTGATGGTTGCTAACAATGTGTTGGCTCATGTGCCGGATATTAACGACTTTGTTTCCGGTTTCACTCGCTTGCTGAAGCCCGAAGGTGTGGTTACTTTCGAGTTTCCCCATCTGTTACGCATGGTGCAGGAAAATCAGTTCGATACTGCTTATCATGAACATTATTCGTATCTGTCGTTGACGGCTGTGCAACGCATATTTGCTGTCAATGGTTTATCAGTGTTTGATGTCGAAGAGTTGTCAACACATGGTGGTAGTTTACGTGTATTTGCACAACGTAGTGATACCGGTATCCATTCACAAACATCTGCAGTAACGACGCTGTTGCAGATAGAGGCTGTGGCTGGGGTGATGACAAAAAGGTTTTACCGTGAGTTCCAATATCAAGCAGAGAAGGTTAAGGATGATCTGGTACTATTTTTGATTGATGCTAAGCGGCGTGGCCTGAAAGTAGGAGCCTATGGTGCGGCTGCTAAGGGTAATACTTTGCTCAATTTTGCAGGCATACGGCCTGACTTGCTGCCCTACGTAGTAGATAAGAACCCAGCTAAACAGGGAAAATATCTTCCAGGTAGTCGTATTCCGATTTTTAACGAGCTTTATATTAAGACTGACCAACCAAACTTTATCTTGGTACTCCCTTGGAATTTGTTTGATGAAATAAAAAAAGAGCTTGACTATTCTAGTGAATGGAAAGCAAAGTTTTTAAAAATATTCCCAGGTGTTTTTTTGGAGTAAAAAATCTTTATTCATGATCTTTTTGTTTGATATTTAAACTCAGAAAAAAGTATCACTAACTTTTCAGCATATGTCTTATGCCTTCCATTTCTGCTATGAAAAAAATTTTGGTTACTGGGGCAACAGGTTTCGTTGGACGTCAAGTTATTCATTTTCTTGCTGACTATGATGTACAGCTTTTTCTTGTGGTAAGAAAAGGAAAAGAAAGAGTATTTCATTCATTTCCACAAGTAGTTAAAATAATAACTACCAATGATTTATTTGCTGAAAGCGCATCTTGGTGGAGTACTAACTGCCATGAAATCGATATTGTTGTACATTTAGCATGGTATACAGAACCTGGAAAGTATCTTGAATCGAAAACTAACATAGATTGTTTGATCGGCTCACTTAATTTGGCAAAGGGCGCTACACAAGCAGGAGTAAAGCGTTTTGTTGGTGTAGGAACTTGTTTCGAATATGATTTATCAGATGGTTTTGTTTCAATTAACACACCATTAAACCCTATGAGCTTATATGCGGATACAAAAGTAGCTCTTTACTTAAGCCTGTTGCACTGGTTATCAGCCAGTTCCATTGATTTTGTTTGGTGTCGTCTTTTTTATCTCTATGGTGAAGGTGAGCATCCTCAGAGACTAGTTCCTTATTTGCGAACAATGCTTCAAAAAGGAGAGCCTGTTGACTTAACTAGTGGAGAACAAATTCGAGACTTTCTTGATGTAAGGGATGCTGGTAAAATGATTGTAGATGTTATTCTTAGTGAAATTGTAGGACCAATTAACATTTGTTCTGGAGTGCCAATTACTGTAAGACAATTTGCAGAAAAAATAGCAAATGAGTATAAAACCTCTAGTTTGCTTAGGTTTGGAAATAAAGCAAAGAGTACTTTTGACCCCCCATGTGTAGTCGGTATAAGATAGATTATTAGGAGAATAAATTGAAAGCAAAATATGAGCCAAGAATAGATTTGGTAAATAGAACTCCTCTTCAAGATGTTATTCCATTAGATACTCCTTTTGTGATATTTGTTGATCCTTCTGATGCATGCAATTTTAAATGTAGATTTTGTCCAACATCAGATAGAAATTTAATGAAAGAGGTTGGTCGTCCATGGAAGCAAATGTCTTTTGAGTTGTTTAAAAAGATAGCTGTGGATATGACTAAGTTTCCAAAAAAAGTTGAGGTTCTTAGGTTATATAAAGACGGAGAACCGTTGATAAATAAAAATTTAGCAGATATGATTAAGTATGCGAAGGATATTGGTGCATCTAATCGTATTGATACAACAACTAATGCAGCCCTACTTACAAAACAAAAGGGTAAAGCGATTGTAGACGCTGGATTAGATAGAATAAATATATCAATATATGGCGTTTCCAATGAGCATTATAAAGATTTTTCGGGTGTAAAATTAGAATTTGAGCGTGTCCTTGCCAATGTTAGAGATTTTTATGAGATTAGGGGAGGATGTGAAATGTTAGTTAAAATTAATGGGGATACTTTGTCCCAAACTGAAAAAGAGATTTTCCTAGAGCAGTTTGGAGATTACTCCGATAAAATTTACATTGAACATATTATGTCTTGTTGGCCTGAATTTGAATTAAAAGATCTTGCTGCAAACTCTACTAAAGGTATTTATGGTCAAAATATTATGGAAGTTAATACATGCCCATACCCATTCTACTCTTTCTCTATCAACTCAGATGGGTTGGCTAGTGTTTGCTTTCTAGATTGGGGTAGAAAGATGATTGTTGGAGATGCTAGTAACGAGTCTATTCAAGATATTTGGAACGGATATGCGTTAAAAGCATACAGAAAAATGTTCCTTAATGGTAAGAGGAAAGATCATCCTATTTGTGCTAATTGTGGACAAATGACACATGGGCTTCCGGATAATATAGATCCTTTTCGAGAGAAACTACTGTCAACTCTAGTTGATTCTGGATATTTCCAAGGTGTATGAAATGGATGATCTTTTTTCAAGATCTATACTTCCTTGGTTAGGTTCAACAGTTAAACCACCAGTATATGAAAGTAGATTAAAGCAGGGAATATATATTTATGGTGCCGGTGAGTTAGGTGCTTTAGCCCTTGAATATTGCGAGGCATGCAATATTCCTGTTATTGGATTTGTTGATTCTAACCGTAGTGGAACTATTCAGTCACAGTCAGGAAAATTCTATTTTGTATATAGAGTTGATCAAAATCAATCAAATTTTGTTAAAAATAAAGTAATAACTGTTGCGATTGCAACATCACCTTATACCCTGATTCATAATCAGCTCTTGGCATTCGGTTGGAAATTGATACTTCCTTTTTGCAATATAACTGCAAGGGCTCGCGAAGGACATCCTCTACAAAATGGCTGGTTTTTAGAAAAAGTAACAATTGAAGAGAAAAATACTGTAAGAGACGTATATAAACAAATGATTGCCTACGCTAAAGATAGCGGCCGAGTTGAATGCATTGATACGACCACCAATGGCTCGTTGATGACCCCAGAGAGGCTTAGTCCTGTTCTCGAAGCTGGCCTCCTGGACAAGATAAATATCTCAGTCGATAGCATGAACCGCGAACAATATAAGAAATTCACGGGATTTGATTTCGATTTTAACCAGTTTGTTGAAAACATTAAGTCGCTTGATGTCAACAAAGGTGCATGCGAAGTAGTCATTAAGATCCCAGGTGACCTCATTAATGAACCTCAGTCCCAGGAATTCCTTGACACGTTTGGCGACTACTGCGGTCGCATATTCATCGAGAACTTCGCACGATGCTGGCCCGAGTTTGATGTTGAGGCGCACACTGGAATTGCTATTACGAAAGGCATTTACCAGCAACCCATTACACCTACCGATACCTGCCCCTACCTCTTTTATTCCACTTCAGTCAATGCCGACGGGCTGGTCAGCTCCTGTTTCTTGAACTGGGGGCGGAAGCTAATCGTTGGTGATGTCCGCAAGGAGTCCTTGAAGGACATATGGCACTCGGAGAGCATGAATGCGTTACGGCGCTTTCATTTGGATGGTCGGCGTACTGAGAGTTCAGTATGTGGTGCGTGCGGCCAGCTGAGCCATTGTCTCCCCGACAATATCGATGCTTTTCGTGCGAAAATTATTCCTAACTTTGAAGCATATGCTCATGGCGACCTATGTCCTATTCCTGGCATGACAGTTCGGCCAACCATTCCTTTGGTACCAGCGTGATTGAGGTCGTTCACCTAACCGCGCATCTCGGTGGCGGAGTTGGTAAGGCATTGTCCGAGCTTGTAATGGCAACAAAAGCCGCCGCAACACCCGTGCGGCATGTGTTTGCATGCTTGGACCGTCCGGAAAAATCCCAGTTTCTTGATCGGATAGAGAGGTATGGCGGCGAAGTATTGGTAGAACCTGATTCATCGCAACTTGCAAGTCGGTTAATAAATGCAGATATCGTGCAGCTTGAATGGTGGAATCATCCTGCCACTATTGCTGCTTTGTGCAATTTACCACCCTTGCCAATGCGGCTGGTTGTCTGGTCTCATGTTTCCGGCTTGTACAATCCAATTATTCCCCCAGCATTGGTGGAGGTGTCAGACCGCTTCATTCTCACTTCGCCTTGCTCGCGAGGAGTAAAGACAGTTTCTGAAGCGATGGTCAAAAACCCACAGAAGATCGAGGTGATCTCAAGTGCGGGTGGGGTAGATATGCTGCCGCAAGTTGAACAAGAGATGGCATTGGCGAACGAACCATTATCAGTTGGCTACCTAGGCAGCCTTAATTTCACCAAGTTGCATCCGGATTTTGTGTCGTGGGCAGCAGCAGTCCGACTGCCGGATTTTCACATTCGCTTGATCGGTGATCCCGTTAACCAGTCAGTTTTGAGCAATCAGGCTGCCGCTTTGGGCCGCCCCGATTTGTTTGAATTCATCGGCTACACGACAGATGTGGCTGGCGTACTAGCTTCGCTCGACGTATTGATATATATGCTTAACCCGCACCATTACGGTACAGCTGAGAATGCGCTTGTCGAGGCAATGGCCATGGGAGTAGTGCCGATAGTCCTCGACAATCCTGCCGAGCGTTGCATCGTTGAGAATGGTGTAACTGGTATCGTAATTTCTTCCGGCTACGAGCTTCCTGATGTTCTCGAACATCTGGTGCGAAATCCCGGAGAAAGACTTACCCTTTCAAAGCGAGCCTCCCAGGTGGCTCGAGACAAATTTTCGTCGGCTAGTATGGCGGAGTCATTCAGAAAGCAGTACCAGTCACTTCTTGCTACACCATCACATCCTGTTGTCTTCAAAAGCATATTTGGCGATACTCCAGCCGATTGGTTTCTTGCTTGTCAAAATGATTCGAAGCTATATGGCACCGAGGGCCGCTTGAATATCTCGCCAGGTTTAGCCCTCCCTGAGGACTTGTTTGAGCATACCAAGGGCAGTGTGTTGCATTTCCATCGTTATTTTCCTGAGGATCCACGTCTAAGAAGTTGGGTTTGGGAACTGGAGCAATACCGATGCTGATTGAAGAATTACCTAGTAGTAAGCAGGCAACAGAGTTATTGCATGCGGTCGTTATGCGAGAACCTTTCAAGGCTGCCCGCCGGGTAGATAAACCACTTGCACTTTATGGTGCTGGCAAGCTCGGAAGAATGGCCATTGAATTACTTGAGCGAATTGGCATCACAGAATTCGTGGTTGTTGACCAAGGAGCGGAGCGAATTCGTAGCGATCCTTTCTGGCATGGCAGGAACTTAGTTCGCCCTGATGAGTTGCCCGCATCCGTTATTTCCGAGAGCCTACTTGCAGTCTGTATTGCGACGGAGTCATTTGAACGATTGGCGCTTGAATTGACTGCACAGGGTTGGAAGGATATCGTCCCGTTCTACGATGTTGCAGAAGCTTATACTGACAGTTACCCACTAGGCAACGGATGGGAGCTTAATTCATTTGATGAAGAGGAAGTCGAGGCGACATCTGAGGTCCTCACCCGCTGGGGTGACGACATTTCGCGTGCTCATCATCTGCAGTTTATTGCTTGGCATCGTCTAAGAGAAGATTGGATATTTTCCGGGGCTCAAGTGGATCAGGACAATCGGTACTTTATCCCACAGGTGTTGAATGCCCTTGGCGAGAGTTCTGCTCTGCTTGATGTTGGTGCGCATCATGGTGAGATATGCCAACGCTACATCCGCGAGACATCTGGACGGTTCCATTCTGCTTGGATGCTGGAACCTGACATTGCTAATGCTAATGTAATCCGGTATTGGCTTAATCGTCTTGATGATGGTGTGCGTGAAAAGATTGCCCTTTTGGAATGTGCCGCATTAGATCACAGTGGCACAAAACCGTTTTTTGGCGGCATTGGTTATGCGAGTCAGATATCGTCTCTGGGTGGGTCCTTGGTCCCTGTTTTAACCATCGATGAATTGTGTCTGACTCCGACATTTGTGAAGCTTCACCTCGAAGGCGCTGAGCTTTCTGCATTGAAAGGGGCGAAAGATATGCTGCGCTGTTGCCTTCCGGTAGTGGCTGTAACCACTTACCATAATCGTCTTGGTGTATGGGAAACACCGCTATGGTTAATGCACTTTCTTGCCGACCTAGATGCTGGTTATCGCTTTTTCTTTCGACTTCACAGTTGGTGTGGCACTGGGGCTGTGCTCTATGCTATTCCTGGCATGTCAAAATAGAAGTAGGGGAATGCTGATGCAAAGTAAATTTGAAGTCGAGAGCGATTTGATATTCGATCTCGGAATGAACAATGGCGACGATGTTGAGTATTATTTGAAAAGAAATTACAGAGTGATTGCCGTCGAAGCTAATCCTGTTTTGTGCGAACAAGCCGCTGACCGCTTCCGTATTGCCATTCAATCAGGTCGTCTTTCAATAGTGAATGTTGCAATCTCCAATAAATGCGGCAGTGTGCAGTTTTACGTGAATCTTGAGAACGACCACTGGAGTAGCATGGACTTGGGATGGGCAGGGCGAGACGGGTCGGCATTTAAGGAAATTGCGGTTGACTCCATATCGCTAAAACAGTTATTCCAAAGTTATGGCGTACCATATTACATGAAGGTTGATGTTGAGGGTGCGGATCATATTGTCATTGAGCAACTTTCTCGATTAAAGCACTTGCCATATTATTTAAGTGTTGAGGATTGCCGCTTTGGCTACGAATATCTTGCGGCGTTGTCAGCTGTTGGCTATCAAGGCTTCAAGTTGTTGGATCAATCGATTGTTCCGATGTTGGCAGACGAGGTGACAGGCCATTGCTTTAAGCGAGGTGCATCGGGGCCATTCGGTGAAGATATTCCTGGGGCATGGTTGTCTATCGCTGATATGGAAAAGCATTATGCCCGAGAAGTGCGTGATCGAAACTTAGTCCGACAGGCGAGCAGAGACCATTGGTGGGATATACATTGTCGTGGTGTGTCAGATCGCTAGGTGGCGCATCGAAAAGAAGCGAAGTAGTAACTCTATTAGGAAAAAATATGAATCCAGAACATGAGCATGAGGCGATCGTTAAGGAAAATGTTGAAGCCAGTAGTAAAGACCACGGCTTTCTTGGTCTAACAAACATTTGGCTTCGAGAGGCTATCCGAAAAAACTACGCTCTAAACTTTTCATGGCTAGGGCGACCAATTATTCAGGTACCTCAGGATATTTATGCACTTCAGGAAATAATATGGCGTGTAAAGCCAGACATTATTATCGAGACAGGAATAGCTCGTGGTGGGTCACTGATTATGAGTGCCTCAATGCTTGCTCTGCTCGACTACTGCGACGCTGTGCAGAACGGTTCAACTCTTGATCCTAAGGCAACAAAACGCCGTGTAATTGGTATCGATATCGACATCCGCGAGTACAATCGCAGGGGAATGGAGGAACACCCTCTGGCCCATTTTATTACTATGATTCAGGGTTCATCGATTGACGAGGGGGTTGTTTCTCAAGTCCGCGCGATTGCAAAAGATTACAAGAATGTGATGATATGTTTGGATTCGAATCATACCCATGAGCATGTACTTGCTGAACTCAAAGCATATGCCCCATTGGTTAGTGCGGGAAGTTATTGCATAGTTTGGGACAGCGGGGTCGAGGATTTACCGGAAGGCTTTGTCACGAATCGTCCCTGGGGGAAGGGGAATAACCCTAAAACGGCGTTGATGGAATATCTAAAATTACTTGAAAATGGGCCAGTTATTGCGGCAGATGGCCATATTCTGAAACTCGAAATTGATAAATTTATTGAGCACAAGTTGTTAATTACGGCTGCATCGGATGGTTTCTTGAAGCGGGTCAGATAATGAGCGAAGCGCTAATTGGTCTGGCGAAAAGATCGGTAATAGCGAACAATAATGTTGATGCGTTAGCAATCTTCGATAAGGCCGATCCACTCTGAAATCTGCCGGATGGTCTCCGACTTGTTGTCGGCCACTTCCGTCATTGGGGCACTGGCCCGACTCGGTCAGCAAACCGCCGATCACCTGCTGTTCGCGTCCTCGCGTATCAATCCACGGGGACGTTTTCACAACAGGCACCCACCCCGAATCAACCCGACCACAAGGCCTTCGATCGCCAGTGGACCATTCACTACGATAGGCGCCTGGCTACCCCGGCGCTCGAGATGTTTCACCGTCACCTCGTCTTCCAGCCGGGCGACGACAATCTGACCACTGCGCGCTGGACGGCCAGCAGATCACCATCGAGGATACCCACGCCACTTATGCTGTTGCCCGAGTCTGGTGTGACACCTGTCAGTACAAATTCCTCATCGCCTATTCCTGCAAGGGGTGGTGCTGCGCATCTTTCTGGACGAGGTGGAACGCTGTCTGTGCGAACACAGCACCGGCTCCGGCAGCGCTTCGCCGCGGAGAATATCGACGCCCGCATATTCTTCTCGCCTCTGAGTTCCTTGCCTTTTCTCGCGCCACGGCAGGACAATGCGATTGCCGGAGCAGGCGATGGACCGTCTGGGTCTCAGAGCCCTTTTAATGCGCCCGGATTTCATGAGACTGTTGACAGCATGGGTACGAGAAATGTCTCTCGAAAAACCTTATCCAACTACCGGTACCTTGCTCGGATGGAGATTTGGGTGCGTTAAATGAGTTTTGTAGGGACGACTAGATTAAGCAGAGTTCCGACGATCGGAACCCAGTTTGAGGATCTGATCTGTCATCGTGTAACGCATATTGATATGCAGAGGATTGAATGAAAAACAAATGTCCAGTCTGTTTTAATCAAATGACCAATGTCAGCGATCTCCCAATCCGGGATTTCGATGGCTCTATTTTTAACTTGTCAGGGAAGGTGGTCGCATGTCCAGTTTGTGGTTTCTGCAGGGTGAATACAGGTCTTAGCGACGATGAAATATCCGCACACTATGCCAATGCGAGCATGTATGCAGCGCTTTCGGGCGTTGGCGTGGGTGGGACAACTTCTGAGGATTTGGTACGCTACGCTCACTATGAGCAGTTTATGCGTCAATCGGGATGTTTGTGTGAGGAAGGAGGGGGTATGGCTGATATTGGCTGTTCTCGAGGAGGATTCATAAAATACCTTGCCACTAGGCAGCCCGGTTTGTCGCTCGCAGGAGTTGATTGTGACATCGGTAGCCTCAAACAGCTCAGTGAAACGGGACTTACAGCTTTATCGGGGGATATTTCGGCGTTACCACTCGATGACGAGTCTTGGGCCATACTTTCTTATTTTCATGTGCTAGAACATGTTTACGATTTTGATCGTGTATTGCGGGAAGCCTTTCGTGTTCTGATATCTGGCGGAAAGCTTTTACTCGAAGTACCGGATGCTGAACATTATGGCACTCCTGAGTGCCATGTTGGCGTAATGTTTTGGGCAGGCATGAAAGAACACGTTAATCACTTTTCGCTGAAAGCACTAGTCCGCCTGTGCGAGCGTAATGGTTTCGGAGTAACAGCCGTTTCTAGGACAAGCCAACCTATGAAGGGTGGCAAATTCTATCCCTCGTTGCTACTCTTAGCGGAAAAAGGGGGTGAGTCCGCAGTGAGTTGCAACTCAGTTGATCCTTGCCGGATAAGTGATTATTTTTCCAGCGAAGTAAGTTCGGTAAAAATCCTTACAGAAAGTATTGCATATTGGGTCGATAAGGTTGATCAGGTAACCTTTTGGGGTATAGGTCTCGAGTTTTTTGCTATTTACCCCTTTATTGGCCCGCTTGTTAGAGGGAAACGTTTACAGTTGATTGATTCAAACCCTGCAAAAATTGGTCAAATGGTGGACAGTATTCCAATATCGCATCCAGATGTTGCGAGAATGGGAGGAATATTGGTGTGCTGCTCTTATATGGCCAACCAAGAGATTCTTGCTGTGGCAGGACGGAAAGGCTGGGTACCTGAACTGACCATCGATATTGCCGACGTAGCACGATTGAAAGTGGGGTATTGATGGAAGTGAATATATCGGTGTTCGATAATGAACGTAACGGGAACTTGTTTCGAGTATGGTATTGGGCCACTCGATGAGAGCATGCAGACGAAACCCGAAAATCCCTACGGCTTCGCGAAGGTCGTATTGCACCGAGAATTGAAATTTCTCAAGGCCAAAAACCATTCGCGCTGACTTGGGCTCGATTATTCTATAATATACGGCGAAGGCCAGTCGGATGGTTCGCTCTTGCCACAGATTAGGTGTGCAGTGGCAAGAGGTGATGCTAGTTTCAATATGTCGGGCAGCGAACAGTTGCGTGACTACTTGCCGGTAACTGAAGCAGCAAGATTATTAATTAGTAGTGTTGGTGACTAAATGTCAGGACATAGGCGTAGTCAATCTTTGTTCTGGTCGACCGGTGTCGGTACGTCGGTTGGTTGATGAGTGGATTCTGGAAAATAACTGGACAATTTCATTGAGTCTTGGGAAATATCCATACTCAGAATTTGAACCAATGGCATTTTTGGGTGATACAAAAAAGATGAATGAAGTAATCCAAGATAATATATAAAGTGTCTGGCGAAAAAAAGAATGAAGTGGTGATGTTTGAATTTAACTTGCGGTAGGTAAAACGGAGGGATCTATGGGGTTAGTTTATTCTCAATTAAAGTGGTTGGCAAATAAGATGAAGGTGATTGCCCCTATAAAGGCTGTGCTGCAAGTTGGTAGGCTTGATATTTTTATTGAAAAAGAAGAATTAGAAAATTTGCTTATTAAGTTGCAAGTGGGGGGTTATTGTAACGGTGATAAATTCTGTCTGTTTGATAAACACAGCAACGATTTGTATTACTCTATCTTAAATAGCAATCTTGCGTATAATGATAAATTCTCAAACCCGCGTTTTACAAAAAAACGATTAATTTCAGACAAGTTGTTTTTTGGTGCTTTCGGGGTTGAAAAGGTGGACTCAGTAGATATTGACTCATCAAGAGATGGTAGTACATATAGTCATGACTTGAATATGCAGGGTTTGTTGATGTCAGTGGGTGGGGCTAAATATGATCTAGTTATAGATGGCGGATTGATGGAGCATGTATTTGATGTTAAATCAGTCCTGCTGAATATGAATGATGTTTGTGACGTTAATGGTTATATGATTCATATATTACCGGGAAATAACACACTTGATCATGGATTTTATCAGTTTTCACCTACCTTATTTCGAGATTATTATTTGGCAAATAAATATGAGTTGATTGACATTAAGTTACTTGAGCTGCGGAAAAATATGTATTCTGAGCCGGGCTCGGCGTTTGATGATCGGTATGATTCTTATAGGTATTATGACTATTCTCCCCGTCTTATGGCTAAGTGTAGTTTTGGGAAGTTGGATAATTCTATATATTTCAACCTTGTTTGCGTAAAAAAGGTAATTCAGTCTGTTTCTGGGGTTAACCCGCATCAGTATATATTTACACGTGGGGCGGAGTATATATCTCCTTGGGTTGAGTAATGATATTTTAATTAATTTTTATTAAAAAATCAAATATCATAAACGTGCCTTCGCGAAATCTCAACTCCACTGACGAAGTGATGCAAAGCCTGGATGCCGAGCCTCAGGGTCTTGACGCTGGGCTCTCCGTCACCCTTGCGGGCAAGGAACCCGCCGAGTTGCGCGATCAGGCGGACGATCTCACGAACGGTTGGTGGCTTCCTCTTGTTGAGAATATAGGTGTCGGTCCATTCGGTTTTGGCAAAGAACAGTTCCGCCGACCAGTCCGGATGGATTCTGCCCAGGGTGACCAGTCGTGCCAGATGCCAAGACACCACCAGATAGACCGCCAAGGCCAGTTCCAGTTTGGCCATGCTTCCCAATTTCAGAGCCTCCACCCGACAACCATTCTTGAACACATGAAACGGTGTTTCGATCTCCCTGCGGCAGCGATACCAGTCGATCAACTGGACCGCCGCTTCAAGATCAACGGCCTTGGTTGGTCAGCAAGCGCCACTCGACCGTCTTGCAACCTAGCGGCGGATTGGTTTCCGTGCAGAAGATTTATATGGTTTTTAATTAAAAACTCTAATCAGAGCACAGAATGGTTTTTATTAATTTCATAACATCTTTTATAGCAGTTGCTGTTTAAATAAAAGCAAAATTACCCCGCTTCAATATTTGAATTACTTTCCAAATTCAAAGGATTTAATGATGCTTGTGGAGAAAATACAAAAAAACACCTGATTTTTTGAGTGAGAATTTATAAACATTAAAGATTCTGCAATGTATCTAAGATGCTAACAGAAGATTTTGCACCATAAATCCAATTGCTATCATAAAGATTTTCTCTTTTGAAGCTTGATAACTGACTATATATTTCTAAGTAAAGATTTGCAAAAGCTTCTATAAATCCTGCTGGGTGTCCGGATTTAAAGCGGTTATACTGTGGTTGGTTAGCAACTTCAACATTGCTTGCTCTATCTAATAGCTTACGAGTACCATATATATCATGAAAAACTAAAAATTCAGGATCCATTTGATACCATTCTGCACTACCCTCCGTACCAAATACTCTGATCTTTAAACCATTTCGATAACCAAGCGCTGCTTTGCCATACCAAATAACAGATTTCATGCCGTTCGGGTAATGTGCTGTTGCGGTGACATCATCTATAATATCTTTAAACCACCCAAAAGAGTTTTGGTCAGTAGTAATTTTATTGGGAAACTCTCCAGATAAAAAATAAATCATGTGATGTATATGTGTACCTAAGTCAAGAGAGACTGATGGAATGATGCCATCTTGTAATCTCCACTCCTGTGGTGTTGGTTTTTGATTATTAGTATTGAGTCTGATAAACCCTTCTTGTGGCATTTCTGCATGTATTTGTAGAACTTTACCTAAATGACCTGCCTTTATTTTCTCTCTTAACTCCCTTAACATAGGGTATCCAGTATAATTATGAGTAACAGCTAAAAACCCCTTGTGTTTGTGTACGGCATCCAGAATTTTCAAACCCTCATTGTAGCTGCTTGCTAAAGCTTTCTCACAGATAACTGGATACCCCATAGATATTGACTTAATTGCTATTTCACAATGTGTTGGCGTTGGTGTAAGAATAACAACAGCATCTATCTTCCCTAGCTCTTTCTCCAATAAATCTGTCCAGGTTGTGTATATTCGGATGTGATGTAAATTCCAAATTTCAATTGTTTTCTGATTGATTTCTGGGTTTCGGCTGAAGCAAGCAGAAACAATTTCAAAACGATTGTCCATTTGAGATGCAACGATATGGGTATACCCTACTGCAGAGTTAACCCCACCCCCGATAAAACCTAGCTTTAACTTTTTGGTATTTTGCATTTTTAATCCTCAATTAGCAGTATTTGGTAAAGTTCTCTTGTCAGCATTGACGATAGTAGCTGATTTCTCTCTTGTAAAGATCCGGTTTGTGCAAAAAAGATGCCAATCCGGCCATCTGGACTTGGCTTTAAAAAATCTCCAACTGTAGAAATACTATAATAGTGCTCAATACTAAAATTTTCCTTAAACGCAATATCTAAAAAAATACCGTCACTATTTTGAGTAATAGTATGTCTTAAGACATACTTTTGTTTGTTTTCTACTGGGTTAATATATGGCAAACCTAGAAAGGTATTTACATAGTTCTGTGCATATGGATAGCCTGTAGAGGCTTCTATCAGTTTGCTGTATAGATCTCCTGGACATCTTCTAGTAATCTCAATTAGCCAGAATTTCTCACCTTTCAAAATAAACTGAAGGTGAATTAACCCATCTTTTAAACCTAATAAAGCTGCAATTTTCTCTATGGTAATCTTTATTGCTTGGCGAGTTTTCTCAGGAAAATCAAAGCAAACATAACTTGTATCTACAACAAAGGGATTTACTGTACAGTGCTCAGCAACAATAAAATCCTTAGATACATACTGACCTTGTATAAATGCAGAATAACTGTAAAGCTCTCCTTCGACATACTCCTCTATTAAGAAATTAGCAGACCGAGAGCTATTCTTTGCTTTTTTAATGGCATTCTCTAGATTATTAACGTTTGGTTTTGTTAAAACAGTTACCCCTCTTCCACTAAATGCATCAACAGGTTTAACTATTACAGGTTGATTTAGAGCATCTTTTGAGTTAGTTATTAAGCGTGGTGTGTTTAGTCCGTATGATAAACAAAAATTTCTGAAAAGTAGTTTATTGTTTAGTGTGTTGTTATTTCGTACTGTTTCTATGTTAGGTTGGTTGAAATTCTGATTCAGAATAGCACTTGTTTCATAAGAAACATCGTTGCAACCTGGAATAATAAAATCAATTTTGTTTTGATAAAGTTCATTAAGAACTAATTTTGGGTTGCTGTAATCCGCTGCTATGTAATTAGCAATGTTTTTTGCCAAGAAATCCTTACTGTTGCCCCCAATTGTAAATGGATTATAGCCGACCTTCTTAATGCTTTGATACAAAGGGATTGAAGAGAAATTTGTATCTATTAGTAAAACGTTTTTCATATTTTTCCTTTTATGCTTTCACAAATTTTTATAATAGTCTCTTCTTCCAAATCTGGGTAGATAGGTAGGCAAAGTACTTCTCTTGATATTTTAGTTGCATTCAAAAGGTTGTTAGCATCTGCTGATGGTAATCCTCTATACATTGGAAATTCAGAAATCAATGGATAGAAATATCTTCTGGTATTGATGCCAATTTTCTTCAGTTTTTGATAAAGCGTATCTCGTGAGCTATGGTAGTTATTTTTAATCAATATAGGAAAATAAGAAAAGTTCCGAGTTACGCCTTGATTATAATGCAGTATGTCAATGCCTTCTACATCTTCTAGTAATAAGCGGTAAAGATGATCCACCTTTTTTCGTTTTTCAATGATTAAATCTACATGTTCAAGTTGCAGTAAACCAAAAGCTGCACTAACTTCATTCATCTTTCCATTAATTCCAGTAGCAGCAATAGTTGTTTCATCAATAAATCCAAAGTTTTTTAAATGATCTATATGGTTTTTAGTTTTCTTGTCATGGCAAATTATTGCACCTCCTTCAAAAGTATTAAATATTTTTGTTGCGTGAAAACTTAGAACTGATAAATCCCCGTGTTGTAGAATACTTCCAGATTTATCTTTGACACCAAATGCATGGCAAGCATCATAAATTACTTTTAGGTTATAATTGTCAGCTAATTCTTGTATTTTTTCAACATTGCATGGCGTACCATAGCAATGAACTGCTAAGATGGCAGTTGTTTCAGGAGTAATCGCTGCTTCTATTTTGTATGGATCAATATTCAGAGAGATAGGATCAATATCAACGAATACAGGTTTAATGCCTTGCCAAAGTAACGCATGAGATGTTGCAACAAAAGAAAACGGAGTGGTAATTACCTCTCCCTTAATACGTAAAGCTTGTAATGCTGTTATAAGGGCTAATGTCCCATTGGAAAATAGAGAAATTGCCTCTGCTTCTAAATATGTACAAAGTGCCTGTTCTAGTTGCTGATGAAAAGGACCTCCGTTAGTCAGGATTCGATTTTGCCAAATTTTTTCCAAATATGGAATAAAATCTTCAAGAGGTGGCATGTAAGGCTTGGTTACATATATCATTGGCATGGACCTATATAAAAATTCTCTCACAGAGTGAAGTTAAGGATAGTCATATCTCTCTGTTGCCATCATATATGACTATCAATGCATGTTCGATACCTTAAACACTTGCTGTAAAAATGCTGTGACAAATTGCTGCCCGAAATCTAGTTTCCAGGCCGAAATGCTGGTTTCAAATTCTTCTCTATCGTTGATCAAGACTACACTATGTCGCGCAAAAAACTCCCTATTGGTATTCAAACCTTCGCCAAAATTCGCGAAGACAACCATTACTACATCGACAAAACCCCGATGGCTTACCAACTGGTGACACAGGGCAGCCATTACTTTTTATCCCGTCCACGTCGTTTCGGTAAAAGCTTGTTCCTTGATACCTT
>RRZT011315019.1_pt1 | contig 20378 bp, 24 predicted proteins | sample 2165551 | NCBI WGS metagenome assembly RRZT01 (sample SAMN10456910, study PRJNA506462) | wastewater metagenome | biome: wastewater; feature: sludge; material: wastewater sludge; isolation source: wastewater sludge with Escherichia coli K12::gfp cells carrying plasmid... | place: USA: Moscow, Idaho... | reverse complement strand
TACATTGAAATCAAACAACTCGTAAACATTAATCAAGATACGATTCAATTCTTGAAACAAATGACTGATTTCAAAAATATCATCCAAGGCTTGGCGCATTTCTATCAAATATTCGAACAAACAATTTTGCCAAATAATTGGCTGTGAATTTACATACTGATTAAATTCTAAGAATGGATCGGTACGTCCATTAATGTTGTCTAAGTTTTTACTGGCGGTTAGATACTTGACATCGAATGTAATCTGTTGATCTTCCTTCTTCACAATGACAGAAGATAATCCTTCTACCGAATATATTTCCATTAATGATATTTCCTTGATAGTTAACTAGTAGCAATATGATAATATATGTTCGATTATTTTTAACTTCCATTAAATAACGTCACAGTAAACAGGGTCCAAAATAGGACGCCTGTTTATCTGTTTTTACGAGTTGTTTAATTAGAATTCGAAGTCATCTGATCCAGTACTAGGTTCTGAAGATTTTTGTTGGTAGTTGCCACCGCCATTATTTTTGTTTTGCCAGCCGCCACCGTTGCCACCATTACCACCTTTTTTAGATTCTTTAGGATCGGCGTATTCTTTAGACAAAGTAGCTGCTACTACGGCATCAGTAATGTTAGCATAGCCAACTGCTGTTGCTGCCGAGTTTTCACGTTTGTCCAATGGGTTACCTTGTGAATCCAAGATCTCATAGAAACGATCACTAGTAATCAATGGGAATTTGATCTTAGGACGGTTGTTACGTACATAAGACAAGTACACAACGCCTTCTTTATCTTTACCAATGAACAAGTCACCGTCACGAATAGGGTCACCTTTAAAACCTTGTTGACCATTGCGACTGATGCGGATCACACGACGTTCACCATCTTGGAAACTTGGTTGGGCTACATCGCGCAACATTTGCATAGCTACGAACCAAATACGTGGATCACCTAATGCTACTGAAATTTTACCGTTGTCGGCATCACCATCAATGTTGGTCCAAATAGCAATACGAACTTTGTTACCAGTTACAGTAACTTTGAAAGTAGCACGAGAATGTTCGCCCTCGCCTTTCAAGTCCATAATGCGAGCATGAGTAATGTTGTTGGCATACATTGAAGTAAAGTTTGTTTGAGCCATTTGTTTAATTCCTTATTAAAAATGTAGTACGTATTCTGTCATTAATTTAGCATTCTGATAATTATTAACTTAACAGATCTACTAAGTATTTCTTGATTTCAGGGTCTTTGATTTTAGCAACATCTCTAACGATTCTATCAGATGCAGTCACGACAGACCATTTCTGTTCATTAGCTAAGTTAATTACTGCTTCCCTATATCTAGAGGGAATAGGTAAAAATACTTCTTTGTCACCAAAGATCAAAATTATTTTTTCATTAAATGGGAAACTAACCATTTTAGAACCATGAGTTAGTTTCGTATACCAAAGATTTCTTGGTTTTAGTTTACCAGTATGTGACTCTAATAAGATAAGCTTACTAAAGTTATATATTGAAACGAGATCATAGGGTACGTGCGTCAGCATCACAATTGATGCTGTTGACTTGTCTGTGATTTTGTTTTTATATACTCGAATTCTTTGTGGTGCAGTTAGACTTGTTTCTGGTTTATTAATATTTCTTAAAAGTAGGTCTAATACTTTATCCGAAATTTCTTTATGTTCTTTCTGTAGTTCTGTTTTAGGTACCTTTAATAATGCATGTGGATAGAGTTTTGATAATCCCTCATATCTCGATGCATAGAATACAGGCTTGATTCCTTTTCCCTCCTTAGAACAAAATTCAATTATAAAACTCATTTCACGATATACGGTCTTTACAAATAAAGGGACATTATTGTCTTTACGTACGAATGAATCAAATGCATTCAATACGTTACGAATCAATGTATTTACATTAATCCATATTTCACCGTAATCATAAATAGGTATACTATTGTGTTTAGTCTCAGGGTGCATATTCAACAGCGACTCAAATGCTAAACTGGTCGCTATTGAAAGGGGGAATTCCCCCATCACCCTTTGATCTGCAGGATCGCTAAAGAACATCGTTAATTAACCCTACTAATAATCGGTTAGCTCTATCTATCTCATTTTCACTCAGGGTTCTTTCCAGATAAGGTCTGAGTTGTTTTTCAATAGTCTGAGGTGTAATGAGTACAGGCACATAATTAGATTCTACGTCCATGAATGATTCTTGGTCTAGGACGATATCGTCTTTCTTCACTGGTTTCATAGTCCAACGTATGTCGGGTCTATGTCTAACCAGTGGCATCTTATCAGAAAAGATAGGATGATTATGCTCTGCTGTGATGCGGACATTACAATGCATTGGTAAATCTTTCACATTCGATGCAATGAAAGCAAAAGATGTATCCATATCCATATTAGTAACATTTAACGTTTTAAAGATAGTTGCAGACTTATTCTCTATAAACGCAGCTTTAAATGTCCCGTCTGGAAATATGTCTACATGTACCATACCTTTTGGATCTTCTTCACCATGAGATATTCTAGAGAAGCTTCCCTGTGCAAAGATTCTTTCAAAGGTACTATAAACATGTATGTGTCCGATAGAAATAACATACTTAACTATTTTCAGATATTCTTCTGAATTGTGTTTAGGTGCTTTTGCTATTTCTGGTAATTGATATTCAAAGTTACCATGCATTACCGCTATATCTACCTTATCAATATTATTAGCTATTAATAAGTCTTTTACCTGACTCAAGGTTTCTTCTGGATTTTCTTCCCATTCGTCTGGTACATACAATACATACAAATCAGTAACATCATTGTATTCAATTGAAAGTGTATCAAAGTATTTTAAATCTACTTCTAATTTAGCTTCTTCATTGATTAATTCAAATCGTCTAGATTGTTTCCAATCATGACTAGGTGTTCCTTCTAAGATACGTAATTGTGCATTATATTTTTTACAGAACCTAAGGAACTTAAATATAAACACATCTACTTCATAAGACTCTATCTGAGAAAGATTAACTAAGCGATCATAAAAGTCACCACCTATGTAAATCGTGATTACCTGTGCATCTAAGTCTAAATACTTCTTAAATTCTTCTGTAAACACTTCCATTATTTCTTCAGCTATTTTAGCTGTAGGAGTCACGTTGTGTGCCATATGCACATCACTAAAGAAATAGTTGGCGACTTTCTTGTTCATGTATAAATACCTTTGTTATTCTATTTCTTCAAAATCAAAGTCAGACGGAGCTTTCATTTCTATCTTTTCAGATGAATTGATAATACTACTTCCGCTACTGTCCATAGATTTATCAGAACCAGCATTATTACCTTTAACCAAACCATAGTGTAAGAATAACTTATACCATGCTTTGTCATGTGCTGAGCTATCACCTTGTTGATGATGTAGTTTCTCAAACAATACTTCCCATGTTAAATCATCAGCTAATTTAGGGTAGTTGTCTTTGATTTGTTTAGCGTATTGAAATACAGCAGGGATACGATTGGTTAAACCAATATCTTCTACTAGTACGCGTTCTTTCACTGTTTCATCAAAATGATGTCCGCTTGTATTTGTAAAAGGTGGAACAACAGCTACCACAGAACCATCGGCAGCAATTATCTGGACAGGATAATTACCTTTAGACACATAAGCTTGCCAGTGTGCAAAAGAGATATTGGTTTGTTCTGTGTATTTGTCTTGTTCATCTGGTGTCATTGAAAACAATGGTAGGAAATGATTTACAAATTCATTTTCACGAATGGTCTTGATTTCATCACCTACAGGCTTAATGATATCTTTAAGTACATCTTCAATATCGTACTCTTTACTATGGAAGTCTTTTTTGATTTGTGCTAAGTCCATACTACTTATTCCTTCTATTAGCCATTGTTGAATCGTTCAGAGATATACATGAACTTACTGTCTTTCTTAGTAACTAATCCGGCTGCAGTATAACCGATTGCTTCATCATCAAATACAGTTACTTTTAAACTGATAATAATCTCAGCACCATTACTACCAGAATTGTATTCAGCCATGTCGACATTAGCACGTTGAAAGTATTTCTCTAGGTATGCAGTTAATTTAGGTTGTAGTGCCCCAATAAGCTCTACAGGATCATTCTTATGTTCAGCGACATCAGATGGTGCGGCAAGCAATATACGGTCATACAGGACGCTCTGCGCGCCATCCGTAGTATAGAAGTTAGCCAATAATCGATCTAACTTATCACTTGGGTTTGTCACCCATCCAGCACTAGACATGGTAGGTAATATTGTATCCATTAATAATCTCACAAAAAAATATATACATGTGAAAAGTAAACCTACTCCTAGAATCAGGAGTAGGTCTGTTTTTATAATCGGCCGCCAGTAGGATCTGTTGGATCAAATTCATTATCCGAATTCAACATCAAAGACATCCAATCCCATGTATTGACAACGTCTAGTTTCTCAACAGGTGACAGTGGTCTATCACCTTCTTCGAGATCATCAATATAGAATTTGAATCGATGACTGATTTCTTCATCATCCTCTACTGTTTGAAGCACACCACTCATTACCTTGCGATAATCGTAATGTTCTTCACCTATATCATTACCATGTTCATTGATGTAAGTATCAGAGAAACCATCTAAACGATCTTTCAAATACAATGCACGTGTTTCAGGATGCGCCATCATGTAACGTTGGGTAATTATATTGGCCGTTTGAGCCATATAAATATTTCCAATTTCTCGAAGAGTATCTTCAAGCATGAAATTATGGTTATTAACTAATGCTGATGCTCTGGCAATTGCTTCACTACCATTAAACTGTTCGTACATTCCATAGGTGTTCTCTATGAATGACGCTGGTACACCCATTGTTTGTAACTGTGATAATTGATTTCCTAAGAATTCAACAGTACGCATATCGGGCAGACCATATACGGCCGCATCGAATGCATCGCTATTACCATATGCTGCGAACATATATACTCCTATTAAGCAAAGATTGCAAGACCAGCATCTATTTCAGGTGTGTTAGCTGCTTCATCACTGATCCACTGCGCAGTAGATAATGCCACTGGCTTAGGAATATCCAATGAACCCGCCATACCTGTAATACTACGCATATTTGTAACATTCATAAACGATCCAAAACATTGTCCAGCTTCTGCCATCTTATTATCTAATAAGATCATGAAGTTTTCTTCATCACCATCAAAGTCAGCATTATTATTACCTACTGTTAATGGGGATACAGATGTAGATACGTCATTAATGTCATATCCATTCAAACCATTCTTAACGAGAGGTATGTACACTAACTGGATAGATCCGATAAGCAGTGATGGATTTCGATTCATGAAACATGGAATGCCCTTATAAGGTGATTCTGCTATCAGCTCTTTAAATAAAGCATCTAACAAAGGATGGTACGATAACGCATACTGATCCAAGAAATCAAATATCTTATTTGGTGACCAATCCATTTTAAGTAACTTATTAACCAAATGTATCTTAAATACATTCATAGCTACCGGCCATGGTATATGAATTTCATCGTAATCATGTTTAGTTGACAAAGAAGTAATTACTGTACGGAATGAATATTCCACACGGCTACCACTAATCTGTCTGCGAGCAATACCAGGTTTACCACCAAATACATCTGCATAGGTAGTTTCGTGATATGTTGCTAACTGACTTAAAAACCTTGGAATCTTAGCCATACGTACACGTTCAGATATCAGCTTAGTACCAGTATCAATACCTGTCAATATACGGATAGCATCAATCATTACTGGTGTAGTACTATCGTAGTTAAATGCTGCTCCGGTTTTCTCCATGATCAATAAAGATTTATTAGGGATTTGAATATAGTTACAAAATAGCAAATGCTTATTCTTTTTGATTAACCAATACAAATCATCCACTGGTTTCTTCTTTTGTTTGTAGTGTCTGTTAAAGAAGAAGAAGTCCATGTACTTGTCAAAGTTATCTACAAAGAAACCATAGTTCCTTGTATGTAAATCTATTTGTTCTAAAGACTTAACAATATCCTTAAACTTTTCTGTCATGTTTCCTTTGAATCGATAATCCTGATCACATAGGTACATTAACATATCAAACTTATTAGGAAACTTAGATAGGAAGTTTCTCAACAATATCCAGATCTGAGGATGAACAAATGGACGAGTACCTTTTGGTGCACGTGCCCAGATGTATGTTTCTATATCCTCATCCACAGGTTCTTTAACTGGTTCACGGCAGTTATCACATATTACATTTATTTTAGACCTTCCTATTAAGGTCCCACATTGGCACTTTGGTAATGAATCAAAAGTTTCTGTTCCAATTACACTATAAATAGTATCATTGAATTGTTTGTTATCTTCCTCTGAAGAAATCACCACATCATTAATTATTACAGGGTCAAAAGGTAACTGATCAAACGTTTTATCGTTATCAACAAGAGACAGCATCACACCCATTGGTATTTCCTTTTTGGTTTATGGTTGGCAAGTTACTCACATATTGACATCAATGATTTTTTTTACTTGAGAGAAAAAAATAAATAAGTACCAGGGGTTTCCCCCTAGTACCTATCTATCTATGTTTCTATTTCTTACAAGTTAAAACCACCTGTGTTGAAACCACCACCGAAACGACCGGTTTGTGCAACAGTACCTTGGTTAGTACCTACGTTGAAGATACCGGTGTTAGACGGTACAACCATCGCAGATTGCAAGTAAGAAGCACTTGCACGTTGACGCAAACCATGATCCAACATCAAAGCGTTAGGCTGAATGTGGAAACCAGAAGCAGAGAATGCTTCCAAAGCTGCGATCACCATTGCAGACTCAGCGTTCACACGAGTTGCATAACCAGTCAATGTTGGGTTAGACACAATTGCTTCGATCATCTTCCAACGTTCGCTTAAACGCAATTCAACAGGTACGCTTGCGTTGTTGAATGTTTCAGTCCAATCGCGGATAGCATTCTCATTGTTACCACCTAAGAAGTTACCAGCCATTGCTGTACCGATGGCTTGCAACGGTTGTTGCTTACCTTGGTTGTCAGTGTAGTAACCAACATGAATACGGTTAGCATTCAAGTTACTGAACAAGTTGTAATCGTTGAAACGGTAAGTACCAGTAGTATCGTTCATGATGTTAGCAACGAAGTTATCTGGCAATGATGGATCAGCTGCTTTCAACTTAGCTTGGTACTGAATGCTGAAACGGCCCCCGGTCATTGAATCCAAAGCTGCAACAATTTGCTTCTTGGCATCGTTTTGACGAATACGGCCAGCTTCATCTACACCTGCATTAGATGCAGCTTCTACGAAACCAGACATCCAAGTGTGAGCCCCAGTATCAGGAATGTCAACAGAGATAGCCAAAGTAGGCATCACGTTTTCAACCATCAATTGGTTAAACGCAGCATCAGAGAAATCAGTTTTGTTGCTAGTGTCAATGCGAGCATGAACACCATTAGGTTTGATTTCATAGCCCAAGAAACCGATATCATCATGAGCCAACACACCGTTACGAGCTGGACGGAATTCTTCTACCCAGTAGTTGTTTTGAGAAACAGCACAAGATGCGAAGAAAGCAAGCAACCAAGCTTGTTTAGATTGTGATGCAATGTGAATTGGATTCACATCAGAGAACACCAAGTTAGCTACGAAAGTAGGACGCTTCTGCATTTGTTGCTGCATGAAGAATGCACCTTGTTGTTGCTGTTGGTTAACTGATGCATCGTACAACAAGTCCATGAAACCAGTAGCACGTGCCAATACAGCGCGTTCCAAAGGACGACCAGGTTGTGCGTTGTATGCTTGTGCAATTGTTTCAATCACGATGCTAGATGCTATTGGGTTGTTGTAAGCATCCATTTCGGTTGGTTGTTTCAAACGTACTTGAGAAGAGATACCCGCTTGACGGTCATTCTTTTCCAAGTTCAATTTAACATCGATACCGTAGTATTCATCGATCACACGGCGGTTAGCTGCCAAGTAGTTAGCAACAGCCTGAGTCATCAAAATGCCGTCTTTGTAATCAAAGCCTTTGCCCAACTCAGATACTTCTGCGTAGAGCAATTTTTGACCAGGATAACGTGCTTGTACTTCTGCTGTAGCGATTTCCAACATTTGACCATTATAACAGTCACCTGCAGTGTAATAGATGTTGCAATCTTGACCAGCAACCTTAGTAGCTGAAACAATAGGGCCATTGAAGCTATCACCAACCAACACAACATGGTAAGCTACAGGCACTGATGCATTCTTGCCTTCAGACAATGTAACCACGAAAGCTGATACGTCAACAGCTGCGTATTTTTCTTTTTCGATCGGCAATACTTGAATGTCAAAGTTCTTCGTGATGTTCTCATCACGATATTCTTCGGTAGCACGTACAATACGTGCAACGATTTCTGACATTGGCATGATGCTTTGACCGATACGGCTCAAGTCACCTTGGTTCAACCAGCCCCAAGACTGATTAGATGGTTTTTGTTGGTACATACGTTGTCCTTGATTTACGTTTTGTTGTTGTGGTGCAGATGTAGCTTGCTGTTGAGCGGTATTGCTCTGGTGGATCAATGAACCCATATCACCTAAAGATGATGCAGATTGCTGGTTTTGGTTTTGTTGACGTGAGTCTTTAACGGCCATGGTATTGCTTCCTTGAGTTTATTAATTAATCGCGAATTAATTGCTTCTACGTTTGTATTAGCAATTAGATATTATATATGCATTTATTTTTTGAATCAAGACACTATATCTTCTTTTGCGTTGGACTAGCCAACAGAAGAGAATAGTCTCACATATAATATATAAAAATAATGCAAAATGTTATGAATGCAAAATCTTTAGGAATACCAACATGTTTGACTACCTTGGAATAAACACACGAATCCAGTATGGAACTATAAAGATACCAGGTTGGGATTTAACCACTGACAATCTCTTCTACAATATTAATAAAGCTGAAAATTATTATCATGACAATCCTACTTACAACTTTGATAATGATATTCTCAAGTCTTTATTAAGCAGTTTCTATATTCCTACGTCTATAGATCCTAATGCCGCTTACCATTACATCAGGGCAGATGGTTTATTCAGTACTACTACATTCGGAATAACCAGCGCTATTAGTAAAGGGAGAATGCATAAAGGATTCTTCTATGGACAAGGAACAAATGAGTTGGTAATGGCTTATACATCTGAACTCAATATAAGTCTATTACATAACAACTGGAAAACATTACAGCCCATACGGGTTTTGAGACATGAATTTGATTCACTCTCATATATAAACATTAATGGTAAAAATAATTATTCTGATGCTCCTAGCTTTGCTGTAATAGGTATAGACATTACTAAACTATACATGATGTATTACTATTGGCAGAAAGCTGAAAAGGCCAAATCATTATTAGAGGGAGGTACAGAAAGAAACGTGGGACACTTTATTGCAATGTATGTTTTACCTAATATGATCGAATCACATAACGACGTGGTAATCATTAATAAGTATTACAACAGAGTAAAAGGTTTACCTGATGTTTCTAATGTTAGGCATACGCCACAGTTTTTTACTATTAATGTTAAGAAAGTTTTAGATGACCAGATTACAAATCATCTTAAAAGAATGTCTACTAGTAAATGGCCGATAGTACAGATAGGTCAAAACACCATGCTAACAAATAACAAGTCTATTATAGACCACATGGAATTCGCTAGTGATTTAATCAACTATCAGAACAAATGGTTATGGTTTTTATCTAACTTTAAACCAATGATCTATTTATTATCCGTAGGTGGTAGTGAGTCTGTAATTAATAAGAATAAGTTTGTAATCAATACGTTCATTAGGGAATTAGATAGAATGATTAACGATGGTTCATTCTCTATATCTCCATTAGTTCCTATTAAAGAACTATTGGTTAAAGAATTAGCTGAATTGAAAAAACTGTGTAAATATTAAAACTACTAGGGGGCTTGCGCTCCCTAGTAGTCTTATGAACTTAATAGAAGTCCGATAGTAATTTAGTTTGATTTTTGTTAGACATGAAAATGCCAAGTGTTTCTAAGATAAAATAGAACAATACACAGATATCAGATACCATTGAACGCTTATCTACATGTTCTACAATCTCCATAGGGAGAGCTGTAGTAGCAAATAATTCTCTTGGTACTAAGAATGCCCCAAAGTGTTCACGATCTGATTTACCCATGTAATCTAATAGACGCTGGGCTAGTTCTTTATCTTCTATACTTTGAATCCAAGCTTGTGTACGAGCTTTGTTGTCAAGGGTTGTTTTTACTTTTACTACTGAGAATGGAGGAGGTGCTGAGAAACCATACTTAGGTCCGAATACTTCATTCCAGAATGTATAGTGTCTATAGTTAGACTTAGTTTCATCTAGTGTGTAAGATTCTTTTCCTTTCACTTGTCCAGTACGATAATAAACGTGTCCGCCTTCATCTACATCAGATAGAATAGTTCTTTCTAAGTCGGCTACTTCTTTTAACAGTGTTCCTAAATCGATCATATTACCAGTGGAAACAGTAGTACAAATGTTCTCCATAAAGTCGGCTGCTTGTTTTACTACCGCCACAGGAGCATTAGAAGATTTCAAATGCACACCTTTAATTTCCATCTTAGGTTCTTTATAAATGTTACCCTCTTGATAATGGATTTGAGTAAAGTAATGTTTCGTTTTGAACGTAGGAATAAATGGTTCAAACTTAAATTCATTCTTCATTGCTACTTGGAACATACGTTTAACTTCAATACCATGATTAGCAGACATCAAAGCCAAGATGTGTTTCAATGTACATACCGCAAAGAACACCATCACAGCAAATACGGCATTACCTTCTAATGTAAAGTAATCAGCTAACAACATATCGTCTTCAAAAGACTCATCTAACAAAGCATCAATGTCTTCTTTATCTTCTACTACTTCAGCTACCTTAACCCAACGGATCCATTCTTGCACCGTAAAGATCGTAGAGTCAGTATCAGACATCAATGCGCTGTGTCTAATTGATTCTGGTAAGTAAGCCAATGAAGCAGGAACATTATTACTTCTAAAGAATGTATCAAAGAACAAAGCATACTTTTGTTGCATATGTGATATGTTTAAACATGTGGCTACTAATGTAGGTAACATATCCGCATACTGATATTCACCAGTTTGTGGTATTTTGTTTAATGGCTGAATGCCTTTAAAGTAATCACGATGAATTTGTACTGCTAAACAAATAATCTCTTCGCTGAATTTACCTACATATTTACCAGCAATCTCAGGAGTGAGTTCTTCTGTCGGTTGTGTAGGATTAGCAAAGTTACGAATCATCTCTTTTGCGAAATGACCATTTAAACGACTGATAGAATATAGATCACCAGTATATAAGAAGGCAGCTAATTCTAATCTGTTTAATTTATCCAAGTAGCTTTTGATTTCTTGTTCAGCTAATTTGTTAGTCCAATACTGTCTTGATGAACGTAAGATAAAACCAAACACTACATCTGAAGATGGATAATGTAAACCATATTCATTCATTGTACGTTCTAACTGATCATAGTCAGTATTATTAATAATGGATACAATGTTATTCAATGTTACTTGTGGAGTACGATAATGTCTGTTACCTGACAACATCTTTTCATTGTTAGCATTTGCAAAACCAGAAGTCACACGACAGTTAGATGTAAGAGTAGAGTGAACAGTACGTCTAAAGATAGGTGTAGAGGGCGTACACGATGCACCAGAGATAGAGTTAAGCCTTACCTTAGCATTGTTCTGATTGTTGTTCTCCATCGCTGCTAGAACGTAATCACCTGTCATCTCTGCTTTAAACTGTGCGTGTTTATGTACTTTACGTGCTGCTACTTTCTTATCGATGTAATCAGTTAGATATGATTGCTTTTCATCGGGATGTGTATACGTAGTAAACGTAGGTGCGATCAAGTGTCTATTTTTAACAGAATCTTTAATGTAACCTGATAATGTCCCTTCTACTATTTCACGATCACCGTATATGTTCTTTTCTAAATATCTTACTTTAGGATCTTTAAATGGAAATAATCCATCTGGTCTTAAGTTTTTATTCAGGAACGATTTTACTTCTTCTTCTGTTGCTGTTGGGTTGTTTTTTAATAGAAATGCTTTTGCTTGTTGTATGTAGTGATTTAGTGGATCAATTCTACGTTTATATTCTTTCGCTTCTTTAAGAAAAGGACTATAGCCAAAATCTAATTCTTCTAATTCCATAGCTACTGTAGTCATTTATTTTTCCTTTCTACTAGTGATTACTGCTCTTCAGATATATAGCAAAACAAAAAAAATTAAAAGACTGCCAGCACTAACACCCCGAAGGATGCTAGTGCTGAAGTCAGAAGGAAATACCATGACGTCCTCTTCACCCGTGAGGCAACAACCGTAAAGGAACTAAATGGTTTGGCGCCGTCCACCAATGTCTTCGTCATGTTTAGGAACATCGCCCCGAAGACCCTTTAAAGAGCGAGGTAGACAATACGGATGTCTCTACCTTAAGTTGTGCGCTCACCTCATTATGAAGTGGTTAAAATTATTTTGGCCTTAACCTGAAGCTCTATTAAACTCTTATTCATACTATTAGAGAATAATGACAAAGAAATCAACCTATTGATTTTACTTTGAATCCATTTTCTACCAGTACCAAACGTAAGCGATCAATTTCATTTACATTAGTATCATAAATCACTGCTGTTAATTCTTGTTTTACTACTTCTTCAATTGTGTTTGAATTGATCCAAGGTACACCGATAATAGATTTGGTATTGTTTACCATTACTTCGATGTAGTTATAGCGTGTAGGGTCATCTGGGACGCCTGCAGGTAATGTATTGTATACAGTTGAATGTAGATGTACAATATCTGTACCACGATTCACTGCTGCCGCAAAAGTCAATTCTGCTAATACCAATACATTACGAAAGTCAGCACCAAGTTGTGAACTTGGATAAACTTTAAAGTTGTAAGTAGATCCTGGTTTAAAATTCATTTGTATTCTTTCTATAATGGAATCTTACGTAAAGCGATTGTTGTATTTGTCATATACATGTAATTGTATAAAGTCCAAAATGTATCGCCATACGAATCAACAAGAGGTCCCGGTGACAATAATGAATTATCTCTCATGGTTTGATAGATATCCATTGTCAACATAGCAGCTAAGTCTCTTACGCTATCAGCAGCTACTGCCGACATTCCCTCTAGTCTAATAGTTAATCCATACATTATATTTTCATTAACCAAAGGTGTATGTGTATTGGGGTCGTATGAAAGTATTTCAGTGTGTATGTTCCTTACAATTGTTTCCACTGTTTCCATGGCTAAACCATATAGAGAAAACTCATTGATGTATCTGTACAATGGTGTCTCTGTTGCAATTATAACCATATCAGGTAAACGTTCATAAGGAAGCACGTATATGGGTTCAGGCTGCATAAATTGGAGGGGTAATTTGAAAGTGGAGTTCATATTGTACACATCCGCTAAAATGCACATCTGAGCCAATGAAGTTCTTAGCTAGGATATGTCCGATAGCATTAATTAGTTTGGTAATGTTTCTGTGACTTGTTTTGTTAATAACTTGTTTATTCATCATCAAATAAACACCGTTGACGATTACATGTGCAGTAGATGCTGCATTATAAAGATCGTGATTAATAAATGTACTTACTATATACTCTACCAATGTCTTTCGTTCAATGATCATAGCGAAGTCATTACTAATCACTTTCTCTAACTCATAGAACTCCTGGCACATTGGAAGAACGGTAATGCCTACTGTCATCATTCTTCCCTTTTCTTAAATAAACAAATATATTAAATGGTCTATCTTGTACTACCGAATAAAATAAGTGTTTGTTATCGTAGCATATTTTATCTACGTGGTCATTTATTTCCTGAGTAATTCCATTGTAGATGAGACACAGCATATCTACTACAGTATACTCATCTATTCCTAGGTTGACGTATTTCCTAATGAGCCAACCATCATCTACGGAATCACCTAAACTACATTTAACACTGTGATCAATTGTTTCAACGATCAGTTTCTCTGCTTGCTCTTTATTTAACATAGCAGGTATGCATCCCTTGTTTACCAAGAAATACCAAACATGAGATGCATAATAGTACCCATCAATAATCCAACACTTGTCAATGTCATTATAGTTCGATTTTTCCTTTACAGTATTCATGCATGAACCAACCTATTCTGTAATCGTCAACTAATGAAATTATGGTACTGGTTTTTGAATTGCATTTTACCTCATATATACCCCACTCTGATAAAAGTAAATTTTTAATAGAGTCGTCTAATTCCTTAGACATGGATTTAAGGTACTCGCTAATGTTGTCTACTACATATGTTGGAACACCATTTGGATCATCTCCAAATGCACCACTAGAAACAATAAGTTCAGAGATAGAATTTAAATCTGTTTCTTTTTGATCCACTGGATAAACAAGTTGTTTAGATATCAGTGTTTTAACCAAGCTACTAATAATAGTAAAAGCAAGGCCGCGCATATCCCAAGTAATCCTCTCAACATAAGTTCTTTTCCTAAAAATCGAATGGTAAGTTATATCACCAGAGTTATCTGATTTGAATATATCGTAATCAAGATATCGTTTGTAGTTTTCTTCTGTGATAATTACATCAACACAACCACCATCTTGTTTGATGGAATATGTCTTACCAAATTCTAATACACATTCACCAATTCCCTGAATATGAACACCTCGTCTAGTATCAGGTGACAAGATATCCATAATGCCAGAATAAATAGATTCTGTGGCGATTATGAAATTACGTGGTGCACCGTTATAGATCATCTGTAATTTCCTTATATATTGGGTTTTTATCATAATTAGTGCAAAATGAGAAATATAGACACAGACCGCTAGGGCCCATGTCTATATTTCTTTTAACATATCTTAGAATACTAAACCGTTATCGTCACCGTCTTTTGCATCGACTTTAGCAATAACAGATGATTCAATTGCTTCTGATTTAGCATTGATGGTTTTTTCCAAACGATCAATTACGTAAGGGAAATAACCAGCATGAATTGCAAAATGCAATACTTCACCATGCACATTAAACAAATTAGGTGCCTTACCTTCGCATTGGTATTTAACTTCTGCAAAGTACGGATTAGGATGGTCATTGGTAGACAAAGTAGCCACAGTCAATGGTGTACCTAATTCACGATCAGACATACGAGCTGCTGCTTCTTCTGTTTCTTCGTTAATGAACAAAGTAGACAAATGGGCATCTTGACCGGTTACCTTTTGGTAATCTAACCAGTTAGACAAATCCATACTATCCAAAGAAGCATTTTGACCAGAGAACAAAGTCAAGACATCGTTAAGTGCTTGATGGATTGCTTTATTTTCTGTAGCATTACTGTTACGTGGTTGGTTAACGTGCAAATAAGAAACAATTGGAGTTTCAACTTCTGTTACAAAGTTTGCGTAGGTTTTAATAGTGGCTAAGGTATTTTTAGCAAAGTTTAAATTCTTGTCATCTGCTATCATAAACACAATTACGCGTTCACCACGTTTGATCAGTTCTTTAGTCAACAGTGGACCGATAACTGAACCAGAACCACCTGATGCTGAGTGAATAACAATATTCAAACTTTCAGGTTGGAATTTTTGTAACAATTCACGTGTATGTGCTAAGATAGGTTGTACAGCGGTGCGGCGATACTGACCTGAACCATCCATCTCTGAACCGTCTTTATTGGTGAAGATGAATACTTTCTCTTTATCAATATTTGAATTACGCATGTCAGATGTAGACGTATCCATATAAGACAAATAAACATCTGCTTGTACGATGTCGTTTTTAGCATCTGCTGCTTCAAAGGTTGCAGCAATGTTAATACCGGCACCACCACATGCATAAATGCGTGCACATTTTTTATCGGAAGACATATCTTTTATTTCCTTTTAAGAAAAGTTATGAGTCACTATAGTGTTACATATATAGTAATTATTTAGAATTTTAATTTGGAGTAATCATGAACGCTGTTAAACAAGGTATTATTGCATGTAAGCAAAAGATACCAGAACAAATCCTCCATGATGCCTTTATCGCTCCGTGGTATCAGTACAATCAGAAATACAATGTGAATCCAATTAGCATTGATGAACACATCATGATCAATGTGATCAGACAACGTGTACTGCCTGATATCAACATGACACATGGCATCCGAACAAACATTCCTATGGCCGGTTGTAGAGTAGAAATGATTGATAGTTATTCCTACGTTGTATTTGTACCAAAAGAAGTAACAGGCGGTAAAAGTGTCATTGCAGCTTTAGGTGTAACATACTTGAACCCGTCTATGGGTACGGCTATGCAAGCTGGTATCACAGGTACACGAAGCATGGTGCTAGGCGCTACAAGCAACTTAGCTAACGCAACAGATGGTTCATCTGTAATGTCATCTGACCAAGTAGAACTCATTGGTGAGAATACGATCTATGTAAAAACATACAACAGTATTCGATCCAATGGTGGCTTAGTAGTCACATTGGAACACGATGAGAATTTATCAGCTATTAAGCCTAGATCTATTTCTAAATTTAAAGACTTGATTGTACTAGCATGTAAAGCATACATCTACAACAAATTGTCTTTGCAATTAGATATTGGTAAACTACATGCCGGCCACGAATTAGGGCGTTATCGTGAAATTGTAGACAGTTATGCTGAAGCAGACGAGCAATACGAAGAGTTGAAAGAAACTAAGATTGGTAAGATTCTGTTCATGAATGATGAAGACGCAATGGGTAGACACATTCGCACAATGTTGCGCGGAGTGGGTGGTTAATCATCAGAATGTATATTCTTACGTAATAATTCATTGCGAATTGATTTGTATACCCCAGCATTTACCAATAGGTCATTGTTAGTATTTTCATTTAAGAATTTAATACAGTATTCTATTTCAGGGCGAAGTCTTTCGTAGTTACCTTCTGCTATTGCAGCATCAATTGCATCTTGTAAAAAAGTTCTAAACAGAATGAATGAATGAGTCATTGCTTCAGATGAATTGATTGCGTGAATTAAAGCTTCAGTATTTGTACTAGATAAGATTTCATTTACCATGAATTTTATCTTCCAGTTGTTTACTGATTCTTTTAATGCTTTCTTTTCTTTTTCATGTCGTTCTATTGCTTTGTTCATTTCGTCACAAATTTTTGTAATCATGAATTCTGTATAAGTTACTTTAGCCATGAGTAAGAATATAATGAATCCTAACCCATAGAAAATCATATTTGCAGTAATTACCATATTTTTTAACTCCCAACATTTTAAAGGTTATACAAATGATTGTAGATATCGATGAAGATATTCATTTGGACAACGTGATCTTAGAGAAACGACGTGAACTCTTAGAAGATAAGAAGATCACTGTAAATGGTCCTTTGTCAAATGCATTTACCAAAGCCCTCGCTATAGCATTTACAAAAACAATAGAAGAAGTAGATGAAAAAAGATCAGATATGGGAGATGATTTAACTGATAACGCAGAACGATATGTTATTTCAGTTGAAGATTACGATCCTGATTTGATTAAGAATGTGCCAGTTGAAATTGTAAAACAAATTCTCAATTCTGGTAAACCTACTAATATTTACTTACGTAAGCAAGAAGACCTCGTTAATCCATTGTTGTATTCTGCAGAAGCAGATACTTTAAATATTTTAATATTGTTACTAAATGGAAGTACCGAAGACTTTAATCGCTTAGAAGTGGAAACCCGTGATAACATAAAACAATTGTGTATTGCTGGTTTTACTATCTATCGTGTAGTACCAATGAACTAAACCATAAAGACCATACTGTACACGGTTTTCCGTGTACAGTATGTCCTATTCTATATTATATAAATTCAAAAATCTATACGACGCCTGTGCTAAACATGTTAATACAGGATCTTTTCTTATTTCGAAATCGTTCATCAGAGAAATACAAGTCTCTTCATCAAACATTGGAAATGACAACGGTCCTAGATCAAAAGGATCATAGCTATAACCAAGATCTAATGCCACTAAGTCTTCAACAAATACAAAACCTTCTCTAATTACATTTGCTCGTTGTTCTAGCTTTTCAATATAACCTAAAAAGTCATGATGTTTAGTTGTAGACTCGCCCAGATGTTCATCTAGTTTTTTCTTAAGGGCAGTTGATGTTTCTATGTATTGCAAACGTAAGTATTCATCATCCCTCATTTAGATGGCTCCCTAAATCACATCAACAAAAAATAAAATTATTCATTGCTTTCGTAATGTTGTTCAATCACATTCATGATAGTCATGATCTGTGCAACAAGTTCTTCTTGGACTTCAATTGGTTGTTCTTTGTCAACATGTACTGAAGTATAAGAAACTCTGTCATTGAGAACATGTGCTACAGTAATGAAATAAGGAAATACATTTTCATCTTCCGTTAATTCTTTTATCAAGAAATACTCTACGGATGCTAATATACTGTTTTTTAATTTAGTTTGAAGTTTACCAACAACCATAAATTTATTAACATCAATTGTAGGGATACCAACAACCAGTAAAGGCAATAGTCTATCTTGGTAAGATAAATTAATATCTACTACTGTAGTAAAGTTATTAGAATCACTAAACTGTTCTTTAGGGAAATTCTTTAATACGTATTCATTCACTAAAGGCATAGGTGAAAATGTATCAAAATAAATCATGACGTAGCTTTCTCATTGATGTATGTAATCAGTTCTGAGTGTACATCTGAGTTCTCTATAGTCTTTGTAGAGATTATAAAGTCTTTAGATATCATCAGGATTCTTACTGATTCATTGTGAATAAAAATTGTTACTTTATCTGAGTGCTTATTTTCATCTACGTTGCATTTCAATTGAATTACATTGTTTAGAAAACCACAAGATAAAAGGAACTCATGATATTTAGTAATATCAATATTTTTATCGTATCTAAAATTCTTACCACACCAAATAGAAAAGTTGGAAAAATTGGATACCCTACTATCAATCAAGTATTGTTTTAAATCAGTGATTGTAATTTGATTGATATCTAAATCACTGCTTAATATGTTTTTAAAGTAGGGGATTAATTCACGGTGAAGAATAGGTATATTGCTACAGCTTTCTACTACCCTGAAAGTATGCTCAATTGGATTTTCCATTAGGCAACTCCTTGTTATATGTTTACTATAAAATGTTCAATCACAATAAACACGGGTACAAAAAATAAAAGTACAAAAAAAAATGAAGAGAGAGCGTTTAGCTCTCTCCCCATATAAAGGACCCGTCTCGGGCCGTCCCCTACCATATAGGCTATAGAGGACTCAGTTAAGAATCCTCTAAGGTCTAGATGTTAGATTGGGTTGGATTGCATGACTGCAGCTGCAGCATCGTTAACAGCAGTGGACGCAAAGTCCATTGCTGATTTGAATAGACCGCTCTCAAAGATAGCAGGCATTAATGCACCAATGGCCTCATGTGCTTCTTCGGTGCTTTGGATATTCTCGTCCATGATCTTATTCAAATACTGATGGAGATTAGTGTAGAATACATCCGCTGAGTTGTTTACTTCGCGGAACGCTTGCAATGTTTCCGCAGAAGTTGGAGTGAAGTTCAAAAATTCAGCTCGTGTTTCATTTGAGCCTACTTCACTCAGGACATATGCCATGAACAAGTTAATACCGATACCACCGACCATGGTGTGGGCAGTATCGTAGATGTTCTCTGCCAGTGCTGAAATAGCAATGGCTTTTTCCAACATTGATGTTTCTTGGTTTTCAATGATTTCATTAGCTTTAGCGGCTACAATTGAGGCGGTTTCTTTATTGAAGAAGAAGTTAGACATGATATTTCCTTTTATAGTTTGATTTGATATTTGTTTGGTAGAGGGAATTCCCTCTACCTATTGTTTATTACAAAGCGATGTATAATGGATTGTTTAAGTTAGAAACAACCTTAGCTGGTTCTTTAGAACCTTTAGCTGGGTATACCATACCTTCAGAACGACCTGATTGGTAGAATTGCTCGTTGCTATACGAGATAGCGTTGATAGAGCACGCACCCATGCGTGTCATCACTGATGCAATAATCGGGAAGTCTTGGGTACCTTCTGCTTCGCTCCAAAGAACGAACTCAGTACAGTTTGAAGCATCAGCTGCTTCAATCATGCTGTACAGACGCTCTTCTGCGATTGATGGGAAACGTTTTTTAATTGCAAGAGTTAACTTAGCGATTTGAATTGATTTCATGGTAAGATCCTTATATAGTTAATTATAGATAGGTTAGTTTCCTATC
>RRZT010090386.1_pt1 | contig 20378 bp, 18 predicted proteins | sample 2165551 | NCBI WGS metagenome assembly RRZT01 (sample SAMN10456910, study PRJNA506462) | wastewater metagenome | biome: wastewater; feature: sludge; material: wastewater sludge; isolation source: wastewater sludge with Escherichia coli K12::gfp cells carrying plasmid... | place: USA: Moscow, Idaho... | reverse complement strand
TGTTGCTAGCCTCGACCATATTTGATCTGTTATCATTGTCCTCAACATGTTTTCTCGCTTTCGTTAGATGTGGTAATCCAACTTTTGCGGGAAACATGCCAAAAATCAAGTCTTCTTCAATATTTGAGAACACACCCTAATTTAAAAAATTTTCATTTATTAGAAATTACTTCTTTGCCAGAACAAGTTCCGAATATTCAATTTCTCGCATGGCATTTTGATACAGGATATGAGTATGGATTTGGATTTGGAGATGCAGCAACGCAAGGAAGAGAATATTTAAAAATGGGCATTGGTTCCGCTCTTTTTGGTTTTGAAAATGAAGCTTTATTGTTTGCTATCATTCATGGTGATATCGGGTATTCTTCAGGATTTGGAGCTCATATAGGACCGACGCTTTCCCTTGGTGGCTTAGCAAAACTATCACCCTATTTTAAATTAATTTTACAATCTGATATTGCGAAAAGATTTAATAAAGAAAGAGATATTGATTCAATTGAAAATTCTTTAATTCTAACTTCTTTTATTACTCAAAACTTTGAAACTCAATTAGGGTATGTATATAAAAATGGAATTAATGAAATTTCTTTAGGATTGCGTATTTATTTTTAATTATATTTAATCTTTTAAATTATTCAGAGCCCTAACACCCATGTTTTTATCCCAAGTAACTTCTTTTATATTTACAAGTTTTTGGACCCAGCGAGAAAGAACAAATAAAAGGTCAGAAAGTCTATTTATATAGGGAATTATATGAGGATTGATTTCTTTTTCTTTTGATAACGAAACAATCAATCGTTCCGATCTTCTGCAAATTGTTCTTGCTAAATGCAAATATGAGTTTAATAAAGTTCCACCAGGTAAAACAAATTCGTGAAGAGGTTCAAGTAAATTTTGACAATGATCAATTATTTTTTCTAGCTGTTTAATATCAAATTCATTAATTACAATCATTTTTTCCCAGCGAGAAGATAATGGTGTCGCTAAATCTGCTCCTAAATTAAATAAATCATTTTGAATAGCAAAAAGCCAAGTATCAAAAAGTTCTTGTTCTTTATTAGGAATATTAAGTATATTTTGTCTACAAATTCCAATAATGCTATTTAGTTCATCAACAGTCCCATAAGCTTCTATTCTTAAATCATCTTTAGATATTCTGCTGCCGTCTGCTAAACCTGTAGTTCCTTTATCTCCTGTTTTAGTATAAACTTTAACAATTCTCATAAAATATATCCTTGTTTTAATAAAACGATTTATAAAAATTATCTGTTTCTTAAATAAGGCTGACCTAAAGCTTTTGGAGGCCTACTTTTTCCAACAAAACCAGCAACAATAATTATAGTTAGTAAATAAGGAATAATTTGAATAAATTGTGGTGAAACCACAAAATTCCATATTTGAGATAATATAGGAATATCAAAGTTTGGTTTTGGAATTTGTATTCCTTGTAGTGTAATTCCAAGAGCATCAAAAAAGCCAAAAGCAAGACAAGCAAGAGCAACGGCTATTGGTCTCCATCCACCTACAATTAAAGCTGCTAATGCCATATATCCACGTCCTGCGGTCATATTTCTTGTATAACTGCTTGAAAGACAAATTGATAAAGTAGCACCACCCAAACCTGCTAAAAATCCGGAAAGTAACACTCCACTCCAGCGTGTATTAATAACATCGATTCCTGAAGTTTGTAGTGCATCGGGGTGTTCTCCAGCAAATTTATGCCAAAGACCATAGGGAGAGTATTTAAACCAAAGCCAAACAAGAGCCATAATTATCCAAACAGCAATGATTGGTTCATAAATAAATCGGTTATTCATTGCAATTTCAGGTGTTGATCCTGTGTTTTGAAATAAAATTTGTGAAGCAAATGGCACACAACCTGCAGCCAAAATTGTAATAGCTGTTCCTGTTACAATCTGATTTGATTTGAAATTAATAACAAATAAACCATATATTGCAGCCATTACCATTCCAGCAATTCCACCAGAAAGAAATCCTAATAAGGGAGAATGCGTTAATGTAGTTACAGCTGCAGCGGTAAATGCACCTGCAAGCATTTTACCTTCTAAGGCAATATTAATAATTCCACTTCGTTCACTAAATAAACCACCAAGAGCAGCAAATATAAGTGGAGCAGACATACGAATGGTAGCGCCGCTAATTGAAGATAAGAGGTTGATCCATTCCATAACTATTTAGCCTTTTTTTTAGATAATATTTTTTCCCAAAGTCCATCAGCTGAAACCGCGAGAATAATTAATGCTTGAAGAACAAGTGCAAGATCAGAAGTTACATTGTGTGTAAAAATTTCTAAATCGCTAGCACCTTTTTGAAGAGCTCCAAAAAGAAGTCCAGAGAAAATGATTGCTAATGGATTTCCTCTTGCTAAAAATGCAACAGCAATACCTGTAAAACCGTATCCCGGAGAAAAATCAAGCTTAAAACATTCCGATCTACCTAAAATTTCGCCAACGCCAACGAGACCTGCAAGAGCTCCAGCTATAAACATAGTTAAAATTTGTGTTCTAGAGATGCTTATTCCAGCTGTTGAAGATGCGGATTCATTTTCACCCACACTTCTAATTTCATAGCCCATAGGAGTTCTGTATAAAAATATCCATGATAAAATGGCAACAACAACAGATAAAAATATGGCAGAAGTAACAGGTGCACCTTGGAAAAAGTGATAAGCTTCAATGACATAATTTTTAGAAATAGGAAGTGTTTGTGGATTTTGGGTATTTGGGTCTTTTAATAAATAAACTGTAACATAACTAGCAATTCCTGCAGCAATAAAATTGAGCATAATTGTAATAATGACTTCGTGAGCTCCTCGTTTTGCTTTAAGGTAACCAGCAATTCCACCCCAAAGACCACCAGCAAATGCAGCACAAAGTCCTGCAAAAATAGCAGCAAAAATAGTGGGAACATTTGGAAATAGAGCTCCAACAGATGCAGCAGCTAAAGCACCCATTGTAAGTTGTCCTTCAGCGCCAATATTAAACATTTTAGCTTTAAAAGCCATTGCTACAGATAAACCTGTTAGAATTAATGGCATGCTGTATGTTAAAGTCATGCCAAAATCATATGGTGTTCCAAAACCTGATTTTGCAAATATAATAAAAACATTAATTGGATTTTCACCAGCAATACATGTAACTAATAAACCTAAAATTAAAGCAATAATTGTTGCTATTATGGGACGGAGGATTTTCATTATGAATTTCCTCCATTTTCTTTAGATAATCCACCACACATAGCTAATCCTAATAAATGCTCATCGGCTTCGTTTCTTTTAAATTCGGCTACAACGCTTCCGCCATACATAACTAAGATTCTATCTGATAAAGTAATAATTTCGTCTAGCTCAGATGAAACGAGTAAAACCCCAACACCTTTATCACGTTCTAATACAATTTGTTGATGAATATATTCAATTGCACCAATATCAACACCACGAGTAGGGTTTGCAGCCACAATAAATTCGGGTTCTTTTCCAAATTCTCTTGCAATAATTATTTTTTGTTGATTTCCTCCAGAAAATCCAGATGCATTTAATTTGGAGTTTTTTGGTCTAACATCATATTTTTCCATTTCACTTTTTACAGTTCTTTGGATTTCTTTAATTTTTTGTAATATTCCAAATCTGAATTTTTTCTCCCAATGCCTTCCTAAAATATAATTTTCTTCAGCAGACATATTTAAAAGCAAGCCATTTTTGTGACGATCTTCTGGTATAAATCCAACAATTAAGTCTTGCATTTGAGAGCTTTTTTTATAAGTAACATCTGTTCCTAATAAATGTATTTTACCAGAAGCAGGATTATTTTCAGATGGTTTTTTACCAAAGTATTTTTGGGGATGAAAAATTAAATCGAGAAGTTCAGATTGGCCATTGCCTTCAACTCCAGCTATGCCAACAATTTCTCCACCTTTAATATTAATTGAAATATTATTTAGTAAATTTCTTTTAGAATCCTTGGTTAAATAATCCTTCAAGGTAACATTTGTTAATTCAAGAACAGTTCTTTTAATATTTTTTCCACTAGGAATATCTGGTCTTAAGTTTACATTTCTTCCAACCATCATGGAAGCAATTTTTTCTTCAGTGGCTTCTGAAGTTTTTATTTCACCAACAACTTTTCCAGTTCTAAATACAACAATATTATCTGTTAAATTTAATACTTCTCTTAATTTATGAGTAACTATAATTATAGTTTTACCCTCATTTTTTAATTTTTTTAAATTTTCAAATAGTTCATCTACTTCTAATGGAGTTAATACAGCTGTAGGTTCATCGAGAATTAAAATATCAGCATTTCTATATAGTAATTTTAATATTTCAATTCGTTGTTGCATACCAACGGGAAGTTTTGATATTTTGACATTCAGAGGAACATTTAAACCATATTTTTTAGCAAGAGCTTCAATTTCTTTTTTAGCTTTTTTTCTATCAATTATATTAAAAGGAGTTGGAATAAAAGGGAGTTTTAAAGTATGTTCTTCATCACCTAAGATAATATTATCAAGACCTGTGGCTGTTTCTGCTAACATAAAGTGTTGATGAACCATACCAATTCCATTTTTAATGGCATCTTTTGGAGAAACCCAATGTTGGGGTTTTCCATTTACTAAAATTTCACCGCTATCTTCTTTATATAATCCAAATAAAATTTTCATAGCAGTTGATTTACCGGCACCATTTTCGCCTACAAGAGCTTGAATTGTACCTTTTTCGACAGAAAAAGTTATTTGATTATTAGCAATAACATTTCCAAATGATTTTGTAACATTTCGAAATTCTATAGCGTGTGATTGTTCCTTTAATTGATTTATTGTTTTCATTTTCTACTTATCTTGATTAGGTTAAAAATAAAAAAAGATTTTAAGATTCAATTTTTACTGGTTTTATAAAAATCAGGAACAATAATTTTATTATCATTGATATCTTTTTTAATTCGATTTATTTCTTTTATTTCTGAGTCTTTAAATAATTTTTTATTAAAATTATCATATGACCAATCAATTCCACCATCTGCAAATCCATATTTAATAACTCCAGTAGTGAATTTATTATCCACAAAATCTTTTATAGCAGTAAATACTTTTAAATTTACTTTCTTTTCCATGCTTGTTAATACAAGACCTGGGGCTATATAATTTTGATTTGAATCAACTCCAATAATAAATTTATTAGAAAATTTTCTATTGGCCTCTTCTACAGCATCAAATGCACCTTGTGATGAAGCACCTGCAGCGACAAAAATAACATCTGTGCCTTGCGTGTACATTGAAAGAGCAATTTCTTTTGCTTTTGTAGGATTATTCCATGCGGCAGAAGTTATGCCAACAAAGGTTTCAGTTACTTTAATTTTAGGATTTATATATTTAGCACCAGCTTCAAAACCTAAACCAAAGCGTTTAATTAATGGAATTTCCATTCCACCTATAAATCCGACATTTCCGCTTTTAGATTTCATAGCAGCAATGGCACCAACTAGAAAACTTCCTTCGTGTTCTTGAAAAGAAATAGATCTAATATTTGGTTCATCAATTGTAGAGTCAACTAAAGCGTATTTTTGATTTGGGTATTTTTTTGCAACTTTCCCAACAGAATCAGCATTATTAAATCCAACAGCTATGACAAGTCCACATTCACCATTAGAAAAAGAACGGATGAAATTTTGAGATTGAGCATCATTGGTAACAGTAACATATTTGCTTTCTTTAGATATTTTTAGTTCTTTTTGTGCTCTAATAAAGCCATCATAAGCGGATTGATTAAATGATTTATCATCTTTGCCGCCTTTATCTAATACAAGACAAATCTTAGGTAGTTCTGTTTTTGTAGAAGCATTGGAATTTAAAGATAAAATATTTAAAATACCAAATGTTGGTAAAAGAAAAAAACTTTTTTTAAATATTCTTGTGGACTTCATTTCAATTTTTCGCCTCTTTGCTTAATGTTTGAATTTTATTTAATGCAATTTCATTTTTAATATGATTGATTTTTATAATTTCAGCTTCAGTAAATAATTCTTTATTATATTTATCTAATGCCCAGTTAATGCCGCCATTAGAAATATCATATGTGTAAAGACCTGTTGTAAATTTATTATCAATTATATTTTGAATTGTATCTAAAACCGATTTTTCTATATCTTTTGTCATACTTGTTAATATCATGCCGGGTTTAATCCAATTTTGATTTGAATCGCATCCAATGGCATATTTTTTAGTATTTTTTTTATTTGCTTTTTCAGCTGCATTAAATACACCGAGCCCCGAACCTCCTGCTGCGTGAAATATAATATCAGCCCCCTGATCAAATTGGCTTAAAGCTATTTCTTGAGCTTTTGTGGGATTATTCCAAGCCTCAACTGATATACCAACGTATCCAATTAAAACATTGATTTTGGGATTAACATATTTTGCACCAGCAGTATATGCGGTCTCAAATTTTTGAATTAATGGAATATTCATTCCACCAATAATACCTATAGATCCTGTTTTAGATTTAATGGCAGCAATTGCTCCCATTAAAAAAGCTCCTTGTTCATCTCTAAAAACAATGGAGCGTACATTTTTTTTATCTACATTTGAGTCTATAACTACAAATTTCTGTTCTGGAAATTGAGGCGAAATAAGTTTAATGGTGTCAGCATTATTTATGCCAACAGCAAAAATAATAGAGCATTTTCCTTTAACAAAAGATCTTACTGTTTGATTTAAATGATTTTCATCCTTTGCTTCTATTACTTTACTTTCTCTAGAAATTGGTAAACTTTTAAATGCTTTTTGAAATCCGTTATAAGCTTCTTGATTAAAAGAGTGATCGTCTTTACCCGCTTTATCAAGAACCATGCAAATTTTAGGTTCCGTATTTGAAAAGGCGGATAAAGGGAATAAAGATAAAAAATAGAATGGAGAAAGAAAATTTTTCATAAAAGCAATATCCTTAATTAGAAGGAAAATTTATTTCTTTTCCTGTTCATAATAATCTGGAACCGTAATTTTGCCGTTTATTATCTTTTCTTTAATACTGTTTATTTCTTTAATTTGCGAACTTGTATAGAATTTTTTGTTGTGTTCGTCATAAGCCCAATCTACACCACGATCTTTAAGGCCGAATGCGGTATGTCCTGACGTAAATTTATTTTCAACAAAATCTTTAATTGTAAAATACACAGCGTTATCAACTCTTTTAACCATGCTAGTGATGATAATGTCAGGTTTAATCCAATTTTGGTTGGAGTCTACTCCAATAGCATAATGTTGTTTTTTATGGTTTGTTTTTTTGTTCATTTGTTCAGCAGAATCGAACACGCCTTGTCCAGAGTTAGCGGCAACTTGAAAAATAACATCCGTTCCTTCATTATATTGGGCTAAAGCAAGCTCTTTTGCTTTTGATGGATTATTCCAAGCATCAGGAGTAATACCAACATAAGATGTCGTTATTTTTATCTTTGGATTGATGTATTTAGCGCCGGCAGTATAGCCCGTTTCAAATCTGTGAATGAGTGGAATATCCATACCACCAATAAATCCAACTTTTCCAGAAGTCGATTTCATGGCAGCAATTGCGCCAACTAAGAAAGATCCATCATGTTCTTGAAAAGTAATAGAGCGGATATTTTTTGCTTTGTTTTTTTCTTCAAGGTTTGTGTCAACAACTAAGAATTTTTTATTTGGATATTTTAAAGCAAGCTCAGGGATAGAGTCTGATGGATTAAAACCAATAGCGATAATTAAATCGCAATTCATAGAAGTGGCAAAATTTCTAAAGAAATTAGAAATTTGATTGTCATTTTTGGGTTCAACAAATTTACTATCTTTGCTAATTGCAAGTTCTTTTAAAGATTTATTAAAGCCGTTTACAGCAGACTCATTGAAAGAGTGGTCATCTTTTCCACCTTTATCAAGAACCATACAAATTTTAGGAGGGGCTTGCTTTATGGAATTCGCTAAGGAAGTAAGAGAATAAGTGCTTAGAAGTGTTATAATTATCATTCTTGCTTTTTTGATCATGCGGGTAGAGGGCACGTGGATTCCTTTCGGAGAAAAGTTTCTTGGTAAAATGAATTACTTAGCCATATAGGCAAGAATCTGACAAGGCATAACACAAAAGAATCAAATGTTTCTAGGACTTTTTTTGAATCTATAATGCAATAAAGTAATAGAAGTTTTTCTTCCAATAATTTCTGTACAAGAAAAAAGTGAGATTGTATGTTGACTAATGTGAGTTGATTTTGTACACCACAGAACACTCTGGCAATCGAGGATTTTTTCTCGAAGGTTAGAATGCATAGCGCGGTTAGCTCAGCTGGATAGAGCACCAGACTACGAATCTGGCGGTCAGGCGTTCGAATCGCTTACCGCGCGCCATTTATATTTTTCCCTTGGGAGCGATGGGTGAGTTGGCTTAAACCACGCCCTTGCTAAGGGCGCGAAGGGGAGACTCTTCCGAGGGTTCGAATCCCTCTCGCTCCGCCACCTTTTTAAAACAGGTGTGTTATTGTCTACTGAAGCAATCCAACCTAAAACCAAAAATCTTGATATTTTATACATGAATAAGTGCATTGAATTGGCAAATTTAGCAGCTGCTAAAGGTGAAGTTCCAGTAGGAGCCCTTATTGTCAATTCTCAAGATCAAATTATATCTGAATCTTATAATTTACGTGAAACAGAAAAAATGGCCACAGCCCATGCAGAGCTTCTTGCTATTGAGCAAGCATGCAAAAAACTTTCACGTTGGAGACTTCAAGATTGTACTTTGTACGTTACATTAGAACCTTGTTTTATGTGTGCTGGTGCTATTATTCTGGCAAGAATTCCAAGAGTTGTTTTTGCTACCCAAGATCCAAAAGCAGGTGCTGTAGGAAGTTTAACAAACATACTAAATGATGATCGATTAAATCATAAATGTGAAATTGTTTCAGGCATATGCGCAGAAGAATCTTCTTATATTTTAAAATCTTTTTTTAAAAACCGCAGAAAAAAATAAATCCTCTTTTTGGCTATTGTGTAAAACTCAGAGTCTCTGTATTTTGCATTTTTATGATCCGTCATTTGAGATCTAAATTTATTTATATTTATTTTGGAGAATTCATTTGTGTCGCATCAAAATTTATCTAAAGAAAAATATACAATTGGAATTGTTTTAGCGGCTGGAATGGGCAAAAGAATGAACTCTAAGATTCCCAAAGTTGCCCATATTTTATTAGGAAAGCCACTCGTTATTTGGGCAATAGAATCTCTTATTCAAGCTGGTGTATCAAAAATTGTGATAGTTATTTCACCAACCCAAACCATGGTTGAAGAAATCATTTCTAATTATAAATTTTCTGAAGAAACTCAAATTCATTTTGCTTATCAAGATGTACCACTGGGTACTGGGCATGCGGCTCGCTGTGGTGTTGATTCTGTTGCAAAATATTTTGACAAAGAAGTGAGTCAAAATTTAAATTCTTTGAATATACTTATTGCTTATGGTGATACTCCTGCTGTTAAAGGATCTACATTTATAGAATTTTTAAATTATCATTCTGAAAATAAGAATGCTTTTTCTGTTCTTGTATTTAAAGCAAAAAATCCTTTTGGATACGGAAGAATTATTACAGATAAAAAGGGTGAATTTCTTGCTATTTGTGAGGAAAAAGATTGTAGTGAAGACCAGAAAAAAATTAATTTATGCAATTCAGGTTTTTTATGTGCAAATTATTTAGAAATGCAAAAAATGTTTCCATTGTTAAAAAATGAAAATGCAGCAAAAGAATATTATTTAACAGATTTACCTGTTTTATCTAAAAGTTCAGGAAAAAAAGTTGGTTATTTAATTGGAAAAGATGAATTAGAATTTCTTGGGATAAATTCTCAGGAACAGTTAGCAGAAATGGAAATAAAATTTAAAGAAAAATTTTCAAATAAATAAAAAATATAATTATGGAACGAGGTATTATATGTGTGGAGTTATAGGTTATATTGGTGAAGGCGCAACACCTGAATTTTTTTATAATGGCCTCAAAAGACTAGAATATAGAGGATACGACTCAGCGGGTATCGCAATGATGAATTCTGATGGAGTTTTTATACAAAGAGCAGAAGGCAAGCTAGTTAATTTGCAAAAAAAACTAGAATTGTTACCTAAATCAACAAAAATTGGAATTGGCCATACGCGTTGGGCTACACATGGAAAACCAACAGAATTAAATGCTCATCCTCATCGCTCTGAAAATATGATTTTATTGCATAATGGAATTATAGAGAATTACAAACCGTTAAAAGAATTTTTAATGAATAAAGGTTATAAATTTCATAGCGAGACTGATACTGAAGTAGCTGCTCATTTATTAAATTATGAATTTAAGCAAAATCTAAATATACAAAACCCTCTTGAAAGAATGAAAAAATCAATTTTTTCATTAGTATCTCAAATTAGAGGGGCCTTTGCATTTGGTATTTTATGCACCGATGTTCCAGATACTTTATTTGTCGTAAAATATGGGTCTCCAGTTGTTTTAGGTATTGGAGAAAATGAAAATTATATGGCTTCTGGAATTACTGCTTTAGTTGATCATACACGCCAAATTATTATTATGGAAGATAAAGAAATTGCTTATCTTACTTCAAAAGATATTTCTATTGTAGATTTCGAAGGAAAGTCTGTAAAAAGAGATCCTATTTCTGTTTCTTGGTCAACAAGTATGTTGGATAAAAATGGCTTTGATCATTATATGCTAAAAGAAATTCATGAACAGCCACAAGCCGTAGCGCAAACTATTAATGGTAGATATGATCTTGATACTGGTAAAATAAATTTAAAAGCTTATGGTATAAATCATATTAATTTAAAAGAAATGAATCGAATTCAAATTATTGCTTGTGGAACAAGTTATTATGCAGGATGTTTAGCACGTTACTTTATTGAAAAATTTACTGGTATTCCCGTTGAAACAGAATTAGCAAGTGAATCTCGTTATAGATCACCTACAGTGAACTCACATACTTTGAGTATTGCTGTTTCTCAGAGTGGCGAAACAATTGACACTCTTCAGGCAATAAAGTTTGCAAAAGAAAATAAAGCAAAGACTTTAGCCATTATAAATGCTCCTGGAAGTAGTATTGCTCATGTTTGTGATGATCAAAGTCTTATTTATGCGGGTCCTGAAGTCGGAGTTGCTAGTACAAAAGCATTTTCGGCTCAATTGGCGTCATTAATTCTTTTAGGATTAGCTATTGCTCAGGAGCAAAAAAAATTAAATAGCCATAAAATCTCCGAATATATCGATGAATTGATTAAGGTACCAAGTTTTCTTGAAAAAGTATTAATGTTATCAAATGGAATAAAAGAAATTTCAATTAAATATTATAACCTTAATAGTTTATTATTTATTGGACGAGGACATCAATGGCCAGTTGCATTAGAAGGAGCTTTAAAATTAAAAGAGCTTTCTTATATACATGCAGAAGGCTATGCGGCGGGCGAGTTAAAACATGGTCCAATTGCATTGATTGATGAAGATATGAGTGTCGTTTGTCTGGCACCAAAAGATTCATATTATGAAAAAACAATAAGTAATATAGAAGAAATTAGAGCTCGTGGAGGGCGTATTCTTTCCGTTGGTACAGAAGGGGATAAAGAACTTCAGAATATTTCAGACGATTTTATTGCAATTCCTGAATGCTCAGAAATTATTTTACCTTTTCTAACAGCAGTGCCTATGCATTTATTAGCTTATTGGGTTGCTGTAAGAAAAGGAACTGATGTAGATCAACCAAGAAATTTAGCAAAAAGTGTCACTGTTGAATAATAATATAGTATATCTATTTATTTATTGTAGTATCTAAATTCTTGTGTTTTTCCGCCGTATCCATAGCATGCGGCACGAACATCGTGAATATAAATATAGCTCTCCTCATGTAAATTGCCTAAGATTTCTTCAAACCCTTCAAAATCTTCTTTAATATATTGCATTTTTTCTACTTTTGTATTTGTTTTATCTGTGATTTTTATGTCAAAATAAATTGAATTTTTGCTTTGGTTACTTAGTAAATCTCCACCAACAAACCAAATATCATGATCAATATATTCTATAATAATTGCTGTAACATCAGATTTTTTCTTTAATATTTTTGTGGTAATATTAATTAATAAAATATTGATATCATTATTTAACTTTTTGTTTTTTCACTTACTTTTACATTGAGTATTGGCATTTTTTCTCCTGTAATATATTTTAATAATATTTTTTTGATAGTAATATATTTTTTATTCATTATAATGTAAATAGAATATTGTAATTTGAGTAGTAGTATTTTTTAACATTTTTTATTATATTTTGAAAAATGGCTTTTAATTTTAAACTAATTTATGGGATTATAAAATGGGAATTAAATATAAAGAAGTAATATTACCAGAAAGAAAAAAAATAGTTTTAATTGCACATGACAACAAAAAAAAAGAGTTACTAGACTGGGCTATATTGCACAGCAATAAGCTAGCTGATCATGAACTTTATGCAACAGGTACAACAGGTAAACTATTAGAAAGAGAAACAGGCTTTAAAGTTACATGTTTTGAAAGTGGACCATTAGGTGGAGATATGCAGGCTGGTGCTCATATAGCAGAAGGAAAATTAGATCTTGTTCTTTTTTTCTGGGATCCTTTAGCTGCTCAGCCTCATGACCCCGATGTTAGAGCTTTATTAAGAGTTGCTGTTGTATGGAATGTTCCTTTAGCTTGTAATCGAGCTTCAGCTGATTTCTTAATTAGTTCACCATATTTTTCATGTGAATATAAAAAACAAATAACTGATTTTAGTGTTTATAAAGGAAGAAAAACAGAGTAAAATAAAACTTATCTATTTAAATAGAATTTCTTAGGATTTTTATAATTACTCATATCATCCATTATTTTATTAAATATTTTTTCATCATTATTTAAAATATCATAGCTTGTAGGTTTGTAAATATAATCCGAGATAACACCATTACCTTCTATGTATTGCTCATCTTTACTATTATTAACTCTTTTAATTTTATTCCAGGCAAAACGTATTTCACTGCCTTTAGGAAGTGGGTTTCCATTTGGAATAATGGATGATTTTGTTCCTCTTTCGTCAATAACAACAGGAATTAAAAAATCTTTCCATTCTATTACGTTTGCTCCTCCTCCGCCAGTGTGTTTTGTTTCTCCAAATATTCTTGCAATTTTATAATCTTTAAATAGAGACGTGAAAACATCGCAGGCAGAATAACAATTGCTATTTGTTAATACTGCTATAGGTTTAACTGTTAAAATTGGTTTTAATATTTCTGTATTTTCTTTTGTGTAATTTGGAGGAAGAGCATCATTTTCATCTCCGTCGAATCTGTCTGCAGCTTCAAGTAAAACTTCCCTTTTATTAACAAGATTTCTTGCAAACTTATCGTTTATTAATTTTTCCATTTCATTAACAGTATCTAAAATTGGGGCTGTTAATTCGTCTTTAGTTCCTTTTCTAGAATAATATCTGGACATTTCTAGATTATAAAAAGTATCACTGTTTGTTTGAGAAACAAGAGGTCTTACATCCATATTTTTTACAAATTGATTTGTAAATAAATTAGCAATAAGTTGAGGAAAACTGCCATATCCCCCTCCATTTCCTCTTACATCAAATATAATTCCCGAAATTTTATCTTTATTTTCTAAAACAAAGCTTCGAATTATATTTACTTCATTAATTATTTTTTTTCTTGCAACTAAATAATCATTTAAATCATAATCTCCACTTGGCATAAACATATTTAATCTGATAATTCCAAATTTTTTATCTCCTCTTTCAGATATTCTAGTTGTAATATTTGCATTTGAATTTGAATTTGCTGATTGGTAAAAGTTTTCTATGGATTCGTCTTGGTTTGTTTTATTTAATTTATAAAATAAAGAATTATTCATTATATTGTTAAAATTATTAAATTTTTCTTTAGTTGTTTTATTTGTGTTACAAATATCTGCCGCAGATTTATAGTTTTGCCAAGGAAAAGAATATTCTTTAATTGATCCATCCGAAGTTTTTTTAACTTTTATAGTAAATCTTCCTTCAGGTGTTTTTAAATAGGCTCCATTTCTTGAAAAGAAATTTTGAACTGACCGGGTTTTATAGGCATCTTCATTAGCACCGCGGGTATATTTACCTAATTCATTTATAGCAACTTTTGCTGGCATTTCTTCAGTTGAAAGTCCTTCAATTCCAATATTTGATATAGACAAAATTTCATCATTTAATTGAAGATCATTATAATTTAAATTATCATTTTGATTCTCAAAATTAGTGGTTACAGCTAATTTTTTTGATATGATTAATTTCTCATTTTTTCCATTTATATCATAAGATAAATCTACTTTTAATGGAAATCCTCCAATGACACATCTAGCTGGTAAAGGATATTTAAAACCGGTATGTAGATCTCGTATATTCATAAATATAGACATTGTTTTTCTGAGCAATTCTTCAGAGCTCATATTTATATTTAATTTATTTGCTTCTCTTAGAGCATCATAATGATAATCCGTAATTTTTTGCAATCTATTAACATAATAATCATTAAAAACAGTTTTTACAGAAGAAATAAGATTTTCTTTTTCTTCTAGTGTTAATTCTGGTAATTCCCATTTTAACTTATCATTACTTGTTTTGTTTAAAGAATAATAATTTTTATATTCCGAATTTAAACTATTATTATCTAAATTATTATTTTTTTTTCCACATGAAGAAAATAAAATCAAAGAGCATAAAATTGAGGATGTATATCTTAAATTGGGAATAGATTTTTTTAAAATCACGATTTCTCCATTTTTTAATTAATTGTTAATTTGTACTTCTAATATTATAAAAGTAATTTTAGTGAATGAAAAAATGTATAATTAATTATTTTTAAAGTCAATTTATTTATTTATTTAAAATTAAATTTTGTTATGTTATAATTTGTTTAATAAAATTTATTTATTTTTATAATATCCGTATTTTTTTTGTATATTTATAATTTTTTCATTATTCTTAATTTTATTAAAAGAATCTTTTAATTTTTTGATTAAATTTTCATTCGTATCTTTACTAAATGCTAAATATAGTTGAGTTTCTTTTATTGTAAATATTGGATTGAATTTTGTATTTAATAATTTAGCATTATATAGACCAACTAATAACCCCGTAGCCCATAAATCAATTCGACCTTTTTCAAGCTTTGTGGGATTAAATTTTTCTTCATTTGATATATCTAAGTTTTCATTTGACTTAAATCCGTTTTGTAATAAATAATTCGCTAATGCGCTTTGATTATAAACTCCAATTTGGTATTTTTTGGCTCCTTCTAAATCTTTTATATTAATTTTAGATTCCTTTTTAGAAAAAAAGACCCAGTCATTTTTTATAAGTGGGCCAATCCAATGAAATAATTTTTCTCTATCTTGTGTTCTTGCTAATGAATAGAGTCCAATTTCTTTATTTTTAAGAGCAGTGTCATATGCTCTTGCCCATGGCATAATTTCTATTTTGTATTTAATTTTTGCATTATTAAATATTTCTTCTACAATTTCAGTAGATATTCCTGTAATTTTTTTATTTGAATTTTCAAAGTTATTAGGAGGCTTTTCTTCGGTTAATATTGTTATTACCTCTTTTGCATAACAAATATTTTGGAAAAATATAAAATTGATAATAAAAAATATTGAATATTTTTGTAAAAATAAATATTTTAGTATCATTATAAACTCTTTTAATAAAAAAAATTATGAGTTTTTATAGTTATTTTTTAAAGAATTAATAAATATTAAACTTTCCCATGCATTTTTCCTTGTATAATGATAAATTTTTTCTAGATTTTCAAAAGTATTTTCACAAAGATGAAAAATTTCTTTTGGTAAATTATTATAATCTTCGCTACCAAGCATCATCATAGAAGTTTTAATTTTTTTAATTTCATCTTCTTTACTCTCATATATTCTTCTAGCAATTATCGATAACTCTGCTTCAAATACTTTAGCAAAATTAAGTTCATCATTTGGTCTTTCAACTCTCCAAGAAGCCAGTTTGGCAACGAGTCTTTCTCTGATATCTCTTTTATTGCCAGTAGCACCCATTAAAGTTTCCATTTCATCCATTGTGCTTTCATTTGCTTCTTCATTTCTTCCTGTAATATCGTTTTGTATTTTCTCTTTTTTAATAAATGCAGAAACATTTCTCATGTATCTTTGTAAGGCTTTTATATATTGTTCTTCGTCATATAAATTTAAGGCAGACAAAAACTCTTTATGAAATTGTAACGAGTATTGTGTTTTAATATACTTAATAAACTCTCTATAATCATGATAACCACCTCGTGGTTCAAATTGTAGATAGTCATAAATTGTTCTATCACGGGTTAATTTTTCAATTTCATCAAATAAAGCTATGGCTGATAAAGAATCATGTCTTTCATTTTGTGCTGCAAAATAAAGTAACATCTTCATTTCTCTTGGACTTGCTCCAAATCTTCCTTCATATGCTACAGAGCTTTGGCTTTCTTTTAAAATTTCTTCTACATTCTTTTTTAATAGACCTTTTTCAATTTCAGTAAAGGTATTTGATGGTTCATTTCCATCATAAAGAGCTTGTTTATCATATGGATCAAGTCTTGCAATTAAATTTCTTAAACCAGGATCATAATAATCTGGATCAGGTTGACGTAAGCGTGTTAAAACTGCCCATTTTGCTAATAATATAAGAGAATGTGGGCCAATTTTTTTTGTTTTTTCTATTATTTTAATATCTTCTTCATATATTTTTTGTTCTAGTTTTGCTGATAATAAGTATGGAACTCTTACTAATTCAAATCTCCCTTTAAATGATGGCCAATCAGGAGAATTTTTAAAAGCATCAAGATGTTTTTCATTTGTGCTTGCCATCATGATCAAATCAAGATCAGCTATTCCACTTGGTAAATTAATATTCATTTTTTCAATTGTAGTTAATAAGTATTTAAAAGCTTCAAGCGGGCGTTTTAATAAATCGGCAAATTCAATAAATCCTCTGTTCGCATCTATGAGTTCTCCCTGGGGTTCAAAAATTCGAATATTTTGAAGGGCAGGGGGAATATTTTGAATATTTCTTTCCATAGTGATTTGTCTGTCTTGAGCATCTATTGCCATTTGTGGTTCTACGGAAGCAATTCCTACACGATATCTGCTACTATAGAAAAATCTTTCTACTTGAACATGGCGAAGAACTTTTTCAAGATCTCCTTTATAGGCAACTATAAGTGAATCAAAAATTTTCTTACTTTTAGCGCCTAATGCACCTTCTTCTAGATACATTGGAATATCATCATTATACATAGCATTAGAAGTAATTTTTTTATAAAATTCAACACGCTCTTTTTTCGGTAAAATAAAAATAGGATTTTCTTTCATTTCACTTACTATTTTACACATTATCTCATCATCTTCTAAATGAGCGAATGATTTACTTCCATTTCGAGTTGGAGCTTCATCTCCAAAGCCAATATGTTTATTAAAATTGTCTCCTAATCCTTCATAGCCAATTTTATCTGATGGAAAAATCCAATTAAATTTATATACAACTCCATGTTCTGTTTTTGAATATTCTTCAAGGGCATTAGCTAAAGACTCAGCAGTCGAAGACTTACTTGAACCATTTGGACCATGTAATAAAATTAGTTTGTCAACTTTGCCTTGTCTAACAAATTGTTCGAGCACCCTATATATACTTTCGTGTGCTTCTTCTTGGCCAGTAATGGCTGGTTTATTTTTTCCTCGAATTCTTTCAAATAATTTAAAATGTCTCTTGGTAATATTATAACTATGTTTAACTTCACTAACTCCAAAATATTTGAACATATCTAACATATATTCTGCAGAGTTTCTTATTAGTTTTCTAGGGTCTTTACTAAAAATATCTAAAAATTCATCGAATGACAAAATATATTTTTGCTCTTTGAATTCACGTTTCACACTTTCTGAAACACTATTAAGCAGATCTTTGGATTGCAATTGTGCCATTTCTTTTTTCTCCAACTTTCGTACTAAAAAAAAATGCCTGTATCTGTTAACCTCAAACCATTCTCATGGAATGATAGAGTAAGAATTGATTTCTTGTAAGAGCGCGATCCCTCTTTGGATCGAATTATTTGTCGAAAGGGGTATAGGGTTGAAAAAGAAATTTGTAATAGACACAAATGTGTTGTTATCCAATCCAAGTGCCATTTTCTCTTTTGAAGATAATGATGTGTATATTCCAATTTCCGTAATTGAAGAATTAGACACATTTAAGAAGGGCCTTAGTGAAACAGGAAGAAACGCACGTCATTTTTCAAGAATTTTGGATGATTTACGTGAAAGAGGATCTTTAAGTAACGGAATCCCCCTTTTTAATGACAAAAGAGACAGTGGAAAAGTTTATGTCGTTTTAGAATCTGATATGGCCTTATTACCTGCTCATTTTGAAAGGAAACCAGATAATTTAATACTTAGCGTAGCTCTTATACTAAAGAAACAGGTTGGTAATATGCCTGTTATCTTAATTACAAAAGATTCAAACTTGCGTATTAAAGCGGATGCTTTGGGAGTAAGCGTCTCTGACTTTGAAGCAGATAAAGTAAATATCGAAGAACTATATACAGGTATTGTAGAATTTGAAGTAGAATCTGAAATTCTTAAAAAATATTTATCATCAGGTTCTGTTTCTTTAGAAGAATATGACTTGATGCCTAATCAATATGTTATTTTAAGAGATTCAAAAGATCCTCTTCAGTTTGTTTATGGAAAATATGATCATGTAACAGGAAATTTAAAGAATTTAAACTTAGGGGGCAAAGATTTTGTTTGGGGAATTTATCCAAGAAATCTGGAACAAAGTTTTGCTTTAGATTTATTACTTGATGATGATGTGAAGCTTGTTACATTGGTAGGAACAGCAGGTACTGGTAAAACATTATTAGCCATTGCAGCAGGATTAGAAAAAACCACAGATGAGTCTAAATATCAAAAACTTCTTGTGAGTAGGCCTATTTTTCCCTTAGGGAGAGATGTTGGTTACTTACCTGGTACCTTAGAAGAAAAATTGAATCCTTGGATGCAGCCTATTTTTGATAACTTAGAATTATTATTAGGTGGTGTTTCTCAAGGAAGACAAAAACGATTGTCTCAAAGTTATCATGAGCTTATAAATCAAGGAATATTGGAAGTTGAGCCTCTGACATATATAAGAGGTCGTTCTATTCCGAATCAATTTTTTATTGTTGATGAAGCTCAAAACTTAACACCACATGAAATTAAAACAATATTAACGCGTGCAGGTGAAAATACAAAAATTATATTAACGGGAGATCCTTATCAAATTGATAATCCTTATGTAGATGCTGCTTCAAATGGTCTTACCTATGTGGTGGAGAGAATGAAACAAGAAGCCATTGCGGGACATGTTTCTTTAGTAAAAGGAGAGCGTTCAGCTCTTGCTACAATAGCAGCAACGTTACTTTAAATATTTTTGGTGTTTCGTTTATGAAAAATTTAATTGATAAATGTGAAGAGACGATTCGGGCTAAATTTTTTTGCATTCCTAATTTACTTGAAAACTGTAAAGTGGAAGAATTTGACGGTTTTCAAGTTACTAAGTCCCCTTATTTAACTTCCATGTTTAATATTTCTTGGTTGAATAAAGTAAATCCTATTTATCTTGAGTCCTCACTTAAAAAACTTATAAATTACTTTTCTCCAAATCCATTTTCACTTTGGCTTGGTCCAAATTCTTTTCCATTAGATTGCAATGATATTTTAACGACGTTGGGATTTACGCAAGAAGCAAATGAAACAGGAATGATAATTGATTTAAATTATAGCAATATTAGGGAGTGTTTTGGAGATGTAAATAAAGTAACAGATATTAGTGAAGTCATTTATTTTATTGAAGTTCTTGAAAGTTATGATTCCTTTGTCCGTGAATATTATTTAAATTTAGCGAATCATTTGGGGTTTTCAGATCTAAAACCTTATCACCTATTTTATATTAAAGCTGGAAATAAAACGGCATGTATTGCTTCTTTGTTTTTTCATCAAGAAATTTGTGGAATTTTTGATGTTCTCACTCATGATGATTTTAGAAAGCAAGGATATGCTTCTAACATAATGCGTTATTTATTATATTATGCAAAAAATCATGGAGCAAAATATATATCTTTAACGGCATCATCAAAAGAAGCGGTAAGTTGCTATGTTGAAGTAGGGTTAGGTTAGATTTGAAAATCAACCTTTTCAGAGTATTATTTTGAAAGAACGCCTCTAAGAGTTGGAGGTTAAAATGTCTGAATCCATAATTAGTCCTAATTTGAAAAAAATTTAT